>Ga0210403_10001745_pt1 | contig 20208 bp, 16 predicted proteins | sample IncBWC19MmetaG_FD_150863 | JGI IMG/M metagenome (GOLD analysis project Ga0210403, IMG submission 150863) | Forest soil microbial communities from Barre Woods Harvard Forest LTER site, Petersham, Massachusetts, United States - Inc-BW-C-19-M | ecosystem: Environmental > Terrestrial > Soil >... | reverse complement strand
AGGAACATCGCCGCATTCACGGCGCCGCCCCAGCGTCCGCCTGAGTTGACGATATCCGCGATGTTCGACCGAATATTCTCCTTGTACTCCTCGTCGAGCGGGAGGCGCCAAAACTTTTCGCCAGCTTTCTCCAGCGCCTGGCTGAAGCGCTCGTACATTTTCTCGTCGTTGGCAAAGATGCCGGCGTTTACGTATCCGAGTGCGACGACAACTGCGCCGGTCAGCGTGGCGGCGTCGATCAAGTGGGTGCAACCGAGTTGGCGAGCATAGCAAAGCCCATCCGCCAGCACCAGCCTGCCTTCGGCATCGGTATTGATAATCTCAATCGATTTGCCAGACATTGCGATTTGTATGTCGCCGGGCTTTTGGGCCTTACCTGAAGGCATATTCTCAGTGGCGCAGACAATCGCAGTCACTCGTACTTTCGGCTTAAGCAGCGCGATGGCCCGCATGGCGCCGATCATGGCGGCGGCGCCGGCCATATCATATTTCATCTTTTCCATACCATCGGCGGGTTTGATAGAGATGCCGCCGGTGTCGAACGTAACCCCCTTCCCAACCAAGCCGAGAACCGGAGTCGTCGGCGCATCCGCTGGCTCGTAGCGCATTACAATCAGGGCGGGAGGTTCGTCGGATCCCTGGGCCACGCCCCAGAAGGCGCCCATCTTCAAATCTTTTATTTTGTCGGCGCCATACGCTTCGAACTTCAAGCCGACTTCCTGCGCCATTTTGCGGGCGCGTTCCGCCAGGATTGTCGGCGTCATGCGGTTGCTGGGTTCGTTCACCAGGTCTCGAGTGAAATTCTGCGACTCACCGATAATGCGAGCTTCATCCATCGCCTTCTGGAGTTTCGCCTGTTCCCCCCGCGCAACAACTGTGATCGAGTCGATTTTCTGATCTTTCCGGTCGCTCTTGTACGTGTCGGGGTCAAAGTTACCGACGAAAGCTCCTTCCACAATGGCCTTTACCCCTTCGTCGCTCTTTATGTTTTCGGGAACCAAAAGGGCGAAACTGCGAATCCCCTTCGGCTTGAAAAAGCGGACTGCTGCGCCGGCTAGTTTGCGCAACTCGGAGGCAGTAAAATTCTTAGCTTTCCCGCCGCCCAGCAGCAACAAGCGTTTTGCCTTAAGTTTCGCGGGATGATGCAGCAGCGTGGTTTCAAATGTCTTGCCGGTGACTTCGCCGGTGCCGATCACCTCGGCCGCGACATCCTTGATGGCGGTGTCGCTCGACTGGACGCTGACTTCGGTTTTGTCTTTTGAGCCTTGATCGAGAACCACCACGGCCAGGCACTCGGTTTCGACTTCTGCGGGATTGGCAACAGAAAGGTTAGTCTTCATAGTTTTTGTGTGACTCCAGTATCGTCGGCAGCGGGGCAAAAGTGCAAGCGCAGCTACCCGAAGATGATTGCAGAGCGTAAACGATTGCGGAGATTGACGCCCGATGACTTTCGATCTAGATGGTACTAGGAGCTCTGATTAGTCCACAAACTCCGGCAGTTTGCTAGGCCGGGAATCCAGGTGTTTGCCGCCTTTTTCCGCTCTCCTGCATCTTAAATAAGATATCCGCCAGTTCATCAATGCGCAGCCCCCGACTACGAAGATCGGAGTCGCCTATATGTCGAATGGAATTGCGCAGGTCATGCAGAATCTCACCAATGACCACGCGCTGGCGGCTAAAGCGTTGCGCTTTCCCCTCGGAAACCCAGGCGCCTCCGCGAGTCCGTATTTTTCGCTTGAGGATTTACTCAAGCGCTGGCCCGCAAGCGACGAACGCCGTGAGTTTCTGATGATCACCGATGGCATCGACTGATACTGGAGTAGCGGTCCGGACAACGCTCTTGCGTGCAACTCTCCCGAGTATCATCATGATTACTCTCGTTCACTCAGAAATGCCGGTATTGTACACCGGGTCGAAAGTCATAAACTCCGAATGACCGCCACTCTTCCATAATCCGGGTAAGGGAAAGGGTTGCTGACGACTCCGGAGTTATCGCATTCCGAGTGGGCATTGCAAAAAGGGGACGGTATCGTTGATTCCACAGCGCCTACGTCCATCCTCTTCGACCGTAAACCGATCGCGCTCATGTCTGGACTAACCGAAGTTGGAATTGGCTTCACTTAGTGAGTGGCAGACTGACCGACTTGCCGGTCTGAGCGGACTGTCGTGCTGCATCCAGAACCTCGGACACGGTCATGTTGTTGTTCAGAGACGACAGGCTATTTCCTTCCTCGATGGCTCCGTTCAAGACCGCAGCCAGGTAGTGCAAAGGATCGTCGTACGGTGCGGTGAGGCACTCTCCCTTCAGCATCCTGCCTTCGGAGTCATTCGCCTTTCGGACCTCGATGCGCCCGGAGTCGATTGCCTTGGCATAGCCTGTGCGCCCATACACATCCATCTGCTTAAGAGCGAAAGGCCAATTCCAGGAGGCCTGAACAATTGCAACTGCATTCTTATAGTTGAGGATGATATTTGCCTCATCGTCTACCTGTGGATACAGGTTCGGTTTCAACTGCTTGGTCACCGCTGTAACGGATAGAGGAGTTTCGCCATCCATTAGCCAGGTCATGAGATTCACGCCATAGCAGCCGAAATCGAACAGAGCTCCGGCACCGTTCTGCTTCGGATCGATGAGGAAAGAGAGGAACTCAGGGGGAACGTCGATCAGTTTAGGCCCCTGATGGCCGTCACGAAAGACGGTCTTTACAATCGGCCCCAAAACGCCCTGCTTCAGTAGATTGAACGCCTCGGTATTGCTCGCGTACCAGGACGTTTCCAAGTTGACGAGCACATGGATCTTTCCACGGAGCGCGGCGTCCTGAATGCCCAGCGCATCTTTGTAACTGATGGCCAGCGGTTTCTCCACCATTACGTGTACGCCCAATGCGGCACACTCCTCAATCACTCGTCTGTGCTCGCTAGGGGCAGTGAAAACCAGCACTGCCCGCGGATGCGATTCCAAGACCATTTCTTGAATGCTGCGGAAGTGCAAGCTCGCGGACAAATGGTGGCGCTTTGCATACGAGTCGAAAAGCTTCTGGTCGGGCTCAACAATCCCAACGACCCGAGCATCAGGGCGATTTAGAATGCCGCCAGCCGGAGTCAGCGAGCCACCGTTCAGAAAACTCTCGACATGACCGTGAACCAGACCAACGATGCCTATTTTCATCGGAGAACCTGGAACGGCGGCAGGAACAGTGGCGTTCGCGTGACCAGCAAGGAAACTAAACATCAGCCCAAGAATAAGTTTCATAATGTCGCTCTTCAACCAAGCAGTAAAACGCATACGCAAAAGAGCCGCGCCAAATGGTACTGCTCCGCTTCTTTCTATGAAACGCGCCTTTCCTAGATTATGCACGTATCACTCGCGAACCTGAAGTAATCCCAAAACTCAAAAAACGATCTCGTCTGTAGGCCTAACCCTAACCACGTGATCTCCCGCACCGAAATCATCCAGCACGAAGTTGTGGTGTGCAATGATATTTGCGGCGGTCAACACTTTGTTGTCTCTCGTTAGGTGGGCATCGCTCGCGAGCATAACGTCATAACCCAAACTAGTCGCACGTCGGACGCCTCTTGGGGAGAACGGTGTTTCCACATGTCCGATCCGGACGGCCACGAGTTGTCGTTTGCACGCCCGCTCGAAAGACGTGGGGAACTTCGTGCAGGCGGATAAGGGGAGAATCGCGGTCTTAGTGGAGATGCATCACACCACCGCCTTCGCGTCCTGCACCGCCACCTTCGCGACCAGCAAGGCGCGAGTGCTTAAGTGGTGCCGGGATGGTAGCGGTAGCGGAATCGCAACTGCAAGGCTTGCAATTAAAACGACGAGGAACACCAACACGTTCTTCACGGGTTCTACCACAAGCGAAAAAACCTGAGGATTGTCAGCAGTCACGCAGAACCCTCCAAGAGCCTTGGGCTCGACTCAGAAAGGAAACCCCAGGTCTGGTTCCGGCCGACGGCGGGGAGGGATCGGATGGTCGGCACCGTTAACTACTTCGATGGCACCCGCAGGCTGTACGAACAACGCCGGATCGGGGAGTGGGTCGAGGGAAAGCTCAACAACCTTTCCTTCCAACTTTCGGTGCCCTTCCTGCAAACACCGTAGCTCACGAGGGAAAAAGTACTGCCAAAATTTCTGATAGTTGGCGTATAGGCAGGAGTAGTCCCCAAGGCGCTCGCCAATTCTTGTTGGCATGGTTGTTTGCATCAGGAGTCCGCTCTCCCGGTAGAAACAAAGTGCGTATCTTTCGCCGTTTTCTCCCGCCGACGTGATCACGCATCGAATTGCGATACCATTTACGTCGTGGTCCGTGGTCGGTTGGAACGTGAATTCCTGCCACCACGAAGGGCTGAGCTCCAGCAGACCCGAGAACCGTTGGACTTCGACTGGAAGTGAAGGCCCACTATTCAGCAACCAGTGCCGAGTCGCCCCGCCCACTTCGACGCGCCGCGAAGACCCCACTACAGTCTCGCGGCGCCATTGCGTGTTTGATACCCAGGTCTCTGTGTAAGTGCCGTCCAAAGTGGCGAGATCCCGCGTTATAGCAGTGAATGTCGCTTTTAGTCGGAAGGCAGGGGCATTCGGAGAACGTATGTCAGACAGGTTCCGGGCCCGCTCCAGCAACGCTTGGGCCTTCGAGTGCTCATCTTCCACGAACGAGCCGGCGCTCAGCAAAGTAACGACCACGGTTAGTAGAAATGCGGCGCAAACCTTCATCGCCGAGAGAATCCTCTTGTTATCTTAGCGTAGCTCAACTACGCGAGTCTTAGCTAGGCTGTTGTGCGGTCGTCGCAGATCTGCGCCGAGGAGAACGTAGAAATACGCCATCCGTCCTCGATCGTTACCGAGAACTGCGCGGTAGGGCAACATCCCGGTCTTGCGGTTTGCAATCGAATGCTGGACGGAATGCAGTTCCAGCCCATGGAACGGCGTGCCCTGCCGACAAGCATTGTTGACGCGAGTCGCTACTCTTTTGAGCCGGCCTGGTTCCAGTCGATAATGTTGGTGAGCTGCCAGGGATTTTTGTTGAGCTGAAACTCAAGTTGGCCATCCTTGTTGATGATCAGCTGCGAAGCTGGGTAGAGAACGCCTGCGCTCTTGTTCTTGTCCGAATCGTTTAAGTCGAACTCGCCGGCGGTCAGGTTGTAGGCAATGGTTCTGGAGTTACTATAAGCTTCACCGAATCGAATGAGGCGGTTGGTGGCAAATCGAATCTTGCGGCCGGTGTCAGTGCGGATCAGGCGAATGTAAGCGAGGTCTGAACCAACCGTGCCGGTGATGGCAATGCGGCCAACCGGCTTCATCTTTGATAGGGCGTCGACCAAGCCCTGATTCTGGCCCTTCTTAAAGGCATCGACCAGGACTGCTCGGTCTTCCTCAGTGGAGAACTGCGAGATAATCACTTTGACGCTGACTATCTTGCCCAGCTGCGTGCTTGTTCCCCTTGCGGTTGCGTCAATCGTCTCGATCTTCCTTTCGTCCTGGGAATTGACGAGGGTGACCGCTGTCAGCAGCAGAGTAGCGAGTAATAGACTGCCGTATCCGAACTTGCGAATTGTGAAATTGGAATCCTTGCTGTGTGCCAATGTAGTGTCCTTTCCGAAGGCTGTCGATGGCATGTATATCTGGCTTTAGTGGTACATGACAATATAACCGAGTCGTCAGGCTGTTGAAAAATTAAAGGACATTATACTCAGAACCCCTCAAACGAGCGTAACTGATTCCAAGCCAATGTCGGCTCCCAGGCCCGGGTAAACTTTGGTGGTGCCTGACCAACCAAGAGGCTCCGGAGAAAGGAGCCGAACATGGATCATTATAGGAGCAGAGTACCACCCGGGCTTTCAGCAAATTGCGTTTGTGGATACCGACACAGGGGAGTTCCAGGAACGCGACTGCAACATCGCGAGGAAGGGGAAAAGTTTTATCGCGAGCTCGCGGCCCAGGGGATGGAGGTGCGAGTGGGGATGGAAGCCAGTGGACAGGCGCACCCGGGAGGCCGATAAACAGCAACGCTCGCTCTGCGGACTTCTGATGTCCCTGTAGACATGCGTTGTCCCAGAACCCCGGCCCTGGAGAGTGATGCCGACGTCTTCGTACGCGAGCCTTTCCGACTACGAAACCGCTAGAGAGCGCCGCCCTCATCGCGTGGAATTCTCATCATCAACGCCACGTCAGTGTAGAAGGCCTTGCCGCGCTGCCTTTGGCGTCCTGCCAAAGAATTGCGTTGAGTTCTTGCGCGTTGACCGCATCTGGGCGAGAAAAATTCATCGCGGCCGACTTCTTCGCGCCGGGAGCTTTCTTATCGTTCATCAGGTAGAGAAGGCCGCTTCGCAGGCTCTTATCATCGGCTTCATACGGCGGCTGGGTTCCGGGCCCGGAGAATAGCGGCGCGAGCAACGGAGCGTGCGCATCAAACAGGTTCATCGGAGGAAGCCCGATCAGATACTCCATCGTATGAACCATGCCCGCGGTGGTATAGAAATGATGGTCGATAAAAGGTGTCTCCGAATGTGGTGAATACTTGCTGACGACCAATGCAATCGAGCGATGCGCGTCGACATGGTCGGCTCCGTTTTGCGCATCGTCTTCCACAACGAATATCGCCGTGTCATCCCAGTATGGACTGTGGGACAGTGCATCGACCACGCGTCCGACTGCAAGATCGTTATCGGCGACGGACGCCAGCGGCGCGGGCCTGCCGACACGTGTTCCTCCGGTGTGGTCGTTTGGCAGATAGAGTTGGATGAACTGCGGCAACTCTTTCGCGGTGCCACGCGCCTTCACAAACTCGTCAAATTCACGAAGAAATTCATCGGCACGAAGCTGGTCAGGATAGTCAATCGCGAAATTCGGATACAGAGGATCGATGTGATCGCGCTGTGCCTCTTTTGTAGGATGGACGACTTTTAACCGGGGGATCGCCCACGGCCATGGGCTCGGGCCGCCGCGAGGGTTGCCGATATTCGACGGCAACGAATCTCCCTTCTTGATTTCCGTGGTCGGACACGGACCGGATCCCGGCGATGGCGTGCCTTCGCGAGGTGAGGTGACTTTATCGCTCTTGCACCAAATGACATCCATCATTTCTCCATAGATGCGGTAAGTGAAGTTGTGTTTGGCGAGGTTGTCCCAGAGGAAACCGGTTCCCGGGTCATCCATCACGGGCACGCCTTGCTCGAGAGCGTTGCCGTAGTCCTGCGGACGCTCACTTCCTCGATAAATAATGGGCCAAATTTTCTCGATGTAGTCGGAAGTGGCGGAAGCGTCCGACCAAAGATGTCCATTGGCAGAGACGTCTCCGCTGTCATAGAAGTTATCGAGCACTCCAAACTGCAAGGCGAGTTTGTGTGCATTGGGCGTAATTTCGGCGCCGTACATGGTCAGCGAAGGATCGCCGTTGCCGACTTGCAGATCGCCGAGGATTTGATCGTAGGTGCGATTTTCTCTGAGGATGTAGATCACGTGGCGGATGGGATTCCGCCTGCCTGCGAACTCAATCTTGCCCGGCTCGGTGTGAAGAAGATTGTCTTCTTCAACCTGTCGCGTGTAATCCGGCAAATTCTTTTCGATGTCGCCGAGGTTCATCCGCTGGATCGAGCCGCCGATCAGTGTGGCGATGTAAGGATGAAGGTTGGGATGCAGTCCAGTCTGCACCGTTGCTTCCATATTATTTGGCCCGCTGCTTTGGCCCTTGGCACTGGTGATGAGCAAATCGTTTCCTGCGATGGCGAGAGCGCTGGGATACCATTCCGTGGGAATGAAGCCAACGGGCGATTCCATGGCGGTCGAATCTGAACTCTGCCTATCGCGTTTGGTGTCGAACACCGCAACAGCATTCAGCGACGCACTAGCAGCATAAAGGTGGTTTTCATCGGGGGAAAGAGCAATGGCGATCGGGGCCGCGCCAGCCGCATCGTCTTTGCCGAGGGCGGCACGGTAACAACGCAGCGGCACGCCTTTCTTCACATCAACGACCGCTACGCCGTCTGCCTTCGCGGTCGCTCCATTCGCCAGCGCGACGTAGAGAATGTCTTCGTTTCGACTCAGAAGCATCGTCGTGGGGTGCGTACCCGATGCCACGGGGTCAGAAGGATGCCATAACTCTATCCGGCGCGTGACCTTGCCATTGTTGAGATCCAGTTCGGCCACTGCCGACGCATTCCACAAGCTGACCCAGGCTTTGGTTCCGGCTTTGTTCGCGACGACGGTATATGGATACGCCGCGGGGATGTATTTACTCGCGCTCACATCGAAGGAAGTAAGAACTTGGCCCGAGTTAACGTCCAGCAGAACGACATTGTCAGAGAGATTGTCAGCAACGAGCAGCCGATCGCCGTTCGAAGAAGCTAACACGGCAAGCCCGGCCGGATACGGCGGCGCAGTTCCTTCAGGAGTTCCGCCTGTGTCGTACGTGACCGTTTTCCCTTGCGCAAGCCGTTGTGCTGGAATTGTGATGAAGCGTTCGGGCAAAACTTCTCCGTCTGCGAAGCTGTATACCGCGATGCCGTTCTGCGTGATCGATGACATCGACGCGTAGAGATGTTTGCCATCGCTGGAAAATGAAAGTCCGATAAAGTAGCTTTGCAGCGTTGCTTTTTCGTCGCCGCGGAGGCGCTCGTCGGGAAAGTCGCGCAACTGGTTGTGGCTCAAGTCGAGAATCGCAATCGACTGCCGCACTCCGCTTTGTTCCGTCCCGTACCCCTGATTAAGAAGCGCGGCGTAACGACCATCCGGACTTAGAGCGATGGTTGCCGGGTAGCTGTTGGTGCGCGCAATGAAGCCGGGAACGGGGAGTGTGAGCGTCTTGCTCGTGGGAAGATTGATTTTATGCGAGCGCTCGTTGGCGCGCGCGACCATGAACAACAGACAAGATACGGGAAGCGCGACAACTAGGAGAGCAAATTTTCTAATCATTGTCTTGTCCTTTACGACCTCCGTGCGATCGAGAACTGTAGAAAGCCGTGCGCATCTGTCAACGGCTGATGTGGAAGATGAATCGATCCAACACAAAGTGTTCCAATCATTCCTATGCGCCCCTTTATTCGTAGCGGCGTTGTCGCGAAAAGCCGGTCATTCTGCCCCCGTCGCCGACGGAATCTTGACACAAAACAAATAGACTGGGATACCGGTGGCAACCAGCCCAATGCCGATCAATGCACCTATCGGTCGCGCTATCAAGGTGCCAAGAATCACGCCCGCGGCCGCAACGCAGAAGAGCAGCGAAAGCCACGGATATCCGGGGACGGAAAAGGAACGCGTCATCTGAGGCTGAGAACGCCGGAGCACCAGAACGCCCGCAACCGCCAGCCCGTAAAAAATCCATGCAGTGAAGATGACGTTTGTGAATAGCTGCTGATAGCTGCCGGAAGCGGCAAGCATGGCTGCCCAAACGCCTTGGACCGCCAACGCCACCATGGGCGTGCGGTAGCGATCGCTCAATCGGCCGAAGACGGAGGGGAATATACCCTCGCGCGCCATCGCAAACGAGACCCGCGGTCCGCTGAGTATCAATCCATTCAAAGAACCTAGAATCGAAACCAGGATCAGAATGGAAATGGCATTCGCGCCGATGGGGCCGAGAAGCTTCCCGACTGCCAGAGCCGCCACTGCGCTACTTCCGCGAATTTCGGCCGCAGACAGTACGCGGTAGTAGCCGAGGTTGGCCGCCAAATAGATCAGCATGATGATGGCGTTGCCGTACAAAAGACTTCGCGGTAAATCTACTTTTGGCTTTTTCATCTCTCCGGCAATAAACGACAGGACATGCCAGCCTTCGTAGGCCCAAAGTACGGCCACCAAAGCAATACCAAATCCAGCGATCGAAAACGATGGACCAGAGGTACTCACGGGCGTTTCGAAAAAGTGGATCGGACGCGAACCTTTAGCGCTAAGTAAGAGGATGATTCCCGCCAGCCCGCTGACTTTGGCAACGGCGACGAGGTTCTGCACGAGCTTTCCGCCGCGAATCCCGAGGCAGCTCACGACGGTGAGTCCCAAAATCAACCCCGCGCTTAACACCTTCTGCTCAACCATGCTTAAGGGCAGAACTTGGCCGACGTAGATGCCGAAGGCGACAGCCAGCGCGGCGATGCTGCCGGTATGAATCATAAGAAGCAGAGCCCAGGCGTAGAGAAACGCGGGCAGCGGGCCATAAACCTGGCGCAGGTAAGTGCAAAGGCCGCCCGTCCCTGGATAAATGGAGCCCAGTTCAGCCAACGATAACGCACCGAACAGGCTTAGCAGCCCGCCCACCAGCCATACCAGCGAGACCGCGCCAAGGGAGTGCAGTTGAGCGGCAACGAAGCTGGGCAAAAGAAAAATCCCCGATCCGATGACGGTGCCAACGACCACCGCGATCGCATCGAAAACGTTCAACTCTTTGCGCAAGTGCGCAGAGCCCGGATCTCCTTCAGTGATGGCCGCCGAGTCTTCCTCAGGCTCATGCCCACGCCCGGTCAAAAGCCGTACTGAGGAAGATATGGTCATCATTAATAATTCTCTGTATGGTTGAAACCGCCGTACGCTTGGGCGCAAAGCTAATCAAGTTTCTTACGCAACTCTTTCTGGGTCTTAACGTGTTCGTATCCATTGTTTGTGTAGAACTGATGAGCGCGATCCCGTTTCACGTTCGACAGCACCGAGATAACATGACAGCCGAGGCGACGCGCCCATTCGTCTGCGGCGTCGAGCAACATCTTTCCGATTCCGCAAGAGCGGATATCTTCGTCGACAATCAATCCGCTAATCTCGGCAACGGTTTCCATTTCGACAGCCCGGAAGACGTACAGCCCGATCCAGCCCACAATCTGGCCGGTGGGAAGCTCTGCCACAAACACGGCGTATTGGTTCGCGTCCTGCATCTGGCTAAGCCGCATGCGAACTTCTTCGGACGTGCACGGATAGCCAAGTTGTCCCGCCAAGTCTGCAATTCTGTCGGAGTCGCACGGTTGTGCCAGGCGCACGGCGCATGCAGATTGGATTGAAACGTGTTCGAAGTCCTGGTGCATAGACGAAATCCTGCAAGCTCGCCCGCCATTCAGATTGAGAACTTAGGATCACCCTCAACAATCTGCATCTCCAGCCTAGGCGTCTCTCCTTTGCGCCACAGACGAGCCCGATGTCTGCTGCGATAGAGCAGCGGGCCACCATCAGCTTGATCACTGCGCTCGAGGGGCCGCGGAATACACACGAACTCAGTTTCCAGAGCATCGCTGGTAACGCGAACAACGGCGTACCCGTGGCCGCCCATATCCACAAAGGAAAGGTGCGGCGACAGATCGGGGTTCGACAAAGAGCGCGCCTTCTGTATGTCGCCGCTCTTTACATACTCCAGCGATGATCTGACACCATGCCGCAGCAATAGATTCATAGTTGGCTGAGGCCGCGGGTCTCCCGGTCCCTGGCCCACGAACAGTGATCGCAGTGGATGCTCTTTAGGAAAGCCGTGTTCGAATGCTTCTACAATTCCCGGTGCAGAGATCGAACCGGTTACAAAAGCAATTCCAACCGGTTCGAAAGTCTTGGGTGGAAGACCTTTGGCGGCGAGGCCAGCCCAGAAACTATGGCGATCACCGGCAACAGTCGCGAAACCCGTAATTCCGTGATCGCGAACGAAGTCGTAGATTTCGCCCCGCTCGACGTAGGCCGTGCTGTGATCACCGGCGCCAGTGCTCGCGTCAAACCCCGCGTATCCCGCCCCGGGCCATGCAGAGGTTAAACCCGCGGGCAGATTCTGGGGGTCGGCGCGCATGTCGAGCGTGGCCACGGTGTCCCCCCAGATCTTCCACGTTGCGTTCGATTTCTGCAAACGCTCTAGGAACCATGCCTTCTGTTCCGCACCGAGAATCGTAGTTGCCGGTTGATCTTTGCGAAAATTCGCAATCCCGGTGCCGCCGTATTTGATCGTCGCCGGCGGATGGCCGTTGTTGTACGAGCTTCCGGCGTCGAGTATGTCGAGCACTTCCTGCGGCATGAATCCGGGAAAGTCGTCGCTCATGAAAGCCTTGGCTTCAGGTCGATAAGTCGGTTCCTCGGAGCGGTAGCTGCGCTGGTCGGTGATGATCAGTTCCATGTTGTGGCCCCAGTGCAGTGTTCGATATCCCCTGAGGCTGTAAATAGCGGTCAGATTGTTCGGCTCCTGACCAAGACCGTGGTCGTCAAAATGAGTAATTGGCGCATCGACGACTCTTGGCGGATCAAACTGATCGAGCGACGGTCCACTCGGTTTGTACAACCGCGCAGGCTGGTATTCAAAGAACGCCTGGTTAGCCGCCACCCTTCTCGTCTGCGCAGGACGATTCACTCCTCCAAATTGTTGCAGGCTCTGCCAGCCGATCCAGCTGAACTCATGGTTGTCCCACATGCAGACAAACGGCCACCGGGCGCGGGCGTCCTGCAGGTCGGGATCATGAAGGTAGCCGCGGTAGATGGCGCGATAGTCGCCGACGTCCGTGGGAATGTGAACGTCCCCGATCTTTTCGCCGTGTGCGTAACGAACGATGTCGCGCAGACGCCGGTCGTACATACCTTGCGGGCGGTCTTCGGGGTACCAGACGATTTCGTAGATAAAGTCGCCCAGGTGCAACACGAAGCCGAGACGGTCTTCTTCCGCAGCGTGCTCGTCTTCAAAGATCATTCGCCGGTAGGCGTTCTGCGCCCCCTGATTCGCATTCTGGCAGGAGATGAATGCGAAGCGCACAGCTCTGGTGTCGTCATCCGTGGGTGCAGTGATCGTTCGTCCGACGCGACTTCCGCTACCGTGCGGATCGGTGAATCGATACCAGTAGACTTTCGCCGGCTTCAATCCGCCAACCAGCACCCGGCAAGTCCAGTCGGAAGCTTCGCTGATCGGCGCGTCGGCAGTGGCGATAACCCGGCGGAAGGACTCATCCTCAGCGATCTCCACGGTCAATTTCTCCACTACATTGCCCTCACTCGGCGGACGACGGGTCCACAAGAGAACGCTGTCGCTTTCGGGGTCCCCGGATGCAACACCCTCCGGATAGATACCTCGGCGTTCGTGCCAATCAACCTTGGACCCCACAGCAATGGGCTGCCCCCATACGGCAGTCGCACCCAGCGCAACTGCCATTTCCATGAACGATCGCCGGGTCATCGTTGTCATTGCTTCACCTGTCCAAACAACGGTTGCTTCTTTTCACCGGACAACTTAAGCGCGCAAAAGCTGCTCAAACTTAAAGATGAATCACTCTGCCGGCCCTGTCTTGAATGGATTTGACTGTGGCTGAGCGGTTGATGTGGAGAGATTGTTCTTGCCCGTGTTGAGGTTTTCACTTTAGGATTCGAGCGTGTCCGCGGCGATCAACAACTCGCACTTCCGGCGGGTCACCCCCGGCATAGAGACTTTGCCTTGCAGTTTCAGCTTGCCGCGGCATCGCCACTTGCGCGCCTACGCGACGGTCGTACTGGCTGGCAGCTTTGAGGAATCGGGATACGTCGGCCGCATTCGTGCCACCGCGGGCGATGTGCTGATCCATCCGGCGATGGACTGCCATGCCAATCGGATGGTCTCCGCGGGCGTCAAGCTGATAAGGTTGGACTGGCCAGATACCAGCGGAGTCGGCGGGCTCTACCATTTGGACAATCTCGATGAACTGGTGCGAACTGCTGAAATGGACGTTGCTGAGGCGACGTTGCTGTTGGAACGCACTTTGCTAAAAGACAGATTGCCCTCGCCCGGGCAAAGAAATGATTGGCCGGACCTGCTGCTGACGGACCTGGCCCGGAATGCATCCACCGAGATCGGTGCGTGGGCAGAAGTGAACGGCTTGGCTCGCGAAACCGTCTCAAGGGGATTCGCGACAGCATACGGGATCGCACCATCGGTGTTGCGTGCCGAATTGCGAGCCCGTGCGGCATGGCTGCGGATCACGCGGGGCTCTGACCGCCTGTGCAGAATCGCAGCCGACACGGGCTTTGCCGATCAGGCCCACATGACCAGATGGATTCACCGCATCACCGGAGCCCCTCCGGCCGCTTGGCGCCGGAGCGTTTGCGGTTTCGAACCTGGTACGCCGGAATCAAGCAGTTAAGGATTGCGAGCGCTGCCTCCGATCTTGTTTTTCGCCGAGTCACTCCATACTGGGCCCCTGCAGTCTGCGACGACCGCAGGCGACTGCTCGTCACAAGGCCACTGTCGGGCCGGATTGATCGCTAATCTTCTACGGTCAAATGCACATCCTTCAATTCCTGGATGTCATGGATGACGAGCGCATGCGTTCCTTTTCTCTCATAGACGGTGCCGGTCACTCGTACGTATTTCCCCAGGAACGGCATAAGCTTCTGGCGTTGATCGCTATCGGGCATCTCGTCGGAGATCGGCAAATACAGTTCACCATCTTTGGTCAAAATCACGAGCTGGGAGCCTTTCCTTGCACACGCTACCAGGCATTTCATGCTGAAGTGAGTCGCGGTCGCCTCAAGGTTCTGAATGGGACAGGCAATATCCCGGACCAGGCCTTCAATCCTGGCCTTGGATTCGTGCGCGTGAGCTTCACTGTCTCCCGGCCCAATCGTTTGATGGGACATCCCGAACCCCAAACTGCCGCCAACCAGCAGGCAGAGGAACGAAAATCGCTTCATGATTCTCCCGTCAGACTTACTGTTTGAACTGACCCACAAGTTCCCCACTCGCCAGAACGTGCCCTGTCATGGCTTTTACGACCTGCTTCTTCGAGGCTCCAGGCGGCAGGTTCAGCTTGGTGTCGAGGGCGTAGAGAGTAAAGACGTAATGATGGGTCCCTCGCGGCGGACATGGCCCCACATAACCAATCTTGTCGTAGTCATTGTGACCTTGGCGGGAGCCGTCGGGCAGTTGTTCCTGCTTTGAAGTACTTTCCGGCAATTCGCGTTTGTCCGAAGGGATGTCGTAGAGCACCCAATGCGTAAACTTGAACCCGAATGGGGAGTCCTTGTCGAACACGATCAGCGCGAAACTCTGCGTGCGCTCGGGGGGCGCCTTCCACGACAATTCAGGAGAGATGTCGTCCTGGCCTTTGCAGCTGCTGTACGTGTTGGGGATCGTGTCACCAGCGAAACTGCTGCTCCTCAATTCCAGGGAGGGAGCGGCCTGCTGACTGGCGGCGCAGGTGCATCCGACTTGCGTCGCGGCCACGGTCAGCAGGAGCCCAGCCCATGACGAAAGCTGTGAGGTCTTGCGAACATCACGTATGCGAGATGTCATATCCGCCAACTTCTTGACTTGACGTCAGCAGATTCGGTCGTCAAGACATCTCTCATCATCTCCATCCGGCATTTCACTGTCTTGAACGATTGTGATCCTCTGCGTACGGGGATGGTGGGCCGACGGCAAACCAGAAGGAATCTGGGCACGCCATGGCGAAATTTGTCCGAGGAGTCTGCTTGGGGAACGCGAGATTCCAGATTTGAGTCCTCAACTGCCGTCATGGCTCTTGGATGACGATCAAACGGAACAATCTTCAGGAGTGATACTGTGACGCCGACGTGACACAAAACCTGTCAACACTGACAAAGTTGACATCATCGACACTTCGCGGCGACTGATTTCAAATAATTTGGCTGTTTGCAACGCAGTCCGGCGAATTCGGCTTACAAGTCCGGCTGCACGATCTTCTTTACTTTACTTTCAGTACCACGCATTGCGAATGCGCAACACGCCAAGAGCTACACTTCCCCCAACGTTCTTTTCAATGCTCTGTAGTGAACGGGACTGCGCCGGAAAGGCTTCCGCCTGCCTTTTACTACCGAGAAACCAACAGGCGGCTTCGGCCCTGCAATGCAGAGCTGCCGAGCTCCCACAGCAATCCCGGACGGCCCCGGGTTTCCCAGAGACCGCTTTCCACGCCGCTCACCAGATCTGGCATTAGTGCGACTGCGGGCCCGTCGATACGGTTGTGCATAATAGTGTGGAAAAACGGGAGAGACGATTTTCACGCTTCATAAACGTTGCCGCTTCAATGACCTGCATTCTTTAGGTTTGAAGTTCTCGGGTTGCTGTTTGCACCAATAAGCGGCATTGACAAATATCTGACAAGTGTTTACCTTTGGCCCCGTCGACGGCTGAAAGGGTTGGCCAAAATAAACCGTGGCCAGTCCAAAGTAAGCTGGGTGATTAGTTCGCTGGGGTGACCCGGCGGACCACCAGACCCGAAAAAACCGACTGCTCTGCGAGGGGTAGTTGGGGTTTGGGACTGCGAAAGCAGTGATCGCATCAAGGGCCGTGATGGTGCATACTCCACGCTGTTGGCTCCCTCGCAGGAGCTGGCGGCTAGAGCATAACCAAGATCACGGCCTTTACCTTTTCCAGCCCGTGTTACCCGCCGCAGTTCTTCCCCAGAATTCGTGAAAGCGCGTACGATCTATACTTTCGCGGATGGTGCCTGACATGTCGGACAAGGTCTTCGGACTCAGTGTTAATCAAGTGATGGCGTACGCGGCGATCGCGAACGTGATACTGGTTTTGGTCCTCGTCTCCATCAACATGTATTATGCGTGGCTCGCAAAGCGCCAGGCGGATGCGAGCAGCGCGCAAGTCGACTCATCAAATCGGCAGAGAGAAATTGCCGCGGAAACCCTGTCGATCCTGCGCAAACAGATTGAGCAGCAGAGAACCGCAGACCTCGCAACCGTGGGCTTGCAATTGAAGGTTGCGACTCACACAATTGAGGACTGGCTTAAGCGAATCGGTTCGGCCGCGTTGCCGCAATTGCCGGACGAGATCAGGATTCTCCCTGACGACTTCAGCATCGCAACCCAACGAGCCAATGCGATCGATCCAATTGTTGGGGAGAACATGGGCGCAGCCTCCCTTTACGCGGGAGAGGCAGAAACCAACATCCGAATTCTGCGGAGCGGGAATCCCGCCAAACCCGAGAGCTGGAAAGAGATGCAAGACAAAGCCACGCACAATTTGAACATCGCGAAGTACAAGCTGAATGTGGCTCGAACCCGATGGGAGTCGACGAACGCGTGATCCTCGAATTGGCCGCCAGGCAAGCCAATCGGGCAATTTGGACTGGCTCAATGCGGCCTTCGTATTGGCGTCTGACTTCTAGATAACCCTGCTGAAAACCTTGACCCGCACGGGGTAGCGGAGGATAATTGCGGACCTGAACTTCGATCCCCTGCGCTCAGGTAAGTGATGAGCCGGGCGGCAATGATCGAATTCACGGCTCGCACGTCTCCGGGCAAAAAGGAGTTCTGTCCATGAGCGAAGAAATCAACCAGCGCATTGGCGACTACCAGATTCTCAACGAGTTGGGCAGCGGAGGGATGGGCCGGGTTTATCGGGTGCGAAACGTCATCTCTGATCGCATCGAAGCCATGAAAGTTTTGTTGCCTGACCTTGTGGGACGGCAAGAGTTGGCCACGCGCTTCCTGCGTGAAATCAAGCTCATGGCCAGCCTCAACCACCCCAATATCGCCCAGCTTCGAACCGCCTTCACGGCCAATAACCAGTTGGTCATGATTATGGAGTATGTCGAAGGCAGCACTCTGGCTGACCGCCTGGAAAAACATGGACCGATCCCGGTGCCCGAGGCGTTGAATTACATCGGCCAGGTGCTAGATGCGTTGAGTTACGCGCATCACCAGCACGTGATCCATCGTGACATCAAGCCGGCCAACATTATGGTGACGCCCGACGGAGCGGTGAAGCTTATGGATTTTGGGATAGCCCGCGCCGGCGACGGACACAGCCTGACCATGACGGGTACGACACTTGGGTCGCTCGGCTACATGTCGCCGGAGCAGGTTCAAGGGGAGGCTACAGACGCTCGCTCCGACCTGTATTCCGTGGGCGTGTCACTCTACGAAATGGTCACAGGACAGCGACCCTTCAAGGCAGATAGTGATTTTTCTCTCATGACAGCTCATGTCAGAGAGCTGCCAAAGCCGCCGATCGAACTGCAGCCGGGACTACCTCCGGCGTTGAACGAAATCATTCTTATGTCCATTGCGAAAGAGCCGGCGCAACGCTTCCAGTCGGCCGAGGCTTTCGCAAATGCCCTCAGCAGCGTGACGGCGGAGGCTTCCGCCGCGAACGCTGCCGCACTGAAAGCTTCCGAAGCTTCCACGGTGGAGTGCACTATTCTTCCAAGCATTTCGGCCAATCCTCCGAAACAACCGGTTACGCCGGTTCGCCCGACGGCGGACGCTAAGCCGACCCCCGTTTCAGTTCCAGCACCGGTTGTTACCCCGCCAGCGCCTTCACCGGGCGGTCACCGGGGCTTGTATATGGCGCTCGGGGCATTGATCGTGCTGGCGGTGTTGGTGGTTGGAGGAATCTACTTGCCGCGTCACAGCAAGACAGAAGCTCGACAAGCAGAAACGGAAAAGCGAGAAGCGCAGCAAAGCCCGCCCGCAGCTTCACCGACCAACGTGGCCGTCCCTGCTGCTAGCCCCGTTATGACGGCCCCGGTGACTGCGGTGTCCAACCCGCAGACGCCGGACGCGACGCAACCGACTGCGCCTCCACAAGGGATCTCGAATGCGGCACAGAGCACTCCAACTCCCGCACAGGCTCCCGTCCGCCATACCAGTAAGGTCAATCCCCAGCCGATGGCCGCGGGGCAACAGCCTTCGTCGTCACTCCAGAGCGCCAATGAAAACGCAGCCCCGGACCAGCCAGCGGCTGCAATTGATCGAGATGACGTGGAGCGTCAGGTCGATCAGGTTTCCAATCGCGCGGCCGCAGTGAATAGTAGCCTGGAACGACTGCAGCAGCAGCAGAGCGCGGCAGGATACGGTCTTCGCGGCGATATGGCAGCCCGTCAGGCGAGCATGAATACGAATCTGTCGAAGGCGGAAAACGCGATGGAGCGCGGAGACCTGGCCACGGCGAAGAAGCGCGCGGAGATGGCCGAGGGCGACGCCGAAGCGCTCGAGCACTTCCTCGGACATTAAATGCGGATTGGCTGCGGGATTGACGATCCCGCTACTGCGTTACAGTCTTGACCGCGTCGCCCGTCTTGAACCCCGATCCGGAAACCGGCGTGGCAATCGAAGAAACATCGTCCACATCCGTGACTTTTACCACTCCCACCGGCGAACTTAAGCGGCGGAGCACCTGCCCGGTCGCCGGGTCCTTGATTTCCTTGGTTATTCGTTCCACGTTGAGTTGATCGCCGACCTTTACGCCCGCCTTGGCGCCTACATTAAGGATAAGCTGGCCGCCATCGACGGCAGCGACCAACCCCTGCACTGTGACGGTGCGAGTCACGAGTTTATCTTTGTCCCCGATCACCTCTGTGCTGGTCTGTTCCACAGCGGCTTTCACGGCCTCCCCGATAATGGTGCTCTGGAAATCGCTGCTGCCAAAATCAGCATTGCCTCCGCCAAATCCGTGCCAGTTGCTGCCGCCCCCGAGCATCGAAGTGCTTTCGCGTTGTGATTCTCCTTTGCCTTCGGCCACACCCAGGATCTCGCCGGTGTCAACGTCGACGAGACGCGCAGTGAGAGCCACGATGGCTTTTGACTTTTTGTGGCCGAATCCTCCAATACCCATGCCCGTCCAGCCGCCGCCTGTTCCACCGACGTTCGTATTCTTGGTCTCATTGCCGAATTGCGTAATACTGCCCACGATGATTGCATCCACACCCAGCAGCTTCCCAATTTTGGCCGCCGAATTGGGATTGGCACGGTCACTGTTAGAGAAGTTCTGCTCCGTCAGAATCTTGTCGAGTGCCTTGCGTTCAATCACGGAGTAGCTGCCATCCTTGACGAGGTAGGTCACTAAGAGGTCCGAGATGCCCTTGCCAATATCGACATCCTGCCCAAAAATTCCCGATACTCCGGCATGCACAGTGGCGTAGTCGAAATCGAAAATAGCCACGCGTTTCTTGCGGCCTTGCGCCGCTGGCGCTGCAGGCGTCTGCGCCGCTGCCGTGGCGGGCGCTTGCGTCGCTGCCGTGGCTTGCGCCGGATGGGGTGAAGCGGCCATCAGGTTCGTTCCTGCCAGGTAAATGAAAACTGACAAAGCAAATAAACATACTCCATGGTTCTTCATGCGGCCTCTTATCGGAGAGAGATACGGCGACTCCGTCTGGACTTTCCGCCCGAGGCTACCTCGGGATACTGTTCTTGTCAACACAAGGTTTATGTGTTGTCGGTAGCACATGATATGTCCGGTTGAGATAGCACGTGATATGTCCGCTTTGCGGGCGGTGAGGATGAGAGACCATGCGGAGCATGGAAACTTATCA
>Ga0210403_10001743_pt1 | contig 20219 bp, 15 predicted proteins | sample IncBWC19MmetaG_FD_150863 | JGI IMG/M metagenome (GOLD analysis project Ga0210403, IMG submission 150863) | Forest soil microbial communities from Barre Woods Harvard Forest LTER site, Petersham, Massachusetts, United States - Inc-BW-C-19-M | ecosystem: Environmental > Terrestrial > Soil >... | reverse complement strand
TTCAAGACGGAAACAAGAACGGGAATTACGATGACTGTGGGTGCCCAGCGAACATTCGACCTCGCCTTACAGATCGGAACGGTGGAGCACAGGGTGGAAGTGACCACCGAGGCCCCCGCCGTGGAACTGTCTACCTCGGACATCGGCGCCACGGTCAACGCCACTACCGTGCGCGAACTGCCGCTCAACGGCCGCAGTTGGACGGACTTGGCAGCACTGCAGCCGGGTGTCGAGACCATCCAAACGCAGCCGACCTTCGCGACCGGTTCGGATCGCGGCAATCGGGGCTTCGGACAACAGTTGACCATCTCGGGCGCACGTCCGCAGCAGAACAATTATCGTTTGGATGGAGTCAGCCTCAACGATTACGCCAATGGCGCTCCTGGCAGCGTGCTGGGAGGAAACCTGGGCGTGGATGCCATTCAGGAGTTCTCGGTTCTTACCAGCAACTATTCAGCGGAGTACGGTAAGACTTCCGGAGGAGTCGTCAACGCGGTCACGCGCTCGGGAACCAATAGCTTTCACGGGAGTGCCTACGAGTTCTTGCGCAATAGTGCGCTGGACGCAGCAAATTTCTTTGAGAATGCCGGCGGCATCCCGAAATCGCCGTTCAAGCGAAACCAGTTCGGCGGTGCGATTGGCGGACCGATCGTGAAGGCCAAAACGTTCTTTTTCGCAGACTACGAAGGCATCCGGCAGTCCAAGGGCATTGCCAACCTTGATTTTGTGCCTTCCCTGGATGCCCGCAACGGGGTCCTGGATGGCGTGCCCCTTCCCGGGGGCGTGGATCCGGCGGTCCAAAAGTATCTAGCCCTTTATCCCAAGCCGAACGGCGGCCCCTTAAACGGAAGCGCCAATGTCTCCATCTTTACCTTCTCCGCGAAACAAATCGTCACCGAGAACTTTGTGACCACGCGCATCGACCACAAGTTCTCCGACAAAGACAGTGTGTTCGGCACGTATCTTTTCGACAAGACCCCGTACAGCTCGCCTGACCCTTACGGCAACGTTCAACTCAATACCTTGTCTTCGAGGCAGATCGTAGCTGTGGAAGAGACTCACAGTTTCACGCCAAGTTTCGTGAATGCGGTTCGATTTGGCTATAACCACGAAAATGTGAATAACGATTCCAGCGTCAGTGCGATTAACCCGGCGGCCGCCGACAATTCCTTGGGCGCGTTTGCTGGCCGCAATGCGGCGGTGGTGAACGTCACCGGGCTTACTTCCATGACCGGAGGTGTGGGCGGACTCCCGACTTATTTGTATGGCTGGAATTCATTCCAGGGGTACGACGATGCCTTCTGGACGCGAGGAACCCATTCCCTCAAGTTCGGTTTCGCTTTTGAGCGTATGTTGCTGCAGGTGACCGCCCTCACCGATGCCAATGGCATCTGGTTTTTCAATAACTTGCAATCTTTTCTACAGAACCAGCCTTCGAAATTCCAAGGAGGCATCGCAAGCTCCCTCACACCTCGCGACCTTCGTCAGAACGTCTTTGGTGGCTATGTGCAGGACGACTGGCGATTGCGGCCCAACCTGACCCTCAATCTGGGCTTGCGCTACGAGATGTCCACCGTGCCGACGGAGATTCACGGCAAGCTCGCGAACCTCCTGAACCTTTCCGACGCTACACCGCGTATCGGCGATCCATTTTTCAACAATCCCACAACAAAGAACTTTGAGCCGCGGATAGGTTTTGCCTGGGATCCGTTTCGCAATGGCAAAATGGCCGTACGGGGCGGAGCCGGATTGTTCGACGTTCTCCCGCTGCCGTATCAGTTCATCCTGCTGACGACGCAGTCGGCACCGTTCTTTCAATACACGTCGCTGAAGGTCGGCGATCCTTCGCTCTCCGCACCGCTTACATTTCCGTTCGTGAATCCCGCGGATATCAGCAACAACAAACTGCGGTCGACGTATGTCGAGCCCAATCCCAAGCGCAATTACGTGACGCAGTGGAACCTGAATGTTCAATACCAGCTCACGCCAAGCGTGGCAGCCATGGTTGCTTATGTGGGATCGCGCGGCGTGCATCAGCCTTTCCGCGTGGACGAAGCCGATCTGGTCATTCCGACGAAGACCTCTGTGGGGTATCTCTGGCCGCAAGTCGATGGTAACGGAAACCTCCTGAGCGGCCCCAATGCCGGGAATCCCCCCAATCCCGTCAACCCCAACTTTGGCTCAGTTCGCGGAATGTTTTATCAAGGACGTTCTTACTTCAATGCGTTGGAGTTGCAGTTGGCCAAACGTATGAGCCATGGCTTTCAGTTGCAAGGCACATACACTTGGGGCAAGAGCATGGATACCAGCTCGGCTACGCTTGCGGGCGACGCGTTCGGTAACTCCATCTCCAGTCTCAATTGGTTCGACATGAAATTGACCCGCGGCCTCTCCGATTTCAACGTCGGACGTACGCTGGTTCTGAATGGCACGTGGGACATCCCTGCTCCTAAATCGCTCTCTGGGCCAGCAAGGTGGCTGACCGACGGCTGGGAATTGGGCCTTATCTTCACGGCCAGCGACGGCGTACCATTCACTCCTACCTGGGGAACCGGGGGAGATCCTGCGAATACGCTCAGCAGCGATGATTTTGCCTATCCGAACCGGCTTGGCGGATCCGGTTGCAGCTCTCTGACAAACCCTGGCAACCCCAACAACTACGTCAAGACGCAGTGCTTCGCCATTCCTACCGCACCCAACATGGCCTTCTGGAATGCCAACTGTGACCCCGCGCCACCCAGTGTAGGCGGTCCCATAGATCCCAATTCCCTGCAATGTTTCAACCTTCGCGGGAATGCAGGCCGCAATATTTTGATCGGCCCCGGCATAACTAATCTAGATTTCTCAGTGTTTAAGAACAACCAGATCAAGAAAATCTCGGAGAACTTCAACGTACAGTTCCGGTTGGAGATGTTCAATATCTTCAATCACGCCAATTTTGCTCCGCCGGGTCCAGGGGACGGCAATACTGACATTTTCGATGCGACCGGAGCATCTTTGGCCCCAAGCGGCGGCGGAACCGCGGGCGTGCTGCTAAGAACGACCATCCCGGAGCGGCAGATCCAATTTGCGATCAAATTCATATTTTAGCTTTTGAAGATGTGTCGGCCGTTCGCTCTGTGCGGGTTAGATTTGATGGAACAATCTTTCCAAGGAGACTGAAGGTGAAAAGACTCTTGGGTATCTGCTTGTCGCTGTTTCTTGGACTCTCGCCGCTGGCTCGGGCTCAGGAAAAGAAGCTGCTCAAACTGGTCGCCACCACGCCGCTGCCCAATTTCTCGGGTGACTTCGACCATTTGGCCGTGGACCTGAAGAGCAAGCGAGTATTCCTGACGGCCGAGGACCACAAGACCGTCGAAGTTTTTGACTTGGAGGGCAAACGGCTTCATAGCATCACCGGCTTTGGTCAGCCGCACGCCGTTCTTTTCCTTCCTGATGTCAACAAGCTCATCGTGACGGACGGCGATGACTTCGGGATGGTCGAACTAGTCAGCGGGGAAGACTACAAAATTCTCAGCACCATCAAACTCCCCCCGGGCGTGGATGGCGCCGTGTTCAACCCCGTAAATCAATACTATTACGTGGAGAGCGGCAGCGACGACGAAGGTGTGAAAACACACGTGCTCAATATCATTGATACCAAGACATTTAAACTAGTCGGAGAGATCGCCCTTCCCGGTAATCACTCCGAGGCGATGGCTATCGACCAAGCGGGCAAAAAACTCTACGTGAATCTGACCGGCACAGATGAGGTCGGCGTAGTCGACCTGGAAACCAAGAAAGTTATCGCGCGATGGCCCGTGCCCGAGGCGCAGACCGCGAATGCGTTGGTTCTTGATGACCCGAATCACAGGGTATTGATCGCCACACGCAAGCCGCCAAAACTCATCGTTTTCAATACGGATACCGGTAAGTCCGTTGTCTCGGTTCCTTGCGCGCCCCTGCACGATGATATGTGGTTCGATAGCGCAAGCAAGCGAATCTACGTGACGGGAAGTGAAGTGACATCCGTGTTCGTTCAGAACGATGCTGACCATTACACGCACGTCGGGGATGTTCCGACCGGGTTCCGTGCCAAGACGTCGATCCTTGTCCCTGAACTAAACCGGCTTTATATCGCGGTGTCTGGCAAGGGTAAACCAACTGCAAAACTCGCGCTACAAGTCTACGACATTCAGCCCTGAGTAATACCTCAAGAGGGAGGGTGTGAACCGCAGATTCCCGCACCACCTGCAAAGGCGGAGCCTCAAGTGTTTGCCTCAGTCTGGACAGAAAGGAACTTCGTGAAGGGTTTGATCATCAAGTACTTGTGGCTCGCAGCTCTGGCGTGCCTCGCAATCGCAGCCGGTCTTGCTGGTTCATTTGCACAGTCGATTGCTCCGTCAGGGAAAGCGGCCGTTTACCCGGTACCCCGCTGGCCTTCCTATCTGAAAAAGCCGAAGACTGTGGAGGATATCCTGCCTCACGCACGTGACCTCGCACGTAACAAGGCTGCCTTTGGCGGAAATTCTCCAGGGTTAGGTCTCGGACTGCTTCAACCGGGAGAAGAAGTGTTGATCGTACCCGATACGACGGCGGAGGACTTCGTTGTCGAAGCTATCGTGAAGGTTCTTGCCGAGCGGGGCGTGCAAGCCCATGTTGTGCCGAATTACAGTTTGGTTGGCGTCCCGAAAGCAGATGCGGAACAAATCAGGCTGAAAACGGAAATCCGCAGCGCGCAAGAGGGCTTTATGGAAGCGAAGTACTACTGGATTGAGCGGGTCTTTGCTCATCCGGAAGTACCCAAACAGTGGCTGAAAGAGAAAAATCCTGACTTGTACAATGCGCTCTACCCCAAGCGCGACGAGATGACTCTGGAACTCCAGACCGAATGGAAGAAGCTCACCAACGAGAGCCTGGGCGCCGCAATCCGAGACTATTTGCAGCAACATCCTAAAATCAAAGGGGTCTATTGGGGGCATCCCGGCGGCGCTTTCTATGGACGCACCCTGGCCCCGCTGGAGAGCAAGTACTTGGGACGCTGCTCGTTCACCAACAGTTGGGAAGTGGTCAGCCAGGTTTCGTCCTTTCCGGATGACCTGTGGAACTTGATCGAGAAGAAGGCCATCGCGATGGTCACTACGGATGTCGACAGAGTCGAGGTCATGGATCCGGAGGGCACCAACCTGACATGGGACGTCTCCGAAGAGATGGCAAGGAGGTGGGTGCGCGGAATCTATTGGCGCGGGCACCTGTTGATGTATCCCGATTCAGCCACCGGTCAATATGGGCAAGACTTTGACAACTACCCGAAGAACTACCCGGAATGGATCGATCGTTCGCCAAACGCCAAAGCCAATGGCGTGATCGCAGGCACCAACGGCTCAGGCGGCTTTTGGCCGCGTATGGAGATTCATCTCAAAGATGGCAAAATTACCGAGGTGAAGGGTGGCGGCCGCTACGGTGATGTCATCCGAGAATTCCAGCACTATCCGCACATCAACGACACCACCTTCCCGCACTATGACAATCCGGGGTACTGGAATCTCTGGGAAGTTGCGCTGGGTACTAACCCCAAGTACTTTCGGAATCCCGCCGATTTTTACGGCGGCGGCACCGCGGGCATCTATTGCCTGACCTACGAGCGCTACCGGAGTGGCGCGTTTCATTGGGGACTTGGAAATGAGCTAGGCCACGACCCAGGTTCCACGGGCACACCGAAGAAGTGGAAGGAATTTGCAGAGAAGCTCAACCTACCTGACGGTCACGACTTTCACATCCAAAATTACTTCATCACCTACAAGGTACACTTGCGGACTTCAGGTAAGTGGACAACCATCGTTGACCGGGGCCATTTGGCTTCCTTGGATGACCAGGAGGTGCGGGCCCTGGCCGCAAAGTACGGTGATCCCGACAAACTGCTGGCCGAAGACTGGATACCTGACATTCCCGGAATCAACGCCCCAGGAAGCTATGAAGAATACGCGCGCGATCCGTGGAAATATGCTGACGCTCAAATGAAGAAAATTCTCTCGGGCGAGCCTCAATTCCACCAGCGGGAGAGGAAATGAATTTCTCGCGCCGCCGGTAAATCTTATGCCCCCAAAAATAGAGTCGATAAAAAACCGCTTCAAGGAATCGTGCGAATGCTGTGTACAACGAAAGTGAAGCCATTTCTGCTTTTCGTCGCCGGCGTTTGTGGCTTGTGCGCCGGAGTCAACCCCGAGCCTTCCACGGCCGGCGTCCCGCAGGCGAAGGCAGCTCTCGATTTTGCGGCTTATCGCGCCCGCGTCGAACCGATTTTTCTCAAACAACGGCAAAACGGCGCGCGCTGCTACGATTGCCATTCGGTCATCTCCACGCGGCTCCGGCTGGAGCCGCTCGCCCCTGGAAGTTCGTCGTGGACCGAGGAACAGTCACGTAAAAACTTCGAAGCCGTCTCGCAGCTGATCGCGCCCGGAGAGCCGTTGCAAAGCCGTCTGTTGCTTCACCCTCTTGCGCAAGAGGCTGGCGGCGATGCAACGCACACGGGTGGAAAATTCTGGGCGTCGCAGCAGGATCCGGAGTGGCAGATGATCGCCGATTGGGTTCGCCGCAGCTCTGCGGAACCGGCGCCAGGGCACGCAGCTTCCCATTCCGCCACGGATGCGTTGGACTTCGATTTCTTCCAATCCAGAGTGGAACCCATTTTCTTGAAGGAACGGCCTGGGCACGCACGCTGCTACGGCTGTCATTCCGAACCAAACAGAACCTTCCGGCTCGAGAAATTGTCTCCGGGAACAAGTGACTGGACGGAAGAGCAGTCGCGGCGCAACTTCCAGAACGCTGTGCAGCTGGTTGTCTCCGGTGATCCTGTTACCAGCAGCCTCTTGATCCATCCGCTTGCGCCGGAGGCCGGAGGAGATCCGTTCCATTCGGGCGGCAGGCAGTTTCCGTCGCAGAACGACCCGGATTGGCTCACGATGTCCGATTGGGTGCGTGGCGCTCAAGCACACTCGCTTCAGTCCCGGGCGCTTGTCTACGTGACGAACAGCGCCGGAGACACCATCGATGTAATCGATCCTGCGAGCAACAAAATGGTGCAGGTGATCCGTGGTATTGAATTGCCGCACGGAGTCAATTTCTCTTCTGATGGCACACGCATCTATGTCAGCAATGAATCGGAAAGTGTGTTGGACGTGGTTGATCGCGAGAACGGAGAAATTATAAAGAAAGTTCCGCTCAGCGCCCGGCCAAACAATATCGCGGTGACAAAGGATGGCCGTCGTATCTTGGTTGGTATCCGTGCCTTGCCCGGCGCTGTCGATGTGATCGACGCAATCTCACTCAGCCGCGTAAGAACCATCGTCCTGAACCGCAGCGTGCACAACATATATATAACGCCCGACGGCAAATACGCCGTGGCGGGCTCGATCGAATCCAGGTCTGCCACGGTCATCGATCTTCAGACCGACCAGGTCGCGTGGGAGGTGAAATTCGACAGCGGCGTGCGCCCCATGGCATTCGATACGAACCGGGACGGTTCCACAAATCGCATTTTCGTCCAGCTTTCCAATTTCAACGGATTTGCGGTCGTGGATTTCACGAAGCGTGAAGAAGTAGCCAGAGTCAAGCTGCCAGAGCATCCCGGCGGGTTCGGAGACGCGGAAGGGCGAACAGCCACCCCTTCTCACGGGATTGGGGTTACGCCAGATGGAAAATCGCTTTGGGTCGGCAGCACCTTCGCCAATGCAGTGTTCAAATACGAATTACCCACTCTCAAGTTGCTAGGATACGTGGCTTTGCCGGAAGTCCACGCAATAGGCCGCGCGGCAACTGGAAGCGTCCCGGAATGGATCACCTTCACTCCGGACAGCAAATTTCTTTATGTGTCGAACTCTGGTGCGCGGTCCGTTTCGGCCATCGACACAAACGCTCTGAAAGAAGTCGCGCAGATTCCCGTTGGAGAAGTACCCAAGCGAATCAACACTTTGGTCCTCCACTGAATAGCTACGCTACGGGACACGACTCTGATGTCGAGGCCCTGGTAAACGCGGTGGCCCTCGTGGTTCTGGATTCGCGGGCGCCTCGCCGACTTCCCGTTACCGAATCCCTGCGGCCTGTTTCAATGAGGTTTTGGTTTCCAGGACACTACCCGCCCCTCGAATGCCGCGGCAGCGCGCACCTGTTCAGGGGAAGTCCGTCACCTTCGGCGTCACGCGAGGATGGATCGCGGTCGCGTCGCCCGCGTCGTCGATCACATGATTAATCGCGCCGTGATCGCCGAGCGCCACAGTGATCATGTCGTGGAACCGTACTTCCGGGTTCTTCGGCGTCTCGATTGCCCGGGTCAGTCCGACATCCGGATAGGTGAAGACGCTGTATACGCCCAGCCCCCACGCCTCATGCGTCGTAACTCCGTCCGCCACTTTGTACGAGGCCCAGCCGTTAACCCCCGGGGCACTCGTATAGCTCGCCTGGTTCGGAGGATCGTAAGGGATCTCGGACTGATAAAAATACGTTCGCCCGCCATTGCCCTTCCACAGAACCTGGAATTGCTGGTGATGCTCCACAAACAGGCCATAGATCGTGACCTGGTTTCCATTCACCACCATCCCGTTCTCGCTGGTATTCAGCTCCCAGCCCACTCCGGCGCCGTGGTCCGCTCTCCAGATCCACGTATGGTCCACCAGTGTGTCGTTGCTGTTGATCCTCAAATTCACCTTGGCCCGGCCCACTCCCGCGCCGCCCACGCGAAAGAAAACGTCGTGCAGGGTGATCGGGGCGCTCGCATGGCGCGCCCGGCTTCCTTCTGGCCCCACCTCCAGCAGCACCGGAGACTCGCTCGGCCCGGCATCGAAGAGCAGCCCCGCAATCTCGATCCCGTCGTCATCGGTCGTGGTCATCGCCGCAGTGCCCTTTATCGGACGTAGGGTCGCAAACCCCAGCCCCAGCACCACCGCGTGCGGCCGGGTCACGCGAATCGGAGCGGCCAGTTCATAGATTCCCGGCGTTAGGATCAGGTTCTTGCCTTGCGCAAGCTGTGCGTTGATCGTCTCCGCCGTATCCACATCCGGCCGCGCAATGTAAAACCGCGTAATCGGAATTGTTTCTCCAGGCGTTTCCCCGCCGCGCCAGGTAATCCCAGCACTATCGCTGTACAGTTTCGGAACCCGCACGCTGAACTCGCCCGCAGCATTCACCTGCAAAAACGGTTTCTCGCGCACCACTGGCGTATGCGCCACCTTCGTGTACGGTGGCGCGGGCCATGCGCCTTCCGGCGGATGCACCACACCGACAAACACCATGTTCCAGTTCGCACCCGTCCAGCTCTTCCAGTCGCAGTTGCGCGAGATCCACTGCTGCTGGCTGCCGGAGTCGACATTCCCGTCCACCAGCGAATCCGACATCCAGCCGCCACTTGCCCAGCCGCGATTCTGGTGCAGCACCAGGTCGCCGTGTACATGCATGCGCCGCAGCGACACCGCCTGCGAAACCGCCCACTTCATCGTGCCCCCGACCGGCTTGATCGAGAGCCCTTCCGTAGCTCTCCAGAAGGTGGTCGTCGCATTGTTGTGCTCAAGATTCGCATCCGCATGCACGTTGCCCGCAATCCGTGTTGCATCGGGCGACGCCCCTAGCCCTATCACTTCCGTGTAAAAGCCTACCGGCACGTCCACCGAATAGTCTCCCGGCAGGAATAGCAGCGCGTTCCGCTGCTGTCCGAACTCGTTGTGCTCCTGCGTCGCATACACCGCGTCGATCTGCTTCTGCATCGCCTGCGACGACATCGACGGATCGAAGACCAGTACATTGGGTCCGAACTCCGGCGTCGCACCCTTCGCCGCAAGTGTCGGCAGAGCCCTCGTCAGCCCCAGCCGCGCCTCCACCTGCTGCGCGTTCAACGACAAGGACGACAAGGAGCAGAACAACAGGCTAGAAGACAAGAACAGGACCAATCTCAGCTTCATCGGGACTCCGGCTTACGACGGGTACGATCTTTTTCGGAAAGATAACGATTGGGCCAATAAGAAACAACAGCTCTACCACAATTCGCAAAACGAAAATAGTGGCGATGACAACGCGGAGACCGACGGCGAAGCCTTTGGTGATCTATCGACCAGGCAAACGCGGTATATTAGCCATGACCGGCATGTAGTGGTGGTTTACGGCCGGGTCAAATTGCCGGCGCTGACTCGGCTAGGAGAGTCCGGCTGCGATGTCTTCACTCTAGCTCGGATCGCTGGGCATAGCTCGATTACGATTACTCATTGCTACGTTCACCCGCAGGCCGACGCCATCGAACGAGCCTTCTCAAAGCTTGGGGGTGGGCACAAAATTGGGCACACTGAAGAAATCATCCAATTACCTCCAACGCAAAAAAACGGCCAAAACTACTTTACTTAGAAGGAGATAAGTGGTGAGCCGGGCAGGACTCGAACCTGCAACCCGCTGATTAAGAGAAGTTGCGAGTCATTTTTGGTAACTTCTTTTGTCCTCAGCATTTCCGCCTTTAGTCGGCTCAAACTACAAAACTTAGGCGCGTCTGTGTACTTGCGTCGGCTTGCGTCGAGATATCGAGAGATGCTTTTGGGGTCCACACAAAAGTCCCCACACTAATCATTGTATCCTCACCGCTTCGGTCTTCGTCGCCTTCATCTCTTCGACCTCAACGATTTCTCGCTCGGCTCGATATCGTTCGATCCGCAACTGGGCGTCGCCCAGGTGTCGCTTCGAGAGATGGACATACCGCTCCGTGGTGGAGAGTTCTTCGTGACCCATAAGTTTCATCAACGTCAGCGGATCGGTTCCGCCCTCGATCGCCCTCGTCCCGTACGTGTGACGGAGGTCGTAGATACGAAACCCTGGAGCGATCTTGCTGTCGCGCAGCGCGCTACGATGCGCAGGGTCGAGCTCGTTCATTGGCAAGGTCCAATCGTGGCCAGTCCCGATACGTCTCGGGAAAATATAGTCGCCCTCGGCCGTGCTCAGTCTGCGCTTCAGCACGTCTTTCGCCCGAGCAGTGATCGGAACATCTCGCCTCGCGTTCGGCGTCTTGCCATCAGCGATATGAACAAAAGGCAAGCCGTAGAGGTGAACATCCCGGCCGCGAATCGCGCACGCCTCTCCGGGCCTGAGTCCCATTTCGAGGATTAGTGTTGCGACGTCCAGCAGTGGCTGCTTTGCCGCGGCAAGATACCGGCGCTCCTCATCGAAATTGATGATGCGCTCGCGGCGATTTTCTTTCAGAAATTCCACGCCATGCGCGACAAACGGAGTCGTGAGCAACGTCCACTTCAAAGGCTGCTTGCCGGCGGTAGGCCGCGAAACTTTGACGGCGAAGAGCAGAACGCGGCGAATGAATGCCAGCTCTCGATTGATGGTCGATGGGGAACGCTTCTCTTCCAACCGGGCGTTCTTGTATCTCTCGATTTCGTCGGCAGAGATTTCATCGAGGCGCTTGGACCCAAACCACGGTTTCAAGTTCTGAAGCGAGTTTTTATAGCAGCGCGTGGTGTTTGGGCGCATCTCGCATTTAGTACGATCGAGAAAGCCTTCTGCGAATGCGGCGAGCGTAGGCGGAGGTTCCAGCTCGACGATGCCCGAACGATCATTGGCCAACTTCTGGCGGACGTTCGATTCGTGCCGCTGCGCGGCAGTCTTGTTCTTTTGCTTTGTGCTGCCCCGGTACCGACGCCCTTTGAAAACGAACTCGAATTGATAGTAAGGCGAGTCATCGATCTTAAACACGCTCATTGCTTCCCACCTTTCTTCCAACGCGCCGCTGCACCCCTCTTGCCGATTTCCGAGAGCTTTTTAGGTGTGGCAATTTTCGCGCGAGCCTCCCCGCCAAGCTTGCCGAGCGCCATGGCCGCCGGATTTTTCCTCTTCCGCATTCCCGTTGAACCTACCGCTAGGCATGATGATTTGCAAGAGAATCCTCCGGTTCGACTATGTGAGACGCAATATACTGGTCCAAGTCAGCGAGGCGATAGCGGACGAGCCGACCCTCCAACTTGACGAACGTTGGGCCGCGGCGTTGCGAGCGCCACTGCGCCAAAGTACCCTCGGGAACTCCCAGAAATTCGGCCGCCTCTTTTGGTGTGACCAACCGCGGCGCCCGAGGAGCGCCCGGCGCTGTGCCGAATTTGACAGCTCTAGCCATTTCCGCCTTACCTCACCGCTCCGAAAATAGTTGTTTTAGGTGCGCGAAACCCCGCGCTCGCGTCGCCTCTGAATCAATCACTTACGGTGCCTGCGCTGACGGGTTTCTGGCGAACGTGCCAGCGCTTCGATTCTTTTCGTCGGCGGGCAAGCTTCCCTTTGCGCGCTTGGCAGAGCAGGCAAGTGGTTCGCGTTGATTCCACGAGTACGACAAACTTTGTCGGGCAGCAGTCGCATTGCCGAAACTTGATCCCAGTTAACATCGACGTTTCTCCAATAGACCGCTTCCCCGTCTCTCTACCCGCTTTTGATTTTGTTGTTCTCTTAGCCGCGTGCAGCGCAAACTACAGAGTCGTGTTTTGAGACAGGTCAGGCTTGCTTTACACCGCTTGGCGCAAGAGGTTCATTAGCTCGATTTTGTGAGCCAAAAGAACGATTGAAACTCTCAGCGGTCGACGCCCCGTACGCCCCAGCAAAGAGTTCTTTACAGCGGGATTGCGCTCCCACTTCGCGTACCGAATCGCACGCGCGTCAGCAGCGGAGAGACGGACCGGGTCTCGCGGTTAGGAGTTGCCCGGATTTGTTTTTGCCGCTGACGGGTTGAGGCTTTAGCACCGATGCTCGCGCGGCGGTCACAAACTCCGTGTGCCGATTTTGAGCAACAGACGATGCCGGAATGGTGAGGGTGAGTCATGGGAAAGTTTTTTAGTCGCGCTGCGGCTTGCCCGCTGCGGTTTCTTCGTACCAATCCGTGAGGGATGGCCTGGTGAGCAGTTTGTAAAACCCGTCGGATTCGCCGTGCGCTTCGCCAGCGATTTCAATAGCGAAACGTGCTTTCGCGGGGACCGGCCGTATTTCAATAGTTCGCTGTAGAGTTCGCTCGCCAATATGCCGAGTGATCCCAGGTTCGCGAAGTTTCGCGAGCGCGGCTAATTCTTGGTTGTGCGCTCGGGCAGGAATGCCGTTGCGTGAAGGCTCAACATCATGTACTGTTTCCATGCCGATCGTTTCCTTTCTGTTTTGCTCCGTCCGCGCTTCTCACACGCGGACGGAGGTCTGTCTAAAACGCTACGCGGTCCCCTGCTGCTTGGCGCGTCGTGTGAACGCCACCAGCGAGTCATAAACCACGAGAACCTGACCGCGTACTTTCACAGCAACGAGCTCGCCATCGCGAATGAGGGCAGAAATTTCCTCTGCCGGGAGACTCAGTTGAAATTCGGCCTCCGAGATGCTTACGAGCAACGGACTCGCGGTTCTCATGGGCCGAATTTAGGGAAGGGCAGGAAAGGTGTCAAACCAACTTTTAACTCGCTGCGAGTTAGCGAGTGAATTATAGGCAGGTTCTATGCGGGTTCGTGAACGCTAGGAGGGCTCCTAACTTTTACTCGCTGGCGAGTTGCGCGAGTTCAGGGTATTTCCTTTTCAGCTTCGATTTCTCATCTTGAATCCGATGAGGCCACAATTCGACCAGCTTGTACGCTGCTGCGTACGTTCCAGCCGAGCAACCTTTCCACACCCCTTTTTTCGGAGGTCTGACTCCAGCATTGTCCAACTCGCGGCAATACTGCAATCCCTCTGACCCACGCGCGATGACTGTCAATATCGCCTGATCCCGTTCGTTGGGTTGTTCTTCGTGCGGTGGCTCAACAAGATGCGCGGCCGCCGGTTGCAGCTTTGCGGATCTGACACGTTCCGGCTTGCCGTGTCGGTCGAGTTTGGAATCGATGGCGTCGATTTGTTTTTGGTACTGCCTGTAGTATTTGGAGCCAGGCGGACAGAATCGCTGAACGCTGACCAGTCTCGAACGGTCTTCAGAGAGCGCCTTGGCTAGATAGTCTTCGTTCCCGCTTGTCTGCGCAGGCGCGGGCGGTCTATCCTTGTCATCAACCACGATATATCGCTCCACAGCCCTGGACCCGAATCCGGGGCTTCCTTTTCTACGGCCTTGACAGCATACACATAGAGGCGCACCATCACAACTATGTTGAGACGAACAAACATCAATTTGAGCGAGGATCATCACAAGAAGCTCGCTATTTTGTCGAAGAAAACCGGCGCGACGAAAAGTGCGCTGATTCGGCTTGCGATTGATGCATACCTGAAGAAGCACTAAAAGCAAGCGGGACGCGCCGGTGCTTCTAACACCGACACGCCCCTGACCACATTGCACGGAGGTGCAAAATGGCTTCACAGAGTCTATCCCGTGTCGCAATATACGCGCGAGTCAGCACCACCAATCACGGCCAGGACGTTACGACGCAAACCCGAGAGCTCAAGGAATACATCGCGCGACGGGGTTGGCAACTCGCGGGCGAGTATGTGGATGCGGGAATCAGCGGCACAAAGGAGACACGACCGGAGCTCGATCGCTTGATGACCGACGCGCACCGCAGGCGCTTCGATGCTGTCGTGGTTTGGAAGTTCGATAGGTTCGCCCGGTCAGTAAGCCATCTACTGCGAGCCCTCGAAACCTTCAAGGCTCAGGGTATTGAGTTCGTTTCTTTTTCCGAGCAACTCGATACCAGCACCCCAGCGGGCAAGATGGTCTTTACCGTCCTGGGCGCCGTAGCCGAACTGGAGCGCAGCTTGATCGTCGAGCGCGTCAAGGCGGGTCTCCGGAACGCCCGCGCCAAGGGTAAGCGATTGGGACGGCCGCGAAGCATCGTGGATGCGCACAAGGTTGGGCGCCTACGCTCTCAGGGCGTGTCCTGGCGAAAGATCGCCCGTCAGATGGGAGTATCGGCCAGGACAGCTCGAAGGGCGGGGCAAAATCCCTCGCGACTTTCGCCGAACGTGCCTTCAGAATTCCGCAAGTAAGCTTGCACCGTGGCAGAAACAGATGTTCTTGGGCACTTATCCGGTAATGTGCCTTACCGGGACTTGTGGTGAGTCACCTCGTTTACGCAAGAGGTCAGAACTACCGAGTCGGGGCGACAATCTTCTCCTCGCCCCGACTATAAGCCTTGTAGCCTCAGCGCACGATTACTTGATTTCCGGTAAATATACAGAACACGACGTACACATTCTTGGGCCGAGATTCCACACCACCTCCGTCTGGATTCATTGGCATCTGTCGCAGATACCAGTTGGGACCCGACTGATTCGTGGCAACGCGATACGCGCTCTGATGGCCTTCGTTAGGATAGACAAGAACGTCGGCGCCATTCGCCGGACCACCCATAAGACCGCCGTGAGTATGGTTCTGGACCGCGCTGTTTTCAAAACTACCTACATCACTCACTGCCCCCGCAGAACCTCCTGAGCCCACAGGCATGTCTGGGCGGGGCGCAGATCGACCAGCGAGGTCAGGGTCGCCCGCAGTATCATTCGGCGGTATCGTCCCGTGACTCCAGCCTCGCAAGAACATTCCCCGAAGGTCCGGAACATTAAACACATTATTAACGTCCAGACTTCCCCAGGTTGTACCGAGAGCTGCGCGCAACTTCGTAAATTCCCCCGGAACAGGCGGTCCAGTTGGCACACCCAGAAGCGACTGCCCTTCGCATTCTAGCCAACCCTCAAGGTGTAGTTTAGCCAAACCGGCAGCGTCACCAAACGCAAAAGTGCGAATCTCCCCGATTACCAGACCTGGTGTTGCTACTGGAGGCCCGGCGGTTACGTCTGCGGTGGTTACAGCGCGACGAGCCGGCATTTTTAGCGAGACTTCAGACGGTTTGACACGAGGCGCACCTTCCGATTGAGGTTGTGAAGAATTCTGTTGAGCGAACGCGGGACCGTTTACCAGCACCCATGGAACACACAGGATCAACAATCCGTAAAGTCGCATAGTTAGTCTCCCACTTTAGTTTTGATAATGATTTAGTGATCGCAACATTACGATAGATCGGCTCTTACCAGTCGCAATGTGGGTAAGCTCTTACGTTAGTATTGCCCCACACGTCAAGTACTTTTATTCGTCGCTTCATCCGCGAAGATCGATGCGTGGGCTATTTCAGTACGGAGATAACAGCTACGCAGAGGGTGACGGTCTCGGCGTAAAGGTGATCGGGAGGACTTCGTAATTGGCATCCTGAAAGGGAAATCGCTAAGAGGAGCGGGAGTTATGACGTTTTCGTTTTGCTTGAGCTCGTCCGAGAGAAAAGCGCGTCGCCACCGCCTCCTTGGGACTTTTTTCAAAGAGAAGAGGGGCGCGAGTATATCGAAACGTTGATGCGCGGACCGGCAAGACTGGTCAGCAGACCTCAAACGTCCACCTTGTACTTCGCCTCCCCAGCCTCGATTCCACGTTTCGCAAGCCAGTAGGCAATGTGAGGTGTTTGGGGGCAGCTCAGATTGAGATTGTCCTTCTGTTCCGAGAAGTACTTCAGCCTTTCCATCAGAACTTCCTCTGACTCAGAACGCCAACAATCGATGGACCAGAACATTCTGACCTTGTTCATCAGCGAGTCGTACTTGTTTCCGGCATTTTGATGCGCCGCAGCTTTCGCATTCGGATTCAAGAACGTCATCACGCTGGTCAAGGCGGCGACAGCGAGTGATAGAACCCCGGCTATGACTTGGTTCACGTCGAATTGAGCAAAGGCGGTAGCTCCCGCTACGGCAGAGATTACGACGACCGGAATTCCGATACACAGATGGAAGCCAGACCACAGACTAGCCGCCCGGAAGTGCCTCTTCGATGAGAACAACAAAGCCTCTTCGATGCGCTTCGCCTCTTTGATGATCTCGTCCTTCGCTTTTGAAACCGGAACTTCGGCGGTTGTAGTTTGGTCAGCCATATGCTGGAAAGTAATCCCCGAATACCTTGGCCCACATCTCTACCGCATTCTGGGTGTATCCGCGTCGGGCATAGTCCTCCGCCTTTATCGCCCTGTCGTAGGCAAGTTCAAACTTCGCGACAGCTTCCTGCACTTTCTGCTGGGTATCGATGTATTTCCCCAAATCATCACCGTATCCTGCCGGGTCGAAGTTCTTTTCCTTAATGATGGTGCGCCCTTTATCGAAGTAGTAGCGAACGCCGGAGGGAAGGTCGGAAATCGTGACATTATTCAAAATCTGTAGCGCGAGAACTTCGAGATGAAATGAACGGAAGTATTTGCCCAGCGAAACATTCCATCCCTTCACCATCTTCGTCAGTGGCACCAAGTCCCCGTTGTGCGCCGCATTTTGAGCGCTCATTATCTCCACGTGCTTTTTGGGGTCAGTCGAAAGCCAAGTCCTCTTGACCGAGTCGGGGATTAGATAACCTCCGCCTTGCCTGCTGAACCCGGGCACTACGTCAACGACGAAATCTTCAAAGCGAATACTGACAGCGTGGCCGTTTCGGCTGATGTCTGGTGTCCTGGTGTAAGTCTTTTTCAGAGTGCGCTTGACCAAATCCAGCAACCCGGCCTGCCCACCGTTCAGCCCTTGGTTGTAGTGGTGAAAATACTTGGCGTCTAGCTGGATGAAAATATCTATATCCGCCTCTTTGAGCGGGGCGATCATGGTGTTGCGTGAGTAGGAACCAGTCAGGAAGGAATCCACCACGGCAAGGTCCGCCTCCACTACCTTGCGAATGTTTGTCTGGCGAGTGGAAACCGTGGTTTCTTGGAGTCCAGTGATCTCGAGGTTCTGTTTCAGTTTCCGAAACGATTCGAGGATAGTTGTCGGCATAAGGGCGAAACTGTATCGCTGGCGAGCACAATATCACGTAAGCTGAGTATTCAGGAAGCTACGCTACGCCGCGACTTCTCGCGTGGTAAGCTCCGCGAACGGAACACATCGACTTGATAGGCTTAGCAGGATTGATTGTTGGTTTGGTCGCGTTTGAGGCAGCGCACAACGTGCGATGAGCTCAGGACTCTGCGACCGTTTCTCATCCCCATCTGGTAGAAGATGTGCGACTTAAATTGTTAAATGCACCAGTTTTGCACTTTCGGATGCAGCAGCAGCTTCCCCGCGAAGGTATCTAAGCGTCGCAAGGTGACAGTTTCGGCCCCTACGTCTTCAAATCAGCCGCAATCAGAAAGAGTTGAAGGCGATTTAAGACTTTGAGTTTGAGAACACGAAGCGCGACGATATGCGAACTCGGACTGAGCTTCGCGGAATCGATGGTGCGGCGGCGGACAAGGAGTCATGTTGCTGCCGATGTGATTTTATCCGCCTGAACTCTTAGTGTTCAGAATCCAAACACTTAACGCGTGTGAACTTGTTCCGGGGTCACTGAGCCTGTCGTCTCGGCCCGTTCGGGTAGCGATCCTCTTGTGAGAGGATTGTCGATTGATCCAAAGAATGTTCACAACGTCTTTATGATTCATTCATCGTCCCCGGCATAGGCTCCCCTCTTCCCGCACTACGTTGTTCCGTTCGTCGGGAAACCCGGGCCGAACCGCACCATGGACAGAACGGAGCGACCTTCGCAATCGGCAGCCCCGTCGGCAGGCACCGCAGGCCGGGCCGCGGAATACGTCCGCATGTCTACGGAACATCAGCAATATTCCACTGAGAATCAGGGCCAGGTCATCCGCCAATATGCCGAGCGGCGCGGGCTGGTCATCGTTCGCACCTACGCCGACGCAGGCAAGAGCGGCCTGCGGATCGACGGCCGCGACGCGCTCAAGCGGCTTATTAACGACGTGGAGACCGGCGCGGCGGATTTCAGCGCCATCCTGGTCTATGACGTGAGCCGGTGGGGCCGCTTCCAGGACGCGGACGAGAGCGCCTACTACGAATACATCTGCCGACGCGCCAGAATCGAAGTGCACTACTGCGCCGAGCAGTTCGAGAACGACGGCAGCCCGGTTTCCACCATCGTCAAGGGCGTCAAGCGGGCAATGGCCGGCGAATACAGCCGGGAGCTGTCCGCCAAAGTCTTCATCGGGCAATGCCGGCTAATCGAACTCGGCTTCCGCCAGGGCGGCTCCTCGGGGTTCGGTCTGCGCCGGATGCTCCGCGACGTGAGCGGCCAGCAAAAGGGACTGCTGGAGAGGGGACAGCAGAAGAGCATCCAGACGGACCGGGTGATCCTCGTTCCCGGTCCGCCGGAAGAGGTCGAGCTGGTCCGGTGGATGTACCACGCCTTTGTCGACGATGGATTCGCCGAATCGAAACTGGCAAAGATATTGAACGAGCGCGGAATCACAACCGACCTCGGCAAACCATGGACCCCCGGGACCGTGCATCAGGTGCTGAGCAGCGAGAAATACGCTGGCGACAATGTCTATAACAAGGTTTCGTTCAAGCTCAAGAAAAAGCGGGTCGTCAATCCCCCCGACATGTGGATTCGCGGCAACGGCGCGTTCAAGCCGGTCGTGCCCTTGCCTCTCTTCACGAAAGCCCGGGACATCATCCGGGAGCGCAGCCGCCGTTTCTCCGACGCCGAACTCCTCGGCCATCTCCGCAACCTGCTGAACCGCCAGGGGCGCCTATCCGGCCTGCTCATCGACGAAGCGGACGGCATGGCATCCAGTTCGGTGTACCGGCAGCGGTTCGGCAGTCTCGTCCGGGCGTACGGGCTGATCGGCTACACGCCGGAGCGCGATTATCAATTCATAGAAACCAACCGCCAATTGCGCCTCATGTATCCGCGCCTCGTGACCGACATCATCGACAATATCAGCAGCCTCGGCGGCGCCGTACGCGCGGACCCCGACACGGACCTGCTGACGATCAATGGCGAATTCACCGCATCCCTGGTCATCGCACGCTGCCGGCAGACGCAGTCCGGCGCCTTTCGCTGGCTGATCCGGGTCGACGCCGGACTGCGGCCCGACATCACCCTCGCCGTGCGGCTGGACGCGGAAAACCGCAACCCGGTCGACTACTATCTGTTGCCCCGCCTCGACCTGACCTTCGACAGCCTGCGTCTTGCCGAAGACAATCCGGTCAGCCTGGATGCCTACCGGTTCGGCACGCTCGATTTCTTTTTCGGCATGTCCCGGCGGACCCGCATCCCGGAGGCGGCATGAGCGACACAGCCCTGAGCGTGCAGATGATCCCGATTGACCAGATCAACGTCCTCAATCCAAGGAGCCGCAACAAGCTGATCTTCGAGGGTATCGTCTCGAACATCTCGAATATCGGCCTGAAAAAGCCGATCACCGTCGCCCGCCGTTCGGAGCCCGCGGACGGCAAGCAGTACGATCTCGTGTGCG
>Ga0210403_10001740_pt1 | contig 20246 bp, 15 predicted proteins | sample IncBWC19MmetaG_FD_150863 | JGI IMG/M metagenome (GOLD analysis project Ga0210403, IMG submission 150863) | Forest soil microbial communities from Barre Woods Harvard Forest LTER site, Petersham, Massachusetts, United States - Inc-BW-C-19-M | ecosystem: Environmental > Terrestrial > Soil >... | reverse complement strand
TTGAAGATGCGAACCTGTTCGATATGGGCGGTGGCGATTTGCAGGATGTCTTTGCTGCGGCTGACTGGACTAAGCAAACCGGCTTTGTTGACCCGAAGAAAATAGCGCTGATGGGCGGCAGCTACGGCGGTTATTTAACCATGATGGGCGTAACAAAGGCACCCGACGTTTGGGCTGCGGGCGTTCCTATTGTCCCGTTCGTAAATTACTTTACGGAAATTGAAAACGAAGATCCGGTGCTGCGCGAAATGGATCTCGCAACCATGGGCGATCCGGTTAAGAACAAAGCCTTATTCGAGGATCGCTCCCCGATCTTTTTCGTGGACAAGATCAAGGCGCCCCTCCTGCTGCTGGCCGGAGGAAACGATCCGCGATGTCCGAAAAGCGAGACGCAGCAGGTTGTAGACGCCGTAACGAAACAGGGCGGCAAAGCCGAACATAAGATCTACGAGAATGAAGGACACGGCTTCGCGCGCATCGAAAACCAAATCGATGCCTACAAGCGAGTGTCAGACTTCTTGAAAGCGCACGTCCCACCGGCCAATTGCGGGTGTTCACTGAATGAGTGACTGTGAAAATTGGAGCGGGAGACCGGGATCGAACCGGCGACATCCAGCTTGGGAAGCTGGCGTTCTACCGCTGAACTACTCCCGCTAATCGGCTTCGATGCTACCCCATATTACCTCATGACCACGTAGAATCTAACCCACGAATTGCAAACCTCGGAACGGATCAACCAATTCATGAATCTCGTCATACGGCGCTCCAAAATTCATGCGGACGGATGCTACACAATCAAACCGATCAAAAAAGGTTCAATCGTCACTGAATATACGGGACCCCGCATTACGCTCGCGGAAGCAGATGAGCTTTACGAGTACTCTCCGCGCACTTATTTGTTCGGATTGACTAACGGCACTCACGTCATTGATGGGGATGGAGTGGCCGCATTCATAAATCACTCCTGCCATCCAAACTGCGAAGCCGATGAGGTTAAGGAGCGCGTCATTATTACGGCGATCGAGAACATCTCAGCTGGCCAAGAGATCACCTACGATTACAACTTGTATGATGGAGAGCTTGAGGATTTGTCGGCATGCTACTGCGGATGCAGAAATTGCCGTGGGAGTATGTATTCCAAGAAAGAGCTGGCTAAGCGGGCGAAGCTGAGCAAAAGCGGGAAAAAGAAAATGAGGAATTGACGATGAGGGCTAATCAGCTCTCAAGAATCCACTTCATGCGCTTCTAGCCGTAGACTTGCGGCGCGAGCCGTTTCCCTCAGCAGGGGATCTGCGTGAGTCAAACAGCCCTCCAGTTCTCGCGCCATCGATTTTATCCGGAAAGATCCAATCGCATACGCGCCACAGGATTTCAGCCAAGGGTCTTCGCTGGACACGAGATCTTTGACCGCCTGCTCGCGGGTCTCTAGTTTTGTACGCACTAACTGATTCGCCAGCCGGGCCCGATCTTTCGGTGTCACGCGCCCATCCAGCAGGGGCACAAGCGTGACCCGCAATGCGGACTTCAAAACGTTTTCCATGAACTCCAGCGCATTGTCATGCATGGATCTGTCCTTGGATTGCAGCCCAAGGTAAACCGCGTAAAAATCGACCTGTGGATGGAGAAGGCCCAAGAGTCGAAAGATCCGCTCCAACTCCTGCTTGAGTGAATCGGTCAGCGCCGCGCTCACCGTATCCTCAGACCCTCCCGGAAGTGAGATGGCCTCCATAATCTGATATGTGCGATAGTGCCCAAGGATCTCACCTGCCAACACCGTCTCCAGCATTTGCATGTCGAGGGGGATATCCAAGTGGTCGCGGTGGAGTTTGTTCAGCGCGCAGATGACGCGGAACCGCAGGGCTGTGTCGCCTTCCATCACATTCTCCAACAACACTTGCGCGGCGGCGGGTGTGCCTATGCCCGTCAGAACTGCAGGGATTTCTCTACGTTCTTCCGGCGGGACGTCCGAATCTCCCAAACGAGCACACAGTAGCCCAACGATTGAATCCCCAAATGCCACAAGCGCCTGCGTTGTAGCTTCACGAAGGTCCGGGTCGTGAAACTGCTTCAACAATTGCGAAATGAGAGCCTCCTTTCGGAGTTGGCCTGCGGAGTGAATTGCTTCACGCACCACGTCCTTCGAGGGATCTTCCAGCAAACGCGCAAGCAGAGGATCGAAAGCGTCCGGGAGCTCCCCCAAAAGCCGCGCGGCTTCCCGTCTCGCTCTTTGTCCGGTTTCTCCTTCTTCACTCGCCATCGCCTCCAATATTTTCCCTGCGGTCACCAAGTCTTGAGATTCACCTGGCTGGGCCAAATAAGTGGCTACGGCAGAACGCAACGAGAAATCCTCAAATTCGCTTAATTCCTGAAGTAGCTGCAACGGGTCGACATGCGCGTGATGCACCAAATACAGCATCGCCTCGGTCCGAACTGCTATCTCAGGGTCCTTGAGCATCTTTTCTACCGTCGGCAAGACGGTGGTGTCCCCCGATGCCGAGAGAATGACAAGCGCCTGGTGGCGCACTTCGCCGGAGGGGTGCTGGAGGAGAGTCCGCACCGCCGGATGCGGAGTCTTGGCACGTTCGACAGCGTAGAAGCTGAGAGCGTAGAGAATTTCCTTGGGGTCGGAAACCTGGAGTTTGCTTGCCAGCAATTCCGACGTGGAGCGGTCCAGTGTAAGGGTGGTGGCCTGCTCAGTACTTAGGCGGTGCTGGTTTAGCAAATCCTTGAGGACTGCGAGATACTGCCTACTCCCGACGAAGACCGCGGCCAACCATCCCGCAACCAGAAGCAGGACTATATAGCTCAGCTGCCGAGGTGGAACGTGAAGGTAAGTCGCGAAAATAAGCACGACCACGCCTGCAAAACCGTCCCCCAGCCGCCACAGCACGGTGTCGATAAACCACTTCGCTTGCAGCTTCACACGGTGTGGCAGCGGCAAGTAGAGCAGTTCCACGGTGGACCTATCTAGCGAGTAACGAAGAATCTGATCACCGCCTTTTAGGAAAACTAATGCGGCCAAGGTTCCCCAGATCAATAAACTGGTCGAACCCAAGAACACTGTGAGAGGAAGAACAAACAACATCGTCCCGATTCCAAAGCGGCGGAGTAAGCGCGTCGTGAGCAGAAGCTGAAACAGCACCCCCAGAATTCCAGCGTAGAAATAAAAATCCCCGAAGAAAATTGCCAGACTGTCTTTGTGTGGGAAGAACTCTTTGGCAATTGCCTTGAACTGCCATCCGGTAAGCGTGGTCACGAAAGAGGCGAGACAGATAATCGACGCCACGGCCAGCAAATACTTCGAAGAAAATACTAGCCGCAGGCTACCCTGCACGTCCTTTTGTTCGATTCCCGACGTTCCCGGCGCTCCTTCCTTCGACTCTGTAGGCTCGATGCTTGTCTTCCACGCCGCATACATGACCACAGAGCAAATCGCGAGAAGCAGAACCATGACCAGAAGCAAACTCTCAGTGCCAAAAGCACGCACCAGCGACACGGACACATATCCTGCAAAAGTCGCGCCCAGGATCGCGCCGCTTCCCACCATTCCGAATACGCGCTTTGCATCCCGGGAGGTCAGCAAGTAATTCGCGAGCGTCCAAACCTGTGTCGGCGCCAGCACTCCGAAAATGCCAACCCAAACATAGAAGACCGGATACAACCAGGAGGGATGATAGAAATTTGCCAACACCCAGAAGATCCCGCAGTTTGCCGCGAAGAAAAGCTGGCTGCCGACCAGCAGGTTGCGAAGAGAGATCCGACGCGCTAAACGCAGGTAACCGGCCACGACGAAACCGACAAGAACGCCGCCGGCGATATCTACGTAAGGGAGTTGCACTGCCCGAAAACGTGCCAGGAACAGTGCATCGCGCGCTATCCTTCCGATCATGTAACTTGCGATGATCAGAAAGAGAGAAGAACTTAGAAGCAGGCTACGCGCCAGATCCCCAGGTTGAATGTTTAGGGCGCGCTCGATCCAACGTTTCATGCGCAAAAACCTTCTTTCGCAACCCTGGCTACTATTGCAGCGTGGGCGCTGTGGCTGAACAGATGCTGCCGGCGGGTAAAACCGCTAGCTTGCCTTCACCATCCGGATGCTGCCCCGACCCGCCGCTGTTGGTCGACGATTCCGCGGAATCGAGGAGCAGTACCTGCTGGTCCAAATACACGGCGACGAATTTGCCGTTACCGCAGATTCCCAGCGCTGAGGGATGGCCCCCAGGGTAGTAACTGCTAAGCATGCCGGTGTCGATCAGAAACACTTCGTTGCCGAAGCGCGGTCTTATTCGGCCACCCTTCTGTACAGTGTGCCCTACCACGATGTGTGTCGCTTTGTAAGCTTCTAGAATCTTGGCTGCTTGCGGCGCACCTTGTTCGTCGGTCCACCGGTCGTAGCCGCGAAACCACAGGGGCCCATCCTCCCGCACGCTGAGCCAATCGTTAAACTTCAAGAACTCCAGTATCTTCGTCTGTCGTTCCTCGTTGGCGGGGACATTCGACTTGCGCTCGGCGATTATTTCCGCCTGAAGGACGCTAGCGATTTCCTGCAAGTTAAAGAATGGCAAAATCAGTTTTTCATTCTGTAGATACTGCTTCGCGGTATCGAACGCCTTGATTTCGCCGCGGATCTGACTATTCATCGCATCAATTTTCATCTTAGCCACATCAGGGCTGATGCCTCCATGTAGGAAAATGCTGCCATTAATTTCGACCACTGCGGATTTCCCCCGCAGCCACTTCCCGTATTCCCCCTGTGGACTAAATGCCTCGCGCTGCTCTATGAACCCCGCCGGATGGCGTGCCATCCATTCTGCTTCTGTCATCTCCATCGGCTGAGAAAGCTCGGCAATCAAGGATCGGTGACTGTCTCTCCATTTCACATATTCGTCGTAGGCAGATTTCTGACGCTTTTCAGAGTTGCCGTCAGCAAAACTGGCGTAGTTGACTGGAGTGACGTAGCGCAGGTCACCCATAATATTCATCATTTCGTGATTACCCATCAGGCTTACTACCTGTCCGTCTGCTTGCACTGCTTCTTTTTCGAGAGAGATCATGAGGTCCATGACCTCGCGCGGCCTGGGCCCGCGATCGAGAAGATCCCCGACCTGCACAAAAGTTGCCCTGCCGCCTACCCAATGCTTTTGCTTGTCTATAAGACCAGTACGCTGGAGAATGGCGACGAAGTCGTCAAAGTCACCATGGACATCTCCGACGGCGATCACCGTTTCTCGGGATTCGCCTGGCGCTGGTTCTGGCCCTGCCCAAACGGATCGCACCGACATCAAGAGCAAAAGAATGGAAATACAGGCGCGGGAGGGAGAAATAGGGAAAACAGGGCGGGCTTTCCTGCCTCCTATAGCCAAGTACTTCCGGATTTGACCGTAGACACTCGACTTCCGCAAGGCTTCCTCTGTCGGGGTGCATCTTAGGCCGTCGGATTGCGCAAGTCAACAAAATGAACACATGTGCAGAGGGCGCCATAAACGGGCAAGGGCCGCCCACGTGGGCGGCCCTCACCCTGTTCATATCTAGAGCACTAGGATGTAGGATCCTGCACTAACAAAATCATACTCGTCTAATTGGGATGTGAGAGCCGTTTGGAGCACATAGTTGCTTGTAGTTCCGCGGACTTTCCCCAAGTACCCGTGCATATAACGTAGTCCCCGTCTTTAACCTGAGTGCGGTCAATGTCGTTGACTTTTTTGTCGGCGTGATACTGGCTGACCCATTTCGTGGAGTCATCGTATACAACGGTTTTTGTTGCATTCGAATCCGGATTACGAATAGTCAGACTCGAATTCTCCTTACTGCTTCTCACGATTCTACCTTCCACTCGCGCCGCGTCCGCCGCCTGGCCGGAAGCCTGCTGCGCGAACACCAGTGCCAGCTGGAACGTAAGTACCAACACGAACAGCAAAGTCAGTTGCTTCTTCAGCATGTTTTTCTCCTTATGACCGGGATCACCGGCGCGACCTGACATGAAGCAAAAACACTATACTCTGCCGCCCAAAAAAAGCAAGGTGCTTTCAAGCTTCGGCTTCCCGATCCAAAGTCTTGGCTCCATCCCTCGCAGTGGTTGGCTGTTTAACTTCAGCGACAGAGAATCAATACAATACCTCATTCTCGCCTTTTTCAGCGATCATCTTCTGGAACTGTGCCACAATCTTGTCCCGCCGCTGCATGACCGCTTTCCGTTCATCCTTGCTCAGATAGTGGCTGGTTTTTTCATCCAGCACGTTTGCATCCAGCGACTTCAGTTTCTCAAACAATTGCCGGTCGCAGTGTGTTAGGTCCTTGAGTTGCGCCGGCGCCTTGTTAAGGCGAAATGCGCGGCTAAAATCAATCCTCCAAATCTTCCAGTTCTCGGTGATGAGCACATTGGTCAAATTGGCATCGGTATCGGAGACTAATTGATCGAAGACCCGAACCTTGTACATCTGATTGTTCCAGGCGTCTACGTCTGGCGCCTTTATTTTCTGCCTGTAACGCTCTGCCTCATCCATCTTCACCGGCAGCCACCAGCTGAGCGAGCCTATATTGCCCTTCACTTTGCGTTCGACGTAGACAGGCACCATGTCATCCAAGCCAAGCAACGCAGCCAGCTCGTAAGCAGCAATATTGTACTTGTAGGAGTCCACGAAGTTTATTTCGACGCCCTGCGCAAGCTCCTTCTCGGCTTGATGTTCATTAACAGGCTGGAAAGAGGCGTCGTGAGTAATGGTGCCGTCGGAGAGCGTAAGCCGCAAGCTGTGGGTGATGCCTTTCGCGGCCTCCTTACTGTTCAGCACTTGGGCGGTGAGAAGAAACTGCTTGATTTGATCGGTGGTCAGCGTTGACTCGTCCGCAGCAGCCATGAATAGCTGGCAGGTCAGACACACCAACGCCGTAAGAATCAATTCGCGCCATCGAGAACGAAGTAAGTTCATGGAACCTCCAATCGAGCAGGAGAACTCTACTCCTTTGCGGTGCTATGGACAAGGTCGCTCTTTAGCGGAAGATCAGTCGACGCATAAGCCGGAGGGAACCAGGCACTAAAATTGTCTCTAGGCTGATCTTCTTTAGTTGTGACCCTGAAACAGGGCCCGGGTGTAGGGGTGGGAAGCTTCGGAGAACATGTCCTCAACGGCACGACACTCGATGATCTTGCCCTCGTAAAGGACAGCAACCCGGTCACAGATAGATTCGACGGCGTCAAGGTCGTGCGAGATTAGAAGAATGCTGGTTCCTGATTGCTTGTTTATTTCCCGGAACAATTCGAGGGCGCCAATCTGAGTGATGGCGTCCAATGCGCTAGTGGGTTCGTCTGCAATCAGAAGATCAGGCTGATGAAGGATCGCCATTGCGATCAAGACTCGCTGCGCCTGTCCAACGCTTATTTCTGACGGATATCGCTTAAGGAAGTCCATGGTGTGCGGGAGGTCGACTCGTTGCAACGTTTGCGCAATTTCGGTCTCACCGTCGGTGTCCTCACGATGCGCCCGCCACGCCTCTCGCAAATGTCTTCCGAGACGAAGCATGGGATTTAGCGCTGACATGGGACTCTGCAATACCAATCCGATTTCCCGTCCGCGCACACGGCGCATTTCCCGCTCCGAAAGAGAAAGCAAGTCGCGGCCATTAAAATAGACCGACCCAGTGGCCGTGGCGCCCTTGGTGTCCAGCAATCGCAAAATCGCCAGGGCCAAAGTACTTTTGCCGCATCCGCTGCCTCCCACTAGCCCAAGAATTTCCCCGCGCCGCATGTTTAAGGATAAGTCGCGGATGATGGGGGGCCTTTTGCCGTAGGTAACCGACAAGGAAAGCGAAAGAACCTGATCGAAAGCGGGAGCCGGAGCGGACACTATCTTGTAATCCTCGCCATTATTTTGCGGCCCTCTCCAGGCGTAGGGACATCGTGTCGGCCTGCCAGAATGTTTGAGGGCGCAAAACGACCGGTGTAACTCCCGCCAAGGTTGGAGACACTGCCGACAAAGCATTTTTATGAATTAAATAAATGAAAGGCTCATTCTCCCAAACAAGTTCCTGCACTCTATCGAACGACTGCTTGCGCTTGCTGGCATCCATGGTGGATGCCTGGGCGCGCATCAATTTGTCGATTTCAGCTTCCCATTGTGTTTCAGGAGTCTTTTCCTTTGGATTCCACTGGTGATTTTCGGACGCGCTCAGCCAAATATTCATCTGCGAATCGGGATCGAGATCCGTATTTACCAGGCCAAGCAGACAAGCGTCGTAGTCGAACGTCCGGGTGATTCTCTCGATCAGCGCGGGAAAATCGAGGGTGACCACGCTCACCTTGACTCCAATTCCCACCATGTCTTGTTGAATCATGGTTGCCATTCGCTCGCGAGTTTTATTGCCGGAGTTGGTGACGATCGAAAATTCAACGGGATGTCCAGAATGATCACGCAGAACTCCCGATTCAAGCTGGAAGCCTTCGTTTGCAAGAAGCTTGAGGGCTGCTGCTCTATCAAAGGGATGAGGCTGCAATTTTGCGTTAAACCAAAATTGATTTGCCGGAGATACGGGGCCAGCGGCAGCAGTAGCGTGATTGTTGAAAACAATTCTGACTAGGTCTTGACGATTGATGGCGGAAGAAATCGCGCGTCGGAAGTTGGTGGATTTGAACCATTCCCGTTTATATGAAGGAATGGGGGACGCCGCCACCTGATTGAACCACATCTCTTCCGAATCCATGGATGGACCGGCATCATGCGCCGATTGCGGGGACTGCGAGACCAAACGGTCAAAATACTCGCTGTCCAGCGCATTTACTAAATGGATTTCGCCGCGCCGGAAACGCATCATCTCAAGATCACGATTCTGTTGAATGTCCAACCGCACTGAATCGAAATAAGGCAGACGTCTTCCCGATGCATCGGTTTTCCAATAATTCAGATTGCGCTTCAGAATGACGTGGGACCCAGGCACATATTCCGCAATCGAAAAAGGTCCGAGGACTGCTTTCTCCTTTAGTGGAGAATGGGCGGACATGATCGTTACCTGGTCGAAAAGCTTATCCAGACCGGCGATCGGCGCTGGGAAGATAATGGATACTTTGTTTTTAGCTAATGTTCTAGTCACCACTTCACCGCTGCCAGACCTGAACGAATCGCCAGTCGACGAGTGCAGAGCGGGATCCATCAGTTGCTTCATCGTGAAAGCAACATCATCGGAAGTGAAAGATGTCCCGTCGGAAAAAGAAACTCCTTCGCGGAGAGTAAATGTAATCGCGCGGCCATCGTTGGAAACCTTCCACGCGGTGGCTAGGTTTGGCTCCAGTTGCTGCGTGCTCCGGTTCAGGCGAACCAGCACGCCGCCGGTCAAATATCGAATGGTATCGGAGGCGTCGTCGTCGACGAGAACGGGATTAAAGGTTTTTGGTTCCGCATGCAGGCAGAAGCGCAGTTCGCCACCAAACTGGGCAAACCCACTGAAAGAGCACACCAGGCAGAAAATAATTAATGTCAAAGGACGCAAATAATCTCTCATGCCATCACCTCGTCATGACTAAGCAAAGCTTGAAAGCCCCAAACCACTAGCATCAGCAACACCAGCGGGGCCAGGCGCCAGGGTTGCGCGGATAAGTTGTCGTAGTTTTCCAGTTCTCTGAGCAGGCTGCCCCAGGATGGCAGAGGCTCGGCAACCCCAAGTCCAAGCATTGTCAGATTCGCTTCAGCCAGGATGAAGGCCGGGATCGACACCAAAAATTGAGCCCAGAGTATCGGCTTGAGATTTGGAATGATAAACACCGCAAGAGTGCGCCAGCGCAGACACCCGCAGGCTCTGGCAGTTGTGATGAAATCAGATGTCCGAAGCGCACGCACACCTGCATACACCACCCGCGCCGAGGCCGCCCAACCCAGAAATCCAAGAAGCGCAAACGTTACGGTCACGGAAGTCATTGGAGATACGTCCAGAGGCAACGTGGCGCGAACGGTAATCAGGAGAAAAAACCAGGGCAGCGACAGGAAAAGATCGACCGTGCCCATGATGATGCGGGCCAGCATCCCGCCCGAATATCCAGCGATGGTTCCTAATCCAGCTGCTAGACAGGTGGAAAGCAAAGCTGCTGCTGGGGCAAGCAGCAGAGATACACGTCCTCCATACAGCAATCGAGAAAAGCGATCCCGCCCAAGATCGTCAGTGCCAAGCAGAAAGTGCTTGGAAGGAGACGCATTGGGCGCTTCTCGAAACTGTTTCGCATAATTTGCAGGCGCAACCAATTGGGCGCACATGCACACAGTCACCAAGCCAAGGATGACAAACCAGGCGATTTTGCGGTCCACTCTCATGCAGATACAGGCGTCATCACGTCATTGACGGCATCGGCTGCCGTGTTGGCTAGGAACGTCACAACCGTGACAACCATCGTGAGCGTTACCAGCAAGGGAAGATCCCGGCCCAACGCCGCTTGCAGGGCCAACTGACCGATGCCGGGGGAATCACAAATAAATTCCACCGGGATCAGCGCGCCAAAAGCTATGCTGATTGAAACCGCGACCAGGCCGATTAACTGCGGCGTTGCCGTTGGCAGTACATGCCAAGCCAACAGGGATGGTGCGCCAATTCCGCGGGCGCGAGCCGCCATAACGTGCATTTTTCGGAAGCTGCGTTCCAGGATATTTCGTGTGTATCGATATAGCGTAGGCACAAGAATCAGAACTAAAGCAATCCCGGTCCCACGCCCCGTACTTGCCGCCCAGAGCGCAATCATTGCGGCAGGAGTTGCCATAAGCCCGCCCGCTACGATTGACGAAAAAACATCCAGACTGCGGTTCCGCACAGCGGTACTTAATGTCGCCGCAGACAACACCAATACCCATGCCGCAGGCAGAGCCAAAGCTAGTGAGCGCAAGCTGATATTCGAACGCTCCCGGAGGAGTTCGCTGATGGGTCGCTGAAATGTGTCCGACGTTCCGAACTGTCCGCGCAGCGTGTTGTGAATGTATTGGGCGTAAAACTTCAGCAACGATCGGTTGGCGGAGTGCGAGTCACGAATTGCGGCAATGCTGGCTGAATTCAATCGGCTGTCAAGTTCGCGCTCGTCGATCCCGAAGCCGGGAGAAAAGCGCACCAGCGTGGCACAAACTATTCCACCCGCGAGCACAATTAGAAACAAAGCAGTCGCCCGCCGCAATAAGCGATAAAGGATATAAAGCCAGCTAGTTCTCACTGTCGCCGGCTCCGGCGGCCTTTGCGATTTCGGGCTCGCTTGAAGCCGCATGGTGTAATCTCTTGATGCCATACATGGCCCGATCTGCTTCGGCGAGGAGCTGTTCCGCCTCCGTAGCATTCTCCGGATAAAACGCGCAACCGATACTGACCGAGAGCATTTCGTCCCCGCACACATTTTGCCCCGCTTCGCGGACGATGTTTTCCAGGCGATGTACCATTTCCGCAGCAGTGTAGGCATCCAGGCCCGGGGCCACGATCACAAATTCATCGCCTCCCATCCGGGCTGCATAGTCGTACTCGCGGCAGCAGTCTTTTAGGGCACCGGCAAACATCTGTAGAACACGATTTCCTTGAAGATGACCAAAACGATCGTTGACTTGTTTGAACCCATCAAGATCGCAGAGCAATACCGCGATTGGAGAGCTGGAACGCCTGCAACGGGCGATTTCCCGGTCAAGATAGAGAAACAGCGATCGCGCATTAGGCAATCCGGTTAAGTAATCGGTAGTAGCTGAATCTTCCGCGAGACGATACTTCAATGCGTTCTCGATCGTGAATCCAAGTTTGGAACTCACCACTAGCAGGATGCGGAGATGATCCTGAGTAAAAGCGTCCTGGTCAGATCGGTACAGGGCCAGGGTCGCAACCACTTCCGAGACGCCTTCGAGCGGCACCGCAAGGGCGGAACGAAGCGTACTGTATTTCGTGGGATCATTGAGATAACCGGGTTCCACCGACGGATTACCATTGAGAATCGGTTTGTTATTTTGCGCTACCCACCCTGACAATCCCTGTCCGAGTGGAATCTTCAAGGAAGAAAATAAACGGAAATTGTCACCGCTCACAAACTCTGGCACCAGCTGTTCATCGCGCTTGATATAAACAGCCATCGAGTCATGTGGCACCAGGCGCTTCAGTCGCACGGAAAGCATCGAGAGGGTGTCATCCAGACTCAACGAAGTGCCCAGATCGTGACTAAGCTCGAAGAGCATTTGGGCCTCCTGCCGGGCGGCAGCGATACTGGAGAGGTAGTCACGATTTTCCGCCGGTAGAGTCGGAAGCGCCTCAGATTCCGCGAAACCTGCAGCCGGTGCGATTCCGCGCTCAACTTTTAGGTCCGTCGACAATCGCACTGCAGAGGATGGTGGGTTTTCATGTGCGAGTTTTTCCAATTCCACATACCTCTCTTGCAAAATTTTCACGACTTGCGGGTCGAAGCTTTTTCCGGCTTCATCTACTACTTTTGCCAGGGCTTCGTCCAAAGGCAACGCGCGACGGTATTGACGGTCAGAAGCCAAGGCATCAAGGCAATCTACGGCGGCGAGTATGCGAGCGCCGACCGGTATTTCCAGCCCCTTCAGACCGCTCGGATATCCGGTGCCATCCCACTTCTCGTGATGCGAATGAACGATCGGAACAACTGGATACGGAAATTGCACCTGTTCCAAAATCTCAGCGCCGATGATGGGATGAATCTTCATTTTCTCGAATTCTTCGGGCGTTAGTTTTCCCGGCTTCGAGATAATGTGCTCAGGAACCGCCAACTTCCCGATGTCGTGCAGTAGAGACGCGGCGCGTAATGCCTCCGTCTCGTCATGGCTCAAGCCAAGGCTCTTAGCCAGTTCCACGGCATAAATACGAACTCGCTGTAAATGCTGGTGCGTGGTTTGATCTTTGGCCTCAATCGCCAGAGCCAAGGCCTCAATCGTGCGGAGGTGCAGACTGGACATTTGTTCAGCATGGAGCTTTTCGTATTCCAGTTTGCCTAGATACAGGCGATAGGAGCGGTAAATCAGGTATACCGCCGGGACCACCAAAAGGGCAGCCTGCCATCCGATTTGCCGGTCCATAAAGTGCATGACGCCGGCGATTGCGGCACCCACGAGATAGTAGGGGAAAGACCAAAAATAGCAATTGGCCCACACCTGCCGCACCGTCTTGTTCTCTGTCAACGAGATGACGACGGCCATAGCCAAGGTGTTGAACAGGAAATAAGTAACCGCGGAGATAACCAATGCCAGTGGTTGCGTCCCGTGAAAGACGTAAATCGTCATGCCCCTGTAGACGCCGTAAGCCGCAGCCGTTGCTACCGTCAATTGCGAAAGGTTGAAGATGACCTGGATCGGCTTCAGAGGTTTGGACGATTTCCAATAGCACTGGACCAGCACCGAGCCGAGTCCAAGAAACAACGTTTCGGCGAAACTCATTTCCAAAACGCCGAGCAGAATGAACAGGAAATTCACAGACATCGTTCCGTCAATGCCCGGTAGGGTGACCTTGAGGGACGAAGCGATCAGTGCCACCACGAAGTAGCACAAAAACTGCAATGGGTCCGTCGAATGCCAATGGGTGAATGCGATCCCGAAGCATCCGATGGCCAAAAACGCAGTTAGGCACACGAATAATCTCGCGCCTGATTCTCGCTGCATACCTTTAGTTTTGCCGAATCGGGTTCCAAATACCCGTCCAAAATCATGCCTGCCGTTACTTTGGTGTGCTGCTCCTACGGTGCAGGTTTTCAAGATTTCGGGGGCAGAGTTCCGAGGCCGGCAATGTCATTGAGACAAGTTGTCCACGTGGCGGCCAGATGGACAGGTTGTCAGCACTTTCCGCCGAGGGAAGAAAACAATCCCTTTCTCCCCAATAGTTTACGGATCTCATGGTTTGGAGGTCGCGCTGCACTGAAAAGGCCAGCCAAGCATTGCGTCGGGGAGGAAAGCTTGAACCGAATCTCGCCAGTGGCGACATCTTCGAACGTCAGCCTCAGGTGGCTTCATGTCGCTCTAGCGTTTTGCTTAGCCCTCAGTTGTCTTGCCGCTGGCCAAGACAACTCACGTGGCGGCAAAAACCATTCGGGGAAGCTGTCCGCAGATTTTGATCGCAACGGCAAACCTGATTCTCTGCTCGATGTTATTGTGCAATTTAACGTTACGCCGCAGGCGAAGCATTATGCGAGGATGGCGGCGCGGGGAGCGTCGACGAAAGCCCGGCTTCACAGCATCAATGCCGCCGCCTTTAAGATTCCGGCCTCAGCTCTGGCTGAATTGGAAGCTGATCCGGACGTAGCCTTTGTTTCTCCTGATCGTCAAGTTCAGCAAACCTCAACTACAACAGATTTCTACGATCAAGCTGTTGAAGCTCCGTATGCCTGGTCGGCGGGCCTTGACGGAAGCGGCATCGGGGTGGCCGTGATCGATAGCGGAGTCACTGACAACGGAGACTTCTTCAGCGATACCGGCGGCTCGCGTGTGGTCTATAGCGAGAATTTCTCGACCGACGGCGTAAACAACGCTTATGGACACGGCAGTCACGTCGCGGGAATTATCGCGGGAAATGGCGCCAACTCAACTGGGCCGGAATACTTCAAGACATATAAGGGAATTGCGCCCGAAGCGAATATCGTCAGCTTTCGGGTCTTGGACGGCAACGGTGTCGGCCTCGATAGCGATGTGATTGCGGCCATTCAACAGGCGATTGCGTTGAAGGCCACCTACAACATTCGAGTGCTTAATCTTTCACTCGGCCGGCGAGTAGCGGAGAGTTACAAACTCGATCCACTGTGCCAGGCTGTCGAAGCCGCATGGAAGGCAGGAATCGTAGTAGTTGTAGCGGCAGGAAATGATGGCCGGAACAACACGGGGAAGACTTCTGGCTACGGCACGATCATGGCGCCGGGAAATGATCCTTACGTGATCACGGTTGGAGCGATGAAGCCGATGGGAACGCCAGATCGCGCCGACGATCAGATCGCAAGTTACAGCTCAAAGGGCCCCACTTTAGTGGACCACCTTGTTAAGCCCGACTTGGTCGCGCCCGGCAACTTGACTATCTCCACACTAGCTTCAACCAGTGCCACCTTGTACACAATGTTTCCGCACAATGTCGTGCCCATGAACACGTACAGCTATAGCGGCGGGAGCGCGCCCTCCACGAAATATTTCACGCTTAGCGGCACTAGCATGGCAACTGCCGTGGTCAGCGGCGCGAGCACGCTTTTGCTTCAGGAGAATCCGGCGCTTACCCCTGACCAGGTTAAGGCGCGGTTGATGAAGACCGCGTACAAGAATTTTCCGCGCTATACCACCGCTTCCGATCCTTTGACCGGGCACAATTACACCAGCCAATACGACATCTTTACGGTCGGCGCCGGTTATCTGGATATCCAAGCCGCGTTGTCGAACCACGACATTGCGCCGGCCACGGCTGGCAGCGCGATGTCCCCCACAGTTGCGAAGGACTCAAGCGGGAATATTTACCTGGTGCAAAGCTCTTCCATCATTTGGGGAAGCTCGGTGCTTTGGGGCAGTTCGGTGGTCTGGGGAACGTCAGTGATTTGGGGAAGTAACGTAGCCGGAGAATCTGTTCTGTGGGGATCTTCAGTGGTTTGGGGTTCCAGTGCAGACAAAGGCTACAGCGTGCTTTGGGGCAGCTCAGTGGTATGGGGTTCGTCCGGTTCCACGGCCGAGGACACAGCCAGTGTTACTTTGTTGGGAGAAAACTAAGATTTTTCCAGCGTGTAAGGACAACCGAGGTCCCGGTCCCTGCGCATGCTAAACGCCCCGGGTCCAGCCCTCTTCACTTCTTTTTTTCTCAATCCACTCATCAATCAACTGTTGAGTCTTCCGTGGAACACTTACGAAACGAATTCCGGCGTTGCCTTGGGCATCTGCCCAAGTCACTTTGCCTTTAAGGTTCATCTTTTGCTCTGGATCGATAAAGTTGAGTTCCAAATCCACAATTCCGCCAAAATTCTGCGGTTCCTTCATTTTCCGCACCCCGATTCCGGTGGAACTGATATTCACCGATTCCGCATGGGCTTCTTCCCCAGCGGAAGACCGGATCAGAACCGGTTGATCAATAGCAGCACGGAAATAACGATATTGTTCAAGGTTTAAGAACCCGAGACTCCCGCCCGGGCGTATTGAAGTTCCCTCGAGCTGATAAGCCTTAATCTTCCGGGACAGTGTTCGCCGGGAAATTCCAAGAGCATCGGCGGCGGCAGCTTGATGGCCTCCATTTTCTTTGAGCGCACGTTCGATCATGACGCGTTCCATCGAGTCTAAATCCCCACTGGGGATTTCCTCTCCCGGAAGTTCGGCAATGCCTGTCTGCAGATTTTTCGGCAGATCTTGTGGATGGATCATCTTAGAAGTGGGCTCGAGCAGCGCAGCCACGCTAACAATTACGTTCTTGAGTTCGCGGATATTCCCGGGCCACGAGTAGGAGCGCAGAATTTGCGACGCCTCGACGCTGATTTGAGTTCCCGGGCGACATCCCTCCAGAACCTGCTGAGATATCTCCTCAATGTCTTCGACTCGTTCGCGAAGAGGTGGTACGAGTAACTGTATCTGGCTTAAGCGGAAAAAAAGGTCGGAGCGAAATTTCCCATCTTCGGCCGACGCACGCAAATCGCGATTCGTTGCCGCAATCACACGAACATCAACTGGAATCTTTCTTGTACCGCCAAGCCGGTAGTACGGGACGTGATCCAACACCCGGAGCAGTTTTCCCTGAACGCGGAGATCCAGCTCGCCAATCTCGTCCAGAAAAAGGGTCCCGCCATTCGCCAATTCGAACAGGCCAGCCTTGGCGCTGTCCGCGCCGCTGAACGCGCCCTTTTCGTGGCCGAACAGTTCGCTTTCAATCAGATGCTCCGGAAGCGCGGCGCAGTTAATATCGATCCAGGGTTTCTGGCCGCGTGTTGAAAGAAGATGAACTGCGCGTGCAACGAACTCTTTGCCGGTCCCAGTTTCTCCCTGAATCAGCACGGCGGCGGGACTGCTGGCGACCCTCTCGACCAGCCGCATGAGTGCCTTAGCGGGCTCGCTGCGAATGACAGCCTTCGCTCCCCCCGGAAGCACAAGAATGCCAGAATGCTGCAGCGTTGGTGAAGCCATAGGTGTTAAGTGCCGCTGAGAAATTCGCGGCCAGACTTAACATGAAGAGAAATCCGCCTCACCACAAGTTACTGCCGTAACGAAGCATGGGAAGAAAATAGGTTCAGCCGGGATAAGCCCCGGCGATATACCCCTCAAGCTCCTGAATAGTCTGAGCTTGGCCGGTTATGATCCATTTCACCAGATCGCCGATCGACACGATTCCAACGACCAGTTCACCCTCCAGAATGGGCAAATGGCGCAGACGATGATTGGTCATAATGTTCATGCATTCATCCACTGTGTGCTGCCGGGTGACAAAAACGACCGGGGTGGTCATGATCTCCCGAACCTCTGTCTCTTTCGACGAAAGACCCTTGAGGATCACTTTGCGAGCGTAATCGCGCTCCGACAGAATGCCGACCAGCTTGCCCTGCGACAGGACAAGCAGAGCACCTACGCTCTCGTCGGCCATCTTCTGAATGGCCTCATAAACTGATTGATCAGGATTTACCGACAGGACTCTGGCTGAACCTTTTCCCTTTAAAACCCTATCGACGGCGTCACTGAGTTTCATGGGACACCTGCTCAGCCCGATACTAGCACTTATGCAGGCCGGCGGCAGGCTTATTGAATCTTCGTTGCAAAAGCGAACGCTACTGGTAACTTGTTGTGCAAGGCAACGAAGGAGTGGTTTGTCCACCTTGTTCGTTGTTGATGACTGATTCTGCGTTCAATACAAACCTGTTTCCCTGCCTCACGTAATACTTCCAGTCGTACAAACCGACACCGTATCCAAGGCTGAACACTTCTTTGTACTGGCAGGATCCGTAATACTGGTCGCAGGTGTACTCATAGGTGAAGTATCTAGTCTGCACCGGCCCAATACTCCCCACATTGACGACCGTCGGCATTGACGTGAAGTTAATTACATTGCCGAGTGGCTGGCTTTGGGTCGGCTGGCATTGCGAGAAGGACTGGTAATTTGTATTGGTGGCCGGAACCTTTATCGTCGTGCCAGCCTTGCCGATACGAACACAGCGTCGCGTCATGGGAAGATCGTTGTCGAACCGCTTGAACGTGGTTGGGTCGGTCCAGCTTAACTCGGTCGTGCGATCGTAAACATACTGAGTGTCGAAAGTCTTGATGTCCCACGGATAACCTACCGGACTCTTAGTCCATACGAAGTAACCAGAAGCCGCGTAGTTATTAGTTCCGTCATCCGGGAAAATTGACGTGTAGATCGGATTTGCATTTCCCGGAGCCATAAAGCTGTCGATGCGGGCGGGATATGCCATCACAAAATAATTCATTATGTCCTCGTAGCCGGCGGGACAGGTGAATGTGCTTTGAGCCTGGCTAAGAACGGGATATGCAAGCGCGAATAACGCGATGACTGCAAACTTCAAGTTGAACCTCCTGCGGAGCCCGCGAGGTCTCGCCTTAAATAAAATCGATAAGACTTTGGCTAAACACCCAAAAGGTGCGGGATTGGGCTGGATTCTTAGACACGAATTCGCTCAACACACTGAGTCACAAGCAAGAAACGAGTGCACAAGCCAAGAGGAGGGCTTGCCTGGACTTCAATGATTCGCTTTTCTGGGATGATTCTAGGTCGAACTTGTCGGCCATACTGCCACAGGCCTGTCACCAAATGCAAGCAAAATTGTCAATAATTCCGGCATTGTTTCGATTTTATTCTCTGCGAGCGTTGCCATCGGTCGTGATTCCATTCATCCGGTATGATCCGAATAATGATTCCCAAACGCATGTTTTCCAAGCGCACCGATTGGGCGCTCAATCCAAATCGCTTGACAGAAGCCCTAAGGACACTTTGCGCGGCGGGAACGGACGTGCTCGATCTTACTGTCTCCAACCCGGCACGCGCGGGAACAGCCTACGATTCCGAAACTATTTTGAATTCTCTGCAAAATCGCAACGCTATGGATTACGATCCCCAGCCAAAAGGGTTGTTAAGTGCGCGGAAAGGAGTCGCCGACTATTATCGCGAAGATCATCATTGCATCATCGATCCGGAATCGATCGTACTGACCACGAGCACCAGTGAAGGCTATTCGTATGTGCTTCGCCTGCTGTGCGATGCTGGTGACGAAATTTTGGTTCCCAAACCCAGCTATCCCCTGTTTGAATTTCTAGCCGACCTTCAAGATGTGAAACTGGTTCCCTACCAATTGATCTATGACCACGGCTGGCAAATGGATTTTCAGTCGTTGGCACCAGGGGTCAACGAGCGAACGCGAGCCGTCGTGGTTGTGCATCCAAATAACCCTACTGGATCGTTTGTGAGTCGGCCGGAACGGGTCGAGCTCAATCGATTCTGCCGTGATCATGATCTTTCACTAATTGTGGATGAAGTATTTCTGGATTACGCCCATGACCATATCCGCCGGGACACATTTGTGTCAAATCAGGAGGTCTTAACTTTCACTCTTAGTGGTTTGTCGAAGATATCCGGTCTGCCACAAATGAAGCTGGCATGGATCGTGACAACTGGACCAACCGAGAAAGTCACGAACGCTCTGAACCGCTTGGAGATTATCGCCGATACCTACCTATCCGTGAATGCGCCGATCCAGTTAGCATTGCCGGTTCTCCTCGAGCAGCGGAAAAGCATTCAACCCCAGTTGCTCGACCGCGTTCGCGACAACTTGAAAGAACTGGACCAGCAAGTGGGACAGCAAAAAGTTTGCGGAAGACTCGACGTGGGGGGCGGATGGTACGTAGTGCTGCGCGTTCCTGCGGTTCAATCGGACGAAGACCTGGCGATTGAAATTCTGCGCGAGGCGTTTGTGTCGATCCATCCAGGACACTTCTATGACTTCCCTACCGACGGATATTTAATTGCGAGTCTGATTACGAAGCCCGAGGACTTCCGCGAGGGTATGCGCCGAACACTTGACATTCTGAATCGTTAGAGAGGCTTTAACATCGTTGGAACAGCGGGCGATTAAAATACTCGCGACTACCTATTCTTCAGCTAGGGCTTAACCAGAAATGGATTGCTCTCCCGCTCTTCACCAATTGTCGTCAGCAGACCGTGTCCCGGAACCACCACAGTTTCATCCGGCAATGCGAGGACTATTTCCTGGAGAGAATTCATGATCTTCTGCATAGACCCGCCCGGAAGATCCGTCCGCCCGATGCTTCCCGCAAACAACGTATCTCCGGCGATCG
>Ga0210403_10001739_pt1 | contig 20248 bp, 9 predicted proteins | sample IncBWC19MmetaG_FD_150863 | JGI IMG/M metagenome (GOLD analysis project Ga0210403, IMG submission 150863) | Forest soil microbial communities from Barre Woods Harvard Forest LTER site, Petersham, Massachusetts, United States - Inc-BW-C-19-M | ecosystem: Environmental > Terrestrial > Soil >... | reverse complement strand
CTTCATTCACGGTGGTGACATAAAGATCCTGGTGGCCGGTGTTGTCGACGTCTCCGAATGCCGCACTCACGCTAACGCGATCTTTCAAACCAACGCCGGCCTGCTCCGTAATGTTCTCGAATTTTCCGTTGCCCAGATTTCGCCACAGTTCGTTGCCGCCGAGTTGACTTACAAAATAGATATCGTATTGTCCGTCGCCATCCACGTCCGCTACGGCCAGGCCGGTGCCGTGGTCATAATGGACTGGCATGTAGACGCTGGTGGCGTAGGGCACTGCATGATTTCGAAAAGTTATTCCACTATCCTTTAAACGATCGGTGAAATGAAACTGATAAAAGACTTTGAATTGATCCACGGATTCAAGTTGTGCTTTTTTCCGGCTTGGCAGAGCGTTGAGGCCGACGTCATTTCTGGGGAAAGGCACCATGGGGAGGGTGGCGTCTTGCGCCGCAAGCGAGGCTCCAACCATAGCGGCAAATGCAAATGAAATAATTGCAAACGGCAACGGGCGACTCGTCATTCGGCCTCCAGCAGAATTTGGGAAGGGTGAGAGTTGCAGACGGTAAACAACGGCACGGCAACAACAGTGTTCGCTAGATTAACACGAACTAGCCAGGGGCGCGTTTGAGGACGAGGTTCCTGCGCGATTCGGGGAACAGCGTCGTCACCTGGGGTTGGCTTCGGGAAGCTTGATCGAACTCTTGATTCCCTGGCCCTCCACAATCGTGTAGATGAAGTCCGCAGGGACATTTGGGATGGTTTCCACGCCGCCGTTGGGCCAGCGGACTTCCACCTTATCGATAACGGAATCGCGTGCTAAACCGAAGTGCAAACGAGGATCGTTGGTCGAGAGATAGCTCGATCCTGCCTTGATTTCTTCGATCTGCGACCGGGAGGCGGACGTGAGGGAAATGCGGGCGCCGACGGCGCCGCGGTTGCTTTTTGTCCCGATCAATTTGAACAGTACGCGGTGGTTGGAGTTTTTCGTGTCGTTCAGGAAAACTGAAGGCGGCGCTCCGACATTGAACACAACCATATCAATGCTGCCATCATTGTTGATGTCGCCAAACGCCACGCCGCGACGCGACTGCATGGGGCCATCGTTCAATCCCGCGGAGTCGGCGATTTGGTCAAATGTTCGATCACCCTTGTTGTGGTAAAGCAGGAGCGGTTCGCGGTAGGTCACGTTTTTGGGCACGGTGTCGACGTCGGGATAAACGTGACCGCTTGCGATCACCAGATCCGGCAAACCATCGTTGTCAAGGTCGACGAAGCCGGTTCCCCAGGAAACGTAAGGCAGCGCACTTAGCGCAATTTTGGCGGAATAGGTGATGTTCGTGAATCCTTGCGGGCCCTGGTTCAGGAACAGGCCCTTGGGTTGGTCGGCATAGTCCGTAATTGCAAAATCAAGTCTGCCATCGCGGTCGAAATCGCCCATATCCACGCCCATGTTTCCAACTTCGTTGCCTTCAGGGCTGAGGGAAACGCCAGAAAGCATGCCGACATCTTCGAATGTGCCATCGTGCTTGTTCCGGTAGAGATAGTTTGGCCCGGTATCGTTGGCAACCAGGAGGCTTGGCCAGCCGCTGTTATCAAAGTCGCCCCAGACGACTCCCAGGCCGAACCGGGCGGCTGAGTCATCCACTCCAGCCTTCTTTGAAACTTCTTCAAACGTTCCGTCGCCGCGATTGTGATACAGGAGATCGGTCTCACCATCCATAGTCCAGGGATTTTCCACTGGCAGACCTTTATGGAAGAAGTTTTTCGAGGGATTTTCTGCGGTTGGCAAGTGATTCAGGTCGGTATGCACGTAACGGGAAACGAACAGATCGAGGCGCCCATCGCGATCGTAGTCGGCCCATGCCGCGCCAGAGCTGAAACCGCCTCCGGCAACGCCAGCTTTTTCGGTCACATCCTCGAACTTGCAGCCGCCCAGGTTGTGATAGAGAACGTTGCCGTTATAGCCGGTGACGTAAATGTCAGCCCAACCGTCGTTGTCGTAATCCGCGACCGCAACGCCCATGCCCCAGCCTTTGCGGTTTAGACCGGCTTCCTTCGTGATGTCGGTGAACTTGAGGTTCTCGCCCTGATGGTAGAGCGTGACCATGGGCACGCCACCAGCTCGGGCTTGCTCGATGGTTGAATCATTCACCACCAGAATGTCCAGCCGTCCATCGTTGTCGCAGTCAAAGAGCGCGACTCCGCCGGAAATGGTTTCGACCACATAGTGCTGGTTTTTGGAACTGAAGGGTACCGCGGTCAGTCCGGCATCTTTGCCAATTTCCCGGAAATGAATGACAGGCGTCTGCCCACCGGCAAAGACTGATGGGAGCAGAAGGGCGAGGAAGATGGCGAAAAAACGCATCGGGGTTCTGTCGAGTGATTCTAAAAGAGAAACCGGCCCAGGTATATAAGGATGAAAAGCTTCTAGGTTGTTTCCTTCGGTATGAACTAGAATTTTCCGAGGGCATTCATTTGCGTTACCCGGAAAATCTGCAGCCAATGCGGCCTTGGTCGTGTGGCAGAGTCTGGAATCTGGCTCTGGCTTGCGTCGTTATTGCGCTGGGGCTTGTGCCCAGTATTGCTGTCGCGCAACGCGCGGAGCTCGACGTCATCTCGTCTCTCATCCAGCAGAAAAAACTGGACGAGGCAGAACGCCGCCTGCACGGCTATCTTCAGACGCACTCTGCGTCGGCAAGAGCCAACAATCTTCTGGGGACGGTTTATCTGATGGAAGGGCGCCCGGAACAAGCCGAAGCGGTATTCGAGACGGCAATCGCCCAGGCCCCAACATTGGTGGAGCCGAGGGTGAACCAAGGGGACGCATTTCTGGCGGCTGGAAAACCGGATTCTGCACTGGCTGCTTATCAAGCCGCGGCCAAGATCGCTCCGGCGGATGCTCGCGTCAATCTGGCGCTGGCACAGCTCTATCTGGGAAAGGGTGAGTTCGCCAATTCGCTTGACGCAGCGGCGAGAATTCCTGCCGACAAACGCACCGCCGAGCTTCTGCCTCTGTTGGCCGCGGATTATTTTGGACTCCAGCAGCCGGAAAAAGGTGGAGTTGAGATCAAGGCAATGTTGGACATCTCGACGAAGTACCCGGATTTAGTGCCCGAACTGGCAGAGTTCTTTATCGCTCATCGCGACTTTAAGAGCTCGCAACAGTTGCTTGAGCTGGCGCGGGACAAGCAGCCCCTTACAGATCGTCTGCAAGTAGACATGGCACTCACGCAAGCAGGTTTGGGGCGGCTGGACGATGCGCAAACTACCCTTGAGGCTGTTCTTGAGCACACACCCGATTCCGTCGCTGCTCTGGTCGCTGCCGGGCAAGTGGCGAGCCAGCAATTAAACTGGAGTGCGGCAGTCGAGGCTTTTACTGGCGCGACAAGCTTGGCACCTGACAGGGCCGATATTTTGTATGCGCTGGTATCAGCCCAGTTGCATAGTAATCAGACCGAAGGCTCGCTGACCAACGCGCAAAAACTTCGTTCGCTGACTCCAAATGATCCACGTTCGGCCTACCTTCTGGCCCTGGCTTGTTTTGGCGCGAAGCGCTGGGCCGAGGCCAAAACCTACGCTGAAAAGGTGTTGGAGGCCCACTCTGAGGATCGCGAGATGAACCTTATCCTCGCCGACACCGCGCTGAACGTTGAGCATGATTTGCCAGCAGCCCGAAAACACATCGAGATTTGCCTTCGGCAGAATCCAAAGGATCCGGGCGCCCTCTACTATCTCGGGATGGCTCAGAAAATGGATGGCGACGTGAATGGCGCAATCCAGAGTCTTTCGCAGAGCGTAGCGGGGAATCCGAATAACGCGGATGCCCAAAGTGCGCTCGGAGCTCTTTCCCTGCAGGCGGGCGACGTGCAAGGGGCAGTTCATGCGTTGGAGCAGGCCGTGAAGCTTGCGCCCGGCCAGGCGCAAAACCACTATGAACTGGCACTTGCCTACACACGCCTGGGTACACCGGACAAGGCTCGAGCAGAGTTAGACCTTTATTCGCAGATCAAAACCAGGCAGGCGAACGACGATAAGAACATCAAAGGGCCGCCGACGAGCGAGACGCCCCATGTGGGGATCGAATCACGGCCTTAATTGGCCTTGGCCTCAGACCTCCAGGGGCTTACGAACGGGACGGCGTTATGGGAAAGTTGTCCAACCGTCAGACCCCTCCAAATCGAGAGTTTGTCGACCGTCAAGCAGGCAGTCCGGAGACGACTCTCCCCAGGCCTCAACCATGACGAACACGAGTCAGCATTTTTCTAAAAAATCGTTTTTTCTTGACAAATGACAAGCGAAACGTTTATTCATAGCTCCCTAATTGAAAACCACTAGGGTTAGCTCACTTAGTGTGCGTGGTTCGTTCAGGACCGCTCGGTAATAAGTTAAAAAAAGTTGATTTTGAGTTGCAAGGCTTCGCAGTAGTTCCGTTTGGGCCGTGTTGGACCGGGACCCAGAAGCTGCGGTGAAAACTTTTCCTCGAGGATGTCAAAAATGACCCAAGAATCTAGCCCCTTCCGTCTGTCAAGTGGAGCAGCCGTTGCCCTAATCCTGGTGGCATGCGTGCTTCTGCTTTCGCCATTTGTGGCCTACGGCCAGAGTTATGCGGGATCGGTGCGCGGTACGGTAACCGATCCGTCTGGCGCGGCGATTCCGGGTGCCACCGTTACCTTGCGTAACGTGGCCACGAACGCTTCTTCACAGGCTACAACCACGGACTTGGGAGCATTTTCCTTCCCCGTCGTCGACGTGGGTGTATACGAGCTAACGATCAAAGCGGCCAACTTCAGAGCTTTTGTCGCAAAGGATGTTGAAGTTCACGTCTCAACCCCGGCAGAGGTGAATGCGAAGCTGGAACTCGGCTCGGCCAGTGAGACCGTGACCGTCGAGGCTAGCGACGTTCAGGTGCAGACTACCACTGCCGAAGTGGGCGCTGTGATCGAGGGCACGCAGGTTCGCGAACTGCCCTTAAACGGCCGCAATTTCATGTCGTTGACGCAGTTGCAGCCTGGTGTGTCGGCCAATAACCAGTTCGATTCGAAGGACAAGGGGCTACAGGGCGGTTCGGATTTTTCGGTGAACGGTAATCCGAGCACCAACAATTTGTTCTTGATCGACGGCGTCAATAACAACGACGTTGGGTCGAACCGCACCATTCTTATTTACCCGTCGGTGGATTCCATTGCCGAATTCAAAATGCTCACGAATTCCTTCGGACCGGAGTACGGACAGGCTTCCGGTGCGGTCATCAGCATCACCACCCGTTCTGGCGGAAATGCATTTCACGGCGGCCTTTTCTACGAAGGCCGGAACGATGCTCTGAACGCTGCGGGCTACATTGCCGATCTCGATCACCTGCCAAAGCCTTCCCTGCGCCGCAATGATTGGGGATACTTCGTCGGTGGGCCGATCATAAAGAACAAGCTCTTCTTCTGGTGGAACCAGGAATGGAATCGCGACCTTCGGGGCCAGATCGTCACGCAGTGCGTTCCCACAGCGGCTGAAGCCGGTGGCGATTTCAGTGCGGATGTGGCCACTGGTCTCGCGTCGGTCATAGCTGCGGGATCTCCGAACGCAGCAGGGGCCAACACGACTTGCAATGCGCCTCCGCCAGCCACGTATGCCCAGGTGGGTGGTGTGTGGACAGCGACGTCGAATATTCCGCTGGCGGCCCAGGCTGCTGGGAATCCGTACGCGATTGCGAATCCTGACCCCGCAGGAAAACTGCTGGCAGCGTACTATCCGCTTCCCAATCTCTCGACTCTCATCCCCAATTCGAACTACAACTACGCATCGGGCGCAGCCGGACGCGTGCCCTGGCGGGAAGAAAACGCCCGCATTGACTACGATGTAAACACCCGGAACCAAATCACCTTCCGCTACACGCAAGACGCGTGGCAGTTCCCGGCGCCGAACAACGCCTTCGGTTGGGGCGACGACAACTTCGCCACCTACCAGGGAAACTGGAACCAACCTTCCAAGAGCATTATGGGAAGGCTCTCTTCTCAGATCACCAATTCGCTGACCAATGATTTTGAGTTTGGCTATGCCCACAACGCCATCATCGTTACCCCCGGCGGTGCGGACCCGACGTTAAGCAGTCAGTTTGATGCCGCAATACCTCCGGTTTGGCCGGCTTCAGGGAAAACGGCGGGCGGCATCCCAACGGTCTGGGGCGGCCTGCAGAATTACGGGAACTTTAGTTCGATCTGGGCCATCGTGGGCTACGGCAACCACATGGACCTGTTCACCTGGCAGGATAACGTTGCCAAAATCCAGGGTAACCATACCTGGAAGTTTGGCGCGCTGGTAAGCCACAACATCAAACAAGAAAATCAATTCGGTGGCGCTGACCGCCCAACGTTTGGCATTAGCAACAACGGCTGGGGGCAGTCGATAGAAACCGGAAACGCCCTGGCTAACGTGCTGCTGCCGGGCAGCGGAACCGCGATACCCTACACCGATCCGTCTTGCGCTCCGGGTGGAACGCCAGCCAACGGCTGCCCCCAGATTATTGAGGGCGTCGGCGAAACCAACGTCAACCCGGTGGACCAGGGTCGCTGGCACGATATCGAGTTCTACGGCGGTGACTCCTGGAAGTTAAGTCGCCGTGTCACCTTAAATTACGGTCTCCGCTGGTCCTTGTATCGCGAACCTTACGATGCCAACAATCAGATGGCGTCCTTCAGCCTTAAGGCTTACAACCCAGCCGGCAATCCGGCGGACGCTTGCAACGGCGTCATCCTCGTCCCGGGCACGAATTTCTGCAGTGCGGCGGCTACCACCGTTGGCTTGCCCTTGAGCGCCGGCACTCCGGGCGTAAACCGGGCGTTGGTGAATAACAACAACCATGCGATTGCTCCGAGGCTTGGCGTCGCCTGGGATGTGTTTGGAGATGGCAAGACGGCTATACGTCTTGGCTTGGGACAGTTCTACCAACGCGAGCGCGTCAGCCCGCAGGTCGGCTTGTCGAACACCGCCCCATTCTCGATCACTGCGGGCGGCATTAATCGGCCTTTCGACACGGCCGTTCCGTTAGCAGGAGCGTCCACCTCGCCGAACGATGGCAAGTCGCCTCGAGCGGTAGTACCCAATACCTGGCAGTGGAACTTTTCCGTGGAACGCGAAATTGCCCGGAATACCGCCATTCAGGTGGGCTACGTGGGCAACGCCGGCATCCACTTAACGAGCACTTACGATATCAACCAGGTGCCCGAAAGCGGCTTCGGTTTGGGTTCATTCTTGCCGGGTTCTGCAACCACGTCGACGATTAACGGCACGACTTACACAACGCCAAGCATTAACGTGCTACGCCCTGCCGCCAACTTCGGCGCGATCAACTACTTCAGCCGCGACGGCCACGCCAGCTATAACGCTCTTCAGGTGATGTTCCGGTCGAAGCTGAGGAATTTCTCCACTATCCAGGCTGCATACACCTGGTCCCACACCATCGCCGACATCGAAGAAGATGCGGCCAATGGCGGAGGCAGCCAGGGCAGCTTTACGGACATCCAGAACATACGAGCCGATCGTGGCAATGCCACCATCAATCGTCCGAACATTTTCGTCATGAACGAAGTGTTCTATCTGCCGAAGTTGGAGCATACGAACAACATCGTTCGCCAAACCGCCGGTGGGTGGGAGTTCAACACCATCTTCACCGCCGAGAATGGCAACTCGATGTCCGTATACCAGAGTGGCCTGGGTGCTGCGACGCAATTCCTGGATCCGAACGCGAATCCTGCGCCCTGCACCTACAACGGAAGCAGCTTCCCGTGCGCGTTAGGCAGTTTGTCCGGCACAGGTTACACCAACAACCAGCGGCCCAACGCCGTACCCGGTGTGAGCTGCAATTCCGGGAGGCACGGCAACGACCTCATGAACCCGAATGCGTTCACGCTGATTGGATTTGCGATCGGAAGCCTTGGAAACGCCTCTCGCGGAGTTTGCGAGGGACCGCACTTCGTCAACGCGGACATGGGTCTGTACAAGAACTGGAAGGTTAAGGAGAACGTGAATATCCGGTTCAGCATGGACTTCTTCGATGCGTTCAACCATACCAACTTTGACGCTAACTCAGTCGGAGGCGTGGGCAGCCAGGCCGGGTACTTCTATAACGGCAGCGGCGTATACTGCGGTGCAAATAGCGGCACTACAGTTGCCCCGATTTACGAGCCTTGCAGCCCCAGCAACAACGTCATCAGCGCATACGGGAACACCGCGGCCGGCATTGGCGGTGCGAACGTTCTGTGGGGCAAGGCGCAGGGTATCAAGAATGGTGGTGGTGGGGCTCGCGAACTCCAGTACGGGCTGAAGATCACCTTCTAACAAGCAGCTAAAACAGCAAGAAACTCGGGGCCTGCGGTTCGGGCCCCGAATTTTTTGCCTGAAACTTCGGAATCTGCGGTCGGGTAATTAGGTTCTGTGGAAGTTGTTGTTACAATCCTAAGTGGTTCCTTGGTCCATGACGTTCCGCGCGGCTGGTATCGCCAACAACATCCTGGGTGGTAGATTCAGTGTCCGCTCGCGTCTTTCATGCCTTGCCTTCCTGGTCGCGTTTCTCCCGTTGTTCTGCGCGTCGCAGTCCTCAGCTCCGGTCGTACCAGCGGATGAACTGCAACCTCTTATTATTGCCGCCTCGGCCGCGCGCGATTCGGGTGACGCAGCCAAGGTGGCAAGCGCCAATGCCCTGGTATTGGCAGTCGCTTTGCGTAAACTGGCCAACGTGCGCCTTGCTGAGGGCGCTTTTCCCCAAGCTCTGGAGCTATACCAGCGCTCGCTCACGTGGCAGGATGTCGCGGAAACCCACGTGGGGCTCGCCATTTGCGATCTGTATGTGAATCGGCCGGATGATTCGCTGTCCGAAGCTGCCAAGGCCTTGGCGCTCGACCCGGGCAGCGCCCGAGCTTTCAACATCCAAGGTAAGGCTTGGATGAAAAAGCGCGATTACCGCAAGGCCGTCGACTCCCTGCAGCGCTCGCTCGATCTCCACCCCGAGTTTGAACCGGCCTATGCTCTGGCGGTCTCCCTGCTTTCTATCGGAGACGCTGCGAGCAAGGAACAGGCGGCAAAGGTGTTTGACAAGATCGTGGCCTCGATGGGCGACTCCGGATCGCTGCGCGTGCTCTTTGGGCGGGCCTACCGCGACGCTGAGATGCAGGACGACTCCATCCGCGAACTTCGACGTGCCGTGACATTGGACACAAAAACGCCCCACGCCCACTATTTTCTGGGCCTCTCTTTACTTTGGAAGAATGAGTGGACCGATACGCCGGAGATTCGCCAGGAATTCGTGACTGAGCTGCAGAATTATCCGAAGGATTTCCTCGCGAACTACTTTCTCGGCTACCTCGATTCCAATGACCGGCGTTACGACGAAGCCAACATTCATTTGAAGGCCGCAGCGGAAATTGACCCGTCCTGGCCCGAGCCGTGGCTCTTCCTTGGACTGAACGCGTATGCGCAGGATGACAGGGCGAACGCGGAAAAGTACTTGCGCAAATGCATCGAGTTCACGGGCAAGGACGAAGCGCGCGGCAATTATCAGGTTCGCAGGGCGTACATTACCCTGGGCCGCATTTTGACCGCCTCGGGCCGGGCCGCCGAAGCGGCTCCTTATCTTGAACGCGCCCGCGAAGACCAGAAGCAAGCGCTGGCCGAGGCCCAACAGATCGTAGCGGGCCGCGCGTCCGACGAGGGCTCGGTTTCCCCGGCTGCCGTGGTTGCTCTCCTGAAGCGCCAGGAGGACCAGCCGGTGGAACTGCCGGCCGAACCGGTCGATCCAACTGAGCCTTTGGACGCGGCTACCCTCGCGCGCTCCCACCTGACCCCGGAAAACCTGAAGGCGGCGGCCGCGGAGGAGAGTCATCTTCGGCTCATCCTGGCCACCAGCTTCAACGATCTCGCCACTTCTGAGGCAATTCGCCACGACTATGCGTCCGCGCTCCAGCACTATCAGCAGGCGGAGCGCTGGGACCATGATGTGCCGGACTTGCAACGCAATCTGGGTATGGCTGCATTTCGCGGGCACAACTATCCGGAATGCGTGCGCGCTTTGTCGCAGGTGGTGAGCGCCCATCCAGAGGATGCCGTGGCGCGGGCGACCTTGGGATCCGCGTATTTTTCCACGGACAACTACACCGAAGCGGTCCACGTGATTGCTCCGCTTGGCCAGCGCGCGACTCACGACGCTACGCTCGGCTACGCCTGGGCGGCGTCGCTGGCGCGGCTTGGTGAATTCGCCCAGGCCACGCAGATTCTGTCGGAATACGAAAAGATCCAGCTTCCCCCCGAAGCCCTTGTCCTGGTTGGACAATTGTGGACCGACATCGGAGATTATTCCCGCGCGGTTCAGGCATTCCAGCGCGCTCTGGCGGCCGACCCATCGGTTCCTAAGGCGCATTATTTCGCAGGGTTGGCCCAGCTCCGCTGGAATCATATAAACGAGGCGCTTGCGGAGTTCAATTCCGCGTTGCAGCTCGTTCCTGACGACCCGGACGCCAGGATCGGCATCGGGTACGTGTACATGCAGCAGGGCAAGCACGCGGAGGCTGTGGAACTGTTTTCCTCCGTGGTCGCCGCCCATCCCGAGAACGGAAATGCGCATTACCAGTTGGGCAAGCTCCTGCTGGAAACGGGAAGGTTGGAAGAGTCGGTAACGCACCTCGAGGCCGCCGCTCGCGCCATGCCTCAGAGTGACTATGTTCATTACCAGTTACAAGAGGCCTATCGCAAGGAATCCCGCACCGCGGACGCCGACCGCGAACTGCAAATCTACAAGGAATTGAAAGCCAAGAACCGCCAGGCGACCCTGCCACACCCGATGGGCGGTCCATAATAATGAAGGTGGTCAACCGCTTCGTAGCCAGGGGGGATTCCCAAGTCTTGGAGACATCATTGAAATTGAAGTTGTCTGCCGCTCTACGGTCGGTTCGGATTGTGGTTGCCGCATTTCTCTCGGTGCTGGTGGCGTCGGCTCAGGATGCGCACCCCCAGCCGCCGCCGCCTCCTCCCGGCGCGAAGACCGCAAAATGCAGTGGCCGCGAAGTTCCGCAGTTTAGCGACATCACGGAAAAAGCCGGTCTTCACTTCAGCCACGTCTCGTCCAGCGACAGCAAATACGTTGTCGAATCCATGAGCGGTGGGGTGATTTTGATCGACTACGACCGTGACGGATACCCGGACATTTACTTTACAAATGCACCAACCGTGGCCCTGGCGGTCAAAGGCGGGACGCCGCGGGGCGCCTTATATCACAACAATCACGATGGAACATTTACAGACGTAACCGACAAAGCCGGTCTGGCCACTCCGTGTTTCGCCATGGGTGGAGCGGTCGGCGACTACAACAATGACGGCTGGCCCGACCTGTATCTGACGTGTCTTGGGGGCAACAAGCTGTTCCGCAACAACGGCAATGGCACGTTTACCGATGTCACCAAGCAGGCCGGCGTGGCCGACGGCCGATGGTCCACCGGCGCGGCGTTTGGCGACTACGATGGAGATGGCTATCTCGATCTGATGGTGACAAACTACGTGGATTTTCACTTGAACGACCTGCCGGGATTCGGCACCGCTCCCAATTGCAAGTATCGTGGGCTCGACGTGCAGTGCGGTCCCCGCGGACTAAAGGGCGCCGGCGATTCGTTGTTTCATAACAACGGAGACGGCACATTCACTGAGGTATCTAAATCTGCGGGCGTGGATGATCCCAATGGATATTACGGAATGTCGGTCATCTTTTCCGATTTCAACAACACGGGACGACCTGACATTTACGTCGCGAATGATTCCGCTCCGAAATTTCTTTACAAGAATCTGGGGAACGGTAAATTCACGGAGATCGGACTCGAGTCCGGCACAGCAGTCAGTGAAGATGGCTCGGAACAGGCTTCCATGGGTATTGCGGTCGGCGATTACCTGCACAACGGGCTTCCGTCGCTCTACGTCACCAATTTCTCGGACGAGTACAGCGATCTCTACCGCAACGATGGGGCGTGGAGTTTCTCCGATGTCTCCTACAAATCCGGGGTGGCGCTGGCTTCACTTGCGTACGTAAAATGGGGCACGGTTTTCTTTGACGCGGACAATGACGGCTGGCTCGATCTTATCGTGGTCGCCGGGCATGTTTATCCGCAGGTGGACACGCTGCCGGCGGGTGCACGCTACCGGGAACCCAAGGTACTCGAACTGAACCAAAAGGACGGAACGTTTTGCGATGCCAGCGACCAGGCGGGGCCGGCGTTGCGCATCCCGCGCGTATCACGGGGCGTCGCCGCCGGTGACCTGTTCAACGACGGAAACGTGGATCTGGTCGTGGAAGACCTGGCGGGCGAGCCCATGCTCCTCAAAAACAGCGGTTTGCCCGGACGGCATTGGGTGAGTTTCGAACTTCAGGGAACGAAGAGTAATCGTCTTGCCATCGGCGCAAGACTAAAGCTTGTGTCCGGGGGCATGACTCAGACCGAAGAGATTCACAGCGGCGGCAGCTACCTTTCGCAGAACGACCTGCGTGTACATTTCGGGTTGAACACTGCCACCAAAATCGAATCTCTTGAGATTCGCTGGCCCTCCGGGAAAATCGAGACTCTCAAGAATCTCGATGCCGACAAGATCTATTCCGTTCTCGAGGGCGGGGGAATTGTTCCGGCTGAGAAAATCCGACCGGCTGTTCCGATCGCAGCCAAACCGGCGCCCTGACGCAATTTCAGGGAAGTCAAAGGTGGTCAGCATTTCGGCCTTCAGGAAAGAGCGATAGAATAGAGGCGGCGATGACTGCCAGAACATCAACTTTAGTTCGCTCCGGGCTGGCAGGCCTCGGCCTCGCAGCCGCAGTTGCACTTTACGCCCAAAGTCCGTCCCCGGCGCCTCCACCAAGCCCCCAAGACTCCACTCCAGTTTTCCAGGCGACGAGTCGTCTCGTCCTCGTTGACGTTGTGGTTTCCGACCATCGTGGACAATTTATTCCTGGTTTGAAGCCAGCCGATTTCACCGTGCTCGAAGACGGCAAGCCGCAGAAGCTATCGGCACTTTCCGTCCACGTAACGCCCGCCGCTCCCAGGCATGCGTACCCACCTTTGCAGATGCCACCGCACCAGTTCAGCAACTTTACTTATGTTCCGCAGCAGACGGACAGCCCCGTGACTATCGTTCTGCTCGACATGCTCAACACGACTGGGCAAGACCAGCAATTCGCCCGCAAGCAGATGATCGAGTTCCTCAAATCATTGCCGGAGGGCCGCCCCGTCGCGCTTTTCACGCTGACTTCCAAGCTGCAGATGGTGCAGGGGTTCACCGGCGACTCCGCCGCACTGGTGAAAGCAGCGACCGTGGTTCTCACCAAGGAATCGCCGTTAAAGGGGTCGGAGACACGGACCCAGCAGGAAGAGATCAGAGCGCGCTCATTGGAGATTACCGCCGGTCCCAGCACCAACTCATCGTCGACCCCACCCATTGGTGACGCGATCCGCAAGGCGTACGATTCGCAGGATACTTTCCAGAAGCTGCAACGCATCGACTACACCATCGACGCCCTGACAGTTCTGGCCCGTTCGGTCGCGGGATACCCCGGCCGCAAAAATCTGTTGTGGCTGTCGGCAGAATTTCCGGTGGCATTCGGTCCTGAGTTGAACCCCTACCAGTCCAGCGGCTCCATCACTGGCGTTAGCAGCCAAACCAATCCTTCGCGTTCAGACGTGCAGCATGAGGCGCCGCCAGTGCGCGAGACCGCGGCCCTGCTTACTGCGGCGCAGGTGGCAGTCTATCCGATCGACGTCGGCGGAGTCGCTAACCCCGGAACTGGAATCGACATCAGCACCCCAACCGGGTATTTGGGCAACGGAGACCTGAAAAACGAAACCCAGGCCGCCGTCCAGCGGCAAACCACGGCGCGATGGGATGCCCATGAAGTCATGAATGACATCGCCCGCGAGACGGGAGGGGAAGCCATCTACGGAACCAACGATCTCAAGGAAGCTCTGTCCCGCGGCATGGACCAGGGCTCGAATTACTACACGCTGGCCTATGCCCCCACGAACGCGGATTGGAGCGGAAAGTACCGCAAGATCGAAGTGAAGACCGATACTTCCGGAGCGAAGCTCACCTACCGGCGCGGATACTACGCACTGGCTGAGCGTCCATACACGGGCGACAAAGCCGCCGCCGCGATGGCTGTGGCCATGAAGTTCTCGGTGCCCGAACTCACCATGCTGATGCTCAAGGTCCAGGTCCTGCCGCCCGACGCCGAACACAAGACTGTGCGCATCGACTACGCCGTAGACCCCCACGACATCGCCTTTACCGACGGCGCCGATCAGCGCAAACGCGCCTCGATCGACTTCGTTGCCACGGCCTGGGACCGGGATCTGAAGCTCATCGCGCACCAGGCCGATACCATGGACGCGAATCTTCGCCCGGAACCCTACCAGCAGATCATGCAGACCGGCATGCCCTTTCATCAGGAACTCACTCTGAAGCCAGGAAGCTACACATTACGCCTGGGAGTACTGGATCGCGGCAGCCAAAAGATCGGCACAGTGGATGTGCCTCTGACCGTCTCAGGCAACAGCAGTTCGGCTGCGGCTGCGCCATCGCGATAGCGGCACAGAACCCAGCTCACCCCGCAAAAGAGTTCGGCGAGTTCGGTTTCGGCGGTTGGGTTCGACTCGCGGGGCCATCTTTCCGCAGAAGAATTTCCTGGATCTTCCGCAGCAGGTCGTCGAGGTAGAAAGGCTTCTGGATCCAGGTCAGCTCGCCATTCGTCCCAGCGATCGCCCCCAACCTGTCGTCGGTGTAGCCTGACATATACAAAACGTCGAGATTGCCCCGCACCTCGGTCAGGGTTTTAGCCAATTCCGGTCCGCTCATCTGCGGCATGATGACGTCGGTGATCAGCAGACGAATCGGACCTGCATGTTCCTCGGCAATGCGCAGAGCTTCCACTCCGTTCGACGCTACCAGCACCCGGTATCCCCGGGACTGCAGCCCATCATGCAGCAGGTCGCGAAAAGCGCGCTCGTCTTCCACCACCATGATAGTGCTAGTGGCTGACCCGGGGGGCAGGGCGGCCAGTTTCTCGCGCTGCCGGGAAGCATCCTCAAGTGGTTGATCGACCTGCGGCAGATACACTTTGAAGACCGTCCCTTTCCCCAGTTCGCTATCGGCAAACACGAATCCCCCGCTCTGCTTCACGATGCCGTACACCGTGGCCAATCCCAGCCCCGTGCCCTTCCCCTCTGCCTTGGTGGTGAAGAACGGTTCGAAGAGGCGCTCCCGCGTGTCCGCGTCCATGCCCGTCCCCGTGTCGGTGACTGACAGCATCACATATCGTCCGTGCGGAACAGCCACACCATAAAAAGCAGTACCGTCTTCGAAGGTAACCTTCGCGGTCTCAATGGTGAGCTTGCCGCCGGTGGGCATGGCATCGCGCGCATTCACGGCCAGGTTCATGATGACCTGCACCATCTGCCCCGGATCCGCCTTCGTCTTGCCCGGCGCCGGATCAAGAACAATCTTCTGCTCGATATCTTCTCCCATCAGGCGCTGCAGCATTTTTTGCGTCTCCGCCACCAGTGAGTTCAGGTTCACCACTCTCGGCTCCAGCACCTGCCGCCGGCTGAAGGCAAGCAACTGCGAAGTCAGCGAAGCCGCCCGCACTCCGGCCTTCTTGATGGTTTCCAGGCGCGTGCCCACCGGCCCGGCGGAGCCCAGATCGCCGGACAGCAATTCGCTGTAGCCGATAATGACTCCGAGCAGGTTATTAAAATCATGCGCGACACTGCCCGCCAATTGTCCAAGCGCTTCCATCTTTTGTGCGTGGCGCAGTTGTTCTTCCAGCGATTTGCGTGAGGTAACGTCCTCGGCGATGATCTCGATGACATCGCCTCCGCCGCCCGGAATCGACAACCGCCGCCCGCTCGCGCGTACCATGACTGTTTTGCCGTCCTTGCGCTTCCAGGTGAACTCGACAGCATTGAAAAAATCTGCCCGCGTCGGCTGCGCCCGAAAGCCGCTCCCATCGCCCTCAGAATACAAATCACGCGAGACCGTCAGGGCCAGAACTTCAGCCTCAGACTGGTAAGCCAGCAGCTTCACCAGCGCGGGATTGGCATGCAGAAACCTGTCCTGTCGCACACCAATTGTCCCGATCCCGTAGGGAGCGTTTTCCACAAACGACCGCAGCTCTGCTTCCGATCGACGAACCGCCTCTTCTGCCTGTTTACTCTGCGTCAGGTCAATCCCAACAGCGGCAAGGTAGGGCGTGCCTTCGAGTTCTACCCGCACTCCCGTGAAGTAAAAAGGAGCTGTCCCACCATTCGCCAGCAGCATGTCGGCTTCGATCTGGCTGGCTCCTCGTTCAAAGACTTCGTTCTTGGCTCGCTGCACGGCCTCTTTGTCTTCATCGGCGACGTTGCCGAGGACGCCCTCCTCCCCCGGAGCGTAGCGAGCCATCAGTTCCGCGTTTTTGTTCCAGCGCAGGTTTTTTCCTGCCCTGTCCTGCAGCAAGAAGATTCCCGGGAGGCTTTCAATCACCGCATCGGCCAGAATCTTTTCGTGAAGCAGCGCTTTCTCCGCGCGCCTGCGCCGTTCGATGCTGAACCAAAGCGCCAACACGAGGATCGTCTGCAGAATGCACAGCGCGATTACCGCTACGATCACAGTGCGGTAGCGCTCCCATGCCGACGGTTCGCGGAACAGTTCGACCGTCCCGGACGGTAATTGCTTCTCACTGATGTGCCAGCGCTGCAACTGTCGCCAATCCACGGTGTCTTGGGCGGAGTTGTCCAGCTCAAGCGGAATGCTGGCCGCATTCTCGCCGCTCAACACGCGCGCTGCCTCTTTCGCAATGCGTCTGCCCAGATTCTCCGGGTCCGTCATCCGGCCGCCCACCACGCCGTGTCCGAGATAGTTTGAGTAGATCGCGTACACCGGGACATTGGCCTTCTGCGCGATCAGATCAAGCGCCTCCTGCTGAAGAAAGAACTGGCCGTTGGCATCTTCAAAAAAATAAGTGCTCAGGATCACGGTGTGCGGGGGCAACTCCGCAACTCGCCTCAGGGTTTCACTCATGGTCAGGCCCGTCAGGTAGGTAAACCTGACCCTCTGACCATAGTGCGCAAAATCTTGGCGCAGTTGCTCGGCCCAGTATCCGTCTACGGGTGAACAACCCACCACCACGGCAACCTGCTCCGTGTCTGGTTGGAGCCGCAGAGCCAGATCCACGGTTCGGACCGGCTCGTCGGTACTCGCAACTCCCGTAATACGGCGTCCGACCGTCCCCGTAGCGATGCTCTGCTTCAATTCGCCGAGCCTGGTGACGTTGAACAGGGCCACCACCGGGGTTCCGGGGAAGAGTTCTTTTCCTTCCCCCAGCAGAAACTGCAGTGCCGAATAGGACACGGGCACGATCAGGTCGGGTTTTTGCTCCCCGAATTTCAGCTCCAGCAGCTTCACCAGATTCGCCGCATGCGCAGCACCGGGAAATCTGACCAGGTCGAGGTATTCGGTGTAGAACTCCACCCGGTCGCTCGCCCCGGATCTTAATTCCGACCGGAGTGCATGATCGAATCCGGTATAAATCGCTTCCTCGTTGTCGAAGGAATAGAGGAGCAGAACTCTTTTTGGGGGCTGCAGTGGGTCTTGATTGCTTGAGTCTTGGGTTTGTGAGTCTTGCGACCATGCCGCACTGCAGACCAGCAGCGCAACCGCAACCGCGCAGAAGAATGCCAAGCGCGCGGAAGAACTACTTCGCCAGTAAAGAAGCGGGCCTGATTTCACCAAACCACCTGCTCTTTCGCGGATGTCAAAACCGCAATACTTCGGGCCTGCCAAATTCGTGGAAGGCTCCAGAGCAATCCTTGGGGGGACGACTGGATATTAGACGATTGTGTGGGGTATAGCCAAGTCTGTGTAGCCAAATCGGGGTGCACAAAGCCTTACTTCGCGCGCCACGCGCGCCCCATTATAATGAGCACGCGCGTGGAACGAAGCTATGTCCACTACGTTCGTGAGTCGCCGAATTCTTCTGGTGGAAGATGACGAAGAGCTTCGTCACGCCTACGCCGCTCATCTGACCGCCAACGGCTTTCTGATCGAAGAAGCCGGGGATATGGCGGGGGGGCACAAGAGTTTCGCAGCCACGCGGCCCGATGTGGCAGTCCTCGATTTCCGCCTGCCGGATGGCAACGCTCTGGATCTTCTACCTAAATTCAAGGAACTCGACCCGACCGTCCCCATCATTGTCCTGACCGGTTTCGGCTCCATGGAGTTGGGCGTATCGCTCATCAAGAGCGGAGCCGAGCAATGCATTGCCAAGCCGATCGAAGCCTCTGCCCTGCTCATGATCGTGCACAAACTGCTGGAAAATTCGCGCAATCAGCAGAAAACATTGGCCAACAATACCCGCCGTCGGCGCGTAGTGCTGAATCCATTCCTTGGGGAAAGCGCGGTCATCCGGCGCCTGGCAGAGGCGGCTGCAAAAGTCGCGAACAGCCAAAGTCCCGTCCTCATACAAGGCGAGACCGGATGCGGTAAGGGGGTCCTGGCCACCTGGCTTCATGAAAACGGACCCCGCTCGGACGAACCTTTCGTCGATCTCAATTGTGCCGGACTCAACCGCGAATTCCTGGAATCGGAGTTATTCGGTCACGAAAAAGGCGCATTCACCGGCGCTATCAGCGTCAAGCCCGGCCTGCTGGAGGTGGGTCACCGCGGGACTATTTTCCTCGACGAGATCGGAGACATCGACCCCAATGTCCAGCCCAAACTATTGAAAGTCGTGGAGGAAAAGAGATTTCGCCGCATGGGCGATGTGCGCGATCGCTTCGTCGACGTCCGCTTGATCGCCGCCACTCATCAGGACCTGCGGCATCTGATCGAGACCAAAGTCTTCCGCAGCGATCTCTACTTCCGCATCAGCACCGTTCCCCTCGCCATTCCACCGCTGCGCGAGCGGCACGACGACATCCCGGCCATTGCGAGCTCCTTGCTGCTGCGCATCTGCTCCGACATGGCGCGCCCTCCCGCCCAGATTTCCCCCAAAGCCCTCGAGCGCCTGCGATCCTATTACTGGCCGGGAAATATTCGCGAACTGCGCAACGTCCTCGAGCGCGCCCTCCTGTTTACCGATCGTCCAGTCCTGGAACCCGGCGATCTGTCTTTCGAACCCGGCCCCGAGCATCGCTCGAACTCCTATAAATCGGACTGGACTCTGGCAGAATTGGAACGATTCCACATCGCCAACGTTTTCTCCGGCGAGAGCAAGAACGTCGAAAACACCGCCAAGCACCTGGGCATCGCCAAGAGCACGCTCTATCAGAAGCTCAAGACCCTGCACCTGATCTGAAAAATCGCAACCCTCTCTTCCTTCTTCTAACGACCCCCACAGTTTGATTTCCAAACTCGCATTCTGGAATTCGAACCTCGCACACGCTGTACCCCTGCCCAGCACGGATCGCTAACCCATTGGTTCGCAGCGTCTTAGGTCCCATCCCTTCCCCCGCACGAATTGGCCACGCGATTGCCATATGCATGATGGGATCGAGAATCGATCCCGCAGCCCTCCCCAACACTTTAGGTCCGTTAAGAGGTCAAAGCATGCCGAAGAAAGTCTTGCTGGTGGACGATTCGACCACCACGCTGATGATGGAAGAAATGATTCTGAAACAGCGCACTGCCTACGAGTGCGTAACGGCCAAGGACGGCCTGGACGCGATTTCGCGCGCGGTTGTGGAGTCGCCCGACCTTGTCCTCATGGATGTGGTCATGCCCCGCATGAACGGTTTCGAAGCCTGCAAACGCATGCGCCTGGAAACCGGTCTGCGCGATACGCCCATCATTCTGGTAACCACACGCGGCGAGGAAGAGTACGTCGAGGCCGGCTTCCAGAGCGGCTGCAATGACTACATCACCAAGCCCATCGATAGCTTTGAACTGGTCGCGCTTCTGCACAGCTATCTCGGCGAGTAGCGCCAATCTTCATTGAACGATGTTTCGAGGACGCATGAGCAATATTTCCGACTCCCCCGCGAAGATCGAGGGCAACGCAAGCTCCACTCAGGATATCGGAGCCCAGGCCAAGGTGTATGCCTCCCGGATGCGACTGCAGAATGCGGTTGATCAAGCCGATGCCCTGGACGCGATTCGTGAGATTGCCGCGAATCTGATTGGCACCGAAGAGGTCGCCGTGTTCAAGGTCGACCAGAAGCGCTCGGAACTCTGGCTGTACTGGTCGTTCGGCGTCGACCCCAAC
>Ga0210403_10001736_pt1 | contig 20265 bp, 20 predicted proteins | sample IncBWC19MmetaG_FD_150863 | JGI IMG/M metagenome (GOLD analysis project Ga0210403, IMG submission 150863) | Forest soil microbial communities from Barre Woods Harvard Forest LTER site, Petersham, Massachusetts, United States - Inc-BW-C-19-M | ecosystem: Environmental > Terrestrial > Soil >... | reverse complement strand
ATAGGCCGCTAAACCAAAACGTGAGATGCGGGAGTAGGTAGGCTTCAATCCTATCAGGCCACAGAATGCGGAGGGCTGGCGAACAGAACCGCCGGTATCGGAACCAATTGAAACCTGACACATTCCGGTTTGTACTGCAACAGCCGAACCACCAGAGGATCCACCCGGCACCCTGCCGTTGTCAAGATCATTTAAAACCGGACCGAAGAAAGAATTCTCATTTGAAGAGCCCATGCCGAACTCATCGCAATTTTGTCTACCAATAACGATTGCGTCTTCGTCCAACAAACGTTGTACCGCTGTGGCATTGTAAGGAGAAATATATCCCTCCAGAATTTTACTACCGGCTTGAAGCGGATGGTCCTTATAACAAAGCATATCCTTGAGACCCACTATAAGTCCCGCCAGTCTTCCAGCTTTTCCGTTTTTTATTTTTTGATCAATTACCGCTGCTTGCTTTAGCGCATCCTCGGCGTAGACGCTTAAAAAAGCGTTGAGGTGTTTTTTCTTCTCAATTAAGGAAAGATGATTTTTGGTTAACTCAACGCACGTGAGTCCACCCCGATCAAGTGACTGTCGGATTTCAGAATAGGTGGGTGATTGCAAAGATTTTATTTCTCGTCAATCTTAGGAACTTCCTTGCCGGCTTCGTCTACTTCTTTCTTTACATCTTTCACGGCATCCTTAAATTCACGTATACCTTTACCAAGGCCTTTAGCAAATTCAGGAATCTTTTTCGCGCCAAAGAAAATAAGCACAAAGAGGCCGATTACCACCCACTCGCCCATGCCGGGCATCCCGATCAAAAAGATTGCGTTCATAGTATTTGAAAATTAAGACCGTAAAATTAAGGAATAAATTTGTGAAATGATCAATCCTCAACCTCTACGATCATTTCTATCTCTACCGCAATGTTGGACGGCAACATGTACATGCCGACGGCCGAACGAGCATGTTTTCCTCGTTCACCGAAGATGCTGACCATTAAGTCGGAAAAGCCATTGATTACCTTGGGTTGATCGGTAAACTCTTGCGTACAGTTGACCATACCGAGCACCTTCACAATTCGCCTTACCTTGTTGAGATCGCCTATTTCAGCCTTTAGCGTTGAAAGCAAAGCAATACCCGTCTGCTTGGCAGCTTCATACCCTTGTTCTGTTGTTAACTCTTTGCCCACTTTGCCGGTGATATTACTGTTATCAGCACGCGTTGGTCCATGGCCGGCAAAGTACAGGAGGTTGCCGGTACGCACTACTTTTACATAGTTACCCATCGGCTTGGTGGGTGCATAGAGTTCTATTCCCAAATCTCTCAATTTCTTATCAAAGTCAATTTTTTGGGCGCCTGCTTGAGTGGCTACAAGGATAACAACGAACAGTAAAAAGGGTCTTTTCATACCATTTAAAATTTATTTTTTACCACGGATCGCCATAAAAAAGTGAGCTTCAGTCCGCGTTTGTTCTTTCCGGAAATGTCAATGAATCCACGGGTGCCGCGCAAATTCCCCTGCACATCCCAATAAAAATACGTTCCAAACTTACCTTGGTTGTAAGACATCGTGGTAACATTTCCCGTCCAAAAGAAATTATTTTGCATCCGCCAATCGTAACCCGAAGAGGCGATCATAAGCGGCGACATCATCCTATAATTTCCCCAGGGGTCGGTTCGTAAACCTGGAATAACTGTTTTCTTTGAAGCCGCCAAAACAGGTTGGGCAAAGGAGTAATGGGCAACCACTGGTGAACGAAACTGACCTGACGCATCTAATTGCGCAAGGAAGATAACCATTAAAAATAAAATCTTCATAACAGGTTTCATGAAGTTACATAAATAATTCGTTAATTCGTTGACGCACTATTCGCAACGGCAACCGTATGATTAACCCAATTTACAAAATTAGCTATGGCAGAAAAATTTCGATGCCCCTGGTGCCTGAAGTTTGAACAATACATCCGATATCATGATGAAGAATGGGGCGTGCCGGTGCATGACGACCATAAGCATTTTGAATTTTTAATTTTAGAAGGAGCTCAAGCCGGCCTTAGCTGGAGTACGATTTTGAAAAAGCGAGAGGGGTACGGAAAAAATTTTGCCGGCTTTGACCCCGAAAAAGTTGCGCGCTTTACTACAAAGAAAATTGAAAAAATTCTAACCGATCCCGGAATAATCAGAAACAAACTGAAAGTACATGCAGCTGTTAATAACGCAAAATGTTTTCTGAAGGTGCAGAAAGAATTTGGAAGTTTTGATCAATACATTTGGGGGTTTGTAAAGGGTAAACCCATGGTAAATAAATGGAAGTCAACAAGCCCTGTCCCGGCAACGACCAAAGAATCCGACGCCTTAAGCAACGATTTGCAAAAACGGGGATTCAAGTTTGTGGGCAGCACCGTGATCTATGCACATATGCAGGCCTGCGGATTAGTCAATGATCACTTGATCGATTGCTTTCGATATCGCGAAATAAAGGAAATGAAGTAAATCAGTTGGCGTATTCGCTCAAAAATTTAACACGCATAAGGCGTACATCTTCTTCACTGTATCCTTTTAGTTCAGCCATAGCATCTTGCATATTGTCTGTTTCGCTATTCAAGAAGTAATCATAGATTTCTTCTTGTTTACTGTCGTCGAGCACTTCGTCAATGTAATAGTCTACATTTAATTTTGTGCCGCTGTAGCAGATGTTTTCCATTTCTGTCAGCAGTTCTTCGAAACTAAGCGCCTTACTTTCGGCAATTTCCTCCAGATCAACTTTTCGATCGATCTGTTGGATGATGAAGATCTTTATTTTGGATTTGTTGATGGACGATTTTACCACTACTTCTGCTGCTGTTTCGATATCATTGTCATCCACGTATTTCTGGATCAATTCAAGAAACTCCCTGCCAAATTTATTGACCTTCCCCATCCCAACGCCATTCACGCTGGCCATCTCATCTTTGGTTGTAGGATAGGTGGTAGCCATCTCTTCCAAGGAGGGATCCTGGAAAATCACATACGGAGGAAGGTCCTTTTCCCTTGCTACTTTCTTGCGCAAAGCCTTCAACATCTCAAACAACTTCTCATCATATGATTTGGAGTTGATAGGGGTACGCTCACTGGATTCTTCATCGCTAACATTGGTGGTAAAGTCATGATCTTTAGCCAACTCTACTTCATGTGGTTTTTTCAAGAAGGCCAGTCCCTTTTGCGAAATTTTAAGTACACCGATGTTATCGATATCTTTTTCCAAATACTGGTAAATCAGAGCCTGCCGGATCACCGATTTCCAAAAGTCTGCATCCTCGGCATCACCCTTTCCATAGACGGCCAAATCAAAGTGCGCATAACTTTTGACATATTCATCTTCTATACCCCTGATTACATTGACCAAGTGTGCAAGCCCGAAGCGCTCGTTGGTTTGCTTGACCGCCTCAAGGGCAATCTTCACAAATTCAGATCCTTCAAATCGTTCGCGGGGGTTGGTGCAATTATCGCACATACCACAGTTATTTCCTTCGTACTCCTCTCCAAAGTAATGAAGTAATTGCTTGCGTCTACACACCGGTGATTCCGCATAAAATTCCATTTCCTGCAGAAGGATTCGTGCGTTCTCCCTCTCTTGTACTGATTTATCCTTATTGAATTTCTCAAGTTTGTTCAGGTCGTTATGACTGTAGAACATCAAACAAATTCCTTCCAACCCATCCCGGCCTGAACGCCCGGTTTCCTGATAATACCCCTCTAACGATTTGGGGACATCATAGTGCACAACGAAACGCACATCCGGCTTGTCGATACCCATGCCAAAAGCAATGGTAGCACAAATAATATCAACCTCTTCATTCAAAAAGTCGTCTTGGTTCTTCATACGCACATCAGGATCAAGCCCGGCATGATAGGGTGCCGCTTTAAATCCATTGACATTTAACAATTGTGCAATCTCCTCTACTTTTTTGCGACTGAGACAATATATAATTCCCGACTTCCCTTTGTGCTCTTTTAAAAAGTGAATCAGCTGTTTTTTTGTCTCCTTCTTCGGGCGAACTTCGTAATATAAATTCTTGCGATTGAACGAAGAGATAAATACATCCGCCTCTTCCATCTGTAAATTCTTTTGAATGTCCAGTTGCACCTTGGGAGTGGCCGTTGCGGTAAGAGCGATAACATTCATTGATCCTAATTGAGCAATCATGGATTTGATCTTTCGGTATTCTGGGCGAAAGTCGTGTCCCCATTCGGAAATACAATGCGCTTCATCTATCGCTACGAATGAAATATTTACTTTTTGAAGGAATTCAATATTTTCTTCTTTACTGAGCGACTCTGGGGCGACATAAAGTAATTTTATTTTTCCAGAGATACAGTCCTTTCTGATGCGAGTGATTTCACCTTTGCTCAGGGTTGAGTTTAAAAATCGTGCGTTGATTCCATAGGCATTAAGTTGGTCCACTTGATTTTTCATCAACGCAATAAGTGGTGATATAACAATAGCAAGTCCATCATTGACCATCGCTGGTAACTGATAACAGAGCGACTTGCCTGCACCTGTTGGCATGATCACAAACGTGTTGCGCCCGCCAAGAATATTTTTAATTACAATTTCCTGGTTGCCACGAAAACTACTGTAACCAAATATTTCCTTGAGTTTTACCTTTAACTCATCTTTCTCTTCTGCCACGACCATGTTCTTACCAATAAAATTTTACTCGTTCAAATATTACCATTCCTGTTTTTTAAAGGGGATTGAAGATACTAAAAAAAAACCGCAAATCGGTCAAGTCTTCGAGAAAAAAATTCCTTCTATGGCTCGCTCAATCTCAGTGTTTTCAGTGAATTCCATCAATTTCATGAGGTGCACTGCTGTTCCCTTCCAACGAAGTCAGCCATTAACTATTGCGGCTGACTTCTGCTGAAACACCTTGTTATTTATTCCACAAATGGTTCCACGGGATCTCCTATTTTAGTTTCAGATGTATAAATCATAAATTACTTTTTTTAAATTCGGCCTCTCGTTAGAAAAATTCAATGAATAAAAACTTATATGTGGCACTCATGGCCGGTGGTGTGGGCACCCGGTTTTGGCCTTACAGCCGCAACTCTCACCCGAAGCAATTTCTGGATGTCATGGGCACAGGCAAATCCTTGCTGCGCTCAACGTATGAACGATTTCTTCCCTTGTGCCCGGAAGAAAATATTTTTGTGGTGATTCATGAAGAACATCTTGCCCTTACTTTACAACAACTGCCTGAATTAAAGGAATCACAGTTGCTGACAGAACCGATGCGAAAAAATACAACCCCGTGCATCGCCTATGCCTGTCACAAAATAGTAAAACTCAACCCTGATGCCGTGTTGGTGGTAAGCCCGGCAGATCACCTGATTTTGAATGAGTCGGACTTCCAGCAAACGATCCTTAAGGCAGCCGAGCATGCCAAATCTCAAGACAAATTGATCACGTTGGGAATTACTCCAACCCGACCAGAAACGGGTTATGGTTATATCCAGTTTCTGGAGAGCAAAAGCCCATTAAAAAAGGTAAAGACGTTTACAGAAAAACCAGAACTCACCTTGGCAAAAAAATTTCTGGATAGCGGTGATTTTGTGTGGAACGCAGGCATTTTTATTTGGGGAGTGAAGGCATTTCTAAACTCCTTCCGAAAATATCTTCCCGAGATGGCGGAAATCTTTGATGAGGCTTCTGAAAAAATCTCCACCCCCGAAGAAAAGAAGGCCATCCAAACTGCCTACGCCCAGGTAAAAAATATTTCCATTGACTACGGGATTATGGAGAAGGCGGACAATGTGTATGTGTGGCTAAGTCATTTTGCCTGGAGTGATTTAGGTTCGTGGGCGTCCTTGCATGAAATTTCACAGAAAGATGAAAACAACAATGCTGTGTCCGCGGATGTTTTATTATATGATACCCGCAATTCCATCATCAAAGGTCCCAAGGATAAATTGATTGTAGTACAAGGCCTTAATGGCTACCTGGTGGGAACGTTTGACAACGTAGTGATCGTGTGTGAAAAAGATAAGGAAGATTTATTCCGAAGGTTTGTCAACGACCTCAAGGGAAAATCAAATGGGACAGAGTATCTATGAAATTATTGACTCACCAAAAACCGAATTGCCTTGGTAAAGGAAGGCGAAGAATACTTGGCAAAGTATATTCCATTTTTCAACACATTGGAAAACGTTACCTCACCCATTTCGTTGACCTGAAAGGACTCAACGATTGAGCCGATGTTATCATAAATAACGACCGTCCCCTCTGTACTGTCAAAATTAAAATTCAATGCAAGTGCTTTTCCATCAGATGGATTCGGGCTTATCAGAAAATCCTTTTCGCCCGAATAATCCTGCACGATTACTTTAAATGTTTCGCGATAATTATCGAAGTCTATTGAAGTAAGGCGGTAGTAATTTTTGCCTATCAATGGAAAGTTGTCGTCAAACGAGTAGTCATGTCGTTCGTTTGTAGTGCCATGGCCCTTGACCTGACCTATTGATTTAAAGTTTGATCCATCATCAGATTTTTGCAGATCAAAGTGGTCAAAATTTAGTTCGCTTGCAGTAGACCAACTAAGGCTGATGTCTTTGTCATTGGTTTTTGCATTAAAGGATAGTAATGTAATAGGCAGAACAGTGGTGCTACAGAAATTTCCACTTGTTGTACTACAATTGGTTGCTGTAATGGTTGGACAGGGTGAACCGCAACTGGCGGTTCCAAGACTTAATGTCGTTGCTGTAATGGTTCCCCCTCCGCTAAAAACAGTGTTATTATTTGACGTTAATGTTCCATTAATTATCAAATGCCCGCCGGCCAATACATTAAAAGTAACATTGTTGTTTGCGTCCGTAAAATTGCCGTTGATTGTTACCGTTACTCCCGAGGGAACAGTTATTGTGGCATGGGCATTTGAATTTACGGTCCAATTCCCGATGAGTGTAAAGGTGAAGTTCGTAATCAACACATCATTATTGCCCATGGTACTTATGGTCAGGTTTTCCGTATAGGTGCCCGCGGAAGTTGGAGATGTGCCTCCGCCACTGCAACTCCAACCTGCCAAAGTTGACAGGTTTTGAGTTCGTCCCGGCCAAGTGTCAATACAACTTTGGCTAAACGAAGAAAACGGAATCAATCCAGCTAAGAAGCCAATTAGACTAAAAGTCCTCATAATCAACGGTTATAGTAACTATTTTATATCTATTAAACAGCAAAGGTAACTTAAAGACCACAAAGAATACCAATACGTAAATGCCAAAATCAAGCCTATGTAATGCAAGCCGATAATAAAGCTTATTATGGGGTTTGAATTTGAAAAATGACCATTTTTGGGAACAGAAAACTAAAATCGGGAATTGCACAACGCTAAACTCAAAAACCTTGCGGGGGAAACTGTGTTGTATGGGCTGGGCAACATGGTGCCTCGTCTTCTCAACTTTTTCCTTTTCCCAATTCACACGCTCTTTTTCCGTCCGGAAGAATACGGAGTCTTTACCAAACTCATGTCTGTGGTGGCGTTGCTGAATATTGTTTACACCTTCGGCATGGAGACTGCTTACTTTCGTTTTGCCACTAAACCAGGTGCCAATGAGATTAGGGTTTTCAATGTCGCCCAAACCGTGGTGGTAACGATCAGTACGCTATTCTCTTTGTCATTTGTTTTATTGGCATCCTCTTTTGCCGATATTCTTGATGTAAGTCCTCATGAAAACTATATGGTGTGGCTTAGTCTTATCATGTTCATCGACAATGTGGTGAGTATTCCATTCGCGCGATTAAGGCTTCAAAAAAAAGCCCTTGCCTTTGCCCTTTTCAGAGTTTCCAATGTGGTTATTCTCACTGGCCTCAATTTGTATTTCCTGTATGTGATCTTCGATCCGCAAATCGGCATTTCTTACATTTTCATAGCTAACCTCATTGCGAATGCTTTCTATCTTATTTTCTTTTTTAAAACGTTGACAAACTGGAGACCCGCGTATGACCGGGAAATCCTTTCTTCGATGATCCGCTACGCCTACCCAGTAATGCTCACCGGTCTGGCAGGAATGACGAATGAATTTTTTTCGAGGCTCGCCTTAGAAACCTGGTTGCCCAAGAATTTTTACCCTGGAAAAAGTTCGTCGTATGCATTGGGTGTGTTTGGTGCCTGTTACAAATTTTCCGTGTTGATGAATTTGGCTGTGCAGGCATTTCGTATGGCTGGTGAACCCTTTTTCTTTTCACAATCCAGCGACAGAAATTCCCCACAATTATTTGCCAAAGTCAATCATTACTTCGTCATCGTTTGTTGCTTCATCTTGCTTAGTGTTAGCATCAACCTGGATGTACTAAGATTTTTGATGGGAAACCCGGAATATTGGGAAGGGCTGAATATTGTACCTCCGCTTTTGCTTGGGTATCTTTTCTTAGGGGTTTATTACAACTACACCATTTGGTTTAAACTGACTGACAGGACCTATTTCGGAACGATTATTACTATCGGCGGAGCGATCCTGACTGTTGCATTTAATTTTATTCTCATCCCTGTTGCCGGATACTATGGCAGCAGCCTGGCGACCCTGCTGGTTTATTTTTCCATGATGATTGCCTGCTACCTTTTCGGGCAAAAATACTACCCCATACCGTATAGGATTTTTTCTGATTCGCTGTATATCCTGGGGACAATTCTTATTATTTATTTGATGAATGAGATCAAAATAGAAAGCCTTCATGTTTCAGTTGGGGTTCACACCACGGTTATTTTGGCTTTCTGTGCCATAGTTTTTCAGGTTGAAAAGAAGGGATTTTCGCAATAATGGAGGGTAGTGAAATACAGGTGAGTTCAGATTTCTTTTAGTGTATTCACCCAATCCGGTATTACTTACGGCAAGTGATTTATTCCTACCTTTGCCCGTTCAAACGAAACGTATTGAAAACAAAAGTAATCCTACTTCTATTAACGCTTGGCTTTTCTTTTTCAAGCTTCTCTTCCTACGCACAAAAAGAACGAAAAAAGAAATCAGAACCCGTATTTTCCTCAGCACGAATGGCTGAGGCTGAGAGGATTTTTACGGAAGGTGAAAAGTTCTTTATTCTGGAAGACTACACCAAGGCGCTTTTTTATTTTCAGCAAGTTTTAGAGTACAGCCCGTCCAATGCAACGGTCTTTTATAAAATGGCCGAGATCTATCTGAAAGGCAATAAAGAGGAAGATTTAATGAAGGCCTCACAAAACATTGAAAGTGCCCTTCGGATAGAGAAAAAGAATAAATACTTCTATTTGCTGGCTGCTCAAATTTATGTCACACAGCATCAATTCGGCAAGGCTTCCCAGACACTGGAGACCATGATGAAAGAAATAAAGGGCACGGAAGAGCATCTCTATGAGCTCGCAGCCATTTATTTGCAAGACAACCATTTGGACAATGCCCTGGAGGCATACGACCAGGCCGAAATGTTCATGGGTATCACCGAACTGTCTTCTTTACAAAAACAGCGTATCTATTTAGTCAAGGGGAAGTTGAATGAGGCCATTGCCGAGGGCGAAAAATTAATTCGTGCCTATCCCGATGAGGAACGCTATATGATGGGTCTGGCTGAAACACTGGCACAGCATGGTCGAGCAGCGCTAGGGATTACTTACTTGGAAAAATTTATCGCCGACCATCCTGATGCAGGGAGTTCAAAAATGTTATTGGCTGGTCTCTATCGCGAATCAGGTCAGGAACAAAAGTCCCGCGATTATGTAACCCGGATTTTTGCCGATCCGCAAGTGGAAGTCGGAAGTAAAGTATTAATGCTTGGCACGTACAACGCCGCGCTCTCACAAAATAAAAGTAAAAAAGTAAATGATCACGACCTTGAACTTTTCGTTCAAATATTGTTTAAAAAACTGGAGACCGATTATCCCCGAGACCCTGATGTGCACTTGATTGGTGGTGACCTCTTTCTTATGCTGGAAAAAAATGAGGAGGCGCGCGACGAGTATTTAAAGGCTGTTCGTTATGGGGCTAACAGCCTAGAAGCCTGGCAAAATCTATTGTTTTTGGAAACTCAGGCAGGCCTTTCAGACAGTGTCATCGTTCATTCGGAGCAGGGGCTGGAACTCTTTCCCAATCAAGGGATGATTTATTACTTCAATGGCGTGGCCAATCTTCGCAAAAAAAATTACCGGGAAGCAATACAGACACTGGAACAATCCAGGAAGCTTTCGCCCAACAATCCTAATCTTTTGGGCGAGGTCTACAGCATGCTGGGTGACGCCTACAACGCCATCAAAGAAAATGAAAAATCGGATAAAGCCTACGAGGATGCCCTTGCTTTAAATCCAAACAACGAATACGTCTTAAATAACTACAGTTACTACTTGGCTTTGCGTAAAACCAATTTGGAGAAGGCCGAAAAAATGGCTTCCCTTTTAACAAAAAACCGTCCTAACAATGCCACCTACCTCGATACTTACGCCTGGGTACTCTATCAGGAAGGCAAATACAAAGAATCAAAAAAAATAATGGAAAGAATTTTTCCAGCCGGTCAAATCAATGCCATTCACTACGAACATTACGGCGACATTTTATACCAACTTGGCGATATCGATGAGGCGGTAGAGCAATGGCAGAAGGCAAAGTCATTGAATGGTAACAGCGAGGTGCTCAACAAAAAAATCACGAACCGCAAAATCTACTAATGCTTAAATTCGCTGAAAAAAATAGGGGGAGAACATATCACCCCTCATGGGGCACAATGCAGAAAATTGTCATTGTTTTTTTTAGCTTACTGGTCTTTACCGGTTGTCATCACAAAATCGTTCCTGCACTTCCTCCTCCTCCCAAGACGGTCGACATTCAGGAAATTGATTTTGAATACATGCACGGCAAAGCGAGGCTTGTTTACCGTGACAATGCAAAAGATCGCGAAGTGAAGGCCCATATTCGTATTCGCAAGGATAGCGTAATCTGGATGAAACTTACCGTCATAGGTGTACAAGGAGGTATGGCATTGATCAACAAGGACTCAATTACCATCGTGAGCAATCTGGAGAAGGAATATTATGTTTTTGATTATGTAGAATTATCAAAGCGTTTCAATTTCGAGATTAATTATAAGGTGATTCAGGCAGCGCTTCTCGGCAATCCGATTCAACCCAAAAAAGAGGATGACGAAGTAGGCGAAGATTCTTTTTTCAACAAAGTAAATCAAAGGAATGGATCGGTCATGATTCAAAACCTGATCAACAAGAGTACCAAAAAATTAGAACGAGTAGATTTGACTGAATCAGGAACTGGCAATTCCGTCAAAATAAATTACTCCGATTTTCAACCCGTTGGCGACAAATTGTTCCCGTATAAAGGGATGATCGATGTCTTGTATAAAACCGCCGTCGGCATCGTAAATAACACCATTATTTTCGAATACACGAAAGCAGAGGTAGGGAACAAAGAGCTACGTTTTCCTTTCAACATCCCAAAGCGGTATGATCGCAGGTAGGAATATTTTCTCGTTTCTGTTTTGCTTTTTGTCTCTTTCTTTCTATTGCCTCGCCCAAAAAAACAAGTCCCAACTCCAAAAAGAAAGACAGCAAAATATTGAACGAATTAAGGAAACCGAGAAAATTCTTGAGGAAACTGCCAAAGAGAAAAAGACCTCGATGGGAGAACTCACCGCGCTCAACCGGCGCATTGAACAGCAAGAGACATTAGTGGGGACGATCAAGGGTGAAATTTCGTTGTTAGATGACGATATCAACGAGGATAATCAAATCATTGAGGCCCTTGAAAACGATGTTCGTCAATTAAAAGAGGAATATACGGCAATGCTTTTTGCGGCTCAGAAAGCAAGCGGTAAAACTGACAAGCTTACGCTCTTATTTTCTGCAGCCTCGTTTGATCAATTCCTTATGCGATTAAAGTACCTGGAGCAGTACAGCAAGGCACGACGTGAGCAAACAGAAGCTATTGCAAAAGCGCAACTGCTGTTGAGTGAGCAGGTAAAACAAACAGAAGCAAAACGCAATGAAAAGCAATTGCTGCTAACTGATGAGTTAAAGCAAAGTGTTGCACTCGTGGGATTAAAACTGAAACAGCGGAACGTAGTACGAAGTCTTGAAAAGGAAGAAAAACGTTTGAAGCGCGACCTCGAGGAAACCAAGAGAGCTTTGGCAGAGCTTGATGAGTTGATTGCCCGACTAGTCAAAGAGGAGATGGAACGGATAGCTCGCGAGGCGAAGGAGCGAGACCGAAATAAACTGAAAGAAGTAACTAACGCCTTTGAAACGGCGACGCTCTCCTCTTCATTTGAAGAAAATAAAAACAAATTCCCGTGGCCTGTGTCAGGCTTTGTGTCGCAAAAATTTGGGCGACAGATGCACCCGGTGCTCAAAGGAATACAAATTCAAAATGACGGTGTGAATATCCAAACCAAACAGAATGAACCCGTGCGGGTCGTGTTCAACGGAGAGGTTCGCATGATCGCCTTCATCCCCAGATTTGGTAGTACCGTTATTATCAGCCACGGCGACTACTTTACAGTTTACAGTGGACTGAAAGAGGTATTCGTAAAGAAAGGTCAAAAAGTATTGACCGGAGATGAAATTGCCAGGGTTCTTTCTTCACCCGATGGTATCTCCGAATTGCGATTTCAAATACGAAAAAATATTGTGGCCCTTGACCCACAACAATGGCTTAAGAATTGAACCTACGGCTTAATACCAACATGTTCCCTTGCGTACTTATCCCTCAAAGCTGATTTTAAAAATTTTCCCACTGAAGTTTTGGGAATTGCCTGTACGATCACATAGTCTTCCGGAAGCCAGAATTTTGGAAACTTGGTTTCAAGAAATTCATTCAACTCAAAAGGAGATATTGTCTTTTCTGCCTTTGGCACAACATAAGCGAATGGCCGCTCCATCCATTTCTCATCCGGCACAGCAATAACAGCAGCTTCCAAGACAGAGGGATGACCCATCAAGGTGTTTTCCAACGCCACTGAACTGATCCATTCTCCTCCCGATTTGATAACATCTTTACTACGATCTTTCACCTCAATGCAGCCCTGTTCGTTAATCGACACAATGTCACCAGTTTTAAACCATTCATCGGAAGTAAATCTCCCTTCGGGTTCAAGATCGCGGTAATAGGATGACGAAACCCACGGGCCGCGTATTTCCAATTCACCCATGGTCACTCCATCCCATGGGATCAGTCCTCCTTCATTTCGTCCACGGATCTCCACCAATGGCAGGGGCAATCCTTGCTTGGCCTGATAGTCATATTGTTCCTCTTTGGAAGCATTTTGCAATTGACTGCCCACTGGTGAAGAACTTGCCACCGGGGAAGTTTCTGTCATGCCCCATCCTTGCACCACTTTTACTTGATAACGTTCATCGAAAGCCTTGATCAAAAAACGAGGTACCGCTGATCCTCCGATGAGTGCCATCCGCAACGAAAGTTTATATTTTTTGGGGTTTTCATCGAGCTTATTTAGCACGCCAACCATAATCGTAGGCACTCCACCAGTTACGGTAACCTTTTCAGAGTCATACAACTGAAGTAGACTTTCGGCATCTAAGTACGGACCGGGGAAAACCTGTGTCGCTCCGGAGAACGTGCAAGTGAAAGGAAATGCCCAGGCACTCGCATGAAACATCGGCACAATAGGAAGGGCAACATCTTGTTCGGCAATCCCAAGACCACTGCAATTCATCATACATCCCATCGCGTGAAGCATGATGGATCGATGCGAATACAACACACCCTTTGGTTTCCCGGTTGTGCCTGAGGTGTAGCACATTGAGGCAGCTGTATTTTCATCGCCCTCAAATGCCTCATACCTGGAGGCGGCCCCCGAAGAGACAACGTTTTCATAATCCAAATAACCGGGATCGATCGGTTGCTCGCTCTGCCTGATCACTATGACTTTTTCAACCTTAATACTGGATTTAAATTTCTCAAGCAACGGCAACAGCACCTGATCAACAATGATCATTTTATCTTCCGCATGATTGACAATGTAGCCGAGGTCATCCGGGCTCAGCCTTATGTTAAGGGTATGTACGATTGCACCCATGCATGGTAAAGCAAAGTAAGCTTCCAGGTGCTGGTAGTGATTCCAGCAAAGGGTAGCCACCTTGTCGCCGTGGTTTACGCCAAGATGACGAAGGGCAGCGCTCAATTTTTTCACGCGCAAACCAAAATCGCGGTAGGTGTAGCGATGGATACTTTTGTCCGGCAGCCGGCTGATAATTTCTTTATTCCCAAATAACGTCTCTGCTCTCCGGAGAATGGTGGGGATCGTGAGCTGATAGTCCATCATTAGGCCTTTCATAGCAATTCAGGTTAGAAGGGATTCGAATTTTTCTACCGCACAAGGCCAACGGTTCGGGAACGTAAACCTAATTTAATAATTATTTTGAAGATTCGATAATGCGCGGGTTCATTGAATAAGCTGTTACCGTCAAATTAACGAATCATCATCGCCAGGTTTCATCCACTCATAAACCGTGTAGTGTTCGCCATTCATCCCGATTTTAGTGTAGGTTTGCTGTGCTTGTTCGTTCGTCTTATCCACGTACAGGCGAATTCCCTTCAGGTCGGGACCATTCTTCACCAATTCCCTGATATGGTTGTACATCTCCTTGTAAACACCTTTGCCCCGGTGCTCTTTTGACACATACACCGACTGAATCCATAACACAGTTCCATTGCGCCAATCACTCCACTCATAGGTGGTCATCAAACAACCTATCACCTCTCCCTGTTCCTCGCCAACATAGTATCGTCCTTTGGTAGTGTCTTTGAATAACCGATGGACGCCCATCGTGAGCGAGCTAATATCAAGGGTAATGTTTTCGGTTTCCAGCGCCATCTTCAACTGAAAGTCCAGCAAGGACGGAATATCAACTTCGGTCGCTTCGCGGATGAGCATGATTACAGTGCCTGCTTTATGTCGTTGATTAAATCATTTACATCTTCAATACCCACAGAAAACCGCACCAGTTTGTCGGATATACCTGCTGCTTTTCGCTCATGGGCTGTGAGCTTGGCATGGGAAGTTTTCACTGGTTGAGCCATCGAACTTTCAACTCCACCGAGGCTGATGGCCTTGCGGATAATCTTTAATTTTTTCAAAAACTTTTCAGGATCTCTTTTGACTACAAAGGAAAGCATACCGCCAAACCCACCTGACATTTGACGTTTGGCTATGGCATAACCTGGATTACTTTTCAGCCCAGGATAATAAACCGCATTTACCTTTGGTTCTGTTTCAAGGTACGTGGCCAATGCCATGGCGTTTTTATTTTGTTGTTGAACGCGCAATACAATTGTTTTCAGGCTACGCTCCACCAGGTAAGCGGTATGCGCATCCAGGCTTCCACCAAAATGGAATGCACTCGTTCGGATTTTATCTGTTAATTTTTTAGATGCCACAGCCACGCCGCAGCATAAATCACTATGCCCGCCTATATACTTCGTTCCGCTATGCGTGACAATGTCAATCCCCAAGTTGATTGGATTTTGATTGACAGGCGATGCAAACGTGTTGTCAATGATGGTAATGATTTTATGCTTTTTAGCGATTTTCGCAACTGCTGCAATATCCGTTATCCGAAGCAAGGGATTGGATGGCGTTTCAATAAAAATTACTTTGGTGTTCTTGAGGATTGCTCCCTCAAATTTTCTCAAATCAACAACATCCACCATCGAATGCTGTATACCATAGCGTCCAAGCTCGGTTATAGCGGCATGGTGCGTTCCCCCATACAAATCATTCTGAAATAAAATATGATCGCCCTGTTTGAGCATGGCAAACATTGAAGTCATAATGGCAGCCATTCCTGAGCTGAATAAGAGTCCATCTTCTGTATTTTCAAGGGCCGCTATTTTTTCGACTACCGCTTTTTGATTGGGTGTATTGAAATAGCGGGGATAGAGGACCTCAGTATCATAGTCGTAGGCAGAGGAAGTGTATATCGGGTTGACAAGCCCTCCATAAACCGGGTCGCCAACGGAGCCAACGTGTACACTTTGGGTAAGTTTGGAAATGGATTTTTTCATTCAAAAATATTAGATCGTGGATTTAGTTTTACGCCTGCTCAGTAAAGATAGGAAGACACCCATTGAAAAAAACAAGGTTTATTTTATTTAAGGGAGCCTATCTCAGCAATGAATTGTAATTAAATAATGGTTTTGCCGCGCACTTTTTTTAGTTTAGGGTTTCCTTGACGGTTGAAAAATTCAACAATCTAACAAATAAACTAATTGCCATCGGTACCGGAGACTGAACTAAAGCTAACCATGTCAAAAATTAACATTTGCGTTGTTGACGATCACCAGATTTTCCGTAAAGCCATGGTGCGATTATTGAAAACGTTTACCCGTATTAGCGAAATCTGGGAGGCGGGGAACGGGGAGGAATGTCTGAAACAGGTGAAGGAGAAAAATCCACAAGTGGTTTTGCTTGATCTTGATATGCCAGTGATGAATGGCAAAGAATGTGCAGAGCATCTCCTGAAAAAATTTCCGGATGTAAAAGTCATTGTACTCACGATGCACGACAGCGAAAAGTACATGGTGTTCATGTTGGAGCTTGGGGTCCATTCCTTTCTTCAGAAAAATACAAATCCTGAAGAACTGGAGAAAGCGATCTACTCCGTAATCGACCACGATTTTTATTACAATGAATTGCTCAATACGGCCATTTATCGGAGTATGCAGGGTAAGGCCAAGCTTGAGCGTCCGATTTTTGGCACGAAGGATCTTACTGAGCGAGAAGAAGAAATTTTAAAACTGATCTGTAGTGAAAAGAGTTTAAAGGAAATTGCCCACCTGCTCTCCGTGAGTGAAAAAACTATTCAGTCACATAAGCTTCACATCCATAATAAACTTGGTGTAAGAAGTACAGTCGGTCTGGTCAAGGCTGCTTATGAACTTGGTTTGATTCAATAGTTCGCACAACGCCGGGTAAGGATATCCTGATTTTTCGTAAGGATATCCTTACAAAAAAGGAATCAAAAACCACGAAAACCTTCATTTCGTTAAAATAAATCGGGTTAATCTGGTTACGACTGCCCTTACGGCTCATTAACTCCAAAGCGTTGATTAATTATCAGCGACATTCAAGACGGTGATCGGTCGTTCACCGGTTTAGGGTTTTTAAATTTTTGATTAATGAAGGTACTGGTAGTTCACCGGCAGGAGGCAGTCTTGCAAAACATTAAAGATCAACTTGGGCAATGGTATATAGAGGCCTATGGCAATGGCCTTGAAGGGCTGATGGCAGCTAAAATGTCGATGTTTGATTTAATTCTTTGTGGACAAGATCTGCCGGTGGTTACCGGTATTGAGATGGTGAGATCAATACGAAACTTGAGCCTTAACAGGCGTACCCCTGTAGTTCTCCTGGCCGAGGGCACGGAAACCGAAGAACACTCGCGCATTTTCCAACTTCTGAATGCTAACCTGATGACTATTGATGAAATATCTGAAATGAGAAACTTAGAGATTGAATAACCTGAACAGCTATGAGTGCCGTACAACAAAATTTGAATTATCAGCTGGGGTTGCTTCATTTTGCGCACTTATTGGTAACTGTCGACGGCGTTATTGATGATCGCGAAAAAAGGGCAATGAAAGATTTGCAAGCTGAAGAACAAATCTCAGAACTCGTCTTTCAAGAATTCGAAGAGACCATAATCCCTAAATCGGAACGGGAGGTGTTTCAACAAGGAGTAAGCCTGCTGAACCAATGCAACGAACAGGAAAAATTGTGCGCGTTGGTGCATCTCTACCGCATAGCGGAGGCTGATAACCAGGTACATATTAAGGAAGTTCGTCTGCTCCTCTACTCTCTTAAGGCGACAAATGTTGAATTTGAAGATGTTGTGTTGACTGCAAATATGGTAAAGGCAGGAAAAAATTTCGCCTGAGTTAGTAACTTTAGACTTGAAAAAGCAATATCTTCCTTACTGATTCGTTGACAAAATATCAAAACCTAAAATTGTTATACTAAAATGATGAGCAATCAAATCGTAAAACTGCCAATAATAACATTGATGATGACTCTTGGAGCCGGGCTTGCTGTAATTCTTTTTACCTTGGCAATTGTCGGTTTAATTTTTGGGGCACTGAAAGAACTCTTCTACTATATTAGCTCTTCACAGGGTTTCTCAACCAAATCAACGACATTTAATACGGAACCTATGAATGTTTTGATTACCCAGGAATAAATCCTCGGTTGAGGTTCTATTTTATCCGAAAAAATATTTCGCAAAAGCATATAGCCCCAATCCAAGCAATACCAGGCCCGGGACAATTTTTATCCAACGGCTCCCTCCCACATAGGGCGCAAGGCGTTGAGCAAAAAATATCACCAGGCAGAGTAGGACCAAGGCGCCCACCGAGGTACCAAAAACGTAACTATGTAGTAATCCAATAGAAGAGAGGCTGATCCATCCCTGTGCCTTCATGTAAGCCGTGAAACCCATCCAATAAGGAATGGCCATGGGATTGAGTATGCTTAATGCAAGGCCTCGCCTGAAACCGCTATCATGGAATCTTTTTGCAAGGCCAGTGGGCTGTTTGGTGGGTAACAAATTAAAAATTCCAAGACCTGTCATTACTACAGCGGCTATTAATTGAAAATTCTCTATTACCATTGGTGAGGAAGTGAGCCAGTATTCAAACTGCACTCCGATCCATGCATACGGATACTCCACGATAGCAACAGCAAGAGCAAAACGTGTCGCAATGCTTGCTTTTCCCTGCAACGCCAGCTGAAGAATCGACACGTTGAGGGTGCCGGGTGGTATTGAGCCAATGAAACTAAAAATAAAACCCAGAAAAAAAACGTAAAGGTATTCCATCAGTCGACTTTCAAAGCTTTGAATTTTTTATAAATCGCACGACCTTCCTGAAACGAAAGATAAGCAACTCCTCGCTGATGATTTTCCTTGCTGACGCGGTATAGGTTTTGCCAGTGAGTAATTAAATCATTAATGCCATTCCACAATGAATAACCGGGATGATAAATGTGTGATGGCTCGGCACCGCAACCGTTGAGTTCAACAATTTTAATTCTTCCATTCTCCAAATCAGCAATTGTTCCACAGCGCAAATCGTATCTTCCAAAATAGAATCCTCTAATCTTTTTACTGAGGCGATCAAACGTTTCAGAAAGTTGGGGTGTAATCAAATGATTGCCATTTAAAAACATGGTGCCAAGGCAATGATTTCCAATGGAGACGAGTTCCTCTCTTTTTCCGTCTGGAATGACTTCGTGTAAGCGTGATCCGTATTTTTTTTTGAGCAGTTTCCATTGTAGCATTGCCCTGTCTTTTTCAACTATTAACTCCTGCAGTGTTTTTTTTCCGTCGCCCCGAACATGAAGAAATTCCTTTGCGGTGATAGAATTGACTTTCCCTTTTTCTTCGTTGGGAAAGCGAATGTAGTAGACCCCAAACTCCAGCGGCAAGTCGATCAGGTCCTGAATGATAAAATCAAGCGTAATTTCAGAAAGATAGCTTTCAATATCCTTCGGATGATCAAGACGCCTCACCATCCAGCCTCGCTCGCCCAAATCAGGTTTAAAAATTAAGGGAAACGTAAGTCCAGCCGCTTCAATTTTTCTTATCACTTCGTCTTTTGAAGCCGGAAACTTGATCAGAATAGTTTTAGGTTTCAGATCATCGGGTATTTGAGCCAGCACCTCGAATTTCGACTCACCCATCATGCCGCCAGAAAGTATGCCAGGATTGGAGGCCGAAAAATAAAAAAAAGACCGTTCCCGCAAGGAATACCAAAGCCACATGAAAAACAGCGGAAGCTGAATGATGCCGAATGGCCAGTATTCCCAATGAAAAAGTTTAATATAAAAATTGCGCTCAAATAAAGTCATCCGATTAATGTGCTTCCTCCACTGCTTGTCCGCGGTACCGAAGCGTAGAAGCAGCTACACCAAAATCGGCAGGAATCAACACATGGCGGGCGACCTCACGGATTCCGATTTTCATGATCGCCATGTGGTGTACGGCATGCTCGATATTGTAAGTGAGTTCACGAAAATAATTCGTCTGCACCCTTACTTCCTCATCACTCCTTAAATCATAGCCTACTTCAAGTAAAAGCGGCTTATCTTCAATTTGACCAGTGGTGAATTGGCGAATATGGTCAATAATCCCTAAGGCTGTCTGCTTATCCGTTTCAATCAATTTATCGTGGGCGCGTTTGTCGTAATTGATCAACCCGTTGTTATAACCATGTTCCAGGCAAATGAAAAATTCAAGAGTATGGCGTAAATGCTGG
>Ga0210403_10001735_pt1 | contig 20272 bp, 12 predicted proteins | sample IncBWC19MmetaG_FD_150863 | JGI IMG/M metagenome (GOLD analysis project Ga0210403, IMG submission 150863) | Forest soil microbial communities from Barre Woods Harvard Forest LTER site, Petersham, Massachusetts, United States - Inc-BW-C-19-M | ecosystem: Environmental > Terrestrial > Soil >... | reverse complement strand
CCGGATTCGTCGAGAACGCCGCCGTTACGCCGCTGGGCAAGCCGGTCGCGCTGAGCGTAGTCGCAGAACTGAAGCTGTTCTGACTGGTGATGGTGATGGTGCTCGTTCCGTTTCCACCCTGCGTCACTGTTAGTGAAGAGGGCGATGCTCCGATGGTGAAGTTGGGTTGCGCCGCCGCATTCACCGTTAATGTGATGGTCGTACTGTGGGTGGTCGAGCCCGATACTCCAGTGACCGTCACAGTCGCTGTGCCGGTCGTCGCCGACGACGAAGCAGTGAGCGTAAGTGTCGAGTTCGCGGTGCCGTTGGCCGGCGGAGTCACCGGGTTGGTGGAGAACGCTGCTGTCACGCCGCTGGGCAAGCCGGTGGCGCTGAGCGTGGTCGCCGAATTGAATCCGTTGAGGCTCGTGATCGTGATGGTGCTAGTCCCGTTCGAGCCTTGCGTGATGGTCAGCGAACTGGGCGCTGCCGCGATCGAGAAATCGGGGGAGGCCGTGCTGCCGCAGCCAGGGAACTTGAAGCTGGAAATGCGCGTGTTCCAGTTAAACGTTCCTGTGGTCTTCATGTACTCCTGCGTGTACCAGAATGTACAGTCGTCCACGGGATCGACGGTCATAGCGCTGTAGTCGCCCCAGCGCGTGAGGCCGCTGGATTCCGATCCCGATCCGCTGACCAGGTTGACCTCGGTTTCCATGGTGCTGGCCGGGTCGGTGGGAACACGTCCGGTGAAGCGGACGGAAGGAGAGACCGAACTGGCGTCAGACACGCTGTATCCCAGGGCCATGTCGCCACTTTGATCCATGGCGATTGAGCCCATCCAGCGGTAACTGGAATCAGGAGCGAACGTGCTTTGCTGCGCCACTACCGGAGTTCCGCCGGGGTTTTGAATTTCATACCAGCGCACGCCGCCGCTCGAGCCAGCGACGACCGAGTGGTTCACAACGAGAGACTCGTGGCTTCCGAAGTTGCGGTAAGCCAGCCGGTACATAAGCCGGTCAGCCAATGAATCCAGCGTGTTGCTGGTGCCGGGCTGAGGAATGCAAGTGCCTCCGCCGCAAACCGGACTGAAGGCCGCGACGTTGATCACCGTGGGTCCGGTGAACGTGGAGTTCGACGGCGTGGTGAAATCCACGTGGAACTTGAAGAGATTCAAATTGTTGGTGCCGTAATACACCAAGTAGTTCGGCGAACCGGCGGGCGGAGCGGTGGTGCCGTCGAGATCGGAAGGCAGCAAGCCGCCGACCGCAGTAGATTGCTGGAAGCAGATTTGCGTGGCCGTGGTTCCGGCCAACATTGCGGAGCGGTTGTAAGCGCAGGCGTCGGCGCCGGCAAAAGTTGTGCCGCCGGCAAACATGTTGAAGGTTTCGTAGTAGGCATCAGGCCATACCGACATTTTCGGATAATCGTCGAAATCCGTGTACTGGAACGAGTAGCGGTTGTAGGTGCCGGTGGCGTCGTTCGTTGTGGAGACCGCAATGCATTGCAGATAGGGAGTGGTCGATACCGAGAACTGGCTGAAGACCCAGCGTTGCGCCAGCTTGTCGTAGGTCACAATGGGGTCACCATCATTGTTGCTCTGGCAACCACCACCGAATCCGGACCACAGGGTGTTGCCGGCGGTGGGTCCGGCAATCAGCGCGCCGGTGGACTTGTTGAAGATGGCGAACGACGTATTTACCCACTGCACATACTGAGTGGCGCCGATAGCGCCTTCGGTATCAGGAGGTGCGCCGGTGATGCTGAAGCCATACTCGCCATTGCCCAGGCCTTCAAAGTTCAGAGTAGGAGCCGGCGTCATCAAACCTACGGTAGACATTTGCCGCACCGGATCTTCCTGGAGTGGCGTGAGCCCAGGAGGCAGCGGAATGCGCTTCAAGGGTTCAACTTCTCGCATCTCCAGAGACGGCGGTCGAGCGTTCTTGATCATTTCGCTGAGAGGTTGGGAAAGGTCGTGGTGAACGTCGCGGCGGATGGTGGTGGGTCCGGTTGAGGTGGTGGATTGCGCGAAGGCTGTTGGAACCAGCACGGGGACAGCTAGAGAAAGCAACAGGGTCACCGCCAGCGCCAAGCGCCGGTCGGTACGGCTTGGGGTAAGCATGAATTTCTCTCCTGGGTACTTGAAATGGTTACATGTTTCTTTCTTGCCTGGGGGCGCGCTCTTTCCCGCAATGGCGCAGTTCTCGGTGGCGATTTGCGACGTGACTACTAGTCAAAATGCTGGAATTCTAACGGAGGTTAAATGTTTTGTTACAGATTTTTTTCAAAGTTGTGAAAAACGAAACTGTGTCGAACCGGGAAAGTGCCGGACGGTCGGTTGGCGAGATCGCGCGTGTGCCGCGAGGGGCAGCCGGTTTGGGCCACTTAACTCTTGCACCCGCTTTCTTAGGGTTATATACTCCACAGGCACTGAGCCTCCTTGAGCGCCGTTCGTCGCTGATATTCAAAACATGATCCAGGAAGGATTCGCCGTGAAGAAACTCCCCAGCACCCTGATCGCTCTGCTGTTTCTATGCTTCCAGCCACTCTTTGCTCAAACCCAGGGACAATGGGCAACTACCGGGTCGATGCAATCCGCTCGTGAGTTCAACGCACAGGTGCGAGTGAGCGGCGGAAAGGTTCTGACGATCGGAGGAGTCGACAACAGCGGCAATATCCTCGCTTCGGCGGAGCTTTACAACCCCAGCACCGGTAAATGGACACTCACCGGCAGCATGGCTGAGGCCCGGGAATATTCTCCCGCGGTCGTGCTGAAGAGCGGAAAGGTGCTGGTCTCCGGCGGGCTGGGTACGAGCAGCATCGTGTTAACAACCGCCGAGCTATACGACCCCACGACAGGAGTGTGGACCTCGGCAGGTCCCCTCTCCATGCCTCGCGTTGGCCATACCGCCACCCTGCTTTCCAGTGGGAAAGTGCTGGTGGCCGGCGGCTGCACCGATGACATCTGTAGCACCCACATAGCTGTCAGCGAACTCTACGACCCGGCCTCGAACACCTGGTCGACCACGGGCAGCCTCAACACGGCGCGTTCTTTCCACACGGCTGTGGCCCTGAAAACCGGGAAAGTTCTGGCCATCGGAGGTTCCACCGGCGCCGGTGTTACCACCACTTCCTGCGAGCTCTACGATTCCACCAAGGGCACCTGGACTACCGCAGCCAGCACCACGGCGCGCTACGTTAACACCACGACTCTCCTTTCGGATGGCAAAGTACTGGTAACCGGCGGTAGTCCATTTCGCACCCCAATAAATTCCGCGGAACTCTACGACCCGACAGCCAATACGTGGACGCTCACCGGCAACATGACCATCGGACGCTACGCTCACACTGCCGCCCTTCTCACCGACGGCACGGTACAAGTGGCGGGAGGAATCGGGCAGTCGATCAGTTGTGGAAAGGATTGCACCGGCTACATCCCGACCAACAAGGTCGATATCTACAACGAAACCACGGGCGGGTTTACCGCCACGGCAAGCCTAAGCCAATCGTTGGCGTACCACTCCACTACGATGCTGACTTCGGGACGGGCCATGGAGGCCGGCGGCATTGCGACTACGAGCATCTGCTGTACGGTAGAGAATACGGCCTCGGTTTATACTCCCTTGAGCCTGACCTTCTCGGCCACCAGCCTGAACTTCGGCCTCCTGCAAATTGGACTCAGCAGCGCTTCCCATACACTGACGATAAACAATGTCAGCAGTCACTCGGTCACTTTTGCTTCCATAACCAGCAGCGGCGACTATGCTGAGACCAACACCTGCCCCACAACCCCCGCAACCCTGAACGCCGGACAGAGCTGCACCATCACGGTGACCTTTACGCCGACCAAAGCTGGAACCCGCTCGGGAGCAGTGACCCTCAAGGACAACTGCCCCGGCAGCACGAGCCAGACGATCACTCTGACCGGAACGGGTGTAACCCTTGCTCTGGGATTTTCGCCGTCGTCGCTGAATCTGGGCAGTGTGGTAGCCGGTTCGTCGAGCACGATGACCGCGACCCTGACCAACGACGGGTCATCTTCGGTCAATATCACAGGAAGCTCGGTCTCCCCTACGAACGGTATCTACACCCAAACCAACAACTGCCCGGCGACGCTTGGCGTCCAACAGACCTGCACCTTCACGATAGTGTTCACGCCACCGGATGTGGGCACTTACAACGCGACGGTGTCGGTGACCAACAGCGCTGGCAGCGCGGCAACTCTGGCGTTGACGGGAATGGGCCTGAACAATTAGTGATTGTGGAGGCGGGGCCCAGCCCTTCGTAGCAAAGGAAAACCTGGGCTGCCCCGTCCTTGTCCCCGCGTTCATTGGAGGGACACGGCGGGAATTTGACTTGACCTTCCGCGTTGCGTCCAGGAGATAAAAATCGCCCCCTTCGGCAAGCTCAGGTCAGGTTTTGTCGCAAAAGCCGCGACAAGGGCAGGGCATCTCTCGGACAACTTAAATTTCTGGATAGAAAGCACGCCCACAAACCTGTTGACCTGTATATACGAATCGGCTATCGTGTATATATCAGAAAGAGAGAGACTATGGCTGTGACCATGACATCAATCCGTCTCGACACGGACTTGGCCGACGAGGCCGTGAAGGTGCTCAAAGCGAAATCCCGCACCGATGCTGTTCACATCGCCCTGCGCGAAATCGTCGGGCTGAAGCGCTTCAAGAAGTTGATGAAGAAGAATTCCGGCAAACTCAAGTTTTCCGGACTCGATGAGTGACGTTGTCATCTTCGACACATCTGTGCTGGTGGACGAGGCCCGCACCGGCCGTCATCGGAAGAGAATCGAATCCGTTGAGGGTGTGATCCGCCTGTCGTCGGTGGTCCTCGCCGAATTGCTGCGCGGCGTTGTGGGGCCCTCGGAACACAAGTTCCTCGGCACTTTGGCGAGAAACCACCCCGTCCTGACGCCGACGCGAGAGAATTGGCTGGAGTCTGGCGTGACACTGGCCAAAATCCGTGCCGATCACGGCTTCGAGCCGCATAAACTGCGCGACCTGCACTTCGACGTTCTCATCGCCCTCACGGCGCGCTCTCACGGCGCCCGTCTCATCACTACCAACCGGGCGGACTTTGAGTTAATCGGCCGGTATCGCCAGATCAAGCTTGAAGTGTGGTGAGTGTGCTGCGGGTTATCGGACCAACTCAATCGGTGGACATGGCCGACTACTTCTTCCGTCCTCGGATCGTCTCCCGAGCTTCCTTATCCGCCGTCCGGCGGCGTTCGGTCTCGCGTTTATCCCATAACTGCTTCCCTTTGGCCAGGGCTAGTTCGACCTTTACTTTGCCATTCTTGAACTGCATGCGAGAAGTGGGGCAGCCGCTCCGAAACTCTCGCCTACGGAATCACTCGGAATGGCTCGTTGCTCGTCAGTGTGCCGCTCGACGTGACTACTGTGACGAAACCCGTGGTGGCGCCGGTGGGTACGGTGGTTTCGATCTCCGTTTCGGAAGGGACAGTAAATGCGGATGGTGTCCCGTTAAAGTTAACGGCGGTCGCACCGGTCAGATTGTTCCCGAGGACCATTACGCGAGACCCCGTCTTGCCGGAGCTGAGACGGGTTTCGATGAACGGGCCGAGCCCCACCGACAGACTGAAGGCAGTACCGCATCCATCGATGCAGTTCGAGCTGAGCCCGCCCGCGAAGGTTGTTCCGTAGAAATCCCCGTTTGTCGCTTGCATCAAACTTTCAAAAGGACCAGTACCGTCAGAACAGTTCGATTGCGAGCAGAAGTTATAGACCGTGGTAAGCGTGCCTGCCGGCGTGATTTCAAAAACCGTGCCTCTATCACCGTTGGCTCCGCCCCCGGACGTTGTCCCGTAGAAATTCCCGTCGGTACCTTGTATCAGCGTGGCCTCCGGATAGGCACCGTCAGTCGAATCGAAGCTGTGCAGGGTTCTCAGCTTGCCGGCAGGTGTGATTTCGAAAACGGTGCCATAGCCATTAGTCCCGCCCACCGGTGTTGTCCCGTAGAAGTTCCCGTTCGTGCCTTGTACCAACCCACCAAAGAGTTCGAAGCCATCAGCGCAGTTTGGTTGGGCGCAGAAGCTGTAAAGGCTGGTCAACTCGCCACGAGGGGTCATTCTGAAGACTGTGCCGCAGCCTCTGGAATCTCCACAGGCGCTCGTGTTGGCTCCGCCGACGAGGGTTGTCCCATAGAAGTTGCCGTCGGCGCCCTGAATGAGAGATCCAAAATCAGGACCCTGGCCGTTGGTACCGTCAAAACTTGCCAGCGTGGTCAGCGCGCCTGCCTTAGTTATTTTGAAGACTGTACCGTCGCCCAAAGCCCCGCCGCTATACGTGGTCCCGTAGAAGTGGCCATCAGATGCTTGCACTAATCCTGCCGAAGGATCCACGCCGTCGCTACAGCCTGATAGAGAGCAGAAGCGATAAAGTGTGGTCAGTTTGCCCTCTGGGGTGATTTTGAATACTGTCCCCGTGTTGTTGGTGCCGCCGAGGGCCGTCGTTCCATAGAAATTTCCGTCCGTGCCTTGCACCAGCCCCGCGTTTGCGACGGCACCGTCACTGCAGCTCGGCTGGGAACAGAAACTATAGAGTGTAATTATCTTTCCCGCAGGGCTGATTTCGAAAACCGTGCCCTCGTCATTCGCCCCGCCGGCTGCTGTCGTGCCGTAAAGGTTCCCGTTGGTTCCCTGCACGAACGGAGTTCCTGGAAAGCCGGGGTCTCTTCCATCCGTCTTGTCAAAACTTGCTAAGGTAGTAAGCTGTGCGGGCACAGAAATCGTTGCCGCGCAAAACAGAAGAACGATGCAGGCCATTCGCTTCGTCATTTGAGCCCCGTCGAAGAGTCACGATTGTCCTCTGGGGCGGGATGGGCGTCAAGATGCAAGATTCTGCAGAGCCTCATTGACCTAGTCCACCGCGACCCCAGGCAAGGCGGGCTTGAGGAGCTGCCGACATGGTTCGTGCCGCTTACTTCTTCCGGCCTCGGATGGCTTCTCGCGCTTCTTTATCCGCGGTGCGGCGGCGTTCGGTTTCGCGCTTATCCCATAGCTGCTTGCCTTTGGCCAGAGCTAGTTCGACCTTTACTTTGCCGTTCTTGAAGTACATTCGTACCGGGATTAGCGTCAGTCCCTTCTGCTGCGTCTTGCCGATCAGCTTCTTGATTTCCTCTTTGTGCATCAGCAGCTTGCGGGTGCGCAGGGGGGCGTGGTTGTGGATATTGCCGTGTTCGTAGGGGCCGATGTGGGCGTTGAGCAGCCAGAGTTCGCCGTCCTTGACCAGGCCGTACGAATCTTTGAGGTTGGCCAGGCCGCCGCGGACCGATTTGGCCTCGGTGCCCGTAAGAACCACGCCACACTCAAATTTTTCCAGCAAGAAGTAGTTATGAGAAGCGATCCTATTAACGGCAGCATCTCTCTGTCCGCTGGCGGTAGGCTCGCGGCGCGGAGCTTTTTCTTTGCTAGGCTTAGTTTCGTGCGTGGACTGGCGGGGCATGGTTAGTTCGATCTTAACAAAGTGGCGGAGGCTCGATTGCGAGTGCCGGATGAAGTGCTGGATTGTGATTCTCGGCTGCCTTTGCCTGGGCTTCGGGCAGGAGTCGCCGCCTACCGATTGCAAGCCGATCACTTATTTTGGCATTTCTGGCTGTGAACTCTCAGCCCAGGGCGAGTGTCCCAAAGGCTATCACAAACAGACAGCTTGTCCGACGAATCCCATGATCAAGGCTCCGTGTCGGGTGATCTGCGTAAAAGATGCCGCACCCAAGGCTAAGCCAAAGCCCGGGAGCTGAGGAGGGGCCGGGCCGTGAACGTACCACGATGGGACTACGACTAAAGAGTGTAACTGCCGTGTGTGCAATCACATGGAGAGGCGGGAAACGCGATGTTATAATCGCCCCAAAGCGCTCTTCATCTTGTTTGTTGCATCGAGTGCAACTGCTCGCGATTCCCAGATTCGCTGGCTTAGGGTAACCGTTTGTCCGGCGAAGACTTTGTAGACGAGGATTAACGAATGAGACGTCTGATGCCTGCGGCAGTAGCGCTGCTGGTTGTGCTTGCCATCCTGCCTGCCATCGCCGACAAGGCCAAGACCATCTACGAAAAGGGCCAGGACGCCGAGGCGCGCCAGAACTTCGAGCAAGCCTACGAGCTCTACAAGCAGGCCTACGACCTGAAGCCAAAAGACTTGCGCTACCGCACGTCCTTTGAGCGCATGCGCTCCAAGGCGGCCCAAACCATTGTGCATCACGGAGTACTGCTGCGGGACCAGGGCAAGATGGAGGAAGCGCTGGCCGAATTTCAGAAGGCGGCGCAGATCGATCCCTCGCTGTTCAGCGCGCAGCAGGAGTTAAAGCGCACGCTACAGATGATGAACGACGCCCGCAATCCTCCTCCGCAGGCCGCCGGGCCGCCCAGCAGCCTGGAGCGGAAGATCAGGGAAGCCGGAGGTCCGGTAGAACTCGCTCCCATCTCAGTGGTTCCCATCACGGTCAAGCTCACCGAAGATTCCAAAGTGATTTATCAAACGGTCGGGCAGTTGGCCGGGATCAACGTTCTGTTCGATCCGGATTACACGTCCCGGCGGATCAAGGTCGAACTTAATGGAGTGACGCTGGAAGAGGCGCTGCAAATTACGGCGCTGGAATCGAAAACCTTCTGGCGTCCGGTCACGGGCAACACGATTTTCGTGGCGCAGGATAATCCCGCCAAGCGCAAGGAGCTGGAGCAGAGCGTCCTCAAGACCTTTTATCTTTCGAACATTTCGCAGCCCACCGAGTTGCAGGACGTGGTGAACGCGATCCGCGCTGTGCTCGACGTGCAGCGTGTGCAGCAATTGCTCTCGCAGAATGCTCTGGTGGTGCGGGGCACGCCCGACCAGATTGCGCTGGCCGAGAAACTGGTGGACGACCTGGATAGAGCGCGTCCGGAAGTGATCATAGACATCGCGGTCTTACAGGTGAGCAAAGATAAATCGCGGACCCTGGGATTGAGTCCGCCGACCAGCGCGACCGTAGCCCTGCAAAGCAATATCAATAGCACCACCACACCTTCAACCACCACCCCGAGCACCACGAGTCCGAGCGGCACCGGACTGAACCTGAATTCTCTCGCTAACCTTAATGCGACCGATTTTCAAGTGACGATTCCTTCCGCGAACCTTTCGGCGGTGATGGGCGAGAGCGACACCAAGATGTTGCAGAATCCGCAGGTCCGTGCCCTCGACAACCAGAAGGCAACACTGAAGATCGGCGAGCGGGTGCCGGTGGCCACGGGATCGTTCCAGCCCGGAATCGGCGGCGTAGGCATCAATCCGCTGGTCAATACGCAGTTTCAATACTTGGATGTAGGCGTGAACATCGATGTTACGCCGCACGTGCACGCGGACCGCGAAGTGACGCTGAAGATCACCATGGACATCTCTTCGGTGGTGGGGCAGTCGAGCATTGGTGGTATCAGCCAACCCATCATCGGCCAGAAGAAAATCGAGCACGAAATCCGCCTGCGGGACGGCGAATCGAGCCTGATTGGCGGGATCATGGACGACGCGCAGACCAAGTCGCTGAGCGGGATCCCGGGATTGGCGCAGATTCCAATCTTGCGATACCTCTTCGGGCAGACGACGCAGGACCATTCGCAGGATGAGACCGTGTTTGCCATCACTCCGCACATTATTCGTGGAGCCACGGTGAGCGAGTTGAACCAGCGGGCCATCGACATTGGGACCGCGAACACGATTGAACTGCGGCACGTCAGCCACGTAGCGCCGACGGCTCCGGCTCCCGCAGGTCAAGCTCCGGCAACGCAGGCTCCGGCTGGTCAAGCGCCCGCCATGCAGCCGCCGACCAATCAGAACCCGAATCAGGCGGCGATACCGGGGCAAGCCAATTTTCTGTTCGATCCGGGGCAGATCACAGCGACCAAGGGCGGCACGTTTCTTGTGAACCTGCTTATTTCCGGGGCGACGAACGTGTATTCGGTTCCGGTGCAGATGAATTACGATCCGGCCAAACTGCAGTTGGTGAATGTTTCGAACGGCGGTTTTCTCTCGCAGGACGGGCAGGCCGTGGCCCTGGTGCATCGCGAAGATGAGACCACTGGAACCTTGCAGGTCACGGCCACGCGGCCGCCTGGATCGGGTGGAGTTTCCGGGCAGGGCGCCGTTGTCACGTTGACATTTCAGGCCAAGGCCAGCGGACAGACTCCGCTGACGATTACCCGGGGTGGCGCGCGCGATCCCGGTCAACAAGCCATCACAGTGAATGGAGCGCAGGCATCGGTGACCGTGCAATAGGATCGTCGCACGGTGGCCTTAATCCGAGAGTTGAAGATGAAGCTATACGAATTCCAGCGCGGGCGGAGTGCGAGGCCCGATCTTACTCATAGAGCCCGGGGCTTTACGCTCCTTGAATTGATCATCGCCACCTCCATTATCGTGATTCTGTCGACCATGGTTCTGCCGCTGACGCGAGTCGTCATCCAGCGGGAGAGAGAACGCACGCTGCGAAGCGATTTATGGGAGATGCGCGACGCCATCGACCGTTATAAAGACGCGGCCGATAAGCAGTTGTTCCGGACCAAGGTGGATAGTCAGAACTATCCGCCCGATCTGGAAACGTTGGTGAAAGGTGAAGATATCCAGGGTAAGAAAGTTCGTTTCCTGCGCAAGATTCCCATCGATCCCATGACCGGCACGACCGAGTGGGGTTTGCGTTCGATGCAGGATGATCCGGATTCCGACTCCTGGGGCGGGCAGAGCGTGTTTGACGTTTACACCAAATCGCAAGGCACGGCTCTGGACGGCACGAAGTATAAGGACTGGTAAATGGTGACGAGACTTAAAGCGCGCGGGAGATCGGGATTCACGTTGCTCGAAATGATGATCGTGATGATCATCATCGGAATCCTGCTGTCGATTGCGCTGCCGATTTATAGACACGCGGTAGTGAGGGCGCGCGAGTCTGTTTTGCACGACACCCTGTCTCAACTGCGCAAGCTGATCCAGCAGTACACGCTCGACAAGCAGAAAGCACCGCAGTCGCTGGAGGATTTGGTTCCGGTCTACATCAAACAAATTCCCAAGGATCCGATGACGGGTGGGACGGACTGGGACGCGCCAATCTGCGACACACTTGATTCTGTGGACCAGCAGGATCCCGGCATCTGCGACGTGCATTCGACGTCGAATGCGATCTCAACCGAGGGCGATGCGTACAGCAGTTGGTAGGATTATTCTGTTTGCTCGTCCCCCTGCGTTTCCAACGTTGAATACTTTCGCACTCACCAAGTAACATCTATGAATGCCCGTTGAAACGGAACTGACCCTGGCCCCCGCCTCGATTCGCGCGCCGCGCGGCACCTCCATCGCTTGCAGAGGCTGGCAGCAGGAAGCTGCCATGCGCATGCTCATGAACAATCTCGACCCAGACGTTGCCGAGCGCCCGCAGGATTTAGTCGTGTACGGCGGAACCGGGCGCGCGGCGCGGAATTGGGAGGCTTACCACGCCATCGTCGCAACGCTGAAGAAGCTGGAGAACGACGAGACTCTGCTGGTGCAGTCAGGGAAGCCCGTGGGCGTGTTCAAGACGCACGATCATGCGCCTCGGGTGCTGATTGCAAATTCCAATTTAGTTGGTCACTGGTCGAACTGGGAGAAGTTCAACGAACTGGAGCGCGCCGGGCTGATGATGTACGGCCAGATGACGGCGGGTTCGTGGATCTATATCGGCTCTCAAGGAATCGTGCAGGGGACGTTTGAAACATTTTCGGCGGCGGGCGAAAAACACTTAGGCGGCGATCTTGCTGGCAAGCTGATCGTCTCGGGTGGCATGGGCGGGATGGGCGGAGCTCAGCCGCTGGCAGCGACCATGACGGGCGCGGCGTTTCTGGGGATTGACGTTGATCCGGAGCGCATCAAGAAGCGGCTGAAGACTGGCTATTGCGATTTCATGGTCACCACGCTCGACGAAGCGTTGCGTATTCTGAAGAATGCGGTGCGCAAGAAGGAGAATGTGTCGGTCGGGCTGGTGGGGAATTGCGCGGACGTGATTCCGGAGCTGGCGGCGCGCGGCGTGGTGCCGGACATTTTGACGGACCAGACCTCGGCGCACGACCCGCTGAACGGGTATGTGCCGAACGGCATGACGCTCGCCGAAGCCGTGGAGCTTCGAAAAAACGATCCAAAGGCGTACCAGGAAAAGTCGCTCGACGCCATTGCTGCGCATGTGGAAGGCATGCTCCGTTTGCAGAAGATGGGATCGGTCACCTTCGACTACGGCAATAACATCCGCACATTTGCGTTTCAGCGCGGGGTGAAGAATGCTTATGACTTTCCTGGATTCGTGCCGGCGTACATTCGTCCTCTATTTTGCGAGGGGCGGGGGCCGTTCCGCTGGGTGGCGCTGTCGGGCGAAGCGTCGGACATTCACGTCACAGATGACCTCGTTTTGGAGCTGTTCCCTGAGAACCGCATCCTGCGGCGCTGGATTGATCTGGCGCGCAAGAGAATCAAGTTCCAGGGCCTTCCGGCCCGCATCTGCTGGCTGGGCTACGGCGAGCGCGCGCAGTTTGGTCTGGCGATGAACGATCTGGTCAAGAAAGGGAAGATCAAGGCGCCGATCGTGATCGGCCGCGATCATCTAGATTGTGGTTCGGTGGCGTCTCCGTTCCGCGAGACCGAAAGCATGAAGGACGGCTCGGATGCGGTCGCGGACTGGCCACTGCTGAATGCTTTGGTGAACACGGCCGCGGGCGCGTCGTGGGTCTCGATCCACAACGGCGGCGGCGTGGGCATCGGATACTCGCTGCACGCGGGGCAAGTCACGGTTGCTGATGGGACGGATGCGATGGCCAAGCGCATCGAGCGCGTCCTGACGAGCGATCCGGGGATGGGCGTGATTCGGCACGCGGACGCCGGATACGACGAGGCCAAGGGGTTCGCGCAGAAAAACGGCGTGAAGGTGCCGATGGCCGAGAAATGAACACCCGCCACGGAAGAGCGCATAAGGAATCGGCGCTACTTCTGGCCAACATCGGTCAACTACTCACACTCCGAACTATGTCCAGCAAACGCGGCCCCCGCCGCGGCCCCGAACTAAAGGAGCTCAGCATCATCGAAGACGGCGCTGTGCTCTGCCTCGGCGGAAAGATCGTCTCGGTCGGGAGCACCAAAGATGCCCTGCGCGATCCTTGGCTCAAGAAGAACCGCAAGAAAGTCACCGAGATCGATTGCGCGGGAAAAGTTGTCCTCCCCGGATTCGTCGACTCCCACACCCATCCAGTTTTTGTGAGCCCGCGGCTGGTGGATTTCGAGAAGCGCATCGAGGGCGCTTCCTATGAAGGGATCGCCGCCGCTGGCGGCGGCATCCGGTCGAGCCTGGAGGGCGTCCGCAAGGCAGGGAAGCGGGTTCTGGCGGAAAAGGTTCTCTCCGTCTTGCGCGACATGACAGCGCATGGGTCCACCACCGTCGAGGCCAAGTCGGGCTACGGGCTGACGGTTGAGTCGGAATTGAAGTCGCTGGAAGCGATTCGCGACGCCGCTTCCCGCTGGCCGGGGACTGTCATATCCACCCTGTTGGGCGCGCATGTTGTACCGAAAGAATTTCAGGGTTGCTCACAAAACTATGTTGAGGCCGTCTGTAAGGAGATGATTCCACAGGCCGCGAAGCGGAAGCTCGCCCAGTTCGTCGATGTGTTCTGCGATCAGGGGGCATTTACGGCGGCAGAGACGGAACAGATTTTCGAAGCTGCCGGTCAGCACGGGCTCAGCGTGCGGGCGCACATGGGCCAGCTTACAGAGACTCTGCTGCGGCCGTTTTTGCGTTTCAATCCAGCATCGTTCGATCACATGGACCACGTGAACGAAGACGACATTGCGCAATTGGCTAAGCACGACACCGTCGCCACGCTGGTGCCGGGAGCGAATTATTTTCTGGGGCTGAAAGAATATCCGCAGGCGCGCAAGTTGATTGACGCAGGCGTGCCGGTGGCGGTGGCAACGGACTACAACCCCGGCACGTCGCCGACCCTGAGCATGCCGATAGCGATGTCGTTAGCCTGCACACAGATGAAGATGTCGCCAGCCGAGACCATCGCCGCGGCCACCATCAACGGCGCGTGGGCCTTGCGCGTGGCGGACCTGAAGGGAACGATCGAGCCGGGGAAGGATGCTGATTTGGCGGTTTTTGCGGTCGAAGATTACCGCGAAATCCCTTACTGGTTCGGGGCCAACCGGTGCTCGATGACGGTTATGAGCGGTGCGGTGGTAGATCGGCAATGAACTTTTGCGGCAGGCTTTCCGTATAGTTTTGGAGAATCATAATTGCGTCTGGCCGGCACGGCTGAAGCGGTTCTTCCGAAATGATCTGTTTACGAAATGAATCTCAAGCGAATCTCCCGAGGAAAACTTATGAAGCGAATTCTTGCAGTACTCACGTTTGTGTTGGCTACATTTTCGCTGGCAGCGGCACAAAGGCTGCCCGAGGTGGCCGCTCCCGATGCCTACAAACTCACCTTCACGCCCGATCTTGAGAAAGCCACGTTCGAAGGCGATGAAACCATTTCCATCCGCGTGCTGAAGCCGACCGCGGAAATCACGCTGAACGCGGTCGAGATCGACTTCCACGAAGTCACCATCACCAGCGGTGGAAGCGCACAGAAAGCCAAAGTCACTCCCGACAAAGATAAAGAGATGGTAGTGCTGGCGGTCGAGAAACCGCTCGCCGCGGGCGCGGCCACGGTGCACATTACTTATACCGGCACGCTCAACAGCGAGATGCGCGGGCTTTACCTGGGCAAGGACGATCAGGGCCGCAAGTACGCCGCCTCGCAGTTCGAGGCCACGGACGCGCGCCGGGCGTTTCCCTCGTTTGATGAACCGGGATACAAAGCCACGTTCGACATCACCGCCGTTGCCGAAAAGGGGCTGGTGGCGATCTCCAACCAGAAAATCGTTTCCGATACACCCGGCCCCGGCGACAAGCACACGGTGCATTTTGCCACTACAGTCAAGCTGTCGTCTTATCTGGCAGCGCTGGTGGTGGGCAACTTTGAGTACATCGAGGGCGGGGTGGACGGCATTCCGATTCGCGTTTACAACACTCCCGGCAAGAAGGAGTTGGGGAGATTTGCCCTGGAAACGGCCGAGCACGTCCTCAGCTATTACGACAAATATTTCAACATCAAGTATCCCTACGGGAAACTCGATCTGGTAGGCCTGCCGGATTTCTCCGCTGGCGCAATGGAGAACGCCGGCTGCATCACCTTCCGCGAAGTGCTGCTGCAATTCGACGAGAAGGGCGGGTCAGTCGACTTGAAGAAGACCGTGGCTTCAGTGATTGCGCATGAGATGGCACACCAGTGGTTCGGCGATCTCGTCACCATGAAGTGGTGGGACGACATCTGGCTCAACGAAGGTTTCGCCACGTGGATGTCGAGCAAGCCGATCCAGGCCTGGAAGCCGGAATGGAATTTCAATCTGGATGATGTAAGTGGAACCGGCGGAACGCTGAATACGGATTCGCTGGCTAACACGCGTCCGATTCATCAGGCCGCCGAGACGCCGGGGCAGATCATGGAACTGTTCGATGGAATCGCTTACGGCAAGGCTGCGTCCGTGCTGCGCATGCTCGAGTCTTATCTGGGCGAGCAGACTTTTCGCGCGGGCATCAATGCTTATATCCAGCAACATCAATATGCCAATGCCACCGCGGACGACTTCTGGAGTGCGCAAGCCAAGACCTCGAAGAAGCCCGTCGACCAGATCATGCCCACTTTCGTGAAGCAAGCGGGCGCTCCGATCATCAATGTGAAGGCGCAGTGCTCCGGGAATTCGACGACCGTAACCCTGAATCAGCGGCGTTATTACTACGATCGCGAGAAGTTCCAGTCGGCGAATGATCAGGTCTGGCAGGTTCCCTTGTGTCTGAAGTCATCGACCGGAGCGCAGAAGTGCGAACTGCTCACCAAGAAAGAGCAGACCTTCACGCTGGAGGGCTGTTCGACGTGGGTCCTGGCCAACGCGGGCGCGACTGGGTATTACCGCGCAGGCTACCAACCCGATGCGGTGCGAGCTCTAGCCGCAGATGCCGAGAGCAAGCTTACCCCTGCCGAGCGGATTGCTTTGCAGTCGGACATCTGGGCGTCCGTACGTGTGGGACGCGAACCAGTGGGCGACTATCTTGCCTTCGCACAGGGGCTGGAAAGAGACCGCAATCGCGCGGTCATGGATGATGTTCTTGGCCGGCTCAACTTCATTGGCCGTTACCTGGTGACGGACAGTGATCGCGATTCCTTCCGCGCCTGGTTGCGCGGGTATCTTGCGCCGATGATGAAAGATGTGGGCTGGGACGCGAAGCCCGGCGAGAGCGACGAGCAGCGAACTTTGCGGGGTCGGCTGTTCAACGCGCTAGGCTATGACGCGCGTGATCCCGAGGTGCTGGCAGCGGCGCGCAAGCTGGCGGAGAAGGCTCTGGACGATCCATCTTCAGTGGATCGGCAAATGGCTGGTGGAGCAATGGCGCTCGCGGCTTTGAACGGCGATCAGACATTCTACGACCGGCTGATGGTCGCGATCAAAAACCCGAAGTCACCCGAAGAGTACTACATGTACTTGTTCACGCTGCCGCAGTTCAGCGACCCGAAACTTCTGCAGCGGACTCTGGATTATGCCCTCACGCCCGACGTTCGTTCGCAGGACGCCCTGGGCGTAGTCACAAGCGTGATGGGCAATCCCGAAGGCCAGAAGCAGGCGTGGGACTTTGTTCTGGCGCATTGGGATGCGGTGCAGAAGGTTGGCGGACCGTTCGCCAGCGCCCAGGTGGTGGGCTCGACCGGCTCATTCTGCGATGCGCAAATGCGCGATCAGGTGGTGGAGTTCTACGCCGCGCACAAGATCGAAGCCGCGGAACGAACCTACCGGCAGTCAATCGAGCGCATCAACAACTGCGTGGATCTGAGAACGCAGCAACAACCGCAACTCGCGTCGTGGCTGGGACAGCACGGCTCGCCGGCGGGCGGGCAATAACCGCAAGCCATCGTCCCTAATGCGCAGCCGGGTCGTGGACCAGCCTCAACTGGCCCACGACCCGCAACGCGCCGCGACGTCGCCATCAGCCGGCACACGTTTGAGGGAACTCGCCGCCATTGCTATAATCAACAGGTTCCGCACGCGCCCGGCTGTCATGGGTTTTCATTCGGTTGGCAATCCCCGCAACAATCAGCGTGAAGTGAACGATCCTCGCGGCCCGCGGTGTAAGAGCGGGTTTCGATACGTGGCCAGGTAGCTCAGGTGGTAGAGCGCAGCCCTGAAAAGGCTGGCGTCGGCGGTTCAACTCCGTCCCTGGCCACCATGCTTTTCAATGCCTTCTTGGGCATATTTGTTGTTCCGCTATTCCCGCAGTCCGCAGCTCCTCCTCGCCTAGCCTCTCTCTGGGAGAAGTTTCCCGAGGAACTGAACCTGTCGTGGATTTACTTTCGCTGGCAGCGCGCTGAACCTAGGCCTGCTGGTGGATCGCTGGGTGCCGGGCCCCACACCCGGTCCACAACTTTTTGGATTTGCCGGAAAATCCGCTGTCGTGGAGATTACTTCACCGGCTCAGTCACTGTCATGATTTGATCCGCCCTTACATCTTTGAGCGTTTGTCGAATTCCGCTCGGCCAGTGGATTTCAATTTCGCGAACGACCTCTGCGCTCCCCAGGCCGAAATGCACCCGCTTATCGCTCGAAGACTGATAGCTGCCGCTGGTAGAAACCGTCGCAAACTGGTCTCCCGCAGGGGTTGAGATCCGGACCTGGCTCCCTATGCCATCGCGATTACTCTTGACTCCAACCAGAGTGAGGCTGATCCAGTGATTCGTCGTACTGGTCTCATTGATCAGAACCCATGCCGGACCGTTGTTCGACGTGACCACCGCGTCCAGCTTCCCATCGTTATTAATGTCCCCGATTGCCAAGCCGCGTGCCGCCCACTCCTGCTGGAAAACATCTCCGGAGGACGATGAAACATCCACGAACTTCTTCCCCTGCTCGTTGTGCAGAAGCAGGGGAGGCTCGCGATACCGCAGGCTGGGCACAGTAACTTGGATGGTATCCATTACGTGGGATTGGACGACAAGCAAGTCTTTCCAGCCGTCGTTGTCATAATCGAGAAAACGCACTCCCCATCCGGAGTGCCGCAGCGAAATTGCACCTAGACCGGTCACCGGGGTCGAGTAATCGAACGTACCGTCTTTGGCATTGGTGTAGAGGGCGTATCGCTGATCGGCAAGATCGGTAATGATGATGTCGGGCCAGCCATCGTTGTTGTAATCTTCGAAATCTACGCCCATACCCGCGAAACTGTTGCCATTGCCATCGACGGCCGCGCCGGAAGCCAAGCCAACCTCGTCAAACGTTCCATTGCCGCGGTTGTGAAACAGATATTGCGGGATGGAATCATTGGCCAGCAGTATGTCAATCCAGCCGTCGTGGTCGTAGTCCGCTACCGCCAGTCCGAGGCCCTTGCTTGGTTTGTCCACGCCAGCCTGGTGCGAAACCTCTGTAAATCTTCCGTTGCCGTCATTGTGATACAGCAACACGGATGCCGGCTTGAACAGATCAGGATGACAATACGAGCGAAAGCCTTTTTCGTGCTGCCCGCAGTAAATGTCATCGAAGTCCCATTGCATATAACGGGCGACGATCAGGTCCAGCCGGCCGTCGTTGTCGTAATCCACCCAGGCGGCGCTGGTCATCCATCCTGAGCCGGCAACACCAGCCGTCGACGTCACATCAGTAAACGTGCCATTTCCGTTGTTGTGATAGAGCGTACTGTGACCGTATCCCGCCACGAAGAGGTCTTCGAATCCGTCGTTGTCGTAATCGCCCACCGCAACGCCAGTGGAATAGCCGATCCCACGAAGACCGGCTCTCTCCGTAACATCTTCGAAGCTGCCGTCAGGCTTCTGGTGATAAAGACGATTCCAATACTTGGGGTCATCCTTCTTCGGAATTGTGCCTTTGGGCGTAGGATCATCGAGCCGCGCTCCGTTGGCGAAGAAGATGTCCAGCCGGCCGTCATTATCGAAATCAAACAGCGCGACGCCGGACCCCATGGTTTCGAGCAGATATTTTTTGCTGGTACGGGAGGCCTGCTGCCGGAAGTGGATCCCGAGTTTCTCCGTAACGTCGCTGAAGCGGCCTCCACCTGCGGATTTTTGAATCTGAGACGAAGCAGCCGCATCCGGAGCAAAACCGGCGTAGTTGAAACATGGCAGAACCAGCCCGAGCAGGACCCCTTTGGCGAGCGATGTTCGTAAGCGACCCATGTCAGGAGAGCTCATCCCTTGCTTGCGTGCTGGGTTTCGAAGAACCTGGTTTGCGAAGATCATTCTAGCAATCTGGGGGATCGCGGATTTCAATCCCAGCGCCGGCGGAACTTCGCGATAATAGCTGCTACTTCCGCCGGTCATTCTCGTCGGTCATCTTGATTTTTGCTCGGCAATCCATTTGTCGGTGCGTGCTTCGAGCAGGTCGAGAGGAAGCGTTCCGCCGTCGAGCATTTCGTCGTGGAATTTGCGAATATCGAACTTGGGGCCCAGTTCTTTCTTTGCCCGCTCGCGGAGCTCGCGAATCTTGAGCTGGCCGAGCTTGTAACTGAGGGCTTGCGCTGGCCACGCGATATAACGGTCTGTCTCAGACTGGATGCTGGGCTCGTCGATCGCGCCGGACTTACGGAAAAAATCCACAACCTGATCGCGCGTCCATCCTTTCGAGTGAATCCCGGTATCGACGACCAGACGGACCGCGCGGAAAAGTTCGGAAGAGAGGCGGCCGTAGTCCGACACTGGGTCCTGATAGAAGCCGACCTCCTTGCCGAGTTCCTCCGCGTACAGGGCCCAGCCTTCGATGTAAGCGTTGAAGCCGAGCCCGTGCAGGCGGAACCTGGGCAATCCAGTGAGTTGCTGTTGCACGGAGAGCTGCATGTGGTGGCCCGGGACGCCTTCGTGGTAGGCAATGGCTTCGTCGTCGATGAGCGAACGCTCGGCAAACTTGGAAGTGGCGACGACGACGCGGCCGGGGCGCTTGCCGTCCGGTGTGCCGGTCACATAGTGGGTTGCAGCGGCGGCCTGGAATGCTGGAATTGCCTCGACTGTGACCGGCGATTTCGGAAGCAAGGTGAAGAGCTCCGGAAGTTTAGGTTCCATCTGGTTGATATAGCGGCGGAAATCGTTGAGGATCTGATCGGCTGAAGTCGGGATGTATTTGGGATTGGTTTTCAGCGAAGCGCGGAAAGAAGCGAGGTCGGCAAAGCCCTCTTTCTTGGCGATCGCTGT
>Ga0210403_10001734_pt1 | contig 20288 bp, 17 predicted proteins | sample IncBWC19MmetaG_FD_150863 | JGI IMG/M metagenome (GOLD analysis project Ga0210403, IMG submission 150863) | Forest soil microbial communities from Barre Woods Harvard Forest LTER site, Petersham, Massachusetts, United States - Inc-BW-C-19-M | ecosystem: Environmental > Terrestrial > Soil >... | reverse complement strand
CAAAACTGAGTTTCATAGTCTCCTCCCGCTGAATGTGCTAGCAAAATCCCAAGGGAACGAATCGACATGAAGGTTGTCGCTGAGAAAGCCAGAGCCTAGAAAGGGGAGAAAGGGGGCCGCTAGGAAGAGGCTTCCCACAATTTGGGTGGAGTATGCGCCCTTATAAGAACAATTGTCAAATGTGAAGGTCACGATTTGGCGAAAAATCCCGATTACACTCATCCTATGAAAGAGGATGTCAAGAAAAGAGACTTCTCCCCGCCCCTCGGAGAGATGCCGGGGTGGTGACTTACATCCAGCCCCGTTTCATTTTCGCAAGGGTGATTGCTGCGGCTGCTTCGGCTCGTCCCAGATTGCAGCGGTAGTGCCCACCCCAGTTGCTGGTCCCGACTCGATCGTTTCATGAACTACGGTGCCGACGCCATTCGGTTCCGAAGCTACGCAAGCGAAGGGTTGGCTAAAAGTGCCAACCATGATCCTATGGGAGACTCGAGGTATAGATCTAGGAGGCAAGAAAATCCTGTCCCTTTGTTTTCTAGATTTTGGGCGGAAAGAGAGAGTTTTTTCCAACCAAATCTGGCACCAATAATTGTGCAGTGTGTGGCTCCGCGCCGGTCGATGCCGGTTACATTCCGCTCAATTCTGAGCCGAAAAGCCGGACGAGTTGTTGATCAAAGTCTCCACCGCAGCGCTGAAGACGGAACGCAGCTCCGCCACATGCGCCACCGGGACGGCTCTCGAAATCAGCAGCATAGCGGTTCCGTGCGCCATCGTCCACAACGCCAGCGATAGGCGGGTATGGTCCGCGGCCGTCCCTCCCAGGCGCTCGGCCAGTTTGGTCTCCATGAATTGCATGGTAGGCCGGTGCTCCCGGAGCGGAGAAGCATGATCCGAGCGCGACGGATGTGAGAGTTCGTAGGCATAGGTGTAGAAGAGTTCGTACTCGTGAGCATGACTCACCGCGAACTCAAGGTAGCGCTCGCACGCTTCCTCGGGACATGAGCAGGGCTGAAGCGCGTCGATGACATCCTGCTGGATCCGGCGCAGCATAGCGCGAAGGATATCCTCGCGGTTCCGAAAGCGGCGATAAACAGCAGGAGTGTTGGTGCCCGCCGCCTGGGCTACCGCGCGCATAGTGAGAGTCTTTTCCGCTCCCTTTTTCCAGAGCTTCTGGGCAGCGTCCAAAATACGTTCTTGCAGATCAGGATCGGGCAGCCTTGGCATTTCTGTCCTCTGAACCTACATAAAACGATTTAATAATTTATATTGACATCGTTAACGTAACGCTGTATACATAAACGAATATAGGCCCCTTTCCCCGGTTTTGTATAGCTAAAATTCAGGAGTCCTTAGATGTTTTCCTGGGACAATCCGGATGACCGTGTCGCCGTGGTTCAAATGAACTCTGAGCTTCGGCACGCCCGGCTGGAACTGCTCAGCGCGGAGTGTGCAACCCATCAGCTACGTCTCCGCTTCTCCGTTGAAGATCTTGCCCGCTTCGCCGAAGGCGATCTGTTGCGCAAGGCCATCGAGTCAGCGGCGGCTTTGAACGACTTTTACGCCTCAATCGAACGACAAATTCCTTCTGCCGATGAGCCGGGCGAAGTCAGCACGCCTCCGTTGACCGAAGACCAGGTCCGTGATTTCAGCACTTGCATTTGCTCGTATCTGCGCGAACAGCGCGACCGCTACTTTCCCATCGCCGCACCGCTGAGCGCACAGCGCAAAGCTACGATGGAGCCGTTCTTTTCCACGGCTTTTCTCAACCGCATCAGAATCGTGGAACTGATCGGCGAGCGGATTTCGGACCCGCCGTTCTACTCGCAAGCGAAAGATCTCGGCGTTACCAACCTACCCAGCTTCAAGCAAATGGCTTCCCTCACGTTTCTGGACGTGGTGGTGTTCAACGAGAGAATCGCGGATCGCGCCCTGTTTGATGGACTGGTTCATGCGGTCCAGTTTCACATCCTGGGTCTCAAACGTTATTCCGACCTTTTCGTTCGCGGCTTCCTCAAAACCAACGCGCCCTTCGCGATTCCTCTCGAGGCCCACGCCCTGGCGTTGGCATCAAGGTTCGCCCGCAATACCACGGCGAGTTTTTCGGTCGAGGAGCAAGTTCGCCTCTGGATCAGGGAAGGCCGCTACTAGTTTCTCCCCCGACAGCCTGCGGAAAAACTCACCCAAGCCGAGTTTTTCCGCACCAGCTGCTCCGTTTTTACATCCCAGCCTCATCCGCTGACGGGCCATAAATTGCCGGTACGGCGATGTTATTCAAGCGCAGGTAAACGCCCAGTTGCGCCCGATGATGAATATTGTGATTCATCACCCAGGTGCGAAGACAGGCCATTCGTGGCATGGAGAAAACCGTTACTCCATTGTTCAGAAACGACCACGATTTTCCCAGCTCAGCATCACTGGCCTTCTCCAAAGCCGCGCGCGCTGCAGCGACGTTCTTATCAAACAACTCCAACAACTCCTTGCGTGATTTGGGCACAGGCGGCGGCTGAAATCCTTTGCCCCCGGGATTCATGTCGAAGCCGTCTTTCGTGATGGTCTCAACCGCCCACCCGACAAGATTCGCAAGGTGGCCGGCGAGCGAGCTCATGCTGCCGGACTTTTCATGTGGCTTCCAGGAAAACTTTTCGTCGGGAACTCGCTCCAGGGTTTTGCGAGTGTTGGCCATCTCCTGATCGAACTCGGGTAAAAGCGATTGACTGAGTGACATTTCCGTTCCTCCGCTCATGATTTTCGGGCTCAACAGCGGACAAGATCATAAGCGAATAAAAAGCGAAATGTCAAGAGAAATGTTCGACGCATGCAAATTGGGGAACCATAAATTCATACGGACCTTTGTGTCCTTTGTGGTTCTAGCATTTGCACTTCATTAACCACAAAGGAAGGATACGGTTTTGCTATGCTCCTTCCGGTTTAAACACCATCCCGCGGCTATTCCTACCGTTCATCACCACTACCAGCGGCGTCTCGAAGTGCAGATGCCGAACGCACCCTCGCTCCTCAAGCGCGGGCGCAGAACCTAGCCATTCCCAATCAACAAAGCCCTCTCCAGCATCCGGATTGACGGTGAAATATCCCACCTGAAATGCCGTGAGGTTTTGAAAAAAATGGCTGCCTTGGGACGGAGTCACGCGAAAGTCTCGGAAGCCCGCCTCCACAATCACCCGCGCTCCTGAAATTTCGTCCCACTCGACCGGGATTCCGAGCCAGGGATCATTCGATCCCCAACGGCCCACGCCGATCAGCAGATACGGCGTTCCGCTTTCGTTCAGTTTGGCGTTAAGGTGGGCCACCCCCTCGGCGACTTCCTGGCTTCGGGCGCGCTCGAAGCGATGGAAGTCGACCACCACCACGTCGCGCAAATCCCGGACGCGCCCGTTGCCCAGCACCTTGGAGCTGTGACAGACCAGCCGCTCCGGATTCACATCTTCCATCCGCAGCTCTTCGCCTTCGCGCGAAAGCACCAGCGGACGTATTTGCAAGAATCCGAACTCGGCCATTTGCCGTGGCCCTTGCGGCAGGCGCACAGCAAACTCCACTTCCACTGGACGGCCGAAGGCGTCGTCGCCGATTCTCGTGAGCAGCTCCAGAATCGAAGGCAGCGGAAACACCCCATGCTTGAGTATCGGAGCGAAGCTCACGATGCGGGTACCGGGCCGGCTGAGGCCGTCATAAATGACGTTGTTGTCGACAGAGTAGGTCGATCCCAGATTGTTCAACGCTCCGTCGCTCTCCGCCACGTCCAGACCGAAGCGAGATTCTTTAAGCTCAAGCAGCGGATCGGAAGCGGGATCATCACGACGCTCGATGTGATCAAGCTCCAGCGCCCAGAACTCGCGCTGCGAGTTCGCCAAAATATCTTCCACCGAGGAAAACTGCAAAAGGTTTTGTGGATAACGCGGACAGAAGGTCAGGCACTTTCCACCGTCCACGACCGCTCGTCCAAGACCCAATGCCACCGCGGCGATTCCATCTCCATAACTCATGGGCGGCACTGGATAGAAGTTATGCGATCGCACCACACCAGAAAAATCAGGGTAGAACCGCTGCCCGTCATGCGAACCATGAATCGTCCCCACGACCTGTTGCACAATCACCGCCATCTTTTCTTCTTCCAGCCGGTAGGGCGTGGCCCGCACATAACCCTTAGCGTGCTGGCTGAAGGTCGAGGCATACACGCGCTTGATTGCCTCCATCAACTGCTCAAGCCGCACCGACAGATCAGGATGCTGATTAGCCAGCATGAAAGTTTCATACACGCCGGTGAAAGGCTGGTATTGCGAATCCTCGAGCAAGCTGGAAGAGCGCACCGCCAGCGGATAATGGACCTCGGCCAGAAACGCCAGCAGATCGTCGCGTAGAGACGCCGGGAGCGATGCTTCCAGGAAGCGGCGCAGAATTTCAGCATCGTCGGTGCTATTGATCGCGAAGTCGAGGAGATTGTTCTCACTGAGGAAGCGGTCAAACATATCGGTCGCGAGCACAACGCTGGGCGGCACGGCGATGCGGACATCGGCGAAGCGGCGCGCCGTTTGATATTTGTGCAGCAGGTGACGAATGAAGGCCAGCCCACGCGCTTTTCCCCCAAGCGAGCCGCCGCCGATTCGCAGAAAGAATCCGTCGGTCGACTTGAAAGTGGATGCGTTGAAATCCCCGATCAGAACCTGGCTCTGCTCGTTGCGATACTCGGCGATCGACTCGATCAGATCGTGGCGCAAGTCTTCGAGCGTGGCGAAATCGGAGACCTTGCGTGGCCGGAGTTTCTGCGCCAGGACGAACTCGGTCCGCGCCCAGAGCCAGCGCGAGAAATGGTTTCTCTCGCTGTGGTACGCGATGCTCTCCGCCGGAACTTCGCCAAGCCGGGCTTCGAGTTCGTTCAAGTCCCTCGCCCGCGCTACCTCGCTGCCATCGGGCAGACGGAACGCGAAGTCGCCAAAACCAAACTGCTCGGTGAGGAAACGCCGCAGATCCCGCAACAGCGTGGGCGACCGTTTGCGCAGGAACGAGTATCCCTCTGCATGCGCCCGCGCCCGGAATTCGGTTCGGCTCGTTTGCAGGACGATGGGAGCATCGGGCACTTCCTCGCGAACCATGCGGGCCAACTCGAATCCGGAGTCGGGACTCAACGCGCCAACCCGAGGGAATTCCACATCCGAAACCACGCCCAGCAGGTACTCGCGGTACTTCATTACCTGCCGCGCCGCGTCTTCGTAATTCGTCGCCAGCAGAATCTTCGGCCGCGCCCGCATGCGCACCAGCTTGTGGGCGACGTTCAATCCTTCGCTGAGCAGGCGCCGCGACTGCGTAATCAACTCGGTATATATGGTTGGAAGAAACGAAGAGTAATAGCGAATGTTGTCTTCGACCACCAGGATGACCGGCACGCCGATTGCGCGGGTGTCGTGTTCGACGTTTCGCTTGTCTTCGATGTACTTGACGATCGAAATCAGAATGCGGACATTCCCCTGCCACAGGAATATCTGCTGCAAGTCGGTGACTGGGTTGCGGGCCACAAACTTCTTGATCTCGCGGTAGTCGTAGGCCAGCACGACCACGGGCACGTCGAGCCCCGCCGCCTTCACCTCGTGAGCCAACTGCGCCGCGTCCATGTCCTCGACTTCGAGGTTGGTGACGATCAGATTGAATCGTGGCTGAGATCGGGCCAGCTTCAGCGCCTCCGCGCCGCTTGAAACGTGGGTGATCCCGGGAATCTGCTGCTGCTCAAGTTCAAGAGATTCCCCAATCAGCAATTCATTCAGCCGCCCGTCCTCGCGAAGAATGAAAGAGTCGTAGAGGCTGGAGACCAGCAGAATGTCCTGCACCCGGAAGGGCATCAGGTTCTCGAAGCCCTCGAACAGACGCTCGGGGTCGACGATCGGGTCGGGGGTGTGGGTTACGGGCATCTGCTAGAACTCGACTGAACCATTTTGACGTGTCATCCTGAGCGAAGTGGTCGTTCGCGAAGCGAACGACCACGCAGTCGAAGGACCCCGAGGATCTGAACCTGGCAACGCCGTCGCAAGGGAATTTTCACTTGGCAGTCTCGCGGGAATGCCTTGCTGCATTCGTCTTGACCCGTGCTGATAAGGGGTCCTTCGACTCCGCATCTGCTTCGCTTTGCGAAGCAGCCGCTGCGCTCAGGATGACACCGTATTTTCTTTCTTACTCCCAAAGATGGATTTCGACTCCGGGTCTGGATGACAGAGTTGTTATTTGTTCTTGATCGATTCCCCCGCAAACGCCATCTGCGCTCCCCATTTCTCTGCCAAATCCTGCCAGCGTGGGTTCAGGGCTTCAATCAGAGCAATCTTCTTCTGCCGCCGCCAACCTTTCAATTGCTTCTCGCGATCAATTGCTTTTCGAACATCATCAAAGCTCTCAAAATAAACGAGGCGATTGCAACCGTACTTGCTGGTAAACCCTTCAACCTCACCGCTCTTGTGCTCCAAAACTCGCCGGTAGAGATTGTTGGTCATTCCGATGTAGAGCGTTCCAGTCTGGCTACCCACGATGTACACCGAATACTGCTTGTTGTCCATCATCCTCTACTCGTTGTCATCCTGAGCGAAGTGATCGTTCGCAACGCGAACGATCACGCAGTCGAAGGACCACATGGTTCTGAACCTGGCAACATCCTCGCAGGGAATTTCCACTTGGCAGCCTCGTGAAAATGCCTTTCCGCATTCATCGCAACCCCGCTGACTAGGGGTCCTTCGACTCCGCATCTGCTTCGCTTCGCGAAGCAGCCGCTGCGCTCAGGATGACAATGCATTTAATCTTCCAAGGCAACTTGTCCCCAAAAAACTTGCGGGGTGGAACTGCTTCCACCCCGCATCATAGCCACGCGAGACGTTGCGAGCAACGTCTCTACAGAGAGGCGGACAGGAGTGTCCGCCCCACACGACAACTGACTACACCAAACCCTGATCCAGCATGGCATTGGCGACCTTCAGGAAGCCGCCGATGTTGGCGCCGTTCACCAGATTGCCCGGGGTGCCGTATTTCTCGGCCGTCTCGAAGCAGTTCTTGTGAATGGCGATCATGATTTTGTGCAGCCGGTCATCCACTTCCTCGCGGGTCCAGCTCAGCCGTGCGCTGTTCTGGGCCATCTCGAGGCCGGAGGTTGCTACGCCGCCGGCATTCGCAGCCTTGGCCGGTCCGTAGAGAATCCCGGCTTCCAGGAACATCTTGGTTGCCTCCAGCGTGCTCGGCATGTTCGCGCCCTCGGCCATCAGCTTGCAGCCATTCTTGATGAGGTTCGCGGCGTCTTTCGCCTTGATCTCATTCTGCGTGGCGCTCGGGAACGCGCAATCTGCCTTGATATTCCAGATCGGATTGTGCTCCAGCTTGATGTCGGTGGGCATGAAGATCGCCTTCTTGAACTTCTCCGAATACTCCCGGATACGTCCGCGGCGGACGTTCTTCAGCTCCATGACCCAAGCCAGCTTCTCGCGATCGATTCCATCCGGATCGTAAACTACGCCGTCGGAATCGGAGAACGTAAGCGGCTTCGCTCCCAGATCGAGCAGCTTTTCGACTGTGTACTGCGAAACATTGCCGCTGCCCGAGATCAGGCAGAGCTTGCCTTCGAGCGAGTCTTTCTTGCTCTTGAGCATTTCGGCGGCGAAATACACGCAGCCGTAGCCTGTGGCTTCCGGACGAATCAGCGAACCGCCCCAAGCCAGCCCCTTGCCGGTCAGCACGCCGGTGAACTCATTGCGGAGACGCTTGTATTGGCCAAACAGGAAGCCGATTTCCCGTCCGCCAACTCCAATGTCGCCCGCTGGAACGTCGGTGTCCGGGCCAATGTGGCGCGACAGCTCAGTCATGAAGCTCTGGCAGAAGCGCATGACTTCGTTGTCGCTCTTGCCTTTAGGATCGAAATCTGATCCGCCCTTGCCACCGCCCATGGGCAGCGTGGTCAGCGAGTTCTTGAACACCTGCTCAAAGGCCAGGAACTTCAAAATGCCGAGGTTGACCGACGGATGGAAGCGCAGCCCGCCCTTATAAGGGCCGATGGCGCTGTTCATCTCGATGCGGAAACCGCGGTTGACTTGAATCTCTCCGCGATCATCAAACCAAGGCACGCGGAACATAATGACGCGCTCGGGTTCGGTGATGCGCTCAAGAATCTTCGACGATCTATATTCGGGATGCTTCTGCAGCACCAGTCTTAGAGAATCGAACACTTCCTGAACGGCCTGGTGGAATTCAGGCTCGGCTGAGTTTTTCGCTTTTACGATGCTCATTACATCTTCAATGTAGTCGCCCGAAGTTTTAATTCCGGGCGGTGTCATTACACTCATGGGATTGTCCTCCAATGTAAGGTAAGAATAGGTTTTCAGGATTTACTGTTTGGAACATTGCAAAGGTCATAAGACTTGGCCAACGCTCCATTAGAGTCCCTTGCCCTGATTTCCGCCGTGACCTGCATCACGCGGGACCGTGATAATGGTACTGCCGCAAGCAGCAAAATCCGCACTTTTTTGTGAAAATAACCCAATCACGGTTAACTGTTCAGTTATGAGACTGGACACGGATAACACTACAGGTAGGTGCAGAAAAGCCGCGCTTCAGGAATATCAGGTTTTCGTTGCGGTACTTCAGCGGGGGCCCTAACGAAACTTATATTCCCAGCTTCTTTACTTCTTCGTTGTAATACTTGCGGTAAAGAATGTCCCATTCCTGGCTGCCTTCCAGGATGGTCCGCTTCTGATTCTCGATCTTGTGCCGGGCCGCCTGATCGATCTTCTCTTCCTGGTTCAGCAGGTCCTCGAGAATCTTGCGCACTTCCAGCCGGATCGTATTTCGGTCCTCGATAAAGTCCAAAGCGTCCGTCTCGGCCAAAGCGTCCGTGACCACGTGCGCCACTTTATTCACTTTGTCACGGCTTACTCTCACAGCACCGCCTTGTACTTACGCACCAGTTCGTTCTTCACTTTGCGGAACATCTCCTGATAATTGGCTCCCGTTTTTTGCATCTCGGCGGAATAGGCCTCCAGAATCACGCGGACTTCATCGTTGATACGATCCTCGAGCGAGAATTCATCGAGGATCGCCGCATGCACCTTCTCCGTGACCGCAGCCACAGCTTTGGTCTCGATGAACTTGCCTGCAATCAGTTTTTTCGTGACTTCGCGGGCCAAATAGCCCACATATTCTTTGGAAAGAAGCATGGTGCGGATCAGGGGTGCGTCGTTGAAACAAACAGTGTAGCACAAGGGAGGATCGCCCTTGGTCGTTGGTCCTTGGCCGCTTGCCGTTGTGACAACCGCCGATGAATATCGCGACATCGGACGAACGACCAACGACCGATCCCCATTTGCCCGCATTCAGGCATACAATGCAATTATTCAGAGCCCCATATGCCTTCCGTCTCCGACGATCTCAGTAGCCTCAAGGACGACATGGTCGCCTTCATCGAAGGCCATGGCATGCGCCGTTTTCCCGGCTTCGTCGACTACGAACAAGTGCAGAGCGTTACCTGGAAGTCGCAAGACAACCCTGACAGCTGGAAGGATTTCGTCGAGCTTGCCAAGGCCGCGGCGGCGCCGTTCCTCACCATGGACTCGTGGCGGCTGGACCGCGACGAACTCGATGCCATGATCGAACGCCTGAGCTCAGCCGAGTTCACCAGCGATGAAGAGTTGGAAGATGCCCGCTGGCTGCGCACCTACGTCGGCAAGACCGGATTCGTCCAACTAGGATTCGCCCAACAGGGCGTGATGATGGTCTACGAAGCGTCGACGCCCTGGTACGAGCGCTACCAGAACATTTTAGAAATGGCCGACGATTTCGCCGGCCTCTCCATCGACGAACCCGACCAGGACGACGACAAGCCCTACTAACAGTGAGGAACCTATTAGTGTGGGGACGGGTCTTCAACCCGTCCGTTTAAACAAAGCTCGGCAGTTCTTTGTAGCGCCGGCATCCTGACCTGGCTGTGCGGGCGAGACGACCCCACGACAGCCGCCGCAACGGCGGCGCTACAATGGTTCCTCAATCCATGAAGTGGCTTCCTAAGACCGTCGATGCAGTCCCGATCGAACTCCTGGCCACCGCGTTATTTTCAAATACCAGCCTCGGCCTCAAAACTCCGCCGCTGGCCTCAACCCTCGCCCGCCTCCTCGTGATGCGCGGAGTCAACGACCCCGAAACTGCTGAACGCTTTCTGGCGCCATCTCTCGCGGATCTGCACTCACCTTACTTAATGGCCGGCATGAAAGCTGCTGTCGATCGCCTCGATGCAGCCATCGAAAACAGAGAAGGCATTCTGATCTACGGCGACTACGACGTCGATGGCACCACGGCAATTGTCATCCTCAAAACCGCGATCGAACTGTGCGGTGGCTCTGCGGACTTCCACGTTCCCCATCGAATCAAAGAGGGCTACGACCTTCGCGGCGACGTGATCGAACGCGCCGCGGCCGAAGGCATTCATCTCATCATCAGCGTGGACGCAGGCATTCGCGCCTTCGCCGCCGCCGAGACCGCGCATCGCCTTGGTGTGGACCTGATCGTCACCGACCACCACCTCCCAGGCCCGGACGGCATGCCGACCGCGCTCGCGGTGCTGAATCCGAATCAGTCAGCTTGCGAATATCCCTGCAAAACGTTGTGCGGCGCAGGCGTTGCATTCAAATTAGCGCAGGCCTTGATGGAGCGCCGCCTCACTCATAGAGATCAAGGTCCGCTATTGAAGTCGTTCATGAAAGTGGTCGCCATCGCCACCATCGCGGACGCCGTGCCATTGACCGGGGAGAATCGCGTTTTCGCCAAGCTGGGTCTCGAAGTCTTGCACTCAGCCGTAAATCCCGGGCTCAGGGCGTTGTTGGAGGTCGCGCAGGTCGGCGGCCGGCCGCTGACTTCGGGCGACGTTGGATTCCGCATTGCGCCCCGCATCAACGCCGCCGGCCGCATGGACGTTGCCCGCGACGTAATCGAACTGTTCAGCGTGAAAGACGCGGCCCGCGCCCGCGAGATCGCCAACAAACTCGACCAACTCAACGCCGAGCGTCAAGCGGAAGAACGCAGAATTCTCGATGCCATTCATTCGCGACTCGAACAGGAGCCTGCGCTGCTCGAGTCCTTCTGCCTAGTCATCGATGGCGATGGATGGCACCGCGGAGTAATCGGAATTACGGCAACGCGGGTTGTCGAACGCTACTGCCGTCCCACGCTGGTGATCTCACGCGATGGAGACCAGGCCCACGGCTCGGGCCGATCCATTCGAGCATTTCACCTGCTAAACGCGCTTGAGTCTTGCGCTCCATTGTTTACCCGTTTCGGTGGACATGCCCATGCCGTCGGTTTTTCCATGCCCGCCGCGAACCTGCCCGAACTGTGCGCCCATCTCGACGCATACGCCCGCGCCCGCCTGACACTTAGTGATTTCGAACCCATCCTCGACGTCGATGCTGAACTTCCATTCGATCAAATCAGTCCCGACTTGTTTCAAGCTCTGCGGCGACTCGAACCCTTCGGCATGGGCAATCCCGAACCAGTCTTTGCCGCCCACAACCTGCGCGTGATGGCGATGCCACGAATGATCAAAGAAAAACACGTGAAGCTGAAACTGTCGTCCCAAAACGAAGGCCTCGGTGAAGCAGGCGTGCTGCCGCGAGTCCACGCTCAGAGTTCCGATCGTGGCTGGCGAAAATCAATCGTTCACGATGCCCTCGGATGGCGCATGGCCGAGCGCATCCAGCAAGCAGAACTCCTCCCCGGCGATGCTTTGGATATTGCCTTCACCCTCGATCACAACGACCACCCCGAGTTCGGAGGACTGGAACTCTCACTCCGCGACTTCAAGTGCCTGCAGCGCGCGGACAGAAGTTTGGCGCGAGCCGCAGTTTCCGATGCAACAGGAAAGTGAGAACTGCTAAGGTGGGCTTGCCTTCACCGGCCAAACATAATTGATCGGAGCGTGATCGGCCAGCTCACGTAACCTCTCGTCGCCCTTCCGGAAAGCGTACCAAAGCGTGTATGCCGATACCGCGAAGACATGATCCCAGAAAATCGTCCGCTCACTAGGATTGATCTTTATCTTGCGACTCCTCTTGATGTAATGCGGCTGTCCAAAATGCCGATAGCCTAAGCCGTCCGGCGGTATTCGCGCCACCAGGTCGCAGCAATCTACGTAGCGATAGCTCGTCAGGCCTTGCAATCCAGCGACAAAGTCGCTGTCGCCCACAAGCGGGCTGCCGAAAGTATAAAGAGCATCCGGTCGATGCAAGCCCGCCATCAAAGTCGCCATGGCCGCGCCCAGACTGTGGCCTGTGTAAACCAACCGGCACGGTCCCACGCTCTCGATCGCTGGCTCCAGATCTTTCCGCACTTCATTGAGCGCGCTAAGAAAACCTTCATGTACTCTGCCCGCTCCTTCCCACTTCACCAGCTCAAGGTCAACATCGAATACAAGATTGCTCGAGTCCTTCACGTCCGTTCCCCGGAATGAGACCACTGCAAGCTTGCCGTCTTTTCGTCCGTCATTCCCGACCGCCAAGAAGCAATGCGCCCCCTTTCCCTGCGGCCTGCTCGCGCTCTCGCAAAATCGCTGCGGCACAAACTCGACCCTTTCCAGGATCTTCGTGATTCGGTCCCGATCAAATCCAAACTGAGGTTCTTTTCTGCAATAGGCCAGCCTTGCCATCTCCGCACACAAAGCCGCTTCAGATTGCGGTGCCGGAAAAAAGAAACCATCCCGACGCCCAGGGTTGAACAAATCATCCTGCGCAGCGCTATAAGAAATGCGTGGGCTCACCGGATCCTCCTGTTCGAACGCCCATGGTTCGGACCGAGAATTCCAATTCTGGTCGCGTATCTTACACCCGAACGAACATGCCAGTGCACAGAAAACCCATCTGAGACTGTCGTTACCCCGAAGCCTGAAGCCTCAGGCCGCCCCTGAAGTACACTAATCTCCAGATGTCCTCTACTCTATCCCGTCTGCGCCGCTGGTTTGCTGGCGCCACGATTGCAGCCATATTGCTCGTCGCGGGGGCGTATTTCTACGCGCGACATCGCATTCAGAATGCCCTGCAACAGGTTCCAGCGAAGATCGGCCTCGAAATCAAGCAAAGCGCTACCGGCTTCACGGTCTCGAAGTCCGAGCAGGGACGCACCCTGTTTACCATCCAGGCCAGCAAGGCAGTCCAATTCAAGCAAGGCGGACATGCCGAGCTGCACGATGTGCAAATCACCCTTTATGGAAGCGACTCCACCCGCTTCGATCAGATTCGTGGCGCCGATTTCGAATACGACCAGCGGTCCGGAAATGTCATCGCCAAAGGCGAAGTCCAGATTGATCTGCAGTCAAATCCCGAAGGCCTGCTGAATCCCGACCAGTCCCCTCCCACGGAGCTAAAGAATCCGATCCACCTGAAGACCAGCGGCCTGATCTTCAATCAGAACACGGGCGACGCACACACGAAAGAGCGAGTCGATTTTGATCTGCCGCAAGGGAGCGGATCTGCCGTCGGAGTGAACTATGCGGCAAAGGCAAACGTGCTGACGCTGCAGTCGCAGGTGAATCTAGCGTTCAGCGGCGCGACTGCTGCGACCATAACCGCTGTTCGCGCGACCATCACCAAGGATCCACACCATGTCGTGCTCGACCACCCCCATGTGCAGAGTGGGGCTCGGCAGTGCGATGCCGACGAGGCCACACTCTTTCTGCGTCCCGACAACACCGTGGACCGCGTTCTGGCCCGCGGCAACGTCCTGGTCAAGGCCCAGGGCTCGCAGCCTGCAGAAGCCCGATCCGAACAACTCGAACTGATCATGGCCAAACAGCACGACACCCTGCGAACCGCTATTCTTTCCGGAGACGTCCGGACTCACATCGCAGCCAATTCGCCAGATTCGATGGAGGACGGGCGTCCCCGCCCGTCCTATCTTAGTCCCGCTGCGAAGCCCGGGGACGAAACGCCAAAAGAGTGGCCCATGCAAGGCAAGGCGGGCCGCGTCGTCCTCGAATTCGCCAGCAAGAATTTCCTGACCAAGGTCCACGCCGAAGATAACGTGAAGTTACTGCAGCATCAGAATCCCGCGACCGCCCCATCGAGCGCGCAGGATCTGGAGTTAACCGCACAAGGCGTGGATTTTTTTATGGCTGACCATTCTCATGCGGATGAGGGAAGCCACCTCGACCGCACTGAGACTTCCGGAGCCGCCCAGATCACCGTTCACCCCGCCGCCGGGAGCGCACAACAAACGCTAGTCACAGCAGCCAAGTTTGAAGCTCACTTTGACAACTCCGGGCAATTCACTTCAGTGCACGGTGCTCCTGATGCCCGCATCGTCAGCCAGAATCCCGGCGAGCCTGATCGCGTCAGCACCAGTCGCGTTGTCGACGCGGCTTTCCAACCCGGCAGCGGCATCCAATCCATCGTGCAGCAGGGGGGCGTTGCCTACGTCGACGGAGAGCGCAAAGCGTGGGGCGAGCGCGCCCGCTATACGCCCACCGATCAAGTCTTGATCCTCACCGGCTCTCCTCGCGTGACCGACGGCGGCATGACCACAACCGCGAACTCCATGCGCCTGAATCGTGCCAGCGGAGACGCCTTCGCCGAGGGCGACGTCAAATCGACTTACAGCGACCTGAAGCCGCAGGCCGGTGGCGCGCTCCTATCTTCTTCCAGCCCCATCCACGTAACCGCTCGCTCGATGAGCGTCCACGGCACTTCCGCGATCGCCCTCTACACCGGAGACGCCCGGCTCTGGCAGGACGCAAATGCAGTGGAGGCGCAGTCGATTGAATTCAACCGCGACCGCCGTTCCATGGTCGCCGTTGGATCGGCCACGTCTCGAACCGTCTCGACCGTCCTGTTTCAGGCCGAGAGGTCAGAAGGCACCTCTGAACCATCGACTCCGATTGCCATTACCTCCACGCGCCTCACCTACACCGACAATGAGCGCAAAGCGCACTTCGACGGCGATGTCATCGCCAAAAGCGCCGACATCACCATCACCGCCAAGAAAATGGACGCATTTCTCGAAGCCCGCGGTCGTACCAGCCAATCGCTTTCTGGAGCGGGAAAACTCGACAAGATCGTTGCCCAGGACCAAGTCGTAATCACCCAGCCCGACCGGCGCGCCACCGGCGATCTGCTTACTTACACCGCCGCGGACGACAAATTTGTCCTGACCGGCGGACCGCCTAGCATTTTTGATGCCGAACATGGCAAGATTACCGGCGTTTCGTTGACTTTCTTTAGGCACGATGATAGGGTGCTGGTTGAAGGCAATAATTCATCCCCTACCGTCACCCAAACGCGAGTGGCACGATAAATGCGTACACTAGCCACCGATGAAATCGGCAAATCCTATCGCAACCGCCGCGTTGTAAACGGGGTCAGCCTGCGCGTCGAACAGGGCGAAGTCGTTGGTTTGCTTGGACCTAACGGAGCCGGCAAGACTACAACCTTTTACGCGATCGTGGGCCTCATCCCCCCGGACACCGGTCGAGTCCTGATCGACGACGACGACATTACTGACGTCCCTATGTATCTGAGGGCGCGCCAGTACGGCATCAGCTATCTCCCGCAAGAAGCTTCGGTATTTCGTAAGCTCACGGTCGAGGAGAACATCCTGGCGGTTCTCGAGGCGCAGTCCATCTCTTGGCATGAGCGCCGGGAGAAGATGGAGAAACTGATCGATCAGTTAGGCTTGGAGCACATCCGGCAAAATCGGGGATACGCTCTGTCCGGAGGAGAACGCCGCCGGGTCGAGATCGCCCGCGCCCTGTGCATTAGCCCGACATTCATTCTGCTGGACGAGCCTTTTTCCGGGATTGACCCAATTGCTGTGCTCGACCTGCAAAAGATTATCAGTGATCTCAAAGCCAGCGGCATCGGGGTCCTAATCACCGATCACAATGTTCGCGAGACGCTATCGGTCACCGACCGTGCCTACATAATTAATGAAGGCCGGATTTTCCGCCAAGGTACGCCAGAACAATTAGGCGGCGACCCCGAAGTCCGCCGCGTGTACTTGGGCCAAAGTTTTTCGCTAGTGTGAAAAAACGTCGGGTCTTTAGTCGTTGGTCGTTGGCAGATCGACGACGAACGACCAACGACCAAAGACGAACGACCAAATTTATGGTTTTGTTGCAACACAAACTAAGCCTCAAAGTCTCGCAGAGACAAATCCTGACCCCGGGCCTCGTCCAGATGGTCAGCGTCCTCGCGCTCAATAAGCTTGAGCTGCGGGACATGATCACCGCCGAGATGGTCGAGAATCCGGTCCTGGAAGAACTGGAAGAATCAGTTCCGCTCATCGACGACGTAAATCGCCGGGAGGAGGAACGCGACCGCGCTCCCATCGAGGAGAGCCCGACCGCCGCCGCTGACGCCGAGAAGAAAGATCCCTTCGAAGAAATCGACTTCGGCTCTTTCTTCCAGGATTACCTCGACCCCGGCTACCGCAGCTCCCGTGAAATGGAGGACATCGAGCGCCCTTCGTTCGAGAATTTCCTCTCGAAACCCGGCAGCCTGACCGACCACTTGGTTTGGCAACTGGGTTCCATCTCCATGCGTCCCGAAGTGCAGGAAGCGGTTGAACGCATCATCGGCAATCTCAATGAAGATGGCTACCTGATCGCCAGCGACGAAGAGCTACTGGGAGTCGCGCCACCGTCTCCGCCGGAGTCCGATGCTGCCGTCGTCGAAAACGTTTTCAAAGAAGCCGCCGCTATCGGAATTAGTTCGTCCGCCCCCAGCTCGTCCGAAGAAAGGTCGTCCGAACCAAGCGCGTCCGAGCCGAGTCCATCCGAAGAAGCCGCGCCCGAGGCTTCGTTGGAACTGGATTCGTCCGAGCTCGCTTCGCCGGAATCTGTTTCGACCGACTCTCTCTCGATTGATCTCGCCAGTGATCTCGCCGATGCCGCAAGTTGGAGTGAGCAATCGCATGGATTAGACCTCTCTGGCACCGCCGCTGCAACCGCACCGGAGCCAATCACTGCTCAACCAGCGCCAAAGCCAGCTCCAGTTCCGCATCCGGTTTTTCCGGCCAGTTTCACCGTCTCCGATCTCCACGAAGCCATTGAAGTAGTAAGGCAACTTGACCCACCGGGAATAGCATGCCGCGATCTTCGCGAGTGCCTGCTCTACCAGTTGCGCTATCACCAACAGCAACACGAGCTGCACAAGAATGGCAACGGAGAATCCACGACCCAAGTCCTCACCGACGCGATCGCCATCGTCGATCAGCATCTGCGCGCAGTGCAGAACAAGCAATACAAGGAAATCGGCCGCGCGCTAACTCGCCCGGTAGAGGCCGTTCAGCAAGCGCTGGATTACATTCGCACCCTCGACCCGCGCCCCGGCCTGCGCTATAACAAAACCCAGCCGCGCCTCATCGAGCCTGACGTAGCTTTCGTGAAGCATGGAGACGAGTGGCTGGTGGTCATGAACGACGAAGACGTTCCCCAGCTTCGCCTCAACCCCGCCTACAAGCGCCTCCTCACCAAAGAGACCAACGACAAGGACACGCGCAACTACGTCAAAGAGCGCTACAAGAGCGCTATCCAGCTCATCAAGAACATCGAGCAGCGCAAGCAGACCATCGTCAAAGTTTGCTACAGCATCCTGGCCCGCCAGCAGGATTTCCTCGAAAAAGGCATCGACCAGTTAAAGCCCATGATGATCAAGGAGGTGGCCGAAGAAATCGGCGTACATCCTTCCACTGTCAGCCGCGCCGTGGCCAGCAAATACGCGCACACCCCCCAGGGCGTGTTTGAACTGCGGTACTTCTTCAGCGAAAGCGTCAACGGTCCCCAGGGCGGCAACACTTCGCTGCTCATCCTGAAACGCCGCGTCAAGAAACTCATCGAGGAAGAAGATCCCGCCCGGCCGCTCACCGACGAGCAGATCACCCGCATCCTGCAATCCCAGGGGATACAGGTCACTCGCCGCACGGTTGCGAAATACCGGGAAGACATGCGCATCCCGAGCACTCACCAGCGCAGAGTAAAGAAGTAAAAAGTTTGCACAGCCGGCGTCCGCCGGCATTTAGGCTCACGAATCTCCCGAGTCGTACAGGTTATGTTGTTCCTAAAGGACGAACAACAATCCCAATGAGGGGGCGCTCATGAACGTGGAATACACCGGCAGGCATTTCGAAGTCACTCCCGCCATTCGCAAGGAGGTTGAATCCGGGCTCGTCAAAATCCGCAAAATTCTGGGCAACAAGTTTGAAACCAAAGTCGTCCTCGCCGTCGAGAAGCACCGCCACAAGGCCGAGATCACGATCAGCCCGCGCAACGGACCTCTCGTTGGACTAGCCCAGGCCGGCGACATGCCCTCCGCCATCAGCGAAGCCCTCGATCATCTCGAGAAACAAGCAGTCAAATACAAGACCCGCTGGCGCACCAAGAAACGCCACAACCATAAGAGTCCCAATCCGAAGAGCCAGAGTTCCAGGGCCCCTGTTGCTGGAAAATGGAATGGTGAGGGCACTCAGGAGGCGATGGGAATTGCCGTCGGCCTCTCCGAACAAACCTCGGTGGACGTCGTCGTGCACAAGTTCCCCGCGGTCGCTCGCACCACCGAAGTTCACCTGGTGCGATCCGAGGACGCGGTCGCCCTGCGCCCCATGACCCTGGAAGAAGCGATCAAAGAAGCTCACTTCCGCGATCGCGATGTCTTTGTCTTCCGCGATCCCAAAGGCAAAGTCATGGTCCTCCATCGCACCCGCGACGGAAAAATGGAACTGATCGAAGCCCCGTAACTACGCCCGTGTAGGGACGGGTCTTTGACCTGTCCCTCGCAAATCTCCGCAAGAACCACGTGGGGACAGCCGCCCTCGGCTGTCCGCCGAGCGGAAGCTAGGCAGCTTAAGCTTTATCTCACTTACAAAACACTCCGCAACGTGTATGATGCTCTCGCCGTTTCCCCCAACAAATCAACTCTAAGGAGATCTATGAAAACGATCTACCGTCTTGCTGCGTTCCTGTTGTTGCTGGCTCCCGCCGTTCTCGCGCAAGAACATTACACCGAGGGCCCAGTCTGGCGCGTCTCCCTGATCCGGGTAAAGCCCACTCAGATGGACGCCTATCTGACCAGTCTCCAACAATCCTCCAAGCCCATCCTCGACGCAGAAAAGAAGGATGGAACGATTATGGATTACAAGCTTTTCCTCAAAGAGACCAAAAGCAATCCCGAAGATTGGGACGTCTGCCTCGCCGTCGAATACAAGAATCACGCTGCCATGGACGGTCTGGCCGCGAAGGGTGAAATGTTTCGCGACAAGATCCTCGGCGGAAAACAACCCGCCCAGCAGTTGGCCGAAAAGCGAGCCGAGATCCGCGAGCTAATCACCTCCGACCTCCTGCAAGAGATCATCCTCAAATAGAGCAGACAATCAAGGGCCGGGCTCCCCACCCGGCCAAGTCCCAGTGACTGTATGGGGACAGCCGCCGCCGGCTGTCCACGAGCGAAGCTCGGCTCGATGTTCCGCTTTCAGGTAAAATCACTCAGACCTTGACACAGGGAGCCGTGATGCGCATGGCGCGACTAACTTCGGGCCTTATTCTCACGCTCTTATGCATTTCCTTGCAGGCTCAGACCCCAGAACAGAAACTGACCGTAACCGGTAAGCTCAGCCGCGCAATGGCCATCGGGGGAGAAACGACCGGCTGGGTTATTCAAGTTGAGTCCGAAATTAACGTCGACGGCAAGCAGGTCGATTCTATTGAACTGGATTATCACAAAACCAGCAAACTTGAAAAACTGGAGAACCAGCGCGTTCAGGTGGTTGGCACGTTATCCCATCGGCAAGGAGCGGAGACAGGGGAGCGGACTATTCTTCTCGCTTCCTCAATCAGAGAAGCCAAGGCCACGGGGCAACCGAAATCCCCGCAGATGGTGCCCTTCAGCTTCACAGGCAGCGAGTGGCTACTCGAAGATCTCGCTGGTAGCGGAGTGATGGATGGTATTCAAGCGACGCTCACCTTTCCCGAAGCCGGGAAGATCGCAGGTAACGGATCGTGCAACCGCTTTTTTGGTCCAGGAGAGATCAGCGGGGCCACGATCAAATTGGGTCCTCTGGCTTCAACCCGAATGGCTTGCCCAGAGGCGGTGATGAACCAGGAGACGAAATATCTGGCAGCGCTCCAGGCAGCCGAGCGCTTTGAGTGGAAAGATCCTTATTTGCTGATTTACTGCAAGGGCTTCGAAAAGCCCCTACGCTACACGCGCCTATCATCGAAGCCTGTCCAGCACCCTGAATAAGGTGCCCAGATCTACTCGCATCGTCCAGGCAGGAACTCACAG
>Ga0210403_10001731_pt1 | contig 20306 bp, 19 predicted proteins | sample IncBWC19MmetaG_FD_150863 | JGI IMG/M metagenome (GOLD analysis project Ga0210403, IMG submission 150863) | Forest soil microbial communities from Barre Woods Harvard Forest LTER site, Petersham, Massachusetts, United States - Inc-BW-C-19-M | ecosystem: Environmental > Terrestrial > Soil >... | reverse complement strand
GGCTCAGCTTTTGCGGCAACCGGATTGTCGTTCCCGGTTACGATTCCGGCCGGGCAGCACGTGCAGTTCACCGTAACGTTTACGCCTTCCGGAACTGGCGCGGCATCCGGCAGCGTATCATTCGCCAGCAATGCCTCGAATTCTCCGACCGTCGAAGATTTCACCGGCACTGGAACCCCTCCCCCGCAGCATAGCGTCAATCTCTCCTGGACCGCGAGCACATCGACGAACATCATCGGCTACAACATTTATCGTGGCGTGAAGTCGGGCGGACCTTATTCGAAAATCAATTCGGTCCTGGACGCAAGCACGCTTTACACCGATTCGACCGTCGCCGATGGAACGACCTACTACTATGTCACGACTTCGGTCGATTCGAGCAACGTAGAGAGCGGCTACTCCAATCAGACCACGGCCGTGATTCCGCCACCGTAGTTCTCCAGGTAGAAATTCCAATAGGTTCTCGAAAGTGGATCGGGGGCAACGCCTTCGGTCCACGGTTTCGAGGAGGACGCCGGCTTCGGAACGTCCCCCGCCACTTGTGAGCTTTTCCCGTTGCAGAACTTAATCTATTTCTTTGGTCTTACCTGGATTTCCACAAGAAAGGACATATGTTCAAAGCCTTGCTTTAGCGTTCCGAAGCTTTCCGGGATGTATTGCCGTCACCTTTTCAATTAACCGATAAATCTCAACAATACTCGCGCCACGCAACTCTTCCGCGCCGTGTCTCCGTCTCTCCTTGCTCCAGCCGTGATCGCGATGCTGCTTGCATCAATTCCTCGCGCGCAGGCATCTGACATTGCCCCCGGCAAGCCGGATTCGTCTTGAGCCAGCATCCGCAATATGCCGGCATGGCGGTGAGTGCCGAGCTGAAAGCCCACCCACGCCCCCTTTAATCCAGCCCCTACTCGCTCGCCCTGCCCGCACAGCAGTTTACCTCTAGTACGGGCAAACCTCCGGCTATCTGGGCTCTCGGCTGCGGGAATCTGTTCCACTAACCCCCGAACTCAAAGGGACAACCTTCTTGTGCAAGAGTTTGCACACACTCTTTCGACTATCGATATGCCTCAATTACGCAAATTCCTGAATCCGCGATAGTAAAGCACTAATAGGAATCAACGCTCGTAGGCTGCAGAATTGCGATGGCAGGGAAAGCAAGTCAGCCGAGAGCGCAATGAGATACCTGCAATTCGTGGACATAGGTTACTTATCAGTAGTGATTGGGCGGGGTGCTAAGAGCCTGATTTTGGTGGTTCTTTTGAGCGGCGTGGGCCTTGCTCAAGCGGTTTCCATTGCTACACTTAATGATGGCCCACCTCCCTCCTTTCCTGAAAACTCAGCTCCGTCTGGCCCAGTTGCACCCGATGCGAGTTCGTTTAGTCCCGGCGCCGTGGCAGCGTCGCCGACCACCGCCAGTGCGCTGCCCGGAGCACCCAGCCCTCATAAATTTTGGGATAACGAGAATCGGGCTCTATTCACAACTGTTGCCGCTCTGAGCGCTGCTGACTTCTCGCTGACCCGGTCCATCCTGCAAAATGGCGGTAAGGAACTGAACCCTGTGACCCGCCTTTTCAGCGGCAGTACGGCGGGCCTGGCGGCCAATTTCGCGGGCGAGACCGCCGGAATTATCGGGCTCAGCTACTTCTTCCACAAAACCGGGCATCATCAGTTAGAGCGACTTACCCCTATGCTCAACATTGGGGCATCGGCGTTTGCGGTGATATACGACCTGAACCACCGTTAGGCTCCTCGCTGGTCAAAGCTACAAACTCAACAACAACATTCTTTCAGCCTTGGTATTCCATCTTATCCGTGGTAAGATTCCCCCGCTTTGCGGCAGTGCGGCATTGGGGCGCGCTCCTTACGAAGATCCCGAGGAGACGCTCGTATGACCCGAAAGTATTTTCTTCTGACAGTTCTTCTGTGTGTTTCGGCCAGCATCTTGGCTCGAGCTGTGAGCGGCGATGAGCTCATTCCCGCCGGAACGCTTCTGCAGTGCACCTTGGATGAACCCAGCTTCTCGTCCAAAACCGCGCAGGTTGGCGATCCTGTGCTTTGTTATCTGGGACACATCTCGGCCTTCGGGCGTTCGATATTTCCCCGAGGGGCGGAACTTAGCGGCCACCTCCAGGATTATCAAAACCCCGGACACTTTGTGGGCAAGGGTTGGATTGAGATCGATTTTGATCGCATCATCCTTCCCGGTGCTCAGGTCTACCCACTGTCTGCGAAAGTTATTTCAGCACCCCATCTGAAAGTCGACGCCGAGGGAAAGGTCCACAGTAAGGGCCATCCGAAGAGGGATGCCGCGCTATGGGCGGTGCCCGTCTTCTGGCCGGTCAAGATCCTCACCCTACCCAATCGTGGGCCGTACCCGGCCTTCAAGGGTGAAGCGCGGCTGACCTTGCGTCTGCTGGAAGATATCGAGGTTCCGCTTTCGGCAGCAAACGCGAGAGCTTCGGTTCCCATGCCCCCGTGGGTTTCGCCCAGCCGTTATGACGCATCTTCATCTGTAATCTACTCGCCGGCGTCGTTAGCTCCGCGAGGGCAAACCGCGACCCTGCAGCAGGCCAGCTTCGTACAGCGTCCGCCGGAGCCACAGCCCGTTGCACACCAGGAATTGCAGTCGCCCGAGCACCAAGCGACAGTGATCGTTCTCAAGGGTGGCGCCGCCTGGCTGGCTCAGGACTACTGGGTCGAAGCCGGACAGCTCCATTGTTTGAGTTCGGACGGAGAACAGAAGTTGGTCGCGCTCGAGTCGATGGATCTGTACCAAACCGTTCGTGTGAACCGGGAACGACATGTAGAGTTCGTCCTACGCTCGAAAGACCTTAAAGGGCCTAGCGAGCAGTGAGCAGTCGCTACAAAGAGTTACTTTGCGAAAAATCGGGAGTCTGCGCTCGGGCTGCTTAACCAGTCTGGCAACGCGGACTCCTGCCCTTTTGCTGCAAAAGATCTCCCCGATTTCGGACGCGAAATCCCACAAATGGACGCTCGAAACCTAAGATCCCGTTTCTCGCGTCGCAATGTAGTTGAACAGCAAGCGGTTATTTTCCGGCTGAATGGCGAAATTAATGCTTTGTCCTCCGGGGCGTTACTCTGCCTCGAAGGGGATACTCTATGCATCGAACCGAGCGCATCCGCCAGTCTGCATCCGGCCAGCTCACCTGGGACGAAATTCAAAAGCTCCAACATCAGGGTTGGAGACTGATCGCGCTCGAGTGGGAACGTGACCTGCCTGCGGGAGAGATTAAAGCAGGCGAAGAGCGCGACCAGGAAGACCCGCCTTTTGGCTTGCGCATCGCCCCCGACTGTTCAACCCTTATTGAAGACCGCAGTGAAAATGAGGCGCTCCTGGCGATGATGGAGTTGATCATCCAGGATGGCCCTTATTCTTCGATCGCGGAGGAACTGAATCGGCGAGGATACCGGACCCGCGAAGGGTCGAAGTGGACTCCGGTATCGGTGTTCGAAATGTTGCCCAGACTGATAGACGCGGGGCCCCGAATTCTCTCCAGCGAAAACTGGCATCGCCGGAAACAGGAATACAACCGCAGGATCAACCCTCCAGTCGTTTGAGGCCAACACCAACCCAAAACAAAACTCCCCCTTGCTGCACAACCCGGAGTCGAATCAAGCCGTCTACCGTCCGCCGTCTGACAATCGGGATAGCTCGCCCCACGGCTCGGGAAGAGTATGCTTGAAGTATCCTCTGGCTTGATTCGCCAAGACCCCCCAGTTTCGGACTTGCGCGGCCACTCTAGTCTAAAATGCTGGTTCAGGAACCAAGTCGCTAATGGAGGTTTCCATGCGTAAGATCGCAATTGTCATTGGAATCGTACTGGTTGTTATTGTTCTTGCCGTGGGCATATTCGTCGCCACTTTCAATCCCAATGACTACCGGGGAACTGTTCAGACGAAGCTCGAGCAGCAACTGGGTCGAAAAGTTACGCTGGGGAATATGGAGCTCGGACTGTTTCCCCTGCGGTTTCGCGTCTACAATCTCGCGATCGCAGACGATCCCAAGTTCGGCACGCGCGCCTTTGTCCAAACCCAGGAGCTCAGCGTTTCCGTCGATCTGCTTCCCTTGCTGAGCAAGTCGGTGCAGATAAATTCGCTCGCCCTTGAGCGCCCCAGCGTTGAAATGATCAAAAATGCGGAAGGCGTTTGGAACTTTGCCTCCATCGGACAGAAGACGCCCGCCACAGAACCGACCTCATCGGCCGCACCAAAGTCGCCTGCGGCGCCGGCTTCCGCCGCGCCACCTCCGCCTTCTTCCAGCCAGCAACAATTCTCGCTGGGAGAATTGGCAATCAATGATGGATCGGTCGCGATCACCGATCAGCAGGACCGCAAGCCGCGAACCGTTTACGATCACATCAATCTTAAGCTTACCGACTTCGCACCTGACTCTCCGTTCAATCTCGACGCTTCGGTTCATCTACCCGGTGCGGGAAGCCAGGAAGTTAGCCTAAAAGGTAAAGGTGGCCCACTTTCGCACACGAATCCCGCTGCAACGCCGTTCAAGGGTACTCTCGACTTAAAAGGAGTCGAGATCGCCGGACTGCAGAAGTTCCTGCAGAGCCCCGCGCTGGTCAACACCGATGGTGTGCTTTCCGGGCACACGGATATCGCCAGTGCGAATGGGAAACTTTCGGCGAGTGGGCAAATGGATTTAGAAAAGCCTCGATTACATGGCATCGATGTGGGATATCCGATCAAGATGGACTACGATGTCAGCGATGACGTAACCAACGACCTGCTCCGGATCAATAAAGGAGCAATCAAGTTGGGGCCTACTCCACTTTCGGTTACCGGCACGGTCAACACCAAGCCCACGCCGGCGCAGCTTGATCTGAATCTCAAAGCCACGAATGTCACCGTCGCGGAAATCGCGCGTCTGGCCGCCGCCGCAGGAACGGCATTCGCTCCCGGCACAACGGTCACCGGGCAAATCAACGCAGATATAAAGGCGCAGGGCGCCGCGGACAAACCGGGGCTGAACGGAACAATCGCCGCCAGTAACATCCAGGTTTCGGGCAAAGATGTCCCCAAGCCAGTCGCCGTAAAGGCAGTGAGTGTCGCCCTGACACCAACCGAAATCCACTCGGACAACTTTAATGTCACTTCCGGAGGAACCACCGCAGCGGTTCAATTCTCGGTGAAGAATTACACCTCCAACTCGGCGCTCGTGGATGCTACATTGCGCGCTCCGCAAGCGGCGCTGCCCGATCTGCTCTCCATGGCAAAGGCATACGGCGTCACCTCGCTGGATAAAATCAGCGGAGGAGGAAATCTCGCTGTTGATATGCAGGCCGCCGGTCCCGTGCAATCGCTGAGTTCAGACCAGCTCGTCAAAGCGGTGAATGGCACGATCAACGTCAACTTAGCCAATGTCCATTATGCCGGCGTGGACATATCCAACAAGCTCCTATCCATGATCGGATCCGGCAAAGCCGGAAAAGACCAGGGCTATACCAATATTCAGAAAGTGACCGGCAACATTGTGGTGAAGGGTGGAATCGCCCAAACCAGTAACCTGCAAGCGCTCCTCGATATCGGCAACGTAGGCGTAACCGGCACGGCAAACCTGGTCAGCCAAATCCTCAATATGCAGTTGACAGCGGTGCTGTCGAAGGCGTTCAGCCAGCAGGCAGGTGGCACTGCCGTCGGTGGCTACATGAACACCGCGCTGGCAAATAATCAGGGAGAGCTCGTGATACCGGCGAACGTCGGCGGGACTTTCCAAAATCCCGTGATTACGCCCGACGTCCAGAAGATCGCGCAGATGAAGCTGAAAGGTTTGATGCCCACCGCCGACAACCCCTTGGGGGCGGCGTCGTCTTTCCTGGGCGGAGCCGCGGGACAAAAAGGACAGCCTGCGGGACAACAGAATCCGGTGAATCAGATCATGGGTATTTTGGGGACCAAGAAAAAGTAGCCATGCTCTAAACTTGACCCGCACTAGTTTTGCGGCAAACCGCCTGACCGCAGCTTCACATGCAGCTTGATCGTCGCGATGGTTTGTCCACCAGCCTTGGCATCGCAAATGATCTCGTCGAGCTTGCGCTCACTACTTGTTGGCGCGACTGCCGTGATCAGCACGGGCAGCTGGTCTCCAGCTCGGAGCGAGTAACTTCCAGTTCCCTTCTCGGTGGCCCATCCCTCGGGCTCGGTCAGTGACAAAGTGACTTCCTGCTGCGACGCGGTGTTGTTGCGCAAGAATAACGGGATCTCCAATGTCGCTCCCCACGCAATCGCAATTTCCGGAACCATGGCCTTGGGCAAACGCTGCAACGCGTGGGCCGGCCGGAAGGTTTCATAGAAACCCCACGGGCCGGCAAGTTCCATCGATAATCCAGAGGGCGCCGCTTGAACTTCTTCAACGCGGCGGACATACGTAATTTGTCCCGGCGTGACTCCTTCGAAAACATCGCCCGTGGCGTTCCCAGCAACATTCGATTTACCGAAGGTGAGCTGCACCGGATCAGCCCAATCTTTCGCCTGCTCCTGTTCGTCCTTTTTTTCCAGGCCCTCGATGTAACTGCGGTATTGCGTAAGGTGAAATTCGAACGCCTCCATTGCGATCCGCCAATACGGAATCTTGTACGTGGGTGAAATCCCAGTAGTCGAATACTCCGGACCGGTATTCTTGAATTGGTCTTGTTCCTGGGCATCGGAGAAGTAGTAAATCTTCTTGGGCTGCCAGGGCCGCAGGCCTTCGAGCAGGGTTTCGTTGACGCGGACAGGAGCCGCGAGCTGAGCCGGAAAAACCGACGGGTCGCCTGCCGTATCAAACGCCTCAGTCGCGAGCACGCCCGAAGCCTGGTGGTCGCCGTGATTTTCGCCAATGAAAAATCCCGGCAACCAGGTCAGAATCACCTCCGGGCACGTCAGCCGCACCATGCGAACCACTTCTTCCAAAGCCGCTCCATTGTGCCAATTCGCCAGCGATTGCAAAACATTCTGACTGGGGGTATCGCGGCCATCCAGAAACCACACATTTTCAATTCCAAGCTTCGTCATCGCATGCCGCAACTCCATCTCTCGCACCGCCCCCAACGCGATCGCCCGTTCCGGCCCCATATTGTTATGACCGGCTTCGCCGTGGGTCAGATAGACCGCGGCCACGCGTTTGTGTTGATCGAGAAGCTGAGCCAGATAAGCGGACACTCCGGTCTCATCGTCCGGGTGGGCCACTACCAGAAGGACGTCGGCTTTGAAACGCGCGTCCGGCTCGGTTGCCGGCGGAGACTTGGGCGTCTGTGCCGCGAGCGTCGCCGCGAAAAGTGCGACTATGCAAAACGAGTATCGAAGTTTCACTGGCCTCCCGTTGCTCGTCTTTCCTGCATGGTCTTCCGTAGGATGTGGAATCTGGGCATGGGACGACTCCACATCTTGATTACGTGCGAATATCATTAGACGTTCAAAGCCGGACATAAGCACTATTACTTTTGCAGCCACCACTCAAGAAACGTATGAAGGCAGCGATCGAAGAGACATTTACTTCACTCAAGGGTCGGTTCCGTGGAGATTTGCTTCGTCCCCACGATGAGACCTACGCGCATGCCCGAGGCATTTGGAACGCCATGGTGGCACGCACACCCGGCCTCATAGCGCGCTGCGCCGATGTCGCAGATGTCCAGGCTGCCGTCCGGGCAGCCAGTGCCACAGGCGCTTTCACTGCGGTACGCTGCGGAGGACATAGCCTTGCCGGCTTCAGCACCTGCGATGGCGGACTAGTAATCGACCTGTCAAGAATGCGAGACGTAGCTGTCGATCGCGAGGCTCGTAGCGGCCGGTTCGCGGGCGGCTGCCTGCTCAGCTCGATCGACGTCGCCACTCAGCAAGACGGACTTGTTTTTCCCTCAGGCGTAGTCTCGCACACGGGAGCCGCTGGGCTGGTGCTCGGCGGTGGATTCGGCTGGCTGACCCGGTTGCATGGGCTCTCTGCCGACAACGTTGAAGGCTTCACTCTGGTAACAGCAGACGGTTCCATTGTGCGCGCCCATGGCAAAGAGAACGTCGATTTGTTTTGGGCCCTGCGCGGAGGTGGTGGCAACTTTGGAGTGGTCACTGAGTTCGAAGTGAAACTCCATCCGTTAACATCCGTGGTCCTGGCAGAGGGATTGTGCCTGGGCGATGACATGTCCGGAATCCTGCAACGCTGGAGGGATTTCATGCCGGAAGCGCCCGACAAACTGAAATGGAACCTGAATTTGCGCATCGCTCCCGACACGGAAAACGTGCCTGCGGATGTTCGCGGACGCCCGGTCGCGAGTGAGTCCGTGCTTTGGGTGGGCAACCCCGAGGAAGGCCGCGCATATCTTGACCATGTCCTGTCCCTGTGCAGACCGCTCGCGGTGAACCGAAAAGTTGTGTCCTACCTCGCCCTGCAGTCCATGGCGGACAACGAGTTTCCGCACGGCCGCCGCTATTACACCAAGTCCGGCTACTTCAAAACACTCGATGACAGCAGCATCGGCCAAATGGTCCAGGCTCTGGCCACCGTCCCATCTCCGACGACTCAAATCGAGCTTGCCTATGTGGGCGGAGCAGCGGCGCGGGTCGCCGCTGGAGAAACGGCATTTGGTGACCGCAGTTCGCCTTTCATCGTCAATCTACTCGCGAACTGGTCAGATGCCTCAGAGGACGCCGCCAACATCGCGTGGATTCGCAATCTTTTCAAAGTGCTTCGTCCCTCGATGGCTCAGGGAGTTTACGTCAATTTCATGAGTGGCGACGAGGACGACCGCGTGCCCGAGGCTTATCGCGAACGGTGGGATCGCCTCGTCGAGGTCAAATCGCATTACGATCCCAACAACTTCTTCCGGCTGAATCAGAACATCCCGCCAAAGAAAACCTGGGATCGGGCGCGGCCCGTCAAGGACAAGGTGTGAATTTCAGCGAGCTCGGGGGAGATCGAAAAAGCCCGGTCGGGAGGAGATCCGCGTTCCGGGCCTTTCTTAAGGTGATGCAGCAGGAATTGTAAACAGTTCGGCCGTTAATGTCTAGTTTGTTAATAGACAAACATCTACACGTTGATTCTCCGTTCGATCAGGGCAGAATCCCTAGCAATCGCAGGGTGCTCACCCCGGTCATTACCGCGACGAACACCATCACTACGTATTCCGCGATGTTCGCGACCACGCCCGTTGCCTGCGTTCTCCGCAGAAAGTCTGTCATATTCTCTCTCCTCCCGGCAGCCTTCAACTTGTTCTCGACTGCTATCAGTTTGGGCTACAGACGACGATTCAACAATGGCTCGTTGGTGGGGCTCGTCGAACACCCGTAACCAGCCGCCGATGACCCAAGTCACAAGTCTGAGCCGGCTTATGAGAGAGCCCGGCGTAAGGCTCGATGCGAGCCTTACTTATGTAACTGGCGCGCGTTTAAGCGGCCTGCGATCATCAGCAGCAGCGTGGGAGGCGGCCATGACTGCGAAGAAAGCTGTTATTTTCACTACCGTGTTTAGTTTGTTATTCACGACCAGCCTGTTCGCCACTCCATCGGACGGCGCGCAACCCGCGCCCCAAACCGCACGGCAGGCGCTGCTGGAGATGTTTTTTGGCAAGACGCCGGGAACGTTCGAAAGTCATCTGCCAGAAGCAACCCGGGCGGCGCTGCGAAAAGCTGGAACGACTTCGGGCGCATCCATGCTGAGCGGATTCTCGATGCTCACCGGCCAACTCAATTCCCGCGGGCAGCAATTGCAGACTTTTGACGCCGGGCCAACTTTGGTATTGCTTGAGAATCCCGATGCCCACAGCAAGTTTGAAATCGACGTGGAACGCGACGACCTGCGTGCCGACGAAGATGAGATCGAACTTTCGTTCCACGGTTCGAAAGATGGAGAGACTCAGACTGCGGGCGCGAAGTTCCGGCTTACTCTCACTATGAAACAGGATGCCGGAAGCTGGCGGCTTAACGAAATTTCCATGACGATCGGAATGTCGCTGACCGATCCCGCGTTTCTGAAAGCCATGACAACCAATATGAGACCAGCCGCAACCACCATGGTGGGCGGCCAGGCCTCGGCAGGCGGCCCGACAACGCTCACCCCAATGAGCGGAATGACCGCAGCCAACGAATCCGCGGCGGTTGGCAGCCTCCACACGCTCAATACAGCTGAGATAACCTATGCCGCCAGTTTTCCCGCGCATGGTTTCACCTGCACCTTGTCGGACTTGGGCGGCATGGGAGGCGGCAGCGGGGTCACGGAGCGCCAAGCGATGCTAATTGATCCGCGACTTGCCGGCGGCAAGAAGAACGGCTACCTCTTCGCGCTCAGCGGGTGCGACGGAACCCCGGCGTCGAGGTACAGCGTCACCGCCGTGCCTGCGGATCCGACTTCCGCAACGCGCGCCTTTTGCAGCGATGAATCCGCGGTGATTCGTTTCTCCGCAGACGGCAAAGTTGAATCGTGCCTGACCACGGGTAAACCGTTGCAGTAAGAAACCACCAACGAGCACCTTCAAGTTGCCGGACGAATCTACTCGGCCTCGATGTTCACCACACGAATGATTTCGGTCTTGGGATCCAGAAAGCCGCGGACCTTCACCTTTTCGCCGACAAACCCCCGTGGCAGATCCTGGTTGTCGAGATGATAGACGTGCTCCTTGGATGCCAGCACGAATTTTCCGCCCATGTGCACAATGCAAAATTGCGAGCATGAAGCCGGAGTGCTTCCCGCGTCCCCGGACTTCGACTTCAGCATTTCCTGATGCGACTGCGTCAGGGAATGAACATTGAGTGCACACTGGCTGTCGGAAATCTCACCTCGAAACGTTCTTGGCTCTTCCTCTCCAGCGAATGCCGCGAACGATAACGTCAGTAACCACACCGAACTCACAACCGAAATTCGCTTCATATATTCCTCTCAAGTTAGGACGTCACTACAAATTTCATGAACATTCCCTCGTGCTCTTCACTGCAAATTACGGTACACACCACGACGTATTCGCCAGGTTCGCCCGGTGCGGTCATCGGAAACTCCTGCGTGCCCGGCTTCAGCAACAGATCCCAGCCCGGCACTTTGGACCGATCCTTGGCTCGAAGCAGCGAGAAGCCGTGTATCGATCCATCCCGGTTCCACGATTTTCCCTTGCGCGCCGTGATTCGTAACAGAATCTGTTCGCCGGCCTTCACCGTGATTTCCGGCTTTTTCTCGCCCGCAATTTTGTACCGGCTGTCTTTGTCCGCCAACACTTCAATCACGTGAACCGGGCCGCTCGAGGGTGCTTGAGCGAAGGCGATCACCCAATTCACCAAGACCACTCCACACAAATTCCCGGCTCTTCTCCTCACTGTGTCCTCATTAGCCGCTACTGGGTCAAGTAATACAGAACGAGGCGCATGTCCTCGTCAGTAATGGTGGCCCGCACCCGCATATGGCGAACAATTGTTGCCATCATACGGGGCGGAAATTTCTGTGGTGCGGCATGGCAACGGCCGCAATTTGCATGGAACCTCTTTTCTCCCTCCAGCCGCATCGCGTCTGCCTGCGCGCTGTTTTGTACGACTGGGATCGTCGCGCTGTTGCTGCGCGGCGAATCTACCGCCGCACACAGCACTGATATCAACGCCAAAGAAATGCTCGCGACGATAATCTTGAGTCTCATTACTGCGCTCGTCCTAACGGAACCATAAAGCGATAAGCGATCCCGAACGTCCAAAGATTGAAATTCCCATCCGAACTGAATTGGCGGCCGTAACTCGACACAGCCTTCAGTCCATCGTGCAAGTAATAGTTGAGTCCGAATTCCCCTTCGCGCGTATTCGCGCCAGGCAGCCCCAGTACCTCGGCCTGGTCTGACCCAATCGGGCCGCTGAAGAATTGCTCCGCTCTTCCCGCAAGTTCGAGGCGCCGCACTGCCTTCTGCTGGAACTGGCTCAACCGGTAGGCGCCATCGACCCAGTACCCGCTGCCTTGGTTCGACCGGGCATACTCGCCGTGCATGTTGAGCGGCAGCCGCTGAGCCTGCCACGCAGAATAAAATCCAAAGGCATTGGTGCGTCCATCTTGCAGCAGCTTCTGCCAGGAGGCTCCTACTTCGAGGCGCGAGCCCGGCAGGAATACACCCACTCGTCCGCCAACGTTGCGCTCCGATTGGAGGTTGTTATGCACCGTGCTTATTGCGGAAACGTAGACTGCATAGGTCAAGTTCGCTTTGGCGTTGACCGGAAATCCACCGCGCAACATCGCCCCGTCGCTCGATTCGGCGGAGAGCGGCAAAATCAAAGGATCCTGCTGCAAGCTGCGGATCCAGATGGGATACAAGCGCTCGTTGAAAATGCCAAAGGGTGTAAGAAATCGCCCCACGGTGATCGACAAGTAAGGGTTGGCGATGTAGTCCACTTGCGCATAGTCGAGATTCTTGCTCACCGGACCGCCGTAAGGGCCGCCATCTGGCGGGCGCTGAAACGCTCCCTCAAACTCCGCTCTGGATTCCACAAGCCAACGATTCCCCAAAGGAAGGAGCAGAACAGGATTGATTTGGGCGTCAAACTGATTTTGTCCCGCTGTTACAAAATTGAAATATCCTGCGCTGCCGCTAAGGACGGGAATCGGAGTGTCAGAAGAAGATGTCTGGGCCAACAAGAATGCAGGAGGTAGGCAGAAGAGGAGCAATACGTGGGCAGCCCGCAGCGAAGCGAAAATCCGCAACCACCGGCGCGCCAGGTTTATAGAAACCTTCACAACCCATCCCACTTCCCCGCTGCATTCGTTGGAGCCATTGTGCGTTACAACCCGCAACCCGAGGAAGATGACGGAAGTAATCGCCGGCGGCAAAGCCAGATGATCCCTAGCCGATAATCCAGGTCTCACCTAGCTGTTTGGCGGATGTGCGATTTTCACCTCCCCTCCATGATGAAATTCACATGGACAAAGCAATGTTTATGCCACATCAGTCAGGGAGGTAAGAATGGCTTCCGTACTCGCCAGTTTTTCGCAAGAGCTCTCCGCCGCGGCGGAAAAAGCAGGACCATCCGTCGTCACCGTACACGCGAGGCATCGCATGCCTTCGAGCGGCATTCATTGGCGCCGGGGAATCGTAGTCACCGCGAACCATACAGTCCGCCGCGAAGATGACATTACCGTACTCGTTCATGGCGGAAAACGTGTATCCGCAAAACTAGCGGGCCGTGATCCCGGCACCGATCTCGCAGTTTTGAAATTCGATCAGGAGACCGACGTTCCGATTCCGCAATTCGCTGACACCGCAAACTTGAAGCTTGCCAACTTCATACTCGCGCTCGGCCGCACGCGTTTCGGAAACCTGGTAGCCAGTGCCGGGATCATCGGAGGCCTGGGCGGCGAATGGCGCACTTGGCGTGGGGGTCGGATCGACCAGAACATTCGCCTCGACCTAGCCCTCTACCCCGGCTTTTCTGGAGGCTCGCTGGTCAACGTCGAGGGCAGTGTTCTCGGCCTCAACACCAACGGCTTCGGCCGCGGACGCGCCGTGACCATTCCCGCCGCAACGATCAATCGGGTCGTCGACGAACTGCTCGCCAAGGGTTACATCGCCCGCCCGTATCTCGGAATCGCCATGCAGCCGGTTGCCGTTCCCGAAGCGCTGCGCGCCAAGCTGAGGTCGTCTGCGGCCGGCGGCCTTATGGTTCTCCATGTCGAAGCCGGAGGTCCCGCCGACAAAGCCGGAATCGTTCTCGGCGATGTGATCGTCGAATTACAAGGCAGGCCAGCCTTGGACACCGACCATATTCAGGATTTGCTGGCGGCCGCGAAGGTCAACGAGAAGATCGCGACCACCGTAATCCGCGGCGGCGCACCTCTCGAGCTGTCAATTACTTTGGGAGAACGTCCCGCGAAGTAGAGTTGATTCTGAAATGACAAAAAGAAACGGAAGCAGGGTCATTCGCGTACTGTTGGCGGCTGCCTCCACCGTCCGGCGTGCGGGCCTCGAAGCATTAGTCAAAAAGGTTCCGTTGCTCCAGCTCGCGGGAAGCCTCCATAACGCTTTAGCAGTCGCGCAATACGCCGCTCAGCTTCAGCCAGATGTAGTCTTGCTCGACCTCGAGAACGAAACTCCCACACACGAATCCGCTATGTTTCCCGTCGTCGCGCTCATCGACGAACCTTCCGTAGATTGGACGGCGCACGCCCTGCGCTCCGGCGTAAAGGCAATTTTGCCCCGGGACTCTGGCATGGAAGATATTCTGGCGGCTATTCAAGCGGCTCATGCCGGATTGATATTGCTCGACGCCGACGTGACGCAGAATCTGGCTTCGCGGATTCCCTCACCATCAGCTCGACCGGCAGCAGCTTTGGACGACCTCACTCCCCGTGAAATCGAAGTCTTGCGCATGCTCGCCGAGGGGCTCGGCAACCGGGAAATGGCGGCGCGCCTCGGCATCTCCGATCACACCGTCAAGTTCCACATCAGCTCAATCCTGGACAAACTGGGAGCGGCCACCCGCACTGAAGCCGTAACCATGGGCATCCGGATGGGAATTATTCTGCTCTAACACTCACGAATTCGCGCCTACCGCGTCTAATCCGTGTCAAAACGGAGGAACCATGAACCACCATCCTCGTCTGGCTACCTGGGTCGGTACCATTCTCGGAACTCTTTGCGCCCTGCTGCTCGCCGTGGCTCAAGGACACGCCTCGGATAAAGGGCGATACACCGAAGAGTTCCATCAAACTTATCCTCTCGCCGCCGGAGGCCGGATTGATCTCGACAACATCAACGGGGCGGTACACATCACCGCGTGGGATCAGAACGTGGTAAAGGTCGACGCCGTCAAATATGCCCGGACGAAAGAACGGCTGGACGAGGCCCGCATCGAAGTTGAGGCCAGCAGCAACCTCGTCTCCATTCGCACCCAATACCCGGATCACGACCACACGTTCGACGGCGGATGGAACGATCCCGCCGGGGTTGAGTACACGTTGACCGTCCCTCGCAGCGCCCGGCTCGACGAGATCAAACTGATCAATGGGCCATTGGATATCCACGGCGTCGCTGCCGAAGTGCGCGCCTCCTGCATCAACGGAAGATTGACCGCTGAAGGTCTGCAAGGCAGAGTCAAACTCGAAACCGTCAATGGCAGAATGGAAGCGCGTTTCGAGCGGTTGTCCAATTCCCCGGTTGAACTGTCGTCCGTGAACGGCAGCCTTGAGCTGATTCTGCCTTCCGACGCCAAGGCGGAAGTCGAGGCTTCAACTGTGTCGGGCGGAATCGACGATGATTTTGGCCTGCACGTGCGACATCATCAGTTCGTCGGTCATGACTTGCGCGGCGAACTCGGCGGTGGCGGAACCCATATCCGGGTCGAGAACGTAAATGGACAAATCGAAATTCGTCACGCGAATGACGGAAAATCCCTCAGCTCCGCCAAGGATCTGAGCCACGATGACCGCGACGAGGATGACGACGAGATCTAAGAACGCCTCGTCCTGGAAACTCTTGGCCTGGTTCGTAAACACGTGGCAGCGCCAGGGTGTGCATGACAAGGAACTTGGGGTGGTCCACCCCGGCTGTGTATACCGTGGTCCGACGACTACATGTCAGCTGAAAAGCCCCGCCCTCTCGCAAAGAACGCGAGAAGGGTGGGGCACCTGCTTTTGTGGGTGGTGAAGGGATGGCCTACCCTCCCCCGGCTAATTCACCGTGAGGTTCACCTTCTTGGACGGAATTCCGTTCGCCACGACTTCGAGCGTGCTGGCTCCGGTCTCCATGCCCGATGGGACATCGAAATTGGTGGACACGATTGTGTTTCCGGTCGCGACTCCCATGGTGCTGTGGTCATGCGTCTTGGCGTAGACAACGTGTCCCGACGTTTTGTTGGTGATGCGCACCAACGGGTAGTTGGTGACCGAGGTCAGTTCGTCGCCAAATGCCTGGGCTTGCGACAAGCCATTGAACTGTTTGCCGGAGATATTGTAGGTGGAGCCACGCGTCACGGTGTGGGGGTACTGAGTGACGCTCGGAGCCCACGCCGGGTTGGGCTTGCCGGCTGGAATGAGGACCTCACCGCCCCCGACAATCACTTCGCCGTTTGGCAAATCCAGCAAGTGGCTGAAATAACCGAGGTAGAGACTGGGAGTCAGATTCTTGCCGTCAAACTCGTATGACCTCCCGGAGACGCCTACCACCAGAGGGTGGCCATTAGGCAGGAGTACAGCGTAGGAGTCGCCAGCGTTGTCATTATTTGGAAAATCGGGGCCTACAGTCCACTTACCTGTGGTGGGATGATAAATGGCAGTATGCCCGGGGCCGCCGCCGCCGTTTGAACCTGAGCCGGTGGCGAACATGGTGCCATCCGGTTGAAGCATACCCGGGCCGACTTCTCCAGGTGGATAATAGCAAAGGTTTTTCCCGTAGGGGATGCAACCGCTGCCGTAGGGCGAGTGCAAGTCAACGATGGTGCTGCCTAAACTGATCCATTTTTGTTGTGTAGAGTCGTACTTCTCCGAGTGCGGAGCGTTCGTCACATCGAAGGTCAAGACCGAGCCGTCCGGCATGAGCGTCCAGCCCTCTTCGGCGTTTCGGTCGCGCTTGCCGGTCGAACTGACTTCGGTCCAGGTGAGAGTGGCCGGATCCAGTTCCGCATCGCGCTTATCGAACTTGCTTCCTATCAGAAAATGGCCGTTGGGCAGGACGGTCGAGGGCGAGTCTCCGATAAAACCCCAACCTTTGGGAGGTTTCTGCATGGTCCAGGTATCTTTCGCGGGATCGTAAACCGCTCCCATGTTGGTGAACGCAAAAACGCCGAAATTGTATTCTCCGCCTTCGATAATCAGGCGGCCGTCGGCCAGGACGGAGGCGGCGAAATAAAGGGGCGCGTACCCGGATGGCAGACTGGCTAGTTGTTTCCAGGTTCCGTTCACGTAGCTTCCGAATTTATCAGGTGTGAGCCTCCACCAATCGGAGTACCCGTTACCCTGGTACATGACGGCACCGTCGGTCATGAGGAATCCGACGATGGCGCCGTCGGGCGGTTGGTGCACCAGGTTCTTCAGCGTCTGGGCAGAAGAAATTCCAATGGCCACAAGCACAAGAATGACTACGTGGAATGCCACCTTCTTTGACACGATGGATCACCTCTCTGAAAGTTGCGCTGAACCCCGGTTCAGCGCCTGTTCTGTTCCTCGGGGAGAGCGAAGCGCAGGGGCACAATCGTATCAGGTTTTGGGAAGTCGGGAGGAGAAAAAAACAGATCAGATGGGCTTTGTTTGGTATGACGTTTCCGCCGTTCATTTGCCGGGTGGAAAGGTTGTATTCCTGCACCGCAACCCAGTGTAACGCGAGCGAGCGGCTTGGTAAGCCCCGCCCTCTCGCGAAGAACGCGAGAAGGGCAGGGCACCCGCTTTTTGGGTCCTGAAAGGATGGGCCAGTCCCGTACTCTACTGCGTGACCGTGAATATTCCGGAGCTTGTGGCAGTGCCGCCCGGAGTAGTGATCACAATCTTGCCCGTCTTTGCGCCAGTGGGTACGGTTGCGTTCACTTGCGTGTCAGAAGTGACGGTGAAGCTGGTCGCGGAAACTCCGCCAAACGTAACCTTCTTCGTCTGAATCAGGCTGACTCCTGTGATCGTAACCACCGTGCCCACCGCCCCACTGGTGGGCTTGAAGCTTCTAATCTGGGGCGTTACGCGGAATATCCTATTGCTGGTCAGCGTCACACCAGATGTGGTCACGGTCACAGAGCCGGTTGCCGCGCCGTTAGGGACCGCAGCCGTTAAATATGTGCTCGATACCACCGTCGGCTTAGCGGCAGTCCCGTTGAAAGACACCGTGGTCTTCCCCGAAACAAATCCCTGCCCCAGAAATTCGATGACCTTACCAACTTTGCCAGAGTAGGGCAATAGGCTGACGAATGCTGGCAGAGTGGTGTTCTTCCAGCTGTAAAAGACGCCACACTGTCCCGTCGTACAGGGACTCACGTTCCCGGTGCCTCCTATCTGGCTTCCCCCGTAGAGCACGCCACTGGTGTGCTGAAAAGGCGTAACCTCGGGCGTCGCTCCGGTCGTGTAATCGAATTTGTAGAGCACCGAATAAGCTCCCTTGGGGGTAATCTTGAAAACCGTGCCGCAGCCGTCTGCACAGTTAGAATTGACCGTTCCTCCGTAGGCATTTGCGCCATAGAAGTTGCCGTCGCTGGCTAGCACCAGACCCCCGTAAGGACCGCGTCCATCGGTCGTTCCGTTCATGTTGTGAAGAACTGTAAGCCTGCCCGCCGGAGTAATCTTGAACACGACTCCGCCGCCCGAGCTACCTCCGCTAAGGGTGGTCCCGTAGAAATTCCCGTCGGCGCCCTGAACCAGGCCGTCGTACGGGTTTTGCCCGTGCGTGGGGTCAAAGCTGAAAAGCAAAGTAAAATTGCCGGAAGGGGTAATCCTAAAAACAACACCGGCATTGGCACTGGTCCCGTAGGCGGTCGTTCCATAGAAATTGCCGTCGCTGCCCAGAACCAGGGGTGCATACGGAGCATAGCCGTGGGTATTGTCGAATTGGTGAAGAAGAGTGAAATTGCCGGACGGCGTGATCTTGTAGATTGTCCCGCAAGCCCCGCAAGTTCCTTCTTGGGTGGTTGTGCCATAGAAGTTTCCATCGTTTCCTTCAACCGGAGGCGCATACGGAGCCGCTCCATCGCTCCCGCCCGTGAAGCTATAGAGAGTCGTGTAAGTCCCGCTCGGGGTTATTTTGAACACAGCTCCTGCGGTTACCGTCCCGCCCTCGTAAGTAGTGCCGTAGAAGTTGCCATCGGTACCGAGCGTCAGTCCGCCTTGAGGGAACGCGCCGTCATTGTTGTTGCCCGTAAAGTTGTGGGTGACCTTTAGCTTTCCCTCCGATGTGATCTGGAAAACCGCCCCACAGCACGTGCCTCCTTTGGGTGCCGTGCTATACAGATTGCCGTCCCGGCCCTGGGCTACGATTCCCGAATAGCTGGGACTATATGGGTCGCCGCTGTTGCTTCCGAAGTTGTACAAAACGGAAAAAGTTTGGGCTTGGACAACGCCGGCCGTGATTACTAGCACCAGCGTCACGAAAGTGGGAAACTGGGAGATGCGGGTAGAGGTCATAACAGAAACTCCTCTGATTTGAAGTCAAGGAATGGCACCCCATAAGACCTCCGGGGATAGCAATGGCAAACCGCCTGTTACCATGCCTTATCCTTCAAAGCGCAAAGAGGCAGGAGATTGGCTCAAGGGCCAGGCACAATGTGAGGAGCCGGTGGCTTTGGCTTGGGCGGTAGTCTGGGGTACCGGGCGGGTGGCCCGGACCTTAGGGAGAAAAGAATGAAATTGGGGTGCCCCGTTCCTTGCGTTTTTTGCAAGGGGCGGGTGCCTGCATCGACTACACCGCCTGGTTTCTCACCCTCATTGGCATGAGGCCGCAATCATTGAGGCGAACCAATCCTGCCTCTCCATACTTGTAGTGACGGAAGCTGCTCCACGGCCACTGCTCCGGCTCCAGCACCAATTCCCGCTTCACTGGATTGCGATGCATATAGCGCAACTTCTCTACTCGTTTACGCTCGGTGTAAACGTTAAAATCGTAGAAGCGTGGCTGCCACACCGGCATGGTTTCGGTCTCCTGAAGCGACCCCTTATCCTTCTTGCGGCGTCGGCGACGTGGCACAACTCTCTGGGCAAAACGCTGTTTCACGCTCTGCATTACGGTGGAAGGATTTCCAACCTGCGGTTCGCTCATCAGCAGATGAAAATGCTCTGGCATTACCACGTAACCCAGTATCACGAAACGATGTTCCTTACGCACCTCTTCGAGAATCCTCAAGAACAGATCGCGTTGCCGATCTGTGCCGAGCCAGCGCTTTCTCTGGTAACAGCTGCATGTAATGTAGTGCAGGTCTCCGCTGCCGTAGTATCGCTTCAGACTCATTGGCATCTGGGCTCTGAGAAAAGATCAGCGGAGGATGTGACGGTTGAACGCTGCCGCCCCTTGCAAAAAACGCAAGGAGCGGGGCACCCGGCCCTCTCGCACAGAACGCGAGAAGGACGGGGCACCCGAGTTCACACCGCCGCTGGCTGCGCCACTTCCTGCAATGCTGCTGCGAATGCGTTGATGGCTTGGTCGATCTGCTGGCGGGTGATGATCAGCGGGGGTTGGAAGCGGATTACGTTGCCGTAGATGCCTCCCACGCCGACCAGGACGCCGTTGCGTAGCAGGGCATCGCGGATGGCTTCGGCTTCGGTGGTGGCTGGGGTTAGCTTTTCGTCCTTTACCAGTTCGACGCCGATCATCAGGCCGAGGCCGCGGACTTCTCCTATGAGTGAGTGATGCTTTTGCAGGGCGCGGAGCTTGGTCATGGCG
>Ga0210403_10001730_pt1 | contig 20306 bp, 12 predicted proteins | sample IncBWC19MmetaG_FD_150863 | JGI IMG/M metagenome (GOLD analysis project Ga0210403, IMG submission 150863) | Forest soil microbial communities from Barre Woods Harvard Forest LTER site, Petersham, Massachusetts, United States - Inc-BW-C-19-M | ecosystem: Environmental > Terrestrial > Soil >... | reverse complement strand
CTGGCCATGCCTGGCGAACCAGCCGGTTCTGAAAAGCGACGCTCTTCCATCCGAAGCATCCCAAATCAGGACGATCAACGAGACCAGCGCCGCGGCGGTGAAAAATCCAGCGAACACTTCGGTCAGAGGAATCGCCGTATAATTGGCGGTGAACGGGCACAGCACGGCGAGCCACAGGGCCACCATAAAAACGCGCTTCCAGCTTGCTGGGTGCGGCCTCAGCAGCGCCAACAAAGCAGCGAGCTCGGCGATGACCAGGCACGAGCACAAATCCACCGCCGCCTGCGCCGCCATTAGGTAGCCTCGCGCGTCCGGCCCCGTCCGCCCGGTAATCGCGTAAATAATTGCCAAGAACGCGGGATAGCCCGGCATGCGCAGATCCGCCGGCACAATCCTCCCATCGACAGTCATGGCGTAAACGTGGTGCTCGAGCCAATTCCCGGCGATCTGCTCGTAGAGCAGGGTGTCAGAAGAAACCATGGGATACTTGTGCACGAAGAAAAACCGCAGGCCCAGGCCCGCTGCTAATGCGGTGACAGGATGCGAGAAAATTCGCTTCATGAGCGCCACGCATCTTACAATAGAGCAGACGGAATCGCGCAGACGGTCTAGCCTAGCCCACGGCCAAGTTCCCTGCCATGCCGCCAGGTTACATACATTCATGTATGCATAGTTCGAAATATTGATGAAAGAACGCGGACCTATCTTTTACGACGCAGAGCGCGCGCGGTGGCGCCGCACGCGCCGAGTCATGGAAATCACCGGAGCTCTATTGACGCTCCTGCTCGCCTATTTCTTTGTCACCATCGTGGTAAGTGTCGAGCTTCCCGCCGGTCTGTTGCCGGCCATCAAGCCTACCTTTCATGCCCTCAAAACGGCCGTGAAGAAAAAGTCGGTCGCCGTGCGCGAAGGCCGCCACCGGCGCGTGGCCAACATCGGCAAAGTCCCGGAAACCTACGACCCGCTCCGCGCAGCCTTTTACGTGAGTTGGGACGCCGTCGGCCTGGCTTCGCTCAAGAAACACTACAAAGATATCGATCTGCTAATCCCCGAGCAATTGCATGCCGTAACGCCCGACGGCGCGATCACCATTGTGGACTACACCCACAACCAAACTCGCCCGGTGAAAGCAACGCCCGCGGAAGCCATCGCTCTCCTAAAAGGCGATGAGCTTCATCAGTGGATTAAATCTCTCAATCCTCCCGTCGAACTGCCGATGATGGGTCTTCTTGATAACTACGACGGCTATGTCTGGCGCATTGAGGAGATGGCCGCCCTGCTCGCAAATCCCGGTGCGCGGCGCACTCTTATTCAAAATGTCACCGAATACGCCGTTGAGGCCCACCAGTCGGGCATCGTCGTGGACTTCGAGGAAGTTCCGGACGCAAGCCAGGCTCACTTCCGCCAGTTCGCTGCGGAACTGGCCGCCTCGCTCCACTCCGCCGGCCTGAAACTCATGATCGCCCTCCCCGCCCGCGACGACGTGTACGATTACGAATTTTTTGGCAAACAGTGTGACGCCATCATCCTCATGAACTACGACCAGCACTGGCTAACGTCGCCGCCGGGGCCAGTCGCCGCGCAGGATTGGTTTGTCGAAAATCTCCGCCAGGTTCGGGAAGTCGTGCCCGCCCAAAAAATCGTCGTGGGCATCGCGAACTACGCTTACGACTGGGGCGAAACAGAAAAGAAGGGGACCTGGTCCGGTGCCGAGTTCACCATTCAGACGGCGCTCCTGCATGCCTTCGAATCGGAAACCGACGTCGAGTTCGACGAGACTTCGCTAAATCCGCACTACTCCTACTCGGACCAGCAGAACCACATTCATAGAGTCTGGATGCTCGACGCGGTGACGGCTTACAACCAGATTCGCGCCAGCGAGCGCATGGGCGTGTGGGGCACCGCTCTTTGGCGGCTGGGTTCTTCAGACACCTCTCTCTGGCCAATCTGGGACGCCACGCGCCCCGATGACACCGCGCGTCAAAAAATAAAGGATATTCCGCCCGGACCAGACCTGACACTCGAAGGTAACGGCGATATCTGGCATTTCGCCGACACTCCCAAACCGGGCCGCCGAAGTTTCGTCTACGAAGCGGCCAGCGACCTCTTTATCGACGAAACTTACGAAGACTATCCGCTCTCCTACGACATTGATCAAATCGGCGGCACGACGGCGAAGCAAGTAGTGCTCTCTTTCGATGATGGTCCCGATCCGCGCTGGACTCCCGAGATTCTCGATGTCCTCAAGAAAAAAAATGCCCCCGCCGTCTTCTTCGTGGTCGGTGAGGAAGCCAACCAGCATCCTGAAATCCTCAAACGCGAGTACACCGACGGCAACGAAATCGGCAATCACACGTTCACGCATCCGCAGTTCGATCAAATCTCCAAGACCGAAATCAAGTGGCAATTGAACCTCACGGAACGCCTCATCGAGAGCACCGTAGGCGCAAAGACCATTCTCTTCCGCCCGCCTTACGGCATCGATCATCAGCCGGAATATGCCGAGGAAGTCTCCCAGCTTCCTACCGCCCAGGATATGGGCTATCTGATTGTCGGTCAGCGCATCGATCCCGACGATTGGAGCACGACTGACGGACGGAATCAGATGCCCGCCGCGGACATCGTCGAAAACGTTCTGCGTCAATTGGACAAGGGCAACATCATCCTGCTGCATGACGGCGGCGGTGAGCGCGCTCAGACGGTGGCCGCGCTGCCGCTAATCATCGACGCGGTGCGATCACGCGGCTATCAGTTTGTGTCTATCGGAGACTTGATCGGCAAAACGCGAGCGGAAGTGATGCTGCCGCTTTCGGCGCAGGAACGCTTCGAAGCGCGCGCGGATGGTTTCATCTTCACCATCTTTCAATGGCTGCGCTTCTGCATCGCAACGATTTTCGTCGTCGGCATTGTCCTGGTCAGCGCCCGCGCCCTGGTCATCGGCATTCTCGCGCTGATTGAGAAGCTTCGTCCCGACCACGCCGTGATGCCCGTGCCCGAACCTGCCGTCACCGTTCTGATTCCCGCACACAACGAAGAAAGTGTCGTCGTGCAGACAGTAAACTCCGTGCTGGCCTCCGACATCGCGTCGCTTCGCGTCATCGTCGTCAATGATGGCTCGACCGACAAAACCGGCCCGCTGCTGGACGCCTCCTTTGGAAATGACCCTCGCGTGCGCATCCTTCATCAAGTGAACCGCGGCAAAGCGGCGTCCCTGCACCGCGCGTTAGGTGAGGCCGGCACGGACATCGTGGTCACCATCGACGCGGACACGGAGATCGAGCCGGACGCCATTGGCAAGCTGCTGCGCCATTTCTCCGATCCGACCGTCGGCGCAGTAGCGGGCAACGTCAAAGTCGGCAACCGCTCGCGGTGGCTCACGCGCTGGCAGGCGCTCGAATACATCACCAGCCAGAACATGGAAAAGCGCGCCTTCGATCTTCTGAATTGCATCACGGTAGTCCCCGGCGCGCTGGGCGCATGGCGCAAACAGGCCATTGAAGCCGCTGGGGGCATCACCGCGGACACCGTTGCGGAAGACGCGGACCTCACCATCGGCATTCGCCGCCTCGGCTGGCGCATCAGCTACGAAGAAGAAGCCATCGCCTGGACGGAAGCGCCAGAAACGGCCGGCGCTCTGATTCGCCAGCGATTCCGCTGGACCTTTGGCACGCTACAATCCTTTTGGAAGCACAGCGACACGCTGTTCCGGCCGAAGCACGGCACTCTCGGCTGGATCGCGCTGCCGAATATTTTCGTCTTCCAGCTTGTTTTGCCGCTGATCTCTCCGGTCATCGATCTGATGTTCTTCGGTTCCCTGGCACTCTGGGGTCTCGCGCAATTCCGCGTGACCAAGCTGCCGCAGCTCTGGACCACCGCCGACGTGGAAAAATCCGTCATCTTCTTTCTCGGTTTCTTGCTCATTGATGTCCTCACCTGCGCTCTAGCGTTTGCTCTCGAGAAGAAAGAAGATTGGACGCTGCTGGTCCCCGTCCTTCTCCAGCGCTTTTACTATCGCCAGTTGATGTACGTCGTCCTGTTCCGGTCGGTGAAGGAAGCCGTCAGCGGACGCCCGGTCGGTTGGCGAGGTGTGGAAACCGAAGCACCACCACCGCGCCCGCGCTCCGTTGCCCCGGCCCTCGACAGCTAGCTGTGCTCACGCCCGGCCCGGCAATGCGTCTGAACTTCTGGGGTAGTCTCCAGTGTCTAGAACCATTACCCGCCGCGCTTTTCTCGGAGTTTCCGCGGGCACGAGCGGAAGTCTCCTTCTGCGATTCCATTTGCCCCGCGCCTTTTCTCGCGCACCAGCAGAGGCTTCTTCGACGAAACCGTTGGCCCCCAACGCCTGGCTAGAAATTTCGCCCACCGGAGAGATAAAAATCTGGTGCGGCAGGTCGGAGATGGGCCAGGGTGTACGCACAAACTTGCCGATGATCGTCGCGGAAGAACTTTCCTGCGATTGGAACAGAGTGAACGTAGTCGAGGCCGATCTCGATGCGAAATACGGCGAGCAGCTCACCGGCGGAAGCCTCAGCACGCGGAGCTCTTATAGCGATCTGCGCAAAGCGGGCGCAGCCGCGCGCGAAATGTTGCTCTCCGCCGCCGCCGGTCGATGGCAGGTGGAACGCACCGAATGCCGCGCGGAAAACAGCGCCGTGTTGCATGCCCCGACAAAACGCACCTTGACCTACGGCCAGCTAACCGAGCGGGCTTCGGCAATTCTTCCGCCTCGGGATCCCCCGCTCAAAAGCCCCGCCGATTTCAAGTTAATCGGGAAACCCACGCGGCGCACGGACACTCCGCAAAAGGTAGATGGCAGCGCCACGTTCGGGCTCGATGTACGCGTTCCGGGCATGTTCTTCGCTTCTGTCGAACGCAGCCCCGTTTATGGCGGTGCGCCGCGCAGCTTCAACGCCGACGAAGTGAAATCCGCCGCGCACGTTCGCGCGGTGTTAGAACTGAAGTCCGCTCATCTCACGCATCAATTCGGCGAAACTTCGGGTCCCGGCAGCCGCAATTACTCGTGCGCGGGTGTGGCCGTTGTCGCCGATTCCACCTGGGCGGCCATGGAAGCCCGCAAACTTCTCAAAGTGGAATGGAACCAGCCTCCTGCCGCTTCCGAAACGACCGCCAGCCTAGCGGAAGAAATGCACCGCCTGGCTTCGGCGCCGGGAGCGGTTATCCGCAGCGATGGTGATTTCGACAAAGCCCACGCCGCCGCCGACAAGAGAATCGAGGCGGTCTACGAAGTTCCCTTCCTCGCGCACGCCACCATGGAGCCCGTCAATTGCGCCGCGCACGTTCGCGGCGATTCCTGTGAACTGTGGGCGCCGACGCAAATCCCGGGAGCGGCTCGAGCTTCTGTCGCCAGCGCGCTCGGCATTCCCCGCGAAAACGTCAAAGTCCACGTCACGTTTATCGGCGGCGGTTTTGGGCGGCGTCTCATTCAGGATTACGCTGTGGAAGCCGCGCTTATCTCCCGCGACGCTGGCGCGCCCGTGCAGGTGGTGTGGTCTCGCGAGGACGATATCCGCCACGATTTCTATCGCCCGGCGGCCTGTCACTTCCTGGAAGCCGGTCTGGACGCACGGGGCCAACTGATCTCTTGGCGCCACCGCGGCTCCTCGCCTTCCATCGAAACCTTTTATAACGGCACCGACATCTCTCCGAGCGCCGCCGCGCAGGTGGATTCGCTCGACTTTCCCGCGCTCTTCGTTCCCAATTTCCGCTTGGAATTCACGGTCGCGGAATCCGGCATGCCTCTCGGCTATTGGCGCTCGGTCGATTCCTCCGGCAACCAATTTGCGCTCTCGAGTTTTTTTGATGAAGCGGCGCACGCCGCTGGCCGCGATCCGCTTGAATTCCTGCTCGCTACGTTTGGCCCGGCGCGAAAAATTTCTCTCAGAAATAATGAGACGTTTGACGTCGGCCGCCGCCGCGCGGTGGTGGAGTTAGCCGCGGAAAAATCCGGCTGGCACAAAACGCTCGCGCGAGGCTGTGGGCGCGGCATCGCCGCTTCGTTCGGATGGGGCAGCTACGTCGCGCACGTCGCGGAAATCACCTGCCAGGCGAAAACAGGCGCTATTCGAATTGAGCGCGTGGTCTGCGCCGTGGACTGCGGCACGGCCATCAACCCTCTGGGCGTACAGGCACAAATGGAAGGGGCCATCAATTTCGGCCTGGCCGCCACGCTGAAGAGCGCCATCACCGTCGAGGGCGGCCGCATTCAGCAGAGCAACTTCCATGATTACGAAGTGCTCCGTATGAGCGAAGCGCCGCCGGTCATCGAGGTCTACATCGTGCCGAGCACCGAGCCGCCCGGCGGCTGCGGCGAGCCGGGAGTGCCCTCCGTAGCGCCGGCGGTGGGCAACGCCATCTTTGCCGCAACCGGCAAAAGGGTCCGCCGTCTGCCCATGCGGCCCGCTGATTTGGCCTAAGATGAGTCGATATTTCGTAGATTTTCAATCAATACCAGGTTGTTGTAGGATATCCACCTGCTTTAGGAGGACCCCATGGCCATCACTTTCACACTGAACGGAAAAGCCCAGACAGTAGACGTCAGTATGGACATGCCGCTCTTATGGGTACTGCGGGACACCCTGAATATGACCGGGACAAAGTTCGGGTGCGGAATGGCGCTGTGCGGAGCCTGCACCGTGCATATCAATGGCGAAGCTACGCGCTCCTGCATTACGCCGATTTCGAGTGTAAGTGGAAAGAAAATTACAACGATTGAAGGATTGTCCGCCGATGGCAGTCATCCGGTGCAAAAAGCCTGGATCGAGGAGGATGTTCCGCAGTGCGGCTACTGCCAGTCCGGCCAAATCATGTCCGCGGTCGCGCTGCTGGCGAAGAAACCAAAGCCCACCGATGCCGACATCGACGATGCCATGAGCGGCAACATCTGCCGCTGCGGAACCTACCAGCGAATCCGCAAAGCCATTCATCGAGCCGCCGGCTCGCCGACCCAGAAGGCCTAAGCCTCGTAGAGAAGTCTCGCCAAAATTTGCAGCAGGAGTAAAGACCATGGCCAGGCAGCTATCCGTTGACCGCCGTACTTTCCTAAAAACGAGCGCCGCGGGCGGTGCCGCTTTGCTTATCGGATTTCATCTCCCGGCGCGCGCCTCGGATCCCGCCGAGGAGCAGGAGAAGCCGCCCGTCAATCCTCTCAACGCTTGGGTACGCATTACCCCGGACAATCACGTCACTCTAATTCTGGCTAAGTCGGAAATGGGCCAGGGCATTATGACCGCGCTGCCGATGATTCTTGCAGAAGAGCTGTGTCTCGATTGGAAGCAGGTGTCGATCGAACAAGCGCCCACGAACCCCCAGATTTACGATCACGGCACCGGAGGGAGCGGCAGCGTCGGCGGTTCCTGGCTGCCCTTGCGCCAGGCGGGCGCTGCAGCGCGTGAAATGCTGATCGCCGCCGCAGCGAAAAAGTGGGAGGTGGCAACGGACACTTGCAAAGCGCAAAACGGCTACGTGGTGCACGGGCATCCCCAGCGCTCCTACAAATATGGAGAACTTGTCGCTGACGCGGCGCTGCTCCCGATTCCTAATTTCAAGGAAGTTCCTCTTAAGAATTCCCGCGACTTCACCATCGTCGGCCATGATACGCATCGCGTCGAAGCGGCTTTGAAAGCCACAGGCACCGCGGTTTTTGGCATCGATGCACGGCCAGACGGTCTGCTCTATGCGGTCATCGCGCGTTGCCCGGTCTTCTATGGAAAAGTCGCTTCGTTCGACGCCACGAAAGCGAAAGCCGTTAGAGGAGTGAGGGACGTTTTTCAAATTGAAGTCAGCGGAAGAGGCGCGTCTACGACCGGCGGTGTGGCTGTACTGGCGGATAATTCCTGGGCGGCGATAGAAGGGCGGAAAGCGCTGGAAGTGAAGTGGGATGAAGGCGCGGCGGCCAGCGAGTCCACGGAAGAATTACGCAAGCAATTTATTGCCAATGCCGCGAAGCCGGGGAAAGTTGTTCGGAATGAAGGCGACGCGGACGCCGCATTGGCTTCCGCTTCGAAAAAACTGGAAGCCGTTTACGAACTGCCGTTCGCCGCGCACGTCTGCATGGAGCCGATGAACTGCACGGTCGACATTCAGGCGGATCGCGCGGAAGCCTGGGTGCCTACGCAGGCTCCGCAGTGGGCTCAGGGTGTTATTGCGGAAGCAGCCAAACTTCCTCCTGAAAAAGTTGCCGTGCACACCATGCTGATGGGCGGCGGTTTCGGACGGCGTTATCAGGCCGATTTCGTGATGGAGGCTGCGCAAGTGGCGAAAGCCGCAGGCAAACCGGTCATGGTGGTCTGGACCCGCGAAGACGACATGCAACATGACTTCTACCGCCCGGCGTCCTATCACAAGTGTCAGGGTGCGGTGGATGCGGCCGGAAATCTTGCCGCTTGGAAGCACTTCCAGACTTCCACTTCCATCGCCGCCAAGTGGCGGGAGAAGGGCGAAGAAAATGCCGAACAAGGCGAGTTCGGCACCGGGGCGACGGTCCCGTACAGCTCGCCTAATATCCGCATCGAGTACACTTTGGCGCATTCGAGCGCGCCCCGCGCCTGGTGGCGTTCCGTGGAACATTCGAGCAGCGGCTTTGTGGTGGAAAGCTTTGTGGACGAGTTGGCGGCCGCCGCCGGACAGGATCCGCTGGAATTTCGCCTGAGACTAATCGGTGAGTCGCGCAAGATTCCGCAGTTTGGGGAGGGTCCGGACGCGGCGCCTCTGGATACCGCTCGCTTGAAAGCCGTCCTGCGGCTGGCAGCCGAGAAGGCCGGATGGGGCAAGCCGCTGCCGGAAGCGGAAGGGCGCGGCATCGCTGGATTTTTCTCGTTTGACACGTATACGGCGGCGGTCGCGGAAATTTCCATTCGCCAGAACAGCCTGAAAATAAAACGGTTAGTTTGCGCAGTGGATTGCGGGCGGGTGGTAAATCCCAATGGTGTGCGAGCGCAAGTCGAAAGTGCGGCGATTTACGCGCTGACGGCTACGCTAAAGGACGCCATCACCGTCGAGCGCGGCCGCATCGTGCAATCTAACTTCAATGATTACCAGATGATGCGGATGAAAGAGGCGCCGCCGATCGAAGTGCATCTGGTGGCCAGTGAAGAGAAGCCCACGGGCATCGGTGAGCCCACGGTTCCGGTAATTGCGCCCGCGCTGTGCAATGCTATCTTCAACGCTACGCGGAAATCGCAGAAGGACGTCAGGATTCGCCGCCTGCCGATTAGGGCCGAAGACCTAGCTTGACGATTTAGCAAACGACTTCGCTTGCGCCCGGCGCTCTTCCCTACAAGGAGCCGACCAGCAATCCCACAAGGATGCTTGCTGCTCGGAAAAGAAACACATGCACATGCGCCGCGGCGATCGCCTTTGCCGGGCAGTTCGCCGGAGTTGTCGACACCCATAGCGCCAGCACAGGGAGCAGGGCGCAGGAAACCAGACAGCTCATTTCGATTACTCCTTTCTGGTCCTACCTCTAGAGCCGCTCGGGCCTCTAGTTGCTCACCTCAACACGCAGGACCCGAGAACGCCGCCAGGCCGGGAGAGCGACGAGGATGCCAAGTGCCGCGGCGCAGGCCATGGTGACTAGGCTTAGCCGCAGATTCAGCTTGCTGACCATCAAAAGAACGACTCCGAGAACGAGCGCGATGCGGAAGCGTACGGAAGCAAGCAGGATGGGGTCGTGGCGGCGACCTTGATACGACATGTCCCGAGATTTCTCCACGAAGGTTTTCAGGAGGGCGCGAAAGCGCGGGGCTGTGAAGGCTACACCGATGGTGCCAATGAGCAGCAAGGTCACCAACGAGACTAAAACCCAACCCTGGCTGAAGCCGTCGATTTTGGAACCCAGGTATCCGCCGGAGAGCAGGATTACGCCGAGGGCCGGGCCATACAATCGGGGAGCGAGGCCTGCGAATTGGAGCGAGGCGTCTGCTTGAACGCGCGCCGGGTTCTTGCGCAGGTAGCTGACCGCCGCCCATTCGAGGGCTAATCCCGCAAAGAGAAAAAATGCACCAACGATGTGACTGAACAGAATCAGCGCGTACAATGTCATGTTCGTTTCTCCTGACGCCGGACAGCTTGCCGGAGTCCGATATAGCATACTATACTCAATATAGCAGACTATTGCAAATATGGCAAAACGAGCCCCGCGCAAATACCACTCCCCGACGCGGGAGAAACAAGCAGGCGAGACGCGCGAGCGCATCCTGGATGCCGCGCGGCAGATCATTTTGCATCAGGGATTTGCCGAAGCGACGATGGAAGCGATCGCCAGCGAAGCCGGGGTGGCGCCGCCCACGGTCTACGCGGTGTTTGGATCGAAACGGGGCATTCTCGAAGGCCTGATGGAGCGCGCGGCGTTCAGCTCCGCATACGCGAACCTGGTGCGCGAGGCCATGCAGTCGGACGATCCGGTGACGCGGCTCCGCTATGCGGCCAAAATCGCTCGACGGATCCACGACGCACTGCGAAGCGAGTCGGAAGTGCTGCGGGGAGCCAGCGCCGTGGCGCCGGATTTTATCCGGGAAAAAGAACGCGTGCGATATGAACGGCAGGCGGGGCTCGTCAAGCTCCTTCGGGAGAAGGGAGCCTTACGGCTGGAAGTAAGTGAAACAGCGGCGCGCGATATCCTGTGGACGCTTACCAGCCACGATATTCATCGCAGGTTGGTGGTAGAGCGGGGATGGAGCGCGGATCGATATGAACAGTGGCTCGGAGATACGCTGGTGCTCACCCTGCTCAAGGCCAAGTAAGCGATTCGCGCGGTGGCCAACGGACGAAGTGTTTGCGTTCGCGGGATCAAGAGCTAGGACGGTTGAAGGAAGCGGAAATGAGGACCGCTTCGCGCGGCGGGGACTACCTGCTGTCGGCGAGAGCGACGTAGGCGCCCAGGCCGATCATGCCGAGACCGGAGGCCACGCGTTGACGGCGGCGGAAGGTCGCACTGTTTTTTAGTTTGCGCTCGATCGGGACGGCCAGTAGTACGACAACTAGGTCCGCGACGGTGTTCAGGCTCACGGAGAGAATACCGAGAACCATAAATTGGAAAAAGACGTGGCCGAGCTCCGGCGCGATGAATTGCGGAATAAAGGACAAGAAGAACAGCGCGGTCTTTGGATTGAGAATTTCCGTCAGGATGCCCTGGCGAAATGCGCCTGGCGATGGAATTGACAAAGCAGCTGTCATTTCAACATTGCGGCTGCGGATCATGCGCATGCCCAACCACACCAGGTAGGCCGCGCCGGCGTATTTTACGGTGTGAAAGGCTACCGCCGAAGCCGCCAGGATCGCGGACAGGCCCAAAGAGGCGGCCAAAACATGAAAGAGACCTCCCGCGAAGGTCCCCATCGAGGAATGAACACCTTCCCGGCGTCCACCAGCCAAACTGCGAGCCAACACGTAGAAAATCCCAGGACCCGGAGTCACCGCCAGAATGACCGCGGCGGTCAAGAAGACGAGAAAACGGTGAGAGTCAAGCATAAACGGATTGTGTGACTTCTCCGTCGCATAAATGCGACGGCTTCTCAGGACACGCATGAGTCGAGAACCTCTACGTTACGTCCTGAAGGCTTTATCCGAAGCCTCAAGTTTCACAGGACTTACGGTTGCTCAGAGAGCGATTCGCCTGTGAAGGTCGGGCAAAAGTTAGCAGAGCACGGAAAGGAAGGCAAGCCGATTCCCGCTGCCACCGCTGCCAGCTAGAAGCAGGCCGTCCCCTCGGCCCAAATGCTTATGGCTTCGTGACGGAGCTTCATCTACGGGAAAACTTCAGAAAAGAAGCTCTAAAGGCGAAAGAATAACCCGCGCCCTGGGCTTTCACGAGAAGCGAGGAGTAGGGAAATTAAAAATCCTTGACTTTCGCTTTTTGTTCGCCTATAGTGCGGGGCGGTAGAGGAAACGGGAAACGGTCGGCGTTCAGCTCCATTGCCTTTTTGGCTCTCACGAGCTGGGCGCCGCCCGTTGAAAATTCCGAGCCCGAAGCGGGGTGCGGGGTCAGCTCGAAAGAGAGATCCCTCGACTCCCGAAAACCTCTAGGGACCGGGAGAACGCGGTCCGGGCGGCATCGTTCGGATGGCAACGGTCCAGATGCTTCCGCTTCCCTGCGTGGACCGCTGTGCTGTCAGTCACTAGGAGCCGGTTATGGACGTCTGTGTCGAAAATGTATTTCCCGCAGTGGCCATGCCGTTCAATCCTTTTCACGAAGACGCGCGCGAAGAAAGAAAGCCCGACCCGGGAGGCCTGAGCTACAGCCGCGGCGGCAAGATTCCAAACATTGTGCACGTGGATGTGGATGCGTTTTTTGCTTCGGTCGAGCAGGCGCTGAACCCCAAGCTGCGCGGAAAGCCCGTACTGGTGGGACGCGGCGTGGTAGCGTCGGCAAGCTACGAGGCAAAAATGTGCGGCGTGAAAACGGCGATGACATTTCGCGATGCGCTGCGGATTTGCCCGAAGGCGATAGTGCTGCCAGGACGATACGAGCACTACGCGGATTTTGCGGAGCGCGTGCGGCGGATTCTTGAGACCTACACGCCCGCGGTGGAAACGGCGGCGCTCGACGATTTTTATCTGGATTTTGCTGGGACCGAGCGGCTGTATCCGGATTATGAAGCGGCACTGCGCCGCGTGCAGACGGAAGTGCTGGAACAAACGGGATTGAGCGTGAGCGTAGGCGCGGCACGAACGAAAGTGGTGGCGTCGATTGCGTCGCGGCTGGAGCGGCCGAGAGGTTTCCGCATCATCCCGCCGGGCACGGAAGAGAGCTTTTTGACGCCGCTGCTGGTCGAGAAGCTGCACGGGATCGGGCATGTCCACGCGGGGATGCTCGCGGAGCGCGGTATCACGACCATCGGAGAACTCCGGCTGGTGCCGCGAGCAGCTCTGGAGGCGGCGTTTGGCGAAGTGGTAGGAGGACAGATCTGGGAGCGCGCCCGTGGGCTCGACGGGCGCGAGGTGATGATGCCCTCGACTCCGAAGTCGGTGTCACGCGAGACGACCATTGAAGGTGGAACGATCGACACGGAGTTTCTCGGCGGGCTGATTGAATATTTGAGCGAGCGAATCGGCTCGACGCTCCGCGAATACGGACGGCAAGCACGAACGATTGGACTGCGAATCCGGTATGTAGACCATTTTTCAGTGCACCAAACGGTGCGAATAACGCGGCCGTCCAATGACGAGCGCGAACTGCTCGCAGAAGCAAAAGAACTTTTTGCCAGATTATTCACGCGTCGTGTAGCGGTGCGCCTGGTAGGTGTCAACGTGACAAATCTCGAAGCCGACCGGCGGCAACATGAACTCTTCGACACGGAGCGAAACCGCCGCTGCTCCCTGAACCGCGGCCTCGATACTGTGCGCGGCCGCTACGGCTGGAATGCGGTGTTTTACGGCAAAGGTCTCGAGCTGCGCGAGCATTATGCAACCAAGCCCGGCGGGCTGGTGCTGTCCACGCCCTGTTTATCGCGATGAAGAAATACCCTGTGGCCTGAAGGTCTCGGCTCGAGAGTTTTGACATTGCGCATGCAGGGGCACGGCGTGCTGCGCCCCCTACAAAGAATCAAATGTTGCTGAGTTTGGTTTCCTGCTCCCTACCCTGATTTGACGATACAAACTGCCCGCCTTTAGGGCGGGCAGCGGTTTTTTCTCTTTCGGATCGGGCTCCCGTGTTCGCACATTTGCATTGTCACAGCCACTATTCGTTTTTGCGGGGCGTGTCGCCACCGGAGGAGATTATTGCCGCGGCGGTGGAGCAGAAGATGCCCGCCGTGGCGCTGACGGATACGAACGGGTTGTATGCGGCGGTGCCATTTTACCAGGCGGCGAAAACGGCGGGGGTGAAACCGATTGTGGGAGTGACGCTGGATGTGGAGTGGCCGGAAAACCAAACAGAGATTCCTAGCTCCGCTCGGAATGAGGGAAGCGCGCGCTCCGTCGGGATCGTGCTGCTGGCGGAGGATATGGAGGGGTACAGCAACTTGTGCCAGTTGGTGACGCTCGGGCATTTGGGAACGACGGAGCTGGCCAAGAGCAAGGAATACGGAGCGGATGGCGGGCCGCCGGTAACGCGGAAGCAGTTGGCGGAGCATTCTAGAGGCGTGATTGCCCTGTGTCCATTGCCAGCGCGAATGCACCAGGAGGGCCACCGCTGGGGTACGGCGCGCCGTGCCCCTGCGGGAATGGAAGCGGCAGATGAGACCGGCAGGCCGTGCCGTGCTCCCACAAAGACGGCGCAACGCACTGCCCATGAACAGCGACAAGAATTGTCTGGAACAGACGACGGGTCACCAACAGCCAGTCACTTCGCGCAGTTGAAAGACATTTTTGCCGAGCGGCTGTGGATCGAGGTGCACCATTTGTCTCCGGGAGACCGGCGCATGCTGCGCGAGGCGGAGCGGATCGGGCGCGAGCTGGGTGTGCCGCTGGTGGCGACAAACAACGTTTATTTCTTGCGGCCGGAAGAGCATTTGCATCATCGCGCGGTGAATGCCGTGCGTACCGGCGGGCTGCTGACGACCGTGGCGGCTCCGGACATCACCAGCGGCGAAGCGTGGTTCAAACCGGCGGCGGAAATGGAGCGGCTGTTCCCGGATCATCCTGAATTGCCGCACGCCACTCTCGAAATTGCGGAGCGATGCAATCTGGAGCTCACGCTGAACAAGACCATCTTTCCGGAATTTCCGGTGCCGGAAGGCGAGTCCGCATTTTCGTATTTGTGGAAATTGTGCTTTGCAGGAGCGCGGCGGCGTTACCGCCCGTTGCTGCCCGAAGTGCTCTCGCGGCTGACGCACGAATTGGGAGTGATCGAAAAGCTGCATCTTGCGCCGTATTTTTTGCTGGTGTGGGAGATCGTGGAAGAGGCCAAGCGGCGCGGGATTCCGGCGGTGGCGCGCGGCTCGGCGGCGAGTTCCATGGTGACGTATTGTTTGGGAATTTCCTGCGTGTGCCCGTTACGTTGGGGATTGTACTTCGAAAGATTTTTGAACGAACAGCGCGGCGATTGTCCGGATATTGACATCGACATTTGCGGCGCGCGGCGGGATGAATTGCTCGACCATGTGTACGAGCGCTGGGGCCAAGAGCACGTAGCGATGATCGGAAGTTTTGTGACCATGCACGCGCGGCTGGCCATCCGCGAAATCGCGAAAGTGTTTGGCGTGCCGCCGCGCGAAGTCAATTGTTTTACGAAGCGGCTGCCGCATCGTCCAGTGCGCGAGATTTTGCGGGCGATTCGCGATCTCCCGGAATGCCGCAACCTTCCTGTCGACGAAGAACCCTGGAAAACGATTCTCGAGGTGGCTTTGCGGCTCGACGATGCGCCGCGCCACATGGGTATTCATCCGTGCGGCATGGTGATCTCCGCGCGGCCGCTTACACGGCTGACACCGCTCGAGCGCGCGAGGAAAGGAATCGTGGTGACGCAATACGACATGAATGCGATCGAAGCGCTGGGGCTGATCAAGATGGATCTGCTAGGCCAGCGCGGGTTTACGACGATGTCGCTGGCGCTGGACAGCATTGAAAACGGACTAGCGGAAGCCAAGGAAGTAAAGAAAGATTCTTCCCCGCATCGACAAACTGGCGTTTCTCGAAATGACCCTGAGGGACAAGTTGCGCCGGATGGAGTGACGCCTTGCCCGAAGCCGCGAGAGATAGATTTTGACGCGATACCAGAAAACGACCCGGCGACGTGGGCGGTGATTGCGGCAGGAAGAACGATGGGTGTGTTTCAGATCGAGTCGCCGGCCATGCGCGGACTGTTGCGAATGATGAAAGCGCGCACGCTCGAGGAAGTAGCGCAAGCCTTGGCGCTGATCCGTCCGGGAGCGGCGGAGTATGGATCGAAAGAATTGTTTATAAAGCGGCTGCGCGGCGAGGAAAAAATCGAATATCCGCATCCAGCGCTCGAGAAGATTCTCGGCGATACCCTGGGTGTATGCATTTTCCAGGAGCAGGTGATGCAGATTTCGCAGGTGGCCGGGGAGATGTCGCTGGCCGAAGCTGACATCATGCGACGATCGTCCGCGAAATTCTCCGGCCGCCGTGACCTCGATCGGCTGCGTGGAAAGTTCATGCTGGCCGCGGGAATGATGGGGCTAACAACGGAACAACGCGAAGAGACCTGGATGATGGTGGAAAAATTTGCCGGATTCGGTTTTTGCAAGGCGCACGCGGCGACCTACGCAGACATATCGTATCGCATGGCGTATTTAAAGACGCATCATCCTACGGAGTTTTTGGCGGCGATGTGCAGCGCTGGCGCGGGGTTTTATCACGTGTCGGCGTATGTGGAAGAAGCGAAGCGCTGGAGGATCGAAGTGCGGCTGCCATCGGTGAATCATTCGCGGATGGAATACACGGCGGAGGCGAAGTACCCAGAGACAGGAATGTCTCTGCCGCTTTTGCTTGTGGATGGGAAGCGAGCGCTGCGCGTCGGATTGATGCAGGTGAAGGGCCTGCGCGTCGAGACGATTACGGCGATAGTGCGGGCGCGGGAAGAAGGCGGGGCGTTTCGATCGCTCGAAGACTTTCTGCGGCGTGTGTTGGTGGAGAGGGATGAGATCGAGGCGTTGATCAAGTGCGGGGCGTTTGATGAAGTGGGTGAGGGTGAGCATGCGCGCGGAATGACGCGGCCGGAGATGTTGTGGCGATGGAGTTTTTTGCAAGCTGGTAGTAAAAGCGCGCGGCCAAGAATGGCTGTGCCACTCGGAGGGCCGGAGACATTGTTTGCCAAAGCGAGCGGCGATGATGCGATCGGCGCGGCGCTTGCGGGGATGCCGGCGGCGGACTACACGCAGGAACAGAAGCTGCGGTATGAGCGGGAGATTCTGGAGGTGTGCGTGAGCGGGCACCCGCTGGATTTTTTTCCTCGGAATGGAGAGGCGTGGAGCGATGAGTTGGACGGATTACGCGGGAAGCGCGTGACGTTGTGCGGGTGGGTGGTGACCTACCGGCACGTGGGGACGAAGAATTACCGGAACATGATGTTTGTGACCTTGGAGGATCAGCGCGGGTTGTATGAGGTGGTGCTCTTCCCCGATGCCTACGATCGCTATGGCGGGTTGCTGTTTGAGACCCGGGCGATGCGCGTGACGGGGCGTGTCGAGATGGGCGGGCAGATCCATGGGGAAAGAATGGAAGCGTTCAAGACGTGAAAACGCTGGCACCGAGGACACCGCGTACCGAGAGAAAAAAGACGCGACAGGAATGACGGTAGGGAGCTGCAGGGCATGTTATTTCGGACAAAAAAACCAAGTGCGGCGGCCGCCACTTCGGCGGCGAGTCATGCGGCGGAGCCACGGGCGGAGCGGCCCACGGGGACGGGCGAGGAGTGGCTGGGGCGGAACCGGAGCGCGAAGCGGCGGCTTTGGGAGCGGCTGAATCCGCGGCATCGGAAAGAGCTGCTCATGATTGCCGAGGCTTTGGCGATGCAGCAGACGCACGCGAATTTGCCGGAGCCGCTGCGGGCGCGGTTGAGCGAGTCCATCGAACAGGTGGAGCGGCTGGCGCGGCGGATGGGGGTGCTGCTGGCTGAGGTAGCACGGCGGACACTACCGCGCTCATGAAGGTTGCGAGGGCCTGGCCACCACCCCATACTGAAAACATGGCTGTCCCCAAAATGCGCGACTCCCTCCACGTTCGGGCGTTGGCCGTCTTAGGAAAGCGCCGATCCCTTCGCGTCGCGGCTTTGCTTGTGGCTTTGTGTGCTACGGCCACTGCGGCGCCGGCGGATGAAATTCGCTTGAAAGATGGGAAAAAGCTTTATGGCGTGATCGTGGCTTACGAAGAGAACATGTTCAAAGTCAAAACGGACTACGGATATGTGCTTGTAGAGAAAGATAAGATCGCGTCGATTGTTCCGTCCACGCCGCTCAGCGAGACGCCGAAAACCGAAAAGACGCCAGTAACCAAGAAAGATCCCGCCAGGAATACGGAGCCGAAAGCGGAACCGGCCGTGGCTTCGTCAACAGAAGGAACGACGGCGGCGACGAATGCCAGTGCGAAATCAGCGGAACCGGCTGCGGCGGGAAAGCGCGAAGAGGCAGCCCGAAAAATCACCAATACGGCGGTGAAGCCGGAAGTTCCGGTGGGCACGAAGACCAATGCAGTGGCCCCCATGCTCACGACGCCCGCAGCAGCGCCGGCTTCATCACTGGTGGCATCGGCAACGCCGCCGGTGGCACCAAAAGAGCCAGAACCTCCCGCGATCCGCGAAGACATTCAAGGTAATCTCTATACGAACTACTCGCATGGCTTCAAAATGTACAAAGCGCCGAGCTGGGCATTGATCGAAGAAGCGCGAAAGGCGCTGCCGAACGCCATCGTGGCCCTGGGCACGTATAACCAGACGACGCTGATGGTGATCGGACAGGAACAGAGTAAAGCTGCGCTGGAGCCGGCAGCGGCGACCGTCGAAAAGCGGCTAAGCGAAGTCTACGACAACTACCGGAGAATTTCGCAGCGGAAGACCGTGGTGGGCGGATTGCCGGCTGTCGAATATCACTACCGCGGCTTGGCGGACGGGCACGATTGGTCCGGAACGTTGGTGGTGATTTCTCGAGGGGCTGATGTTTTTACCGTGCTGGGCATGACCTACGCTGATAACGACCTTATTCAGATTCAGGAAAACGTGATCAACAGATCGATTGCGAGCCTGGACTTCAACGTACATTGAGCTGGTGACAGGGGACTGCGGCGAGCCGGTCTACGCGAGGTTATGGCTGTCGCCGGAATTCGCGGCTAGTTAACTAATGCTCCCATTTCGCTTAATGGCGCGAAGCTCGCGTGGCCTAGATCTGATCGTAGCCTTCCTCTGAGCGCGAGGGCCAACCAGAAGTGCACTCATTCGACAGACTGCCCATGAGGGCGTGCGGAAATGATTAGAGTTCCACCGCGCCTGATAAGTGTGCCCACGGGCACCAGGAGAATCGTTAGCGCCATCAGTAGCGCGCCAGATAGCCACGCCGCAGCGGAGGCCAGCTTGCCGATGGGTGGCTGGAAACCTCGCAGCAAATCGAAGAAGAGATTCGGACGCCCAGGCGCAAGTAGATTGAGAGCGCTTTGGGACCATCCCAGGAGATCGTATTCAAATTCCTGGTGCCATTCGCGAGACGGAAGGAATCCTTCGGATTGCAGAAGATTGACGAGCGAGGAGCGGGTGAAGTGGTACAAGTGGCGCGGAACATCGAGATGGAACCACTGCGAACCGAAGATACCGGCCTGAAGACCGCCAGCGTTGGGAACCGCGATGATCAGAACGCCGTTGGCCGATAATAGGCGGCGAATATCTTCCAGCGTCGCACGCAGGCCGGTTAGGTGTTCGAAGGTGTGCCACAGGGTGATGGCATCGAACGGCGCACGAGAATGCATGTCGGAGATATTCGGATAGACCTCGAGTCCTGCTTGGCGAGCAGGGCCAGTATTCATCTCGGTGCCGACAACGGACCACCCTGCGGCGTGAGCGGCCAGCAAGAATGTTCCGTCGCCGCAGCCTATATCCAGCAAATGGCCAGGTGCGCCCGCGGCAACTTGCCGGAGGATTCGGAGGCGGCGGCGAGCGCAGTAGGACGCCGTCATGCCGTGCCGGCCGCCGTGATAGCCGCGATAGTATTTTGCCAGGTCTTTAGGTCTGGGTGCGGTATGGCCGAGTCCGCAACGGGCACATTCGAGAATTGAAAATACGGCGCGTGTCTGGGCATCGCGGACGGCGGCAAAACGGACGCGGAGTGGGCCGCCGCAAGCCTGGCAGCATTCGGGATCGACGAGCCGCTCGTCAGGAGCGACTGGAGTAGCGGCGGCCTGCGGCAATGCCATGATCGTTATCTCTCCGGAACAATCGAAGGCCACCGCGGAGTTTCCATTCTGAATCTTGCCGCGCAGAAAATTTGTACGATCGCGGGCCATAGCGAACTCGGGGGCCATGCGCACGGCAGCCCCGTACGCTGGGAGGGCCGAGCGGAGATCCTGCCGCCCTTCGAAGGTCCGGCCGAGCCAAAAATAAGCGATTGGCGAGGGAGCCATTGGCGTGGCACGCGTGAAGTCGCCAAGGGCCGCGGAGAGGTTTCCGGTTTGGAATTCGAGGGAAACGTACCCCATAAAACTGTTGAGTTCGGTGGGACTATGCGAATGGCCGCGTCGAATTCGCGTAGAGCCTCGGCAGGCTGATTCTTTTGGACCATGAGAATGCCGAGATGGTTATGTGCTGTGAGCAGCGCAAGGGATACGGCGAGCAAGAGGGTGGCGTGCGGTTGCGGCCAGGGCTTCGCGGCGGCAGTGGGAGTAGCCGGAAAATCGAGCTGGGCGGC
>Ga0210403_10001729_pt1 | contig 20310 bp, 20 predicted proteins | sample IncBWC19MmetaG_FD_150863 | JGI IMG/M metagenome (GOLD analysis project Ga0210403, IMG submission 150863) | Forest soil microbial communities from Barre Woods Harvard Forest LTER site, Petersham, Massachusetts, United States - Inc-BW-C-19-M | ecosystem: Environmental > Terrestrial > Soil >... | reverse complement strand
AGTAGCCGTTGTCGTCGTATTTTTAACGGCTCTCGTGGTGTTCCCCAATGAAGCCGGCGCTTGGGGCCGCAACGCTCACAAACTGGTTGTCAATCAGGCTATCGACACTCTGCCGCAGGATATTCGTGGTTTTTTCGAAAGCTACCGGGGAGTACTGCTCCAACACGTCCTCGATCCTTTGGACGCCGTCGCCAAAACTCCTGCCGAGAAGCGCAACGATCATCTGTATCTAGACAAGTACGGGCGCTTCCCCTTCGATGCCCTGCCGCGCAGTTACAAGGCGGCCGTCGACAAATACGGAAAATCCAAGCTACAGGCCAACGGTGTGTTGCCCTGGGAAATTGGCGTCTATAGCCAAAAGTTGACCGAAGACATGAAAACCGGCCGCTGGGACGAAGCAAAGCTGGACGCGGCGATCCTTGCGAACTATGTCGCTGACGCGCATGACCCCTTCAGCACCACGGAAAATTTCGACGGAAAGTTGACCGCGCAGGCCGGCGTGAACGAACGCTTCGGAACGACTCTGATCGACCGCTACTCCTCGTTTTTTCCCATGCGCCCCAACGACGCCGCGTACATCACCGATCCGACGGACCACGCCTTCGAGGTTTGCCTCGGCTCGCACAGTTGGCTCGAAACGATTCTCGTGGCGGATCGCAACGCCTACATTGCGGGAAAGTCCTATTCCTACAACGACGAATACTACGATCGCTTCTACAATCAAGCAGCCGCAATTTTAATCCGTCAACTTTCCGAAGCGTCCACCGATGTCGGCTCCTACTGGATGACGGCCTGGATTAACGCCGGCCGGCCGCAGTTGCCGCACTAACGCCGCGAATGAATTCGTCGCTTCTCCCTGCCAGCATCGTTTCCCTTCCTAAAGCCGAATTGCATCTGCACCTGGAAGGTTCGATTCAACCCGCAACGGTTTGCGCGCTTACGGCGCAACACAATATTCTGTTGACCGAAGACGAGGTTCGCCGCCGCTACACTTATCGCGACTTCAGCGGCTTCATCGACGCGTTCAAGTGGGTCACCTCGTTTCTTCGTGAACCTCGCGACTACGGGCTCATCACCCGAGACTTGTGCGAGCATCTGCTGACCCAAGGCGTGGTCTATGCCGAGGTCACGCTCTCCATCGGAGTGATGGTGCTTCGCAAACAAAAACCGGAAGCCAATTTCGAAGCCATTTTGCTGGCGACAGAGCCTTTCGAAAAAAGGGGGCTTCGCGTTAACTGGATTTTTGATGCCGCGCGTCAGTTCGGCCCAGAGGCAGCCATGGAGGTCCTGGAGGCCGCAAAGCGCTGCCAGTCCAAAAGAATTGTGGCTTATGGGATCGGCGGCGACGAAATGAGCGTGACCACGAAGGAATTTCGTCTTGTATACGAACAGGCGGCGAACAATGGGCTGCATCTTCTGATGCACGCCGGGGAAGTTGGCGGCCCCGAGAAGATTCGCGAAGCCATCGAATTGTTGCACATTGAGCGCGTGGGTCACGGCATCGCGGCGGCGCAGGACCCCGCCCTTATGGACTTGCTCGTCGAACGCCGGATTCCTCTGGAAATTTGCCCGCAAAGCAACATCCGCACCGGAGCACTGGCAAAACAGTTGCGCATGGCAGACGCGCGAATCGAGCATCATCCCCTGCCGCAACTCTGGCGGCATGGAATCCCCGTTGTCCTCTCCACCGACGATCCCGCGATGTTTCACACCACCCTGCTTGCCGAGTACGAAAACGCGGCAAAGATGGGCCTCGGAGAAGTCGAACTCGCCCAACTGGTGAGTAAGAGTTTCGAGCACGCCTTCCTGTCCGAAAGCGAGAAACTAGCTCTCACAAGAGTTCGCTATTCTTAACCATTCTCGACGCAGCCACCCCAAGCGATCACCCGCCTCCGGCAAACTCCGGCACCGCCGGCAATGTTATACTTAGCCCATGAAAGCACACGTTTGGGTGATGCCGAAGCGCACGGTACTCGATCCCCAGGGACAAACCATTCAGCATGCGCTCTCCGGTCTGGGTTACGCCTCTGTCAAAGACGTTCGCCAGGGCAAGTTCTTCGTGCTGAATGTCGAAGGCTTGACCCGCGACGAAGCGCTGAAGCAGGTTGAGCATATCTCCAAAGAAGTACTCACCAACCCGGTCATCGAAGAATCCCGCTTCGAAATTGTCGAGTAAGAGCGGCGCTCGATGATACGTAGCCGCAACTCCGTTAAGCTAACGGCTGCTTTCCCGCGGTTGCTCGCGCTGGCCACCTCTATGCTTTTCTCTTCACTAGGGGCCTTCGGATGTAAGACTCACTCCCACACCTCCGACTCCAGCCTCCAAAAAATCGATGAAATGCTGAACTCTCAGCTTCCGCAAGGGACTCCGAGACTCCGCGTCGAATACTTCCTCAACTCGCGCGGTTACCGACTCGAGGATTCCCAAGACAGGGCGTCACTGATAGCCGTCGTCCGCCTTATTGATACCGAAACGCTCATTCCCGCTACTGCCCGTGTCACCTTCCATTTCGATTCGAACGAAAAACTCCTCTCCTATGAACTCCAGCCTGCTCCAGACACCCCTCTGCGCCCTTGACGCCAGCCCATCGACACCAGCATTAACACGATTTGCCACATCAACGTCACGAAGCCGCTGGCGCTTCGCCAGTCCATGCTAATCTACCTAAACTGCATTCCCAGGAGATCCCGCGCATGTGCGGAATTGTCGGTTACATCGGACCGAAAAAGGTAGTGCCGGTCATCATCGAGGGCCTGCGAAAACTCGAATACCGCGGCTATGATTCCGCGGGGATCGCCGTCGTCACCAAAGACGGCAAGTTGGAAATCCGCCGCGCCCCGGGGAAGCTCCGCAACCTCGAAGAAGTCATTCTGAAATCCCCCATCGAAGGCACCTATGGCATCGGTCACACTCGTTGGGCCACGCATGGCCGCCCCACCGAAGAAAACGCGCACCCGCACCGTGACTGCACCGGTGAAATCGTCGTCGTTCACAACGGAATCATCGAAAACTATCTCGAACTCAAAGAGCAGCTCCAGCGCGAAGGCCACAAATTCGTCACCGAAACGGACACGGAAGTCGTCGCGCATCTCGTCGAAAAAAATTCGAAGGACGGCGCCCCTCTGGAAGACGCCGTTCGCAAATCTCTCAAGGAACTGCGCGGCATCTACTCCCTCGTTTTCCTTTCCGCCCGCGATCCGCACAAGATCGTCGCCGCGCGCATCGGTCCACCTTCGGTGATCGGGCTCGGTGACGGCGAATTTTTCGTCGCCAGTGACATCCCCGCGCTTCTCGAACATACGCGCCAAATTTTCTTCCTCGCCGACGGCGATATCGCCGTCCTCACGCAAAAAGGCGTCCGCGTGATGGACCACGACGGCCGCACCGTCGATCGCCCCGCCCACCACGTCGCCTGGGATCCCATCATGGCCGAAAAGGGCGGCTACAAGCACTTCATGCAAAAGGAGATATTCGAGCAGCCGCGCGCCGTCCGCGACACTCTGCTCGGCCGCATCTCGCAAGACACGGGAAGAGTCTTCCTCGACGAAATGCAAATCTCCGAGCAGCAATTCCGCGAGTTCCAGCAAGTGCGCATCGTCGCCTGCGGAACAAGCTGGCACTCCGCTCTTGCCGGAAAATTCATGATCGAGCGCCTCGCGCGGCTGCAGGTCGAAGTCGATTACGGCAGCGAATTCCGCTACCGCGATCCCATTCTCGATTCCAGGACGTTGACCGTTTGCATCAGCCAGTCCGGCGAAACCGCCGACACTCTTGCCGCGCAGCGCGAAGCGAAAATCAAAGGCTCGCCCACGCTCGCCATCTGCAACGTAATGGGTTCGATGATCACCCGCGAAGCCGCTGGCACGCTCATCACGCACGCCGGCCCTGAAATCGGCGTGGCCTCCACAAAAGCGTTCACTGCGCAACTCGCCGCGCTCCTGCTGCTTGCTTCGTATCTTGGCCAAATCCGCGGCAGACTGGCTCCCGCCGCGGCCGTCAAACTCATGCAGGAGTTCACTCGCATCCCTCACAAAATGGAAACTGTTTTGCAGGCGGAAGAGTCCGGCTTCTACGAAAACCTCGCCCGCCAATTCTTCCGCTACACCGATTTTCTCTACCTTGGCCGCGGCATCCACTATCCCATCGCTCTCGAAGGCGCCCTCAAGCTCAAGGAAATTTCCTACATTCACGCCGAAGGCTATCCTGCCGGCGAAATGAAACACGGCCCCAATGCTCTCATCGACGAAAATCTTCCCGTAGTTGTTTTGGCAACGCGCGACGACTCCGACCCGGAATCCGTCACCCGCTACGAAAAGAGTGTCTCCAATATCAAAGAAGTGAAAGCACGCGACGGCATCGTCATCTCCATAGCTACCGAGCAAGATCATCTCGCCCGCGAAGCTTCCGACCACATCATCGAGCTGCCACCCGCGCCAGAAATTCTCGCGCCGCTCCTGGAAATCATCCCATTGCAGCTTCTCGCCTATCACATCGCTGTCCGCCGCGGTTGCGACGTCGATCAGCCGCGCAATCTTGCCAAATCCGTGACCGTCGAATAGCCAATCGTTTCCGACGTCGGCGCTTCGCCCTAAACTCTCACCCGACGACCCACCCCCGATAGGCCCGCGCTCCCTTTTCCGCTAAAATGAAAGCATGCGCCGCATCTTCCGGGTCTGCTTGGGGTTCTCCATTTTTGCTCACTTCTTCCTCTCACTTCCCGCCCCAGCCCAAACGCCCGCGCCTGCTACCGCAGTTCTCCACGAAGTCCTCACAGCCGGCTTGAAGACTTTCACCGAAGCCCAAATCATCGCGCTCACTCAGCTGGTGAAAGACTCCCAAGTCGGAAAGCCAGACCTACAAGCTGCCGCTGACCGCCTCCTCCAAACCGGGCTTTTCGCCAAGGTCAACTACAATTTCCAGACGCGCGGCGAGGGCCTCACCGTGACCTTCCAACTCGAAGAGGCCCCGCGCGTCCCCATCTACTTCGATAACATCCCCTGGTTTGCCGACAGCGAGCTCGCGGACGCCATCCGCAAAAAGCTCCCCTTCTTTGACAACACCCTTCCCGAGGCCGGCGCAGTGGTCGACCAGGTAAGCGACACGCTGAAAGATCTGCTCGCCTCGCGCCAGCTAAATGTCACTGTCGAACACGAACTGCTCGCCAATCCCTTAGGCGAAGGCAACGTTCAAGCCTTTCGCGTCGAAGGCGCCGCTTTCTACATCGCCAGCGTCGCGTTTGGTGATCCGTCGCTCGCTTCTTCCCACCTCATTCAGCAGCAGCTTAGCGAGGTCCAGGGAAAGCCTTTTTCTCGCATGACCATCGATCTCTTTCTCTCTGAACAATTGCGCCCCTATTACCTTCAACAAGGCTATCTTCGCGTTAAGCTCGGCCCTCCCGAAATCCGTCTCACCGGCAATCCCAATCAGAAACTTCCTGATCAGATTCCAGTTTTCGTTCCCATCACCACCGGCGCCATTTATCGCTTCAAGGGAGCGCAATGGTCCGGTAACTCTGTTTTATCCTCCATCACACTTTCTAATGAGCTCGGCATAAAGCTTGGCGACGTCGCCAACGGTATGCAAATCGAGGCAGGCTGGGATCGCGCCCGCGAAGAGTACGGCCAGCGCGGCTACCTCGACGCAAAGCTCGACCCCGTCGCCTCCTATGACGACCAGACGCACACTGTTTCCTATGCCGTTTCCGTATCCGAAGGAGTGCAATACCACTTCAACAGCCTGGTTCTGACCGGCCTTTCGGTTGCCGGTGAGGGGCGCGTCCATCAGATGTGGCCGACAGAAACCGGAGCTGTGTTTGACAAAGTTCTATTCGAAAAGCTTTTGACCAGATTGCAATCCCACCCGGCGGATATTTTCGGCGAATTGCCCGTGCACTACGATACGGTCGGCCATTGGCTGCGCACCGATCCGGACAAGCACACTGTCGATGTCCTCCTCGATTTCAAATAACCGGAAGTTCCAGCACCCTGCGCAAACCTATTCAAACTCGCGTTAAGGTATACTCTCCAAAGAAATGAATACTCTTGTGCGCATTCAAATCGCGGAACAGGCGCAACTCTCGCACGGCGAGAAAGAGTTGATGCTGCAAAAGCAGTTGGCCGAATTCCCTTCGATGATCATCGCCCTCTCCGGCGGTGCCGACTCCGCTTACCTCGCCTGGGCCGCCCACCACGCGATCGGTGAACGCGCCCTCTCGGTCACCGCGCTCTCGCCTAGCTATTCCGCGCATGACCGCTCCGTCGTCGAAGACTTCGTCCGCCAGCTCGGCGTGCGTCACGAATTCATCGAAACGCACGAAATGGAGAATCCCAAGTACCGCGCAAACGCGGCCGATCGCTGCTATTTCTGCAAGGATGAGTTATTCAACGTGCTGGACATCATGGCGCAAGAGCGCGGCTTCGCGGCCATCGCCTACGGCGTCAACGCCGACGACACTTTGGATTTCCGCCCCGGCCACCGCGCCGCTGCGGAGCATCGCGTCCTCGCCCCTCTTCTTGACGCAGGCCTGCACAAGACCGAAATTCGCGCGCTCTCCCAGCGCGCCGGATTACCCACCTGGGACCGCCCCGCTTCCGCCTGCCTGGCCTCTCGTCTCCCCTACGGCACCGAAGTGACTCCCGAACGGCTCGCTCTCATCGAGCGCGGCGAAGCCGCTCTTCGCGATCTAGGCTTCCGTCAATTTCGAGTGCGCCTCCATGAGAAACTCGCTCGTGTGGAAATCGCCCCGGAAGAAATGCCTCGCGCCATGTCCCCCGAAATGGCCGCCTCCATCGCTTCACGCCTGAAAGCGGCAGGTTTTAGCTACGTTGCCCTAGATCTGGAAGGCTACAGGCAGGGTTCCTTGAACGAAACCCTGTCTCGTTAGGCCCCCTACGGGGCATCCGTCGGCAGGAACATTTTCCCCTGTTTTTCCGTATCATCTGTTAGGAAGGGCATCGCGCTTCGCGCTGGCTCTGGAGGAAGCATGAGGATGAAGCCACAACATAGGCGGGCCCCAGCTGTCGTGCTCCTTTTCAGCATAGTGCTGCTCGCTGGCTGCCAGATGGGCCCCTCCGTTTCCGGCAGCTTTGAGCGCTCCCTCGATGTCTCCGGCCCCATCCGCGTCGAACTCAGCAACGTCGCCGGTGACGTCTCCATCGTCGGCAGCGCCGACGGCAAAGTCCATGTTCACGGAGATGTGCGCGTCTCGGGATTCGGTTTCGGCAATCCGCAAAGCCGTCTGGACAACCTCGTTTCTAACCCGCCTGTCGAACTCAAAGGCGACACTCTCCGCATCGGTAAAGACACCACACGCTTGCACAATGTCTTGATCAGCTATTCCATCGAAGTTCCCCGGGATACCGAAGTCAATTCGTCGAGCGTCTCCGGCTCGCAGATCGTTCGCAACGTTCGTGGTCCCGTACAAGCATCTTCGGTTTCCGGAACCGTTCGCGGCAAGGACATTGGCCGCGAGGTCCGGCTCTCCTCGACAAGCGGAAGCATTGACGCCGAAAATTGCGGCGATGATGTTCGTGCCACCAGCGTTTCCGGCAGCGTGACTGTCCTGAACGCCAAGGGAGACGTGCTCGCTCACTCCGTCTCGGGCGATGTTCATGTTCAAAATCCGGGCGGCCGCGTCGATACCGGCACCTCCAGCGGATCAGTGGATGTGCGTGACGCGAATGGCGACGTCAAAGCGCACGCTACCGCAGGACGCGTCACCATCCAAGGCAATCCGATGGGCAATAGCTACTGGGATTTGAAAACCGTCTCCGGCTCCGTGGATATCGCGGTGCCCTCCTCCGCCAGTTTCCATCTTTCCGCTGGAGCCGTTACTGGGCAAATTCGTGCGCAAATTCCCATCATGATTGAAGAGCAGGGCAAGCATTCGCTGCGCGCCCGCATGGGAGACGGCGGCGCCCGCGTCGAAATTCACACCGTCTCAGGCGGTATCGAAGTAAACGGCGCCCAATAACCATTTATTCGCTCGCCCACCTATCCTTGCCCCTCCGCCAACCTCTGTAGGGGCTTTGCTCCACTCATGTACTGTGCTTCCGTATTAGGAAAACTGGGAATAGAATACGACGCTATGAGCGCATCACCTATGATGAACGCAAGTCCCATCAAGTTTGGCACATCCGGATGGCGCGGATTGATTGCCGACGACTTTACGTTTGCGAACGTGCGGCTGGCGGTAACAGCGATCGCGGAGCACGTGAACAGCAAGACGAAGAGCCCGACGATATTGGTCGGGTACGACACGCGATTTTATTCGGAAGAGTTTTCACAACTGGCGGTGGCGATTTTACAGGCGCATGGCGTGCGAACTTTGCTGTGCGAGACGTTTACGCCGACGCCTGCGGTGGCTTATGAAATTCAACGATCGCGGCTGGACGGAGCGATCAACCTCACCGCCAGTCATAATCCCGCACAATACCACGGGCTGAAATTTTCTTCGGCTGACGCGGGGCCGGCGCTGCCTGAGGTTACGAAAGATATCGAGGCGCGCGTGGCGAGGATTATCGCGAAGGATGGCGCGTATCCAACTTCGCCAGCGGTGCCTTCGGGCGGGGTGAAAACGGAGAAAGTGAATCTTCGCGAAAATTATTTGAAACGGCTGGGAGAGTTGGTGCGCTTCGAAACGCTGCGCAAAGCGAAGGTCTCATTTGTAACAGACGCGTTGCATGGCTGTGGGGCAGGATATTTGGACAAGGCGTTGGCGGACCATGGCGTTTCCGTGCAGGCGATGCGCACGAACCGCGATTGTCTGTTTGACGGGACGGGCCCAGACGTTAGCGAAGAAAATCTGGCGCCCTTGCGTAAGGCCGTGTTGGATTCGGGAGCGGCCGCGGGTCTGGCGACAGACGGGGACGCAGACCGATTTGGAATGATCGACGGCGACGGAACTTGGATTCAGCCAAATCACATTCTGGCGCTGGTGTACGACTACATCCTCGAGACGCGCGTCTGGAACATGGCGGCGGCGCGGAGCGTGGCGACGTCGCAATTGATCGACGCGGCCGCGACGGCGCATGGGCAGAAGACGTATCAGACGCCGGTGGGATTCAAATACATCGGGCAATTGATTCGCGAAGACAAGATTGCGCTTGGCGGCGAAGAAAGCGCGGGGTTGACGATTCGCGGGCACGTGCCGGAGAAGGACGGGATTTTGGCGTGCCTGCTGGTGGCGGAGATGATTGCGGCCCGCGGAGCTTCGCTGGGCGAGCAAGTAAAACAACTCTTCAAGAAAGTAGGACGGGAATTTTGGCCAGTGCGCGAGAATCTACACTTGAGCGACGAACAAAAGGCAAACGCAGTAAAGAAGGTGGCGGTGGACGCTTCGACACTGCTGGGGCGGAAAGTTGTATCGGTGGACCGCACGGACGGCGCAAAATTCAGTTTCGAGGACGGTTCGTGGATGTTGCTGCGGCTGTCCGGGACGGAGCCTCTGCTGCGCTTGTATGTGGAAGCGAATAGCGCGGCGGCTTCGGCGAAATTGACGAGCGAGGCGACGAAGTGGGTATTGGAAAGTTGAAGAAGAAAATCGCAAAGAAGACGCCGGAGGAGAAGCTCCGGTCGCTGCTGCGGCAGTATGGGCGAGGGCTTTTGGGCTTGCTAGTATTGGTGATGATCGTGCACGACGTGTTCGGCACCCACGGATTTTTGGCGATGCGGCGAACCCAGAACGAGATCAAGAAAGTGAAAGCGAATCTCGATGCGCTGAGCAAGGAAAATGCTGTGCTCGAACAGGAAGTGAAGGATCTGAACAGCGATCCGCGGTTGATTGAGAAAATTGCGCGAGACGATCTGGGTTTGGCGCGGCCCGGCGAGATTATTATCAGGATTCCCGCGGGGCAGCAGTTGGAACAGAATCCGGCTGTGAAGCGCTAGATTGTTTACTCGCTTAATTTCTTTAATTTCCTACTGACTAAATTCCCTACTGAAATCCATTTTCAAGCTGGCGACGGCGCGGCCGTCGGTGTGTGCGCTTTGGCGCGGCGGCTTTTCCAGTTGGTGCGGAGGAGGGAGAGCACCAGCATGGCCACAAAGATGATGCAGAGACCTATGGTGGCTTGCAGGACAGTGCATTGGCGCTTGGGGAGGATAGAGAAGCGGCCGTAAACGAATTCGATGTGGACCCAGTAGACGAGAAGAGAGGTTTTGCCGAGTTGAATGATAGGGCTGAATCCCAATTGAGCAACGCCCCAGCGGCACCAGGCGTAGACGCAGAAAAGAATGATCAGAAGGATGCCACAGCGCATCAGGAAAAAGTTGGGGCTGGTGTGCCAGTAGTCGTAGATGGCGTAGAGATGGATGGGTGAGGCGTCGAGCTTGATGGAAAGCCAACAAGCGAGAATACCTGCGGCGCCGAGGGCGGCAAAGATGGAGCCTTCATATCGCTTGGCAATGTTGGTGAAAAGGAAAAAGCCGACGGCCAGTCCAGCGAAGGCGAAGGCAGCCCAGGGAAAAAGTGGAAAGAGCCAGGGTTGCGGGTTGCCGTAGATGTGCACGCCGTTGATGTAGGACTCGAGAGGCCACGGCAGTGCGCGAGGGCGACGGGTGGTCCACAGAAGCGGCGTGGCCATGGCGATCAGTGTCGCAGCTAGAAGACTGGCGAGGATTCCGCGTGTGCGCGAGGCGGCCACGTTTTGCGATAGCGCGGAGACATCGTCGGAGGCGCGTCTGGCGCTGAGCCCACAAAGCACGCCCATCAGCATCATGGAGAGTCCGAGAATATTGAGGACATCGACGCGCAGAAGATCGGTCCAGGGAGAGTAGCCGTAGCCGAGGACGTATTCTTGAACGCGGAAAAGCAGGCCGAGAGCAAAAATTTCGGCGCCTCGGCGGATGGTAGTCTTAGCGATTTCGCCGGAGGTAGCGCCTTTTTCGCGGAGGCGTTCCGTTACCAGCGCAAAAGAAATGCCGGAGAGGAAGACAAAGAGTGGGGCGGGAAGAGTGCCGCCAAGTTGTGACCAGGTAAAAACGGCGGACTTGCGAGCCTCGGGGCTGAGCCAGGAATCATAGCAATGCGTTTGAAACATGAGAACGCAAGCGAGTCCGCGCATCCAGTCGATGTAGGAGAATCGCTTCATGGATGTTTCGCCGCGTGGCGCGCGATCTCTTCAAAGTAGTGCGCCATTCTGGCGGAAAAATCGCGTTGAATTTGGGAAGTCATTCGTCTGCGCTACAATCTTCTCTTTCTTTTCCAGATTCTTGAGAACCACTTTTGCCGGCAACCCACCAACTCGGTGTGCTTCCCATGCTCGGTCTGTGGGCCGCGCTGTGTCTTACAGGAACGCTTTATGCCACGTGGCATGGCTATGGCGGCCGCGGCTTTGCGGCAACCTTGACGGCATTCGCGTTCTTCTTTCTGGTGCTGCTGCTTTTCGCGGCGCGCGGCTTTGCTGACGGTCTTGCAGCGCGCTTCGGCCCTGGCGGAGCCTTCGCTTTAAGCGCCGCCGCGTTCCTTGCATACCTGATTTACGCGCTGGGGACAAATACTTTTACGTTTGCGCGTGCCGGGGTGGCAGGGTGCTTCGTGTTTGTGCCGATGGCGCTGACGGCGTCGGCCAAGCGAAAGCCGGGCGGGACCTGGCAGGATTATTTGACCTTGGCTGCCATCTGGGTAGCGGTGAAGCCTTTCCCGAACCGCTGGGGGATTTCACTTTCCCACTGGCTTTGGCCATATCCAAATGAGCGGCTGGCTTACGTCTTCACCGTGCTGCTGGCGTTGAACGTGGCGCTGGCGGTGTTCGTACTTCTGCGCCGCGTCGATGGCATCGGCTACTCCATCGGCTGGGGACAGCGTTGGGGATTATTTGTGCTGGGCAGCTTTCTAGTGTTTGGCTGCATCGCGATTCCGCTGGGCACGGCGATGCATTTCATTGCCTTCGCGCCGCAGTGGCATGCGTGGAGCTCGCTGGTCTTCACTTCGCTTGGAATTTTCTTTTTTACGGCTTGGCCAGAGGAGTTTCTGTTCCGTGGACTGCTGCAGAACATGCTTTCGCGGGCAAGTAAGAGCGATTTGGCCGGCTGGTGGACGGCTTCGGTGCTGTTCGGGTTTTCGCACATCAGCAACATGGGTTTTCCAAATTGGCGATACGTAATCCTCGCCTCGATTGCCGGAATTTTTTACGGCTGGGCCTGGCGGAAGACAGGGTCCATCTTCGCCTCGGCGATTGTGCATGCGCTCGTGGACATAACGTGGCACTTCCTGTTTCGGACGGCGTGAGGCCAGCTATAGAACGCGCAGACCGAGGGCGGAGGCTAGCTTGGCCTGTTTACTGTCGAAGGTAAATAGAGTATCCGCTCTTAACACGAGCGCAGAAGCGACGTGCAGCACATCCAGCGCACGATTCCCGATTAGAGGCGTCTGCGTTCGGGCGATCTGCTTGGCGCGGGCGAATGCAGAGGCTGGAATTGGAGTGATGCGGATCATACCCTCTTCGATGTCCTTCGCGAACGCATCGAAAACAGCTCTCTGTTCGCCAACCAAAACCTGCTTTCGGAAAACTCTCCACGCCACCGCATTTGTAAATTCGAATTCACCGAAGTCCGTTGTATAAAGGGGTTCCTTGAAGCGCAGCATGGCCGCTGCTGCAGAGCCAGTGTTAGTGTCCGAAAGATAGAGAGAGAAGAGAAAACTAGTATCGGCGTAGGCAATCAAAAGCGTTCCCGCTCAGCGGCGAGTTGTTGAGCGCCGGAGAGCTTCAGGCGTTTCTTGCCGAAGATTTTTTTAATACGGCCGAGGAAGTCCGGCATTTGTACAGGCACTACAGGCTCGGGAGGCAAAAGCCGGGCGATCACGCGTTTGCGCTTCGTAATCTGGATCTCGTGACCTTCGCGGAGGAGATTTTCCACGACGGAAAAGCGGTACCGCAGGTCGCGAACAGATGCTTTCTTCATGTGATGCATTTTAGCATCACAGATGCTAAAAGGCCAGACCTTCTCCAAAGTACGAATCGTCGGAACATAAGCCGGTTTCGGACGTACATATAGGCAGCGGAGGAGCCCGATGGGAACGTTGCGGCAAGATGTTCAGTTCGCGCTGCGGATGATGCGCAAGAACCTGGGTTTCACAACGGCGGCGGTGTTGTGCTTAATGCTGGGCATTGGAGCCACCACAGGCATCTTCACCGTGGTGAACGCCGTGCTCCTCCATCCGTTGCCCTATTCTCATCCTGACGATCTCGTTCGTGTGTACACCGAGTTTCCAACGTTTCCCAACGGCGGGCTTCACCGCTTTTGGACTTCAGCCCCGGAATTTTTTGATTTGAAGCGCGACACGCATTCGTGGGCGACACTCGACGCGTGGATCACCGGTGGCGCGAACCTTGCCGGTAAAACGCAGCCGGTTCGGGTGAACGGCGCGTATGTTAGCGGCGGACTGCTCGAAACTCTGGGCGTAGCTCCAATGCAAGGGCGTTTGATTGCGGCTTCCGACGACATCCCCGGAGCTGCCGTAGTAGCGGACATTTCTTACGGCACTTGGCAGACTGTTTTTGCCGGCGATCCCAATGTGCTTGGGCGAGAAACGCGCTTGGACGGTTTGAAGTGCACGATCATCGGCGTGATGCCGAAAGGATTTCAGTTCCCGCCAGGAGATCCAGATCCCGCGCAAGTCTGGTCGGCGCTTCAGTTGGACCCGGCAAAACCGGGATCGCGCGGTTCGCACAATTATTATTTGCTGGGGCGGCTGAAGCCCGGAATTCCGCCCACCCAGGCGCAGGGTGAGCTGGCGGCCCTGGTGCAGAGCTACGGTGAAAAGCGTGCGCCCAAAACGCACAGCTTCGATCCCAAAACCCACACGATTGTGAGTTTTCCCTTGCAGGGAGAAGTCGTTTCGAGTGTGCGTCCCGCTCTGTTAATGCTGCTGGGCGCGGTGGCATTCGTTCTTCTGATCGCAAGCGTCAATGTGGCAAACCTACTGCTGGCACGAGCGGAGGCACGGCGGCGAGAGATTGCCATTCGCGGCGCCATGGGAGCGAACTTCGCGCGTCTGGCTCGGCAATTCATTACCGAAGGCATTCTGCTGGCGCTTTGCGGCGGTGGACTAGGCGTGGCGCTATCGTTTGCGGGAATACGACTGGTGCAGCTCACCAATGCCGGCGGAATACCGCGCGCCGATGAAATTGGAATGAACTGGCAGGTGCTGGTCTTCACGCTGGCGACGAGCGTGATCACAGGCGTGCTTTTCGGCCTGGCGCCGCTCGCGACGCTCATCATCAGCGGAATTTCCGAATCGCTCAAGGACACGGCCGGAAGCACGACGGCAGCGGCGGGAGCGCAGTTTTTCCGCCGTGCGCTGGTTGCGGGCGAACTGGCAATGGCTCTGGTCCTGCTGATCGGTTGCGGCTTGATGCTGCGCGCATTCTGGAAGCTGCAGGAGGTACACACCGGGCTTCGTCCCGAAAATGTGATTACGATGCGCGTTTCGCTGCCGAGCGGAACCTACACAGATGCTGCAAAGATTACCGATTTTTGGATGCGACTCGATACACGCCTTACGAACCTCCCGGGTGTGCGTTCGGCGGCTCTGGTCTCGGGACTGGCGCCGTTACGCCCACCGAATATGAATGATACGGACATCGAGGGCTTCGTCATGACCAAAGACGGCCCCATCCAAAACGTCGATTTTTATCAAGCGGTCAGCAAGGACTACTTTTCGACGATGGGAATTCGGCTGATGGACGGAAGATTGTTTGATGAGCGCGACGTCCAGGACGCGCCTCCGGTCGTCATCGTAAATAAGGCGATGGCGACGACCTTTTGGCCGAATCAGAACCCTGTTGGGCGGCGCGTCAAGCCGGGCGGCGCGAAAGATTGGTGCACGATCATCGGCGTCGTCGATGATGTAAAGAACGCCGGCCTCGACCGGCCGGCGGGCACTGAGTTGTACCTTCCCTACCGGCAACCGCAGGGGCAGGGCAGCTCGGACATGTACGTGGTGATGCGCGCGCAAGGTGGCGACCCGCGATCGTTGGCAGGGGAAGTCCGCCAACAAATGAGCGAGATCGACTCATCGTTGCCGCTCGCCGATGTGCGGCTGATGGAGGACGTGCTTTCCCGGGCACAGGCACGGCCTAGATTCCTGACGTTGCTGCTGACGCTCTTCTCCTTGGTGGCGCTGGCCATTGCGACAGTGGGGATTTATGGCGTTGTCTCGTACTCCGTGGAACGGCGAACAAAGGAGTTCGGTTTGCGCATGGTACTCGGCGCGCAGAGAGCCGATGTTCTGGGCCTGGTGATGAAACAAGGCGCGGCAATGATTGCCGTAGGCGTCGCTTGCGGACTGGTGGTCGCCTCTATCCTTACGCGACTGATGTCCAGCCTTCTCTTTGGAGTTACACCCACGGACCTGGGCACTTTCGCGAGCGTCACCGCTTTGCTGTTTGGTGTGGCGCTAGCCGCCTGCTTTATACCCGCGAGGCGCGCGACCAGGGTGGACCCGATTCAGACGCTTCGATACGAATGACCTTTCAGACGTAGGACCGATCAGAAGATTGGTAGTAGCGCCGGAAGCCCCAGAAGCGCGAGTCGCAGTCATCGCAGCGGTACGGCCAGACGAAAGCGAACCGCAACCAGATGCGCTCCACAAAGCCCTTTCTTGTGGAGCGGCGCACGGAGACACTTTCGCATACGGGACACTCACAGACTTTTTTGGCAAAGGTGAGATGCATGGGAATCAACACCCTCCGTTTCTCTCATTATGAAGAGGGCGCGCCCAATCGCAGCGGGCGGGGCGAGAAGACTGTGTGCTGCTGATATCCTGACCCGACGAACAGTTATGGCGGTAAACACGATACGAAAGAGAAATAGCGCGAAGGCGTGGTCGCGTTCTCGCCGAGGAATGGAAGAGAGCAAGGAGACCGGCTGCCAACAAGGAAAGGCTTAGGAAGAGCCTGTAGGGCTAAGGTTAGAGAAATCTAATGATGCGGAGGGTAAAGCATAGCGCGTTTTGGCCGATGGAATAGTTGAGGTGAACCATGTCCGTGCACTCCGTGCAGAACACCCAAGCAGTACAAACACAGGCGGTCTCGCAAGCGCAAGCAGCGCAGAAACAGGCGAGCCAGACGAGCCCCCTTCCCGTGGACAAGGTTACGATCAGCGCGGCGGCTCAAGCCAAGCAGACGGCTTCCTCGATTGGCGCCGATCCTGATCACGACGGAAAGTAAGGGTTCGAAACTTTAGGTAGTCGAACGCGGGATTTCAAAGGCCGTGCTGCGCCCAGGATTGCGAAAAGCGATCCGCAGGCGCGGTACGGCCTTTTTGTTTGCGCGAGAGCAGGCCAAGACCTACCATTAGACGAGGGGGCAAACATGAAAGAGATGACTGCGGAGAATGCAACGTTTCTGCTGCACGGTGTGTACCTTCCGGCGTTGAAGAATGAAAGCCAACTGACCAAGAAAGTGATCGAAGCAGTGCCCGCGGAGAAGGCGGACTACCGGCCAGACCCGATATCCAAGACCGCGAACGAACTAGTGAGACACATCGCGGCGGCGGATGTGCGCTTTGCCGACACGGTGATCAACGGAAAATTCGAGGCAGGAGCGGTCCTCCCGCCAGAGTTGAAAACGCCGGCGGAGATTGCCGCCTGGTATGAAAAGTCCATGGCCGTGAGAATCGATGCGCTCTCGAAGTTGACGAGCGAACAGTTACTGAAGATCGTGGATTTCCGCGGGATGTTTCAGCGGCCCGCCGTTATGTTTTTGATGATCGGAGCGCACCACACCGTTCATCATCGCGGGCAACTCAGTTCGTACTTGCGCTGCATGGGCGCGAAAGTGCCTTCCATCTACGGCGAAAGCTACGACGCCGAACAAGCCAGAAAAGCGGCGCAAGCGTAGATCATTTCACCACTGCCAGAAATTTCCCGATCGTCAATTTGCTCCATCGCAACTTGGTTTCGCTCTTCGTGTTCTATAAATGGCTGACATCGAGAGTCCCGCGATTCCCCCAGCAGGGGGCTCTGCACGCATTGCTGCATAGTCAGCGCACGAGCGCGATGCGAAGCTGAGAATCCTGAGGAGGATTGCGAAATGTTGCGACTAAAGGGATATCTGGGGCCCCTGGTGTTGGGAACGGCGATGCTTGCTCCGCTTTTGACGAGCGGATGCGCGTCGCATGTGCGCTATTACGACGAGTATCGTGCCGACTACCATCCGTGGAATGACGGAGAAGCGCGCGCCTACCGCGTGTGGCTGGCGGAAAGGCGTTACGAATACCGCGACTATAACCGGTTAAGCCGCGAAGACCAGCGCGAGTATTGGCGCTGGCGCCACGAGCACCCCGGCAGATACTAGTCCAATTCGGCGAATGCTCGATCACCTGAGGCCAAATAAAAAAATCGGCGGTCGCGAGACCAGCGGGGGAGGCGAAGCGACATTCGCTTCCCCCCAATTTTTGGGCTGAACAAAACGACACCCCGGAAGCGCAAACCCTCCCAGCAACACATGTCCGGTCCGGAAAGTATCGGTGCCATTTTTGCGCGCGCCCCGTATGGCGACGGCGGCAAACGCCCTATTCGAGGCGAATTCCGGGATACCAGTTGCTTTTGGCCAGAAACGCCTTTGGATCGGTCATTTGCAGAATTTCGCGAAATGCGACCTGCTTGTCGGAAGCATGCTGGTAATAAGATTTCACGATGCGATAGCCGACCCAGTAGCCGAGGTCGCCCGGCTTTTGAAGCGTCGAGTTATAGAGCCATTTGGAGAGGTCGGTTTTGTCTTCGTCGGGGAGAAAATCCGTCTCGATTTCTTTTTCGTGTCCCTTCGTCGATTCCCTGAGCTGGGCATAGGCGATCTCGCCGGTAATCAACTCGGCCGTGAATTCCGCCGCCCCTTCGATCAGGGACATCTCCAACACCGTGGGATGTTCGTCATCGACGAGAGCCCGCGCTTGCTGTACGTGGGCATACTCATGAGCTATTACATACACAAACCGGTCCTCCACATTGGGATTAAGCCAGTTCGTGGCGCAAAGGCACTCAAGGCCGACTTGGACACCGGAGACCGGGCTTCCAATGGCCACAGGTTTCCCCCGGCCGACGGCGATGGTCACCGGCGGGAATTTTGCATCCGGGTAGAGATGGCCCAATTGCTGGAGCGCCGCTTGTAAGCGCTGGCGAACGCGCGGCAAAACAGCCAGGCATCGCTTGGCGTCCGAATACATTTCCGGATGCTCGGCCAGGTTTTTGGCTATGGCTGCACCGGAAATTCTTCGCATCTCGGCGAAGTGATGAAGTCCGTCCGAACCCGGATCAATGTAGTCGTGCTGAATTTGATCGGCGGTCGGATGGCCGCCCGCGGCCCCGTAGACCTTGTAGAAGCGGGTAACGTCCTCGATCTGAATGACAGGCCCCGACGCCGGGGCAGAGTCCGCGGAAGCTGCCTTCTGCGGCGCTCCAGAGATCGCCGCGCAAGCCAGGGCACAGATGAAGACTCCGACACCAATTCGTTTCAAGTTCGCCTCCGATGGTTCAGCCTGTTTTTGTTTCGTCTATCCCATGGAAGGTACGACTCGACGCGAGGCAAAGTTCCGGCTCCAAGACAGAAGAAGGAAAAATCTGAAATGTACCAGTCGCGCGGCTTTTGTGAAGTTTTGGCCCTGATTTAGCGAACGACGCCGCTCAGCGGACTGGAAGCGGAAGCGTACAGGCGTTTCGGCATGCGGCCGGCGAGCCAGGCTTTGCGTCCGGCGGAGACGGCTTCGCGCATCGCCTCAGCCATGAGGACCGCGTCGGCGGCTTCGGCGATGGCGGTGTTCATGAGGACGCCGTCGGCGCCCAACTCCATGGCAACAGCGGCATCGGAAGCGGTGCCTACGCCTGCGTCGACAATCATGGGAACTTCCGTGATGCGTTCGCGGAGAATGCGAAGATTGGCCGGATTCTGAATGCCGAGGCCGGAGCCAATGGGTGCGGCGAGTGGCATGACAGCGGCGGCGCCTGCGTCGATAAGTTTACGGGCTGCTATCAGGTCATCATTTGTGTAGGGAAGAACGACGAAGCCTTCTTTGACCAGGACTCGCGTGGCTTCGATGAGCTGTTCGGTGTCCGGGAAAAGAGTTTGCTGGTCGCCGATCACTTCCAGCTTGACCCAGTTCGAGAGGCCGACTTCGCGGGCGAGGCGCGCCGTGCGAATGGCTTCGTCGGCGGTGTAACACGCGGCGGTGTTGGGCAAGATGAAGATTTTGTCGCGGTCGATATAATCCAGAAGCGATTCCTTCGAGCGATCGGTGAGATTCACGCGGCGGACAGCGACAGTCACCATGTCGGCGCAGGAGGCGGCATGAGCGCGCGCCATTTCCGGAAAGCTGCGGTACTTCCCTGTTCCCACAATCAGGCGGGACTTGAAGGCGCGGCCGGCAATGATCAGTTCGTCGGACATTGGTATCCCCGGGTTGATTTTAGACCTCCGCGAGGCTGGCGACAAATCGGAAGATAAATCTGGCGAGCCCTCGCCTGTCCACCGCCAACATGGACTTTCCCGCGCGAATTTTCGATACTGAGAGGCCGGTAAAGCGGCATGGGGTGGCCGCTGACCGGTAACGGTTGGCGATTCCCTTCGTCTAAAGTTGCTGGGGCATTGTGTTCACAGTTGTTCAGAGATCGAAAATTCCTGAATGGGTGGGCGGACGTTTCCTGGGGGAAAAATGCGAATGAGAACGACGATTGTGATTTTGCTTGTAGCTCTTTTTGCGGCCGGAGCGCGCGCGCAGAGCAACGACATTGATATTCCGTTTCAGAAATTCGTGCTGAGCAACGGCTTGACGGTGATCGTACATGAGGACCACAAGGCACCCATCGTGGCGATCAACACGTGGTATCACGTCGGCTCGAAAAACGAAAAGCTGGGGAAGACAGGATTCGCTCACCTGTTCGAGCATTTGATGTTCGGCGGAAGCGAGCACTCCTCGGGACGCTACATTGACGCCATGGAAAAAATCGGCGCGACGGATTTGAATGGCACCACGAACAACGACCGCACCAATTATTTTGAAAATGTTCCGACGTCCGCCGTGGACTTCACGTTGTGGATGGAGTCTGACCGCATGGGTTTCCTGCTCGGCTCGCTGGACCAGAAGACGCTCGACTTGCAGCGCGGTGTGGTGCAGAACGAAAAGCGCCAGGGCGAGAATCAGCCATACGCTGTCTCGCGGCAGCTGATTACACAAAATACGTATCCAGCGGGACATCCCTACTCGTGGACGGTGATCGGCGATATGGCCGACCTTAATGCCGCGTCGATGGATGATGTGAAGGAATGGTTCCGAACGTATTACGGGCCGTCGAATGTGACGATCGTGATCGC
>Ga0210403_10001728_pt1 | contig 20313 bp, 15 predicted proteins | sample IncBWC19MmetaG_FD_150863 | JGI IMG/M metagenome (GOLD analysis project Ga0210403, IMG submission 150863) | Forest soil microbial communities from Barre Woods Harvard Forest LTER site, Petersham, Massachusetts, United States - Inc-BW-C-19-M | ecosystem: Environmental > Terrestrial > Soil >... | reverse complement strand
CGCTGCGAATATCTTTCGCAGCCAGAATGCGCTGGACCACCAGGAAGTCTGTTGTCCAATAGCCCATCGAGAGAATCGCCGCGAGCCCAAACACGATGCCGGTCCAATGGATTCCCATGGGATTGCCGGTGAAGGATCCCAACCCTGACCAGAGGTGAACGTACTGTTCCGAGGTTCTCTGCGCAATTTGCAGCTTGAGATTGGTCCAGCCGCCGGCTTCATATAATCCGAGGATCGGAATCAGCAACGCGCCCGCCCAGATGAGAAAGAACTGCAGCACTTCATTAAAGATTGCCGAGCGCAGGCCGCCGAGTGTTACGTAGACAGCAACCGTCAGCGAGGAGACCCAGATACTGAAATTGATGTCCCATCCGAGAACAATCTGCATGACCTTGGCCATGGCGAACATATTGACGCCGCTCATGAGCACGGTCATGAAGGCAAAAGAAATCGCGGACAGGGCGCGGCTGGGCTCACCGAAACGCAGGTTCAAGTACCCCGGTACCGAGTGGGTCTTGGAAATGTAATAGAACGGCATCATGACCAGCGCCAGAAACAGCATCGCGGGGATCGCGCCGATCCAATACCAGTGCGTCGCCAGGATGCCATATTGATAAGCGGAACCCGCCCAGCCCATCAATTCCAGCGCGCCGAGATTAGCCGAGAGGAAACTTAGACCGGCCACCCACGCCGTCATCTCGCGGCCAGCCATGAAAAAGTCTTCGCCGGTATTGGCACGGCCTTTTAAGTACCAGCCGATGGCGAGCACCAGGGCAAAATAAAAAACCACGATGACGACGTCGATGGGGGAAAGATGTACCAGCCGGGTTGGCACAGCGACCGCTAGCAGTGGCGTCATTCGAGGTTGTTCCTCAGCTCTCTACTCTCTAAGGTACAAAGACCCTACACTAATTCAGAATGGACTTCATCGCGGGATAGAGACGGCGATACCGCACGTAGGCTTTTTCCATAAGCTGCGAGCCTTCCGGGATCGGACTCGTGGTCCCGGCGACGCGCACGACGGCGTCGCAGGCGGCGTCCACTGTCGGCCATGCCTTAGCGCCGACGCCCGCCAGAATTGCCGCTCCGTAGGCTGCGCCTTCTTCCGCGCCGACAGTCTCGACTCGTTGTCCGTAGGTATCCGCTTGAATCTGCCGCCAGAGTTCTGATCTAGCGCCGCCACCGCCTAGGCGGATTGTCCGCACTGGAACGTCGATTTCATGAAATATCGTGAACGTGTCGCGCAAGCTGAAAGCGACTCCTTCCAGGATCGCCCGAATTATATGGGCTCGCGTGTGGGACGCGGTCAAGCCTGCCAACATTCCGCGCGCCGCAGGGTCTAGGTAAGGCGTGCGTTCGCCCATTAGATAAGGAGCCCACAACAGGCCATCGCATCCGGCCGGAGCTTTCGCTGCCTCGTCGGTGAGCGTCTCGTATGACTCACCCTGACCGTCTGCGCGCGCGCCAAACTGATCCCGAAACCAGCGTAGTGAGAGCCCCGCAGCTTGAGTCACACCCATCACGAGCCAGCGTCCGGGAACGGCATGACAAAAAGTGTGCAAGCGCCCGCCCGGGTCAAGCGCGGGGCCGTCGGTTCCGGCAAGAACTACTCCTGAGGTACCGATGGTTGCGCTCACTGCTCCTGGAGAAACCACGCCCATGCCCACCGAACCCGCCGCCTGATCTCCCGCGCCGGCGACGACCGGCGTGCCGCTTTGCAAGCCGGTAGCGGCTGCGCCGCTGGCCGACACTCGTCCACAGATCTCTGGCGACTCATACAGCGCTGGCAAAAGCGACGCATTCATTTGAACTGCCTCCAGCATTTCCTTCGACCAGCGGCGACGGGCAACGTCGAGCAGTAGAGTTCCCGAGGCGTCGGCCACATCGGTGGCGCGTTCGCCTGTTAACTGAAATCGCGCGTAGTCTTTGGGCAGCAGGAGCGAGCGCACTCGGCTCCAGTTCTCAGGTTCGTTCTCCCGGACCCAGAGACATTTGGTCAGCGTGAAGTTTGCGAGTGCGGGATTGCAGGTGAGTTGGATTAAGCGCTCCGCGCCGATTTGCGCGGTCAAATCCCGGCATTGCTTTTCTGTGCGGACGTCGCACCAGATCAGCGCAGGCCGCACCACGCGGGCTTCTTCATCCAGCAGGACCGCGCCGTGCATTTGCCCGGACAGGCCGATGCATGCAATCCGATCGCCGCGCAGATTGCCTTGAGCCAGCGCCCTGGGCACGGCCACCCGACACGCGCGCCACCAGTCGGAAGGATCCTGCTCCGCCCAGCCGATTTGCGGCGAGGCAAAGGCCCGATGCTCCTCTGTGGCGGAGGCAATCACGCGTCCTCCCTCGTCGATGACGAGAGCTCGCGTACCTCCGGTACCTACGTCGATCCCCAGAAAGTACATTCGCCAGTCACTTTGGCCGGTAGCCGCCAATCAGCAGCCTTGGCCGGAAGGCGATGATACTACAAGGGCAGGAGCGGTCAGGGTCTGGTACGCTGGGAGCGGTCAGCAGCGGATGCTTGACGCCGTTGACACAAAAACTCCTCGAACGTACGGAGAGAAGATGATCATGCGTCTAGACAAAGTCAACTGCTGGGTTGCAATTTTGGCAATTCTGATTATGCTTCCATCCACCATGTCCGCCAAGACTCGCGTCAGCAAGCAGGCATTTGGGCATACGTCGGGAGGAACGCCCGTCGACCTCTACACGTTGGAAGATGGCAAGATCGAAGTCCGCATCATGACCTACGGAGCAATTGTCGTCTCCCTGCGCACGCCCGACCGAAACGGAAAGCTGGACGACGTGGTGCTGGGTTGCGAGTCAGTCGAGAAGTACGAAGCGCAGACGGCGCATTTCGGAGGCATTGTTGGCCGCTACGCGAACCGTATCGCGCATGGAGCCTTCCAACTCGACGGCCACACCTATTCCATTCCAAAGAACGATGGCGAGAACTCCCTGCACGGAGGAACTCGCGGGTTCGACAAGATGGTGTGGCAAGGCAAAGAGATTCCGGATGGAGTCGAACTCACTTATGTGAGCAAGGATGGTGAGCAAGGTTTTCCGGGTACGCTCACCACAACAGTGCGCTACACCTTGAGTGCGAGCGCCCTGCGAATCGACTATTCCGCTACCACCGATAAAGCTACCGTCCTCAACCTGACCAACCATTCCTATTTCAATCTTGCGGGCCAGGGGAAGGGCGATATTCTGGGACACGTGCTGAAGATCAATGCTTCTCGCATGACGCCTGTGGATGCAGCTCTTATTCCTACCGGAGAACTCAAGTCCGTAGAGGGTACGCCGTTCGATTTTCGCAAGCCGCACAGTGTCGGAGAGCGAATTAATGCGGATGATGTTCAGTTGCGCCTGGGAAGAGGATACGACCACAACTTTGTACTGGAACACACAGGCGAGTTAGCGGAGGCGGCCGAAGTCTATGAACCGACCGCCGGCCGGATTCTGCGCGTGCTCACCACCGAACCTGGATTGCAGTTTTACACGGGGAACTTTCTCGACGGTTCGATCACTGGAAAAGAAGGCCGTGTCTACAACCGGCGGTTTGCACTTTGCCTCGAGACGCAACATTTTCCGGACTCGCCGAACCATCCCAGCTTCCCTTCGACCGAGTTGAAACCGGGGCGAGAGTTTCACAGCATGACGGTGTTCGAGTTTAGTGCTGGTTCGCGTTGAGGTCTTAATTTGGGCGCTTGTGAAATCCGCAGGAGCGCGTTGGGCTTCCGCGCAGTCACCGTTATTTGAGACTCTCTATGTAGGCGATCAAAGCCTTCAAATCGTCCGGAGCAAGGTCGATCGGGGGCATCCCACCAGCATTCATCTTCGCGGTGGGATGTTTGAATAGTTCTTCCAGTTTGTCCGTGGGAAACTTTTTTCCAACGCCGACGAGAGCCGGAGCAGCCGCCGTACCTACACCGTCATCGCCGTGGCATGCATTGCAGGACTGGCCCTCGAAGATGGTCTTCCCTTTCGCGGCTAGCGGGTCAGCAAGCGTCGCATTTGCAGCGGCCAGCGATGCAGCAGAAAGCTCCGGCTCGAATGGCCTGTGCGCGTATTCGCTTTCTTCGGTCTGCTGCTTCGCCAGTTGCTGTGCTACTCCAGGGTCGTGACGGTCCAGGTACTGGCTGCGGAGACCAAGGCCCACCAGCGAGAATATAACGAAGCCGTACGCGCCCATCGCCACGGGCCGTTTCCACGGTCGCCGTTCGACGCTGCGATCCAGAAAAGGAAGCGCCAGGACCGCCAACACGAGGAGCGTTGGGATCACGAGCACGCCCACGATCGCAGCCGACCCATGCCAATACTTCAGCCATTGAAATATCGGCAGGTAATACCACTCGGGCCGCGGTACATATTGCGCGTCCGCGGGGTTGGCGGGAGGCCCAATTTGTACGGGGACGAAAAAGCACAGCAGGCCGAGCCCCGCAATCAGCAGTGCCGTCAACGAGAGATCCATCAGCACCTGGCGCGGATAGAAGAGTTCCGATGGCTGCTTCGGATGGTAAGGATCTTCCTCCACCGGTCCGGCCGCCCCCGCCCTACGGAACAAAAAAATATGAGAGCCCACCAGCGCGAAGATAAAGGCTGGAATCAGAAAAACATGAGCTACGAAAAACCGGGAGATGGTAAGCGTACCCATCTCCGTGCCGCCTCGCATGAGGCGCTTCAAGCTCTCCCCAATCCAGGGAATTTCGCTGACAGCATTGGTCCCTACGGCGGTGGCAAAATAAGCTCGCTGGTCCCACGGCAGCAGGTATCCGGTAAACGCCATGGCCAGGACCAGGCCGAAGAGCATGCATCCAGAAAGCCAGAGAAGTTCGCGACGACCTTTGTACGATCCGTAAATGTAGGTTTGCGACAGGTGCAGGAACAAAACGACCACCATGGCGCTCGCGCCGTAGGCGTGCAGGCTGCGGAGAAAAGAGCCAGCCGTAACCGCTTTCGTAATGTAAGCAACTGTCGTGTGCGCGTGATCGGCGGAGGGGACGTAGTACAACGCAAGAAAAACGCCGGTGATCACTTGCGAAATGAAAATGAATAGAAGCCCAGAGCCGAATATGTAGGCGAAGCGCGCGCCGCCGGGAATCGGTTCATCGAGAGCGCTGCGCAGCAAATCATCCACGCCGGTACGGCGGTTCAGCCATCCCCAAAGGCCGGACTCGCTTCGCGCAGACCGGGACGGCTCGCTTTTATTCGACGATTGCATTTCCGCTCAGCCTATGACTTCCTTGTCGGAGACGAGTTGCCGGAAATATTGGAATTGCACCAGCAATTGGCCGTCCTGCACCGAGGTTTCCAGGCTATCCATTCCGCGCAGTGAGGGTCCGCTGACGCGGGTTCCATCGGCCGCGAAAGTGGCGCCGTGGCAGGGGCATATGAACTGCTTCTTTTCCTTGTTCCATGGGACTGTGCAACCCAGGTGCGGACAGATCGAGGTGAGAACCCGCAGCTCTCCCTGACCGTCCTTCGTCACATAGACGGCCTTCTCCGATACCGCTTTCCGCCATCCATCCACTTGCTCAATCTGGACGGTGCGCATTACCGGCTCAGACAGGGACGAAAAGGCTCTGATATCTCCCACCGTGGAACTCTTGAGTTCGGTGGTTCTGCGTAGCAACGGAAAGAGTGCGAAACGAATCAGCGGCACGGAAAGCAACGCGCCTACGAAGAACGCCCCGAGTCCCAGCAACACTCCAAGGAACGAGCGCCTGCTTTCATCCGGCGATCCCGATGGCAGGGGCTTTACGGAGGGAGGTTGTGAATCTGCTGTACCTTCGACCATGCAAAACCTCAATTATCCCGATTAAGCTGTGCCGCCCGATCCTGGCGGATCCCAATCGCCTCCAAAATGCAGACGCCGATTATTTCTTCGCCAAGCCTCGAATGTAAGCCACGAACTTCGTTACATCATCTGGCTTTGCCTTTGCGCCAAACGCTGGCATTTTCCCTTTTCCCTTGGTGATGACTTCCGCAAGTTCTGCATCCGTTTTGCTTTGCACTTCGCTCGACCTCAGGTCTTTGGCTTTCATGGCCTTGCCAGTGGGCGAACTGCCGCTGCCATCTTCCGAATGACACAGAGTGCAATTGGTCTTGAAGAACTTCGCCGGATCGGTTTGGGCCTGAAGGCCGGACGGGATGGCCACGGCTACCAATGCAATCAACACACCCGATGTAACACGGAAAACGATTTCTTGCATGGAATCTCCTTTGTACTCGCGCGCACACCTTCGGAAGCTCGTGCCGATGTTATGAATCCCCACCGGCCAAAAGCTCACGCGAACAGATCAGAAAGTCTAACTCAAAAGCCGGAAGGCCGGAGCGGTTTTCCACTCCGCCCCAGGGACGAAATGGGGAGCGAAAACACTCCCCACTCTGTCAGAAGACAAACCGCACCAACAGATAAGTGGAGCTGTTGGCCCCGGCACTTCGGCCTGCCCCGTCGTAGTTCGTGGCTGCCACGTTGAACCGGAGATAGTCCGTGTACTGGACCGCAAGATCTATGTTCTGCTGCGGCCACCACGAAGCGTTGAACAGGAATCCCTTGCTGGCGGGGCTTCCATTCGCGCTGCCCGAAACCGGGACTTGCGCAAACAGCAGCGGGTCCGCCGTTCCCGTGACATCGAAGAAACCGGCGGTGCCGGAAAAACGCGTTCCAAAATGATATTCGACGTTTCCCTGCACGGTATTGAGATGGTGGCTGACGACGGCCGCACCCATGCCCACGAAGCTCGCCACCAGAGAAGAGTTCTCGCGAATGTACGTTCCGCGGAATGACACAACGTCGCCCTTGAGTTGCGGCAGCGTCCGGTCGTACTGAAAATCGGCAGCCCAATCGGTATAGCCGTCTTCCAGCCCGGTTATAGCACCAGGGGAGGTCTTCAACCTCCAGCTTTTGGTGGTCTGGAAGGGAGATGGACGCCGGAAGATCTGTTGCTGGGCGCTCTCGCTAGTTGCTACACGACCACATTTCGGACACTCGCAGAATATTCGAAATTTGTTTACACCGACCTTCAGGTCGAAGTGGTGGGCGTTATCAACAAGGCGGAGACGGGCTACAGCTTCGTCGAAGTGTCTATCTGCGCGAATCTGATCATTTCCCAGGAAGCGGAGCAGGAGCGGGCCGTCAATCTCCTGCACAAGGCCAAGGGTTTGTGTCTGGTGTCTCGTGCACTAGCAATCAGCCAGAAGTTCGAACCGAAAGTGAAGGTTGGCGTGCCCGTTGCCCAGGGCCGGCCCTGACCATCCAAACCACGGCCGAGCGCTACCGCTGATCGTGTACCGCCCTTCGCGGTCACGGTGGCACCGCCCACAGGATTCAGACCAAAAGATTAATAATGACGTGTATGCTGGTGGGCAGCGCCGCGCCGTTTCTGCATCGGCATTCGCGATGCGAAGCGGTAAGGCAGCGTCGGACTCATGCTGATCCATCCCGATCGTCTGTTTCCCGCCGAGCCCGGTACACGAAAGATTGCCAGGACCCTCTACGAGCAGGTGCGAGCCTTGCCCATTGTCAGTCCTCACGGGCATACCCAGGCGGCGTGGTTTGCCAGGAATGAGCCGTTCCCCGATCCAGCAACACTCTTCGTGCAGCCCGACCACTACGTCTTCCGAATGCTCTACAGCCAGGGAGTCTCGCTGGAGGATCTCGAGATTGGGCAACCCAGACTAAAGAATCCGCGAAAAGTGTGGCGCATCTTCGCGAGCCATTATTACCTGTTCCGCGGCACACCGACCCGCCTGTGGTTGGACTTCGCATTCCGGGAACTCTTCTCGCTTGAGCAGCGCCTATCGGAAGAGACCGCCGATCGTTACTTCGACACAATCTCAGAAAAGTTGCTGATGCCGGAGTTCCTGCCGCGCGCTTTGTATGAGCGTTTCAATCTGGAAATGCTGGCGACCACCGATTCTCCTCTTGATTCGCTGGCGGAGCACAAGGCCATCCGCGAATCAAACTGGAAGGCGAAGATACTGCCGACCTTCCGGCCCGACCCGGTGGTCGATCCTGAATTTCCGGGCTTTGCCGAAAACATTGTGAAGCTCGGCGAGAAGACCGGGGAAGACACGTCGACTTGGGTGGGCTACCTGGATGCCCTCTGGTCTACTCGCGCTTGCTTTCGCGAACTCGGGTGTACGGCAACGGATCATGGACATCCCACCGCGCGGACCGCAAATCTTCCCACGGCGGAAGCCGCGGAACTCTTTCGTCGAGTGATCGCGGGCAAGGCCGATACGCAGCAGCAGGAAATCTTCCGCGCCCAGATGCTGACAGAAATGGCGCGGATGAGCCTGGAAGACGGACTGGTGATGCAGATTCATCCGGGAAGCGCGCGCAACCACAATCGCAAGCTCTATAAGCGATACGGTCGCGACATGGGTGCAGACATCCCGATGCCGACAAACTATGTGGACGCGCTTCGCCCACTGCTCGATCAGTTCGGCAATGAGCGCGACTTGACGATCATTCTTTTCACGCTGGACGAGTCGGCCTACAGCCGCGAACTGGCCCCGCTGGCCGGGCACTATCCGTGTCTGAGGCTCGGTCCGCCCTGGTGGTTTCACGACAGTCCGGAGGGCATGATGCGTTTTCGCGAGAGCGTAACCGAGACAGCTGGCTTTTACAATACGGTAGGTTTCAACGACGACACCCGAGCCTTTTTCTCGATTCCGGGACGGCATGATGTGGCGCGGCGCATGGATTGCGCTTTTCTGGCCAAGCTTGTCGCCGAGCATCGGCTGCCGGAAGACGAGGCTTTGGAGGTGGCGCAGGATCTCGCCTATCGACTAGTGAAGAAGGCGTATCGGTTGTAAGAGCAACATGGCGGAGACGAGAGCGTTCAATAACACGCCCGGCACTGCATCCGGAGGCACGCGGCTGGGACGCGTGCGTTGGACCGTCTGCGCCATGCTGTTCGCTGCGACTTCGATCAATTACATGGACCGTCAGGTGATCGCGATCCTCAAGCCCACGCTCGAGCACAGCATCGGCATGACCGAGGTAGGTTACGGTTACATTGTCGACGCATTTCAGATCGCCTACGCGATCGGCCTACTGGCCGCAGGCCGTCTGATTGACAAGCTCGGCACGCGCATCGGCTACATGCTGGTGATGGCGACCTGGAGCCTCTCCGCCATGGGCCACGCGCTGGCCAACACCGTGCTGGAGTTCGGGTTCGCACGCTTCTTCCTTGGGCTCGGCGAATCGGGCAACTTCCCGGCCGCGATCAAGACAGTCGCCGAATGGTTTCCCCAGAACGAGCGCTCATTGGCCACGGGCATCTTCAACTCCGGGGCGAATGTTGGAGCGATCCTGGCCCCGGCCATCGTGCCCTGGGTAACCCTGCGCTATGGCTGGCACGCAGCCTTTCTAATCACTGGCGTCTTCAGTGTGCTCTGGATTCTGTGGTGGTTTCGTTATTACCGCAGGCCCACCGATCATCCCACGCTGACCGCCGGGGAACTGCGGCACATTTACCAGGAGGCGGCTGCGGACCTGGGCCCATCCATGCCTTGGGGGCGACTGTTTACCTATCGCCAGACCTGGGCGTACTCTGCCGCGAAATTTCTCACTGATCCGATCTGGTGGTTCTATCTGTTCTGGCTGCCGTCTTACTTTAGCGCGAAGTTCAATCTGAACCTTTTGCATCTCGGGCTGCCTCTTATCATCGTTTATAACGTGTCGGCAATAGGAAGCATCGGCGGAGGCTGGCTGCCAGCGCCCTTCCGCCGCCTCGGGCTCTCGCCCAACTACGCGCGGCTTGGGGCCATGCTGGTCTGCGCTGCTCTTGTGGTTCCAATATTCACGGCCGCGAACGTTAAATCGATGTGGACCGCGATCGCGCTGATCGGGATCGCGGCTGGCGCGCACCAGGGCTGGTCGGCCAATCTGTTCACCACATCGTCAGATATGTTTCCGCGCAGCGCCGTGGGAGCGGTGGTTGGTATTGGTGGAATGGCGGGATCGGTTGGCAGCGCGCTCTTTGCCTTCTTCGCCGGCCACATTCTGCAACTGACGCACAGCTATGCGATTCTTTTCGGCATCTCATCGAGCGCTTACCTGTTGGCTCTAATCGTTATGTATCTACTCGCTCCGGGATTAAAGAAGGTGGAGTTCGCCGCATGAGTCTCTACTGCGCCGCAGGCAGTGTCGAAAGCGATTTGTTACCGCAGTTGCAAGACCTGCTTGCGGAAAGTCTTGCCAAGCTGGAACCACGAAACCGCGTGCTCGTGGTTCCACCCGACCAGAGCCGCGTTCACTCCCGCTCCGGCGATCTGACGCGCTTCGCATGGGAGTATTACGGCAACCGGCTGCAAGCGGTGTTACCTGCTCTGGGCACCCATGCTGCCATGCAACCGGAACAAATCGCGCGAATGTTCGGCGCCATGCCACAAGAGCTTTTCCGCGTCCACAACTGGCGAACCGACGTTGAGACTCTCGGCGAGGTTCCGGCGGAGTTCATTCACGAGCAATCGGAAGGTAAGCTGAACTATGCGTGGCCGGCGCAGGTGAACCGGCTCATCACACAGGGCGGCTTCGATCTCATCCTCTCCATCGGCCAGGTGGTGCCCCATGAAGTCATCGGCATGGCGAATTACAACAAGAACATTCTTGTCGGCACCGGAGGCCGCGAAAGCATCAACCGCAGCCATTACCTGAGCGCGGTTTATGGCATGGAGCGCCTCATGGGGCGCGCAGAAAACCCGGTTCGCAACGTTCTCAATTACGCGTCTGATCATTTCCTGCGTCACCTTCCCATCGTCTATGTACTAACAGTTATAGGGCGTACCGTGGGTGGCGGGCTTGCGGTGCGTGGCCTTTTCATAGGCGACGACGCCGAATGTTTTCACCGCGCCGCCGCGCTCAGCTTGAAAGTCAATTTCGAAATACTCGATGCGCCCATCTGCAAGGCTGTCGTGTATCTTGATCCGCACGAATTTCACAGCACATGGCTGGGCAACAAGGCGATCTACCGCACCCGCATGGCGCTGGCCGACGGCGCGGAGTTGATCATCCTCGCGCCGGGCGTTGACAGATTCGGCGAAGATCCCGCCATCGATGCCCTGATTCGCAAGTACGGGTATCGCGGAACTCCAGCGACGCTCGAAGCGGTAAATGCCAACGCGGATCTTGCAAGCGATCTGAGCGCGGCCGCTCATCTTATTCATGGATCGTCTGAAGGGCGCTTTACAATCCGGTGGTGCCCCGGTCATCTCCGCAAAAAAGAGGTTGAGGGGGTGGGCTTTGAGTTTGGTGATTTGGGAACCATGCTCGCGCGCTACAGTCCACAAAAGCTTCACCATGGCTACAACCGTGTCGACGGCGAAGAAGTCTTTTTTATTCCGAATCCCGGTTTAGGATTGTGGGCTTACAGCGGTAGATTGTAGAAGTGAAATAGTGATGACGAACATTTTCAGCCTCGACGGCAAGACCGCAGTCGTGCTCGGAGGTACGTCCGGGATCGGGCGCACTCTGAGCTTCGGCCTCGCGGACGCTGGCGCGGATGTCATCGCCTCCGCCCGCCGCCAGGAACACGTCGACGAAACCGCGGCCGAAATCGAGCGGCGCGGACGCCAGACCCTGCGCCTGTGCTCGGATGTCTGCGACCGCGTTTCTCTTGAAGAACTTATGCGGGCTTCACTCCAGCGCTTCGGCAAAGTCGACATCCTTATCAATTGCGCGGGAATCATTAAGCGCATGCCCACGCTCACCATGCCAGAAGAGGAATGGGGCCAGATCTTGGGCACGAATCTTACCGGGACCCTGCGTGCTTGCCAGACATTCGGCCGGCACATGCTGGAGCGTGGCTACGGCCGCATTGTCAACGTCGCGTCGCTCAACAGCTTTGTCGCGCTCAGTGAAGTTTCCGCCTACGCGGCCAGCAAGTCAGGCGTTGTGTCGCTCACGCGCTCCCTCGCCGTGGAGTGGTCGAAGAGAGGCGTTACAGTGAACGCCATCGCGCCCGGAGTCTTTCGCACCGCGCTGAATGCAGAGCTGCTCGATAACACGCCGCGCGGCCAGGAACTGCTGATGCGCACGCCGATGGGCCGCTTTGGCAAGGTCGAAGAACTTATTGGAGCTGCGGTATATCTCTGCTCCGATGCCGCGTCCTTTGTTACGGGACAGACGCTGGTCGTTGACGGTGGCTTTCTGGCCAGCGGCGTCAACCAATAGCCGAGGCAGAAAAAGCTGAAGCTTGAGGTGGGGATCGTCACGGGAAAGAATCATCTGAATGGGAAGGTAGAGTATATGAGCCAAACGCGACGCGAGATGCTCGCAGGCTTGGGACTGGCCGGACTCGGGGCAGCGATGCCGCCGCTGATCAGGAAAGCCACCGCATCCTCGTTGCTCAAACCGTTAACAGCGGGCTCAAGCACCTGCCCCTTTCGGCTGGCGGTGATCAATGACGAGATCACGCAGGACTTCGAGAAGACGTGCCAGATTGCGTCCAACGATTTCGGGCTCCAATGGATCGAACTGCGCTCGATGTGGAACAAGAACGTCACCGAACTCAACGCAAAACAGGTTGAGGACGCGCGGAAGATCCTCGAGGAACACCAGTTGCTAGTCACGGATATTGCTAGCCCGTTGTTCAAGACAGACTGGCCCGGTGCCCCGAGGTCGTCGCAGAGCGAAAAGAGGGACCAGTTCCATGCCGACTTCGACTCAAGCGCACAGGACAAGTTGCTTGAGCACTGCATCTCGCTTTGCAAGTCTTTCCATACGGACCGCATTCGCTGCTTCGACTACTGGCGGCTGGATGATCCCAAGCCGTACCGGGCGGCCATCAATTCCAAACTGCAACAGGCGGCGGAGCGCTGCGCCCAAGACAACGTCGTCCTCCTGTTTGAAAATGAAATGTCCTGTAATACGGCGACGGGAGAAGAGGCGGCTGCTTTGCTGAAGGCGATTCCAAACAAAAACTTCATGCTGAACTGGGATCCCGCCAATGCCGCGGCTCTGGGGAGCACGCCCTACCCGACCGGTTATGCGTTGATCCCCAAGGACCGCATCGGGCACTGTCACTGCAAGGACGTGGTCAGCAAGCCGGACCACAAGTACGATTGGGCCCCAGTGGGCGGCGGAATCGTGGATTGGGTTGGGCAGCTTCAAGCTTTACAGCGTGATGGTTTCCGTTACGGGTTGAGCCTGGAAACCCACTGGCGCGGCGCGGGCACTCCCGAAGCGTCCACGCGCGTCAGCATGGACGGACTGAAGAAAACGCTGACGAAGGCTGGAATTTCCTGCTAATCGCAGACCAGCAGCGAGGAGAGAAATCATGGTCACACGACGCGAGTTTCTCGATGCACTTGCGGTGGGAGCGGCCGGGCTGGCCGTGGGAACCACGGCAAAGAGCTACGGCCATATTCTTGGTTCGAATGACCGGCTCAACTTTGCGGTGATTGGCCTGAATGGGCGCGCCTATGCTCATCTCGCGGCGCTCAAGGCGAACCGGGGCGCTGCCCACATTTCGCACGTCTGCGACGTGGATGGCAATATCCTCAAGAAGTTTGCCGACCGCACCCAGCAGGAAATGGGCGAGGCTCCCGTTGCCGAAAAAGACTTCCGGCGGATCCTCGAACAAAAAGACGTGGACGCGATCACGATTGCTACCCCCGAACATTGGCACGCACCGATGGCCATTGCCGGATTGCAGGCGGGCAAGCACGTCTATGTGGAGAAGCCTTGCAGCCACAATCCTGCCGAAGGCGCAATGCTGGTGCAGGCGCAGCAGAAATACGGCAAGCTTGTGCAAATGGGCACGCAGCAGCGCTCTTCGCCGCATACCATCGAGATAGTCGAAAAGATTCACGGCGGAATCATCGGCAGGGCGTACTTTGCGAAAGCTTGGTACGTAAACACAAGGAAGTCGATCGGCACAGGTAAAGAAGCGCCCGTGCCGCCTCAGCTTGATTGGGACCTGTGGCAGGGCCCAGCTCCGCGGCGACCCTACCGTGACAACGTGCATCCTTATAACTGGCATTGGTTCAAGATTTACGGCACGGGAGAAACGCTCAACAATGGCACGCACGAAGTGGATGTCTGCCGCTGGGCGCTGGGTGTCGACTATCCGCAGCGGGTCACGTCGTCAGGCGGCAGATACCATTTCAAAGACGACTGGCAGTTTTATGACACGCTGACGACCAGCTTCGAGTACGAAGACAGAATGATTTCGTGGGAGGGCAAAAGCTGCCAGGGAATGAAGTATTATGACCGCGATCGTGGTTCGACAATCATGGGAACCACCGGGGCCGTACTGGTGGATCGTGGTGGCTACGAGGTCTATGACCTCAAGGGAAATAAGACGAGCGAATTCAAGGCTGGGCGTTCGACTTCATCCTCAGATCTGATCGGCAGCGATTCCATGACCGACGCGCACTTCGCGAACTTCATCGCGGGAATCCGCAAAGGCGAGAAGCTCAACGCTCCAATCTCCGTGGGGAACGTCGCGGTCACGATGCTTCAGCTTTCCAACGTCGCCTGGGAGGTGAACCGTGAACTGCATCTTGACCCGAAAGACGGGCGAATTCAAGGCGACCCAGAAGCAATGAAGATGTGGGGCCGCGAGTACGAGAAGGGATGGGAACCGCATGTCTAAGAAGATCACGTTCTCCCGTCGAGATTTCGTTCGCTCCAGCGCACTGGTTGCGGCCGCGTGTGCCGCCCCGAGCGGCGCCTTCCCACTGGCTCAGCCGCCACTATCGGTCGACGAAACAGCACCGATTCGATTGGGCCTGGCCAGCTATACATTTCGTAACTTCAGCCGCGCACAGATGATCGGATTCATGAAACAACTCAATGTGGTCGCGCTGAATGCGAAAGACGTCAAAGACCATTTGCCGATGGACGCGCCTCTGGAATCGGCTGCGCTGGCGGACTATGTGGCGGCAGGCATCAAGCTTCACGCTGCCGGCGCCATCTATTTTCCGAAAGATGAAGATGCGGATATTCGCAGCAAGTTCGAATACTGCAAACGTGCAGGTATCGGCGTGATTGTCGCGGGTGACCCTTCTCCGGAAAATCTTCCGCGAATCGAGAAGTTCGTAAAGGAGTACGACATCCGCATCGCAATCCACAATCACGGACCTGAGGATAAATTGTGGCATTCGCCGCTGGACGTACTGAAGGTTGTGAAGAGTATGGATCCGCGGATCGGCTGCTGCATCGATGTCGGGCATACGGTTCGCGCCGGCACGGACGTGGTTGAGGCGATCCACGAAGCAGGCCCACGGCTGTTTAACCTGCACATGAAAGACCTGACGAACTTCGAAAGCAAGGAGAGCCAGGTCACAGTGGGAGAAGGCATCATGCCGGTGCGGAAGATGTTTGAGGCCCTCACCGAGATCAAGTACAAGGGTTTCGTCGACCTGGAATACGAGATTCACCCCGACGATCCCATGCCGGGCGTGATCGCCAGCTTCGCTTACATGCGCGGCGTTCTGGCAGGCATGGGCTTGCATACCGCGGCTAGAATACCTGGACGATCCCCGATTCGATTGGAATTCGAGGTAGGTTCCGACTTACAATGGCGTGACGTAGAGGCATTCCGCAGGCCGGAGGCGATATGAGCAAGGCTAAATCAGAAATCCCATCCAACAGCAATCGTCGAACTTTTCTTAAGGCGGGCGGAATCTTGACCGCCGCCGCGATTGGGTCGGCCGCTCTGCCCGATGTCGTACATGGCCAGTCAGCCCAGCCTTCGCGCCCTCTACCTTCGAATTCGGCAACCCCCGACTCTATGCCGACCCGGAATCTCGGAAAAACGGGATACAAGGTAGGCATCTTCAGCCTCGGCGGCCAGGCCGCAATCGAGAAGCCCAACAACGAAGCGAATGCGGTCCCGATCATCGAAAGGGCTCTAGATCTTGGCGTGAACTACGTTGACACCTCTTCGATCTACGGCGGCCCTGATCGCTGGAGCGAGCAATACGTCGGCAAGGTCATGAAGCATCGCCGGGGCGATGCGTTTCTGGCAACCAAAACGAAAGAGCGGACGCGCGACGGTTCCATGCGCATGATCGAAACTTCGCTCAAGCTATTGCAGACCGATCACGTCGACTTGTGGCAACTGCACGATATCGGCACGATGACTGACATCAACGAGATCTTTGCCAAGGGCGGAGCCATGGAGGCGCTGCTCGAAGCGCGTGACCAGAAGATCGTCCGCTACCTCGGTATCACTGGCCACTATCGCCCGGATGCGCTGATCGAGGCCATCCACCGGCATCCGTTCGACGCGATCCTGATGGCCGTCAACGCCGCCGATCCGCATCACTTCAGCTTCTCCGAGCAACTGCTGCCCCTGGCGGTCGAGAAGCAGATGGGCATCATCGGAATGAAGGTGCCCGCGCGCGGACGCATTCTTTCGTCCTGGACACCGCCACCCATCGAACAGCAGAAGCACACTTGGGAAGGAATGGTTCTGGCGCCCACTCCGGGAACGATTGACATGCGGCAGGCAATGTATTATTCGCTTTCGCTGCCGGTCAGCACCGTCATCATCGGTTGCGACTCCGTCGCCCAACTAGAACACAACGTGCAACTGGCGCGGGAGTTCACACCGTTCAACCAGCAACAGATGGTAGCGCTCAACGAGAAGGCGCAGCCGGTGTCAAAGCAGGCGCTGTTCTTTCGCTTTTATGACCGCGCCTAGTTGACGGTGCGGTGAAGCAACTGGGTTTCCGACGACTGCAGCTGTGCTTTCTCTTCAATCCTGTGCGCCTGCTTCCTATTTCCTGGCTGAGATTTTGTTAGATTGAGCGTTGCCGTCAATTAAGTAATAATGCCCGACAATGAAGAAGGAACTCGTTCGACGAGATTTCCTTGGAGAGTTTCGATGCGCCGATTCCGTGCTACTTTGACGCCGATTCTACTGGCCTCCCTGATGTTGTTCACTGCCCACGCCCAAACCACCGAGAAGCCGGATCTGAGCAAGCAGCCAACCCTTTACGTGGTTGGTTATGCCCACCTGGACACGGAATGGCGATGGGAGTACCCCCAGGTCATTGACGAATATATCCGCAAGACCATGGAGGATAATTTCGTCCTGCTCGATAAATATCCTCATTATGTTTTCAATTTCAGTGGCGCCAACCGCTATCGTTTCATGAAGGAATACTTTCCCGCCGATTTCGCCCGGCTGAAGAAGTACGTCGATCAAGGCCGATGGTTCCCGACGGGATCGTCCATGGAAGAAGGTGACGTGAACGCACCCAGCGCCGAGGGCATTATTCGACAAGTCTTGTACGGCAATGGTTGGTTTCGCAGAGAGTTGGGCCGGGCCAGTGCGGAATACATGTTGCCCGACTGTTTCGGATTTCCCTCGTCGCTGCCAACCATCCTCGCGCACTCCGGCGTGAAGGGATTCTCCACGCAGAAGTTGGTATGGGGATCGTCCGCTCCGGCGGGAGGCCCGGAATCTCTGGAGAAAACGCCGGAAGGCACGCCGTTCAACGTGGGCGTGTGGGTGGGGCCGGATGGCGAGAGCGTGCTGGCTGGGCTCAATCCGGGCGCTTATGATGGCGGCGTCGAGACCGATCTCAGCGAGCCGCTGCCACCGCTGCCGCCCGACGCCGCGCTTCAAGATGTACAAAATAAGTTGCAAGCGGTGCGCGCGAAGTTAGATCAGGAGCAGAAGAGCGGTCACGCATCTGATCCGAGCGACATTGAGGAATCCATTCACCTGCAAAACCAACAACGAGCGCTTGCCCGCATCGATGCAGATCGAGCACAGGAACAACATCAAGGTGACTGGGCGGGGCGCGTCGAGCAGAACGGAAAAGTCAGTGGGGTGTTCACCGATTACCACTATTACGGCACGGGCGACATCGGTGGAGCTCCTAACGAGGATTTCGTCAAGCGCCTCGAAGCCATCGTTACCAGGGGAAGCATGAGCCTCCCGCCACAGGGACATCACTTCGATGGTCAGCGGCCGCATCCCGAATGGCCTTCGGTGAAGGTTGGTGATGGCCCCGTGCATGTGATCTCCGCCAACGCGGAGCAGATGTTCCTAGAGATCACGCCCTCGCAGGCCGCCGGGCTTCCGCGCTACACGGGCGAAATGGAGCTGACTAACCACTCCGCGGGTTCACTCACCTCGCAGGCCTACCAGAAGCGCTGGATCCGGAAGGAAGAATTGCTGGCCGATGCCGCGGAGAAGGCTTCGCTGGCCGCGGAATGGCTGGGCGCTCGTCCTTATCCACAACAGCGCTTGAATGACGCCTGGACGCTGGCCATGGGCGGGCATTTCCACGACATCGCCGCCGGAACTGCGACTCCAAAGTCGTACGAGTTCGCCTGGAACGATGACGTAATCGCGATGAACCAGTTCGCTGGCGTACTCAGCAATGCCACCGAAGCCGTTAGCGCGGCGCTGAACACCGAGGCGAGAGGTGTCCCGCTGGTGGTCTTCAATCCTCTGAACATTTCGCGCGAAGATGTGGTGGAAGCCAGCGTAAGCTTTCCCGGTGCCATGCCGAAAGCGGTGTACGTGACCGGGCCGGATGGCAAAGAAGTTGCGGGGCAGATTTCGAACGGCAAAGTGATCTTCGTCGCTAAGACGCCATCTGTTGGCTACGCAGTTTACGATGTGCAGCCCGGTGCGGGCCCGGCAGGTGCCTCCACACTGAACGTGTCGGAGAACTCGCTTGAGAACCAGTACTACCGCGTGCGACTGAATGCCGAAGGTGACATAGCCAGCATTTTCGACAAGTCGATAGACAAAGAAATGCTGGCCGCTCCCGCCCGCCTTGCGATCTCCTATGACAATCCGCAGCACTGGCCCGCGTGGAACATGGATTGGGATCAGGAGCAAGCCGCGCCGAAGGCCTACGTCAGCGGTCCAGCGAAAATTCGCGTGGTAGAGAACGGTGCGGCACGCGTGGCTTTAGAAGTCTCGCGGGAGACCTTGGGATCCGCATTCGTCCAGACCATCCGGCTTTCCGCAGGGGATGCGGGCAAGCGCGTCGAGATCGCAAACGCGATCGACTGGAACACCAAAGAGTCAAATCTGAAAGCGAGTTTTCCACTGGCTGCTTCCAACCAGATGGCTACTTACAACTGGGACATTGGCACCATCCAGCGGCCCAGTGCCGAACCGAAGAAGTTCGAAGTGCCTTCGCACCAGTGGATTGACCTGACCGACATGAACGGCGAGTTCGGCGCCACCATCCTGACCGATTGCAAGAACGGATCGGACAAACCGAACGACCACACCATTCGCCTCACACTGATTCGCACTCCCGGCACGCGTGGTGGCTACGCGGATCAGGGTACACAGGATATTGGACATCACGAGTTTGTCTACGGTATCGCCGGTCATGCCGGCGACTGGCGCCAGGGACAGACTGACTGGCAAGCGCAACGACTGAATGATCCGCCGATTGCGTTTGAACCTTCGAAGCACGCCGGAGCGCTGGGTAAAGAATTTTCCTTGCTGCAGGTCAGCAATCCGCGGATTCGAGTGCTGGCGCTGAAGAAGGCGGAAGCGAGCGACGAGATCATCGTGCGCATGGTAGAACTCGATGGCAAACCTCAGCCTGACGTTCGAGTATCTTTCCAGACGGCGATTTCGGTCTCGCGCGAAGTGAACGGGCAGGAGCAGCCGGTCGGGACTGCGCCGGTGAACGGCGGCGCACTGGTTACCTCGTTCTCCGCCCACCAGCCGCGGACGTTTGCCGTGAAGCTGGCTGCGGCTCCAACCAAAGTTGCCGCAGTGCACTCCGTTCCGGTGACGCTTCACTACGACCTTGCTACCGCGAGCAATGATGGCACGAAGTCAGAAAGCGGATTTGACGGGAAAGGCAACGCGCTCCCGGCCGAGATGCTGCCCGCGCAGATTACATTCAACGATGTGCAATTCCAACTTGCGCCAGCGAAGACGGGATCACCCAACGCAGTTGTGGCGAGAGGACAAACGATCGATCTGCCGGCCGGTCACCATAATCGCGTCTACGTTCTAGCAGCCTCTGCCGACGGCGACCAGAAAGCGACGTTCAAAGTCGGCAGCTCTGCGGTCGACCTCAACGTTGAGAACTGGGGCGGATTCATCGGACAGTGGGATGACCGTCAGTGGACTTCGAAGGACACATCGCAGGACGACTATGGCCAGATGACAGGCCTCAAGCCCGGCTACATCAAGCGTGCCGACTTGGCGTGGTACTGTTCGCATCATCACAATGCCGCGGGCGAGAATGTGTCTTACCGCTATTCCTATCTGTTCGCGTATCCGATCGATCTGCCGGACGGCACAAAGACGATAACGCTGCCCAACAACGACAAGGTGCGCATCCTGGCGATCTCGG
>Ga0210403_10001727_pt1 | contig 20323 bp, 12 predicted proteins | sample IncBWC19MmetaG_FD_150863 | JGI IMG/M metagenome (GOLD analysis project Ga0210403, IMG submission 150863) | Forest soil microbial communities from Barre Woods Harvard Forest LTER site, Petersham, Massachusetts, United States - Inc-BW-C-19-M | ecosystem: Environmental > Terrestrial > Soil >... | reverse complement strand
GAATGGCGAGGTAAGCCGTCAGCAGCAAGAACCCACCGAAATGGCCGCTAGGCGGCCATCGTAGGAATCCCCTTCCTTTAGGGAGGGGAGGATGTCAAATGGCTTAGGGACGGACTGAAGCCGGCCTACCCGTCAGACACCACTCGTGACTCCTGAGCTGCGATCACGGGGGATCGGGTGGCTCGTAGCTGATCCATGCCGCTAGTTGCTACAATCAGCACCTCTCCACTTGTCCGGGAATCTCTCATCGCACGCGAGAGGGGGGACTTGAGATGGGCTACTTACGCCGGGATTTTCTCAAAGCCACGGGGATGCTGGGCTTAGGCGCTCTGGTTGCGGGGTGTAAGAACGCCTCGATAGCCCGGACCGTGATCGACGCTGGCGTCCCTGAAACCAAAGGGATGGGGTCGAATCTAAGGCCGTGGGCCAGGTTTCCGGAGAAGACCGATCTCATGATGATCGCGGACCGGCCGCCCCTTCTGGAAACGCCGCTGCATTACTTTTTGCAGGATCTGACGCCCAACGAGGCGTATTTTGTCCGGTGGCATTACGCTGGACTGCCCACCCGCATTGATTTGAAGACGTTCAGAACGCAGGTAATTGGCGCCGTCGATCGACCGCTGCAGCTATCGTTTGACGACTTACGGACGAAGTTTGAACCTGTGACGTTGACCGCCTTCAGCCAGTGCTCGGGCAACTCGCGCAGCTTCTTCCGGCCGCAAGTACCGGGTGCGCAGTGGACCAACGGTGCGATGGGCAACGCGCGCTACGTTGGGGCGCGATTGAAGGATGTGCTGAACGCTGCAGGAGTCAAGGCAGGAGCCGTGGAGGTGAGCTTCCGCGGCGTGGATATACCTCCCCTGCAGGCATCGCCTCACTTTGAGAAGCCGCTGACGATCGATCACGCGCTCGATGGGGAATCGATCATCGCATACGAAATGAATGGCGCGCCGTTCCCCATGCTGAATGGATTTCCCGTGCGCTTGGTGGTGCCGGGCTGGTTCGCCACCTACTGGGTCAAGTGTCTTAGCGAGATCACCGTCCGCACCGAGCCGCTGCATAACTTCTGGGTGGATACGGCGTATCGCGTTCCGACGACGCCGGACTACAATGAAGACCCAACGCATCCCAGCGAGCAGAGTACCCCGATCACCCGTCATCTGACACGGGCGGTCTTTGTGACGCCAGAACCCTCAGCGCAAGTGAAGAAAGACGCGCCGGTCGAGATCCAGGGCATCGCCGTCGATGATGGCACGGGCATTCGGCGCGTGGAAGCCTCGATGGACGGCGGGCGCACCTGGGTCGATGCTGCGCTGGACCGCGTGATCGACAAATACTCGTGGCGGCGATGGCGCATGAACTGGCGTCCGACGGACGTGGGCCACTACAGCCTGCAATGCCGCGCGACCAATGCCGCCGGAGAAACACAGACGACCTCGCAGTGGAACCACGGCGGATATGGCCGCAGTATCATCCAGACACTCGATGTGGAGGTACTGGCGTAATGCAGACTCTCCGCGTTGCCGTCGTCTTGTTGTGCGTTGCGGTGGCGATGTTGGCCTATGCCTTGTGGGGACGGTCTGGCCGTGAACGCAGTGCCGCATTGCCGACGCCCGCACCGGTGATTCCGGTTTCTCAGCTCACGCAGGTGAAGCCGGTCAAGGAGATTGAATTGGACTACCATGGGCCTGATCTGCCACCGGGGCCTGGACAAGATATCTTTGCGACGCAGTGTGTCATCTGCCATTCGGCGCGATATGTGCTCAACCAACCCACCTTTCCCCGGAAGATTTGGATGGCTGAGGTGCACAAGATGGTCAAGGGCTATGGAGCACCCATCGATCCAGTGCAGGAGAAGGTGATTGTCAACTATCTAGTTTCCTGGCATGGCAAGGAAGATGTGCCGGCTCCAGCGAATTCCATGCCTAGGTAGCTTAACCCGCCTGGTTGAACAACCGCCGCACGCGACGGAGGACCGTCTTGAACCACAGCCAAAGTCCTGGGAGTAAGGAGCCCGCCTCGTACGAACAAGGGGCTCAGTCAGAGCTGCCGCGCATCGATTACGACCTCATCCGATGGCACGGCCATGCCGCATTGGTCACCGTCCTGATCTCGGCGCTGTTCGGAATTCTTGTGGCCACCAAGTTCAACTTCCCAACCTTCCTCGGCGGCCATGCCTGGGAGACTTGGGGAAGGCTGCGTTACAACCATACCCAGGGCATCTTCTTCGGTTGGCTTGGCAATGCGTTTCTCGCGTTCTGTTACTTCGTCGTGCCGCGACTGACCAATCGCCCTGTCACCAGCCGAAAGCTCGGCTGGGTTCTCTTCTGGCTGTGGAACTTTGTCGTTGTCCTGCCAGGCTGGATCCTGGTGTGCGCGGGCTTCAGTCAGCCGTTGGAGTGGGCAGAGTTTCCCCTCATCGTTGACGTGTTTGTGATCCTCGCTTTCCTGCTGATGCTGGTCCAGTTCGTCCTGCCGCTTCTGCGTGTGCCCGCAGGAGATCTTTACGTCTCGGGATGGTATATCACCGGCGGCCTGGTATTTACCACCCTTGCCTACCCGATCGGGAATCTGGTTCCGGAGTTTGCTGCGGGAGCGAAGGGCGCGGCCTTTAGCGGACTCTGGATCCACGATGCGGTCGGTCTGTTCGTTACGCCTTTAGCGCTTTCCATGGCGTATTACGTGATCCCCTCGGTGACGCGAAGACCCATCTTTAGCCACTTTATCTCGATGATGGGATTCTGGCTGCTCTTCTTCATCTATCCGCTGAATGGAACCCATCACTTTGTCTTTTCCGCGATTCCGATGAGCGCCCAGCGCGGCGCGATCATCGCTTCCATCTATCTCGGGCTCAGCGTGATTCTGGTGGTTGCCAACCTTCTGCTGTCCTTGCGCGGCTCGGCCGATAAAGTAGGCAGCAATGTGCCATTACGCTTCATATGGTTTGGTGTGGTGGCATATCTGCTCGTGAGCCTGCAGGGATCACTGCAGTCGCTCATGCCGGTGAATCGATTCATTCATTTTTCTGATTGGGTGATTGGCCACTCGCATCTGGCGATGATCGGCTTTGCCAGCTTCACCGCCGCCGGTGGGTTGGCCCATGTCTGGAGCAGCCTTCCCGGAGCGCGCTATAACGCGCGGGCGATGAACTGGGCCTATTGGTTGCTGGCTCTAGGACTCAGCCTGATGGTGATCGATCTGACCGCCGCAGGCCTGGTGGAGGGTCAGTTGTGGGTCAGTCGCGCGCCGTGGATCGACTCCGTTCGTGCCATGTATCCGTATTGGCTGACACGTGCCATCTCCGGTATTCCGATTATTGCGGGCTTTCTGCTGTTCTGGATTGGCCTGTTGACCGGACCCAAGCATCCAATGCCGTCCGCACGCGCCGGCGCCAGAAGCGGGACCGCGGCGGTGTCCGATGCGGGTGAGAAAGCTGGCGAGGCCAAGGATCTCTTTCACGGAACCCCATCGATCCTCGGCTACGCGTTTGTGATTGCATTTGTCGCGGGCTTTGGCTTCTTCGTCCTTTCGTTTGTTGCCCTAGGCATTCTCCCCGCAGGCCAGCTTCAGGCGGAGATTGACCGCACGGCTCCGCATTCGATGCAGCCGCTCACCGCTAGCGAAGCGCACGGTCGCGTGGTGTACGGTCGCGAGGGATGCGCGTTCTGTCATACCGAGCAGGTGCGCGTCATCACCGCGGATGTCGTACGGTTCGGTGCTCCCACCGCCCCCTGGGAGACGCAGTATGACTATCCACATCTGTGGGGAACACGGCGCGTTGGACCGGATCTTTCCAGAGAGCATGGGCTGCGCACCGACGACTGGCACTTCGCTCATCTCTTCGATCCGCGCTCCACCGTTCCCGACTCGATCATGCCTCCTTACCCTTGGCTGTTCAACGGCTCTTCCGCCCAACCAAACCAGGATGGTCTGGACCTGGTCGCTTACCTGCGCTCGCTGGGGCGGGAGCGGGAACTGGCTGGAGATTCCGGCAATGAGCAGGTCGATCGCGGCATGGCGATGGAGATGAGTTCGGGGTACTCCGCCCACGGCATTCCCGATACCCGACCCCGCATCGACATTGGAGGCATCAACCCGGATGCGCCTATCTTCACCGGGACGGTTAGGTTCGAGAGAGCCAAGGAAGCCCATGGGCAAGATATCTTTCAGCACAATTGCGCCGGATGCCATGGCGCCAATGCCGACGGCCAGGGCATAGCTCGTCCGGGCCTCCTGCCGGTTCCAGTAGATCTGCACCAGGATCATTACTCCGACGCTCATCTGGCGACGATTCTCTGGGACGGAGTGTATGGTTCCGCCATGCCGCCGTGGCGGCAGTTGGATAAGTCGGACCTGACCGCAGTGACGGCCTATGTAGGGTCGTTGGAGGCGCACGTGACACCGGTGTCCATGTTGCCTCCGGAGTTGGATGCCGCATCCAAGTTGTTTGCGTCTAATTGCGTGAGTTGCCACGGAGACCACGGCGCTGGTGATGGGGCGGCGGCTGGGGCTCTTAAGCCGTCTCCGGTCAACTTCCATATCCGTCAACCTTCGCCGGAACGAGCATGGACGGTGATCGCGCAGGGTATCCCCGGCAGTTCGATGCCGGCATGGCAGGGCCGGCTGAGTGAGGAAGATCGCCGCTTGCTGGTGCGTTATATCCAGAGCCTGTATGACGGAGGACGCAAGGAGGAACAAGTCCAATGATCGACATCATCGTCACCGTTATCACCGCGATCGCATTTGGATGCCTTCTCTACTGGGCATTTCGTCCATCTGTCCGAAGATGGTTCGAGTTTCCCAAGTACAAAATGCTCGAAGACGAAAGGCGCTTCTCCGAACCGGATAAAGAGCGAGATCCGCGCGAAGGAGTTGGGCCGAGAACCTGATGGAACAAGTCGAGCACGCTGCCGCATAGTTGCCAAAGCGCTGTCACATCCAGTGAAGCTGGCGTACTCGCCCCATCCTGACGGAGGTGTATCGCAATGACCTGACTCATGAAGTTCAATCGCTTGGGTACGAAATCGAAAGCCGAAGAAACGCCAAGGGAATCGATAACGGATTCGAAATCAAAGGCGTCTCAGACGCCTTGCCGGAGCGCTATTCGCACCCATTGAAGTTGCTACCGGGGAGAAGCTGTTACTGCTCGGCAATCGGAGAGATGAGAGCTTCCGCGCAACGAATGGTGAGATCGTGACCGTGCGCGATGTGGAGCGAGGTGGCATCCGCCTGGAGGACGGTCGCAGTATGCCTGCCAATTATCGGGAGTTCAATTACGGGTATGCGGTCACGGCACATCGCAGCCAAGGGAAGACAGTTGAGCGAGTCATTATCTCCGCCGACGTGATGAAGCAGGAACTGTTTTACGTCTCGGCTTCGCGTGGGCGGGAAGGCATCGCGATAATGACGTCGGATGTGAACCGATTAGGTGAATCGCTGGGTGTCTCGAGGGCGCGTCCGTCTGCGATCGAGCTGGCAAACGAAATTGCTTGACGAATCACGGCTTACCGCATCGGCAAGCTTTGGAGGTTCCAAGCATGCGATCTGCAGGCCGATGTAGTCGTCCATGCGTTTTCCCTGAGTGCAGGCAACCGGCGCACTTCAGCTGTGCCTGTCCCTTGAGCATCATCTCGGTAGGCCGAACGATTGGCCCGTGTTTCGCATCGCGAATCTTCGTCATGCGAACTGTAGCCTCATGATATTCCTTATACGGTATATAATTGCAGTGCTTATACCGAATACGGCATGAACTCGACCTCCAAATCGCTTGGCAAAGCTCTGCGGGATCGTCGCAAGACACTCGGGCTGTCACAAGCCAAGGTAGCCGAACTCACCGGTAAGACCCAATCTCAAATTGCTCGGTTGGAGAACGGCCTGGGCGATCCGAGAGTCTCCAGTGTGGTTCAGGTCTCGCGGAGCCTGGGTACAGAACTTGTTGCAATCCCCGTTCGTTTGCTTCCAGCGGTCAGGCATTTACTCGCGGAGCATGAGAACGGTTCGTCTATACCGCGTTCTGCGAAGCTCGTCGGCAATGATCCCGAAGACACGGAGGAGGACGGCGATGAGTAGCAAGCGCTCTCTCTCTCAACTCTCCGTCTGGCTAGGGCAGACCCTCGTCGGCAGCATCACGGAGCTGCCAAATGACCGCAATCTCTTTGCCTTCGACGAGAGCTATGGCGAAAATCCTGATCGACCCGTATTGAGTCTGTCCTTCTATGACGCTGCGGGACGATTGGACACTTCCACCGTTCCGACGCAGATGAAGGTGTCACCATTCTTTTCCAATCTGCTCCCTGAGGCAGAGCTGCGACAGTACGTCGCTCAACGCGCCGGAGTAAAGAGTGCCCGTGATCTTCCACTGCTGCAGCTTCTTGGCGAGGATCTGCCGGGAGCCGTCGTTGTGCGAGCAGAGGGCGACGGTCCACCGCCGGAAGGATTTGAAGAGGAAAAGGCGCCTGCAAGACTTGCGGATGACAACCAACCATTGCGTTTTTCCCTGGCGGGCGTACAGATGAAGTTTTCTGTTGGAGGTTCGCCAGAGCGGGGACTGACACTTCCCGCGGAGGGCAGAGGTGGTCACTGGATTCTCAAATTGCCCTCTGCGCAGTTTTCGCTCGTGCCAGAAAACGAGCATTCCATGATGCAACTGGCTCGCGCTGTTGGTATTGAGACGGCCGAGACTGGCCTCGTGCCGGTTGGGGAGATTGAGAGGCTTCCGCGTGTCTTTCAGAAGGGGAAGGCAAATGCTCTTTGGGTAAAGCGGTTTGATCGCTCTGAGCACGCGCGAGTCCACATGGAGGACTTCAATCAGCTCTATGGGCAGTTCCCAGAGGAGAAGTACAAGAACTTCAGCTACGCCAATATGGCTGGGGACCTCGCGCGAATAGCCGATCTCAAGGCTGTCCAAGAGTTTGTTCGCCGGATTGTTTTTAGTGCTGCTATCGGCAATGCGGACATGCACCTGAAGAATTGGACGCTGCTGTATCCAGATGGCCGCACTCCAAAGTTGTCCCCAGCCTACGATCTTGTGTCCACCATCGCATATATCGACGACTACACCACGGCCCTCTCTTTGGTTTCGAAAGAGCGAGACATGCGTAATTTCGACGAAGAACTTTTGCGCCGGTTCGCCGCGAAGGCTCTGGTGCCCGATCGGGTCATCTCCGATGTCGCACTCGCAACCTCCGAACGCATCGTTCGAGTATGGGCGGAGATCAAGGGTGACCTGGTGATGGACGCTGATGCAAAGAGACGGGTAACTGAGCGCATGCGCGTCTTTCCACTTACGCGGATGTTCTTGAAGAAATAACCCCAAGGAACGTAGGTGACCGTTCCGCGATTTGGCTTTATTTTCAGGGCGGATCGCCGTTCATCCTGAGAAAATGCCATGAGTTCGCGGTTATAACCTTGCAATTGGCTCGCTCTCCAACGTGCTTGCTGAATGCAATCAATTCTGCCTCCCAGTTCAGCGTTATGCTGCCACCAAGTGCAAAGTTATGCTGCCATCCGGTGTAACGGAATGCTGGCACCTTCGGCGATCACCAAAGGGTGTGCCGAATATCATCCACGCCGAAGGCGGGCGGCGGCGCAACCTGGCCGGAGATAACTCTTCTCTGTCTTCTGACGCTTGCCGACGAATCGTAGGGCGGCGCTCCAGACTGATGATGATCCCTACAAAGAAAAGGCTACAGCGACTAGGTCCAAGCGGCTGAATAGTTGTTCGAGTTCCGCGTTCGCCGCTCCATGAAACATGGTATTCGTTAAGTCTTTCTTAATTGGATACTCGAGCCCGTTGTGTAGTGCACGTGGCTGAGAATGGACTTGCCCGCAACGTCCGAGGAGCGGCCGTCCGTGCTGCTCCCGGTCATGCGGCGAATCTTGAGTGCGTACGCTCGCTCGGCAGAGTGAAATGGAAGGTTGTGCCCCGTCCGTCGTTCGCTGTCGCCCACAAACGGCCACCGTGCGACTCGACGATGGAACGGCTGATCGCCAGCCCCATGCCGGAGCCCTGCGTTTTGGTCGTAAAGAATGCATCGAAGATCTGATCCGCCTTTTCGGTTGGCAATCCTACGCCCGTGTCGCTGACTGCGATCAGCAGTTGTTGGTCCCCATCGCGTTGCGACTTGACCGTAAGCAATCCGCCTGCTTCCTTCATCGCCTCTATGGCGTTGAGCATGAGGTTCATGAGCACCTGCTGCAGTTGCACACGGTCTGCCGTGATCGTGGGAAGGTCGGCGGCAAGATCCGTGCGCATCGAAACGGCATACCGGTTGGCCTCGCCCCGCAGCAGGACGATCATTTCATGGACAATCTCGTTCATCTCGACCAACTCGCGTTTTGGAGCAGACTTCTTGTACAACGACCGTAATTGCTCGATCATGTCAGCGGCACGATTCTGGTCCTTCACGATTCTGCTTGTCGCCGCGCAGGCCGCTTCCAAATCCGGCTTGTCGCGCGTAAGCCATCGGAAGCAGGCGTTCGCATTGATGACGGTTGCAGCAATCGGCTGTTTCAGTTCGTGTGCCAGCGAGGCGGTGAGTTCGCCCATCGTGCTCACGCGATTGATGTGCGCAAGTTCTGCCTGGAGCTGTTTGGCGCGCTCGCGCTCTTCAATGTCGGTTGAGATCCCATACCACCTGAGGATCTTGCCTCGCTCATCCCGCAGGGGCACGGCGCGAGTCAAAAACCAACGATACTGTGCATCCGCTGCCCGCCGGAAGCGCACCTCATTCTCGAAGGGCTCACCGCTCGCCACCGCGGCGCGCCACTTCTCGGCATATCGCTTTACGTCTTCGGGGTGAACAGCGGTCTCCCAGCCTGAGCCGACTGTCTTCTCGATCGATAACCCCGTATATTCCTGCCAGTGGCGATTCACGAACTCCGCGGAGCCATCGGGCAGAGCGGTCCAGGCAAAGGTCGGGATGGTTTCAATCACATCCCGCAGCTTCCTTTCCTGACGGCGCAGCTGTCGAATACGGAGTCGGTACAGTCCCCAAAGCAGCGCTACAAAGGCGACTACACAAATCCCACGCAACCACCAGGTCTGGTACCAGGCGGCGGCCAGGCTGAAGGCCACAGTCGCGCCTTCTTCGTTCCAGACGCCGTCGTTGTTGCACGCCATCACGCGAAACCGGTAGTTTCCCGGGCGAAGATCGGCGTAGAACGCTTGGCGCCGTGTTCCAGGATCTTGCCACTCCGAATCGTGCCCCTCCAACTTGTAGCGAAAGCGCACCTTCTGAGGAGCTACGAAGCTCAGAGCCGTATAGCCAATTTCGAGATCGCGCGTCAAGGGGGGAAGGCGAAGACCATCTCGCGGCGCATAGTTTTTGTGGTCGGCAACGATCTGTTCAATGTGCACTGGCGGCAGTATGGGGTTGCTATCCAAGTGAGCTGGGTCGATCATCTGGACGACGCTTTCATTGGCGAACCACAACCGTCCGTCCGGAGACAGGGATGCGTTAGGCCGGAAGGGAGTAGACATGGGGCGGGCGCCATCAAACACGTCGAAGAGCCTGGACTTCACCGTCGCGTCGGGCGATTCCCACCATCGCTGCAGTTCCGCATTTGGGATGGCAATCACTCCACATGCCGCGTAAAGCCAAAGGGTAGCTTTCCTGTCGGAGATGAGGCTATAAATGACGTTGCAAGGAAGGCCATTCCGCACGGTTAGCGTCTGCAGAGTCCCGTTTTTCCATCCGACAAGTCCCGACGACGACGCTGCCAAGATCGAAGCGTCGGAATTTACGAGAAGGCCGTAGACTGGGCCATCATTAAGGCCCTTGAAAGAGAAGAATTCCATTTGGCCCTTTCGGAATCGGGCCAAGCCGCCGCTGGCAAGGCCTAACCAAACACCGCCGTGCGGATCAGGAGCAAGCGTGTTTGTCGCTGGCATTTGAGGGGACGAAATCTCTTCACGGATGCTGAGATCCTCAATTCGAAGCAGCCGATTACGGTTTGTGGTTAGGTCGTTGGTCGCGACCCAAATGCTGCCATCGACATCGTCGGTCATTGCGCGAACGGCGCCTAAGGGATTGCCATCAGGCCTATGAATTTTTCTAAGCTTTCCCCGTTCATACACCGACAATTCTTGGTCGACGCCGACCCAAAGCCGACCGGCTCGGTCCTCCAGCAACGATGTCACCGCCCGCCCTGGTAAACCGTTCCGTGGCTGAATGGAAGTAATCTTGCCCGACCGGAGAACATCCAAACCATAATTTCCAATCCACACATTACCGTCCCGCGAAGCGAGAACGGAATTGACCTGATCCGCGCTCAGCCCCTGCCGGGTGGAAATGCTAGCCACTCGAAGGTCATGGAGGTTATCGATCCCCCTGGATGTCGCAATCCAGATATTCCCTTCGCGATCCTGGAACAGGCCGGACACAGCATCGCCCGATAAGCCATCCGAGCTGCGAAAGTGATCTATTTTATTTCCTCGAATGCGGTAGATACCTCGGTCTAAGGTTCCGACCCAGAGAGAGCTGTCTCGGTCTAATAACAACGCGGTGACCTCGAGCGTACTGCCATCGAACTCCGGAGTGACGAATGGTTTCCACGCCGCCTGCGCGAGTTGCTGTAGCCCACCGCCCTTGCCGGAGTGCACCAGCCCGACCCAAAGAGACCCATCTGGTCTGGCTGCGAGCGCTAGCACTCCGTTGAATATTTCGGCTGGGTCTAGCCCGGCTGGGACGTAGGTTTCGGCGGAAATTGTTCGCCAACGGGAAACCATGAGGCCACCCGCCAGCCAGATATTGCCGAGGCTATCGTTGGCCAGTGTCACCGCATAAGGAAGCGCAACTCCATCGTCTCTTCCGTAGCATCGGAGTCCTGTATCTGTGACTTTACAAAGAGGACCCTGTGTATCGGAGATATTCGCCCGCGCGATCCAGATTGTGCCGGCGCGGTCTTCAAGGATCGCCATAATACTTCCAGCCGGGGCTCTAAATTTGATCAGTTCTCCATCCCGCCAGCGCGCTAACCCCATAGCGGTTCCAATCCACAGGCTTCCATCCCGCGCTCCCAGCAGAGAAATGATGCGGGATGAGGGCAATTCCTTCCCCTCAGGCGGTCTCCATGAGACGAACCGAACGCCATCAAATCGGGTCAATCCGGCTTGCGTACCAATCCAAAGATATCCGTCCGTGGTTTGGGCAATCGCGTTTGGTGTACCAGCAAAAACTCCATCCTCTATCCGCCATGCGGTGTGCCCGTACTGAGAGATCTGCCTACTCGTATCGAGTGCGCCGACTGCACTGGTGAAGAAAAACAAGACGAAGCAGAACAGAAGCATTCTTGGGGTGTCTAGCTTCGCTACATTGGAGGTGAGACTCATGATTTCACCCGGTACCACGTCGAACCCTTCGGCCGCTTGCTCGCAGGATACTCAATTGTGGCGGGCTCAAGCAAAGACACAGCGATGACCGCGACGCGTCAATGGCGGGAATAGAGGCCGCTGTTCCAACTCGCGGTGCCGAAACCGAAACCCAGTCCTTTCAGCAGTTTATGCTGCAGTTCGTATAAGTTCCACACGTTCACGCTGTCCTTCGGAGCATTACTGCGTGGGCGTTCCGTGTATGGTCCGCCGGAATCCCATGCTGTGCACTTCTAGAAATGCAACTTCAACGCTACCTGCATGGAACGTGCTCCGCCCAGCTGATAGATGGGACTGAGCCCTCCGAGTTGGCTGGCGAGCGATGTGTACGCCTGGCCAAAGAGCGGCCCGTTGTCCAGCGAGTTGTAGATGGAGCCGAAGCTGGGATGATTGAAGATGTTGTAGGCTTCGGCGCGGAACTGAAGGCCAATTCGATCTGTGAATGGAAAGTCCCGGAGCACGGTCGCATCGGCCTGCACCGCATCGAAGCCTCTGGCGGAGTTGCGGCCGGCATTGCCCTCAATGACATTGCCGTTCGCGTCGTCGCGCTCTTTGAATGCCTGTGGATTGATCTGTCGTCCTGTCGGGGCCATGGGGTTGTAGGTGTACATCGGCTGGGAGAGGTCCCTGTCAGGATGAAAATGCAGTCCCTGCCCGGAACTGCTGTCAACGGTTGTTCTCGCGAAGATGTCGACAGGTAAAGCAGAGCGCGCAGAGATGCGGGTGTCGAGCGACCAGTGTTTCAGAGCATACGATACCCAAGCGTTGCTGTAATGCCCAGGAATGTCATACGAGAGAGCCGCCTGAAAGTTGTTGCGGACGTCGAAATCGGAAGGTCCGCGTTCCAACTCGTAGATGGTGAAGTTAGTGCTGGCGTTGTCGAGCGAGTGCGACCACGTATAGGCAAGCAGACCTTGAAATCCATGCGCCAGCGATCGCTGAAAGCGCACCTGGAGAGACTGATAGTCGGCACTTGCGCGGTTGATTGTTAGGTAAAGCCCATTGCCGGAGGCGAAGTTGGGATTGCCCAGCAGATCCGGGCTGTAGAAGTTCTGCGTGAGCAGTCGACGGGAGGCTGACGCTACGTAATTGATATTGAGCGTCTGCTGTTCTCCCAGCTGTTGCTCTACGGCAACATTCCATTGCACGGTATATGGCAGCTTCAGGTGCGGATCGAAGCCCCAGACGGCAACATTATACGGCGGACTCGCATTGGGCTGCGGGACGCTATCGATCTGAGCCATCGTCAACGGAAATGCATCGCCGTTGAACGACTGGAAACCGGTCGTACCGACGCCATAGTAGCCGTCGGCAGCCAACTGAGTGCCCGTATCATAGAAAAGACCGGCACCGGCGCGGAGCACCATGCTGCTACCGGGTGTTTGGTGGATCTGATAGGCCGCACCGAGGCGAGGCGCGAAGTTGCCATAGGTCGTCTTCCAGAGAGCGGTCCCTTTGGGGGCAAGCTTTACTGTCGAAAGATCCGTGATCTGGTCGACGGTGTAGGGAGTGTTGCCGTTTGCGTCATGCGGTGCAGGGTTTATCTCCCAGCGCACGCCATAGGAGAGACTCAGTCGATCATTAACCTTCCATTCGTCCTGCGCAAAGAGGGATGTATTTGGGTACACCGCCTTCATGTTGATCGATTGCTTATACATGTTGATACCGCTCGTCCGATTTGCAAGAACCGATGCCTCGTCGTAATAAAAGCCAACCTCCCAGAGGGACGGAAGCGCCTCTGAAGCAACGAGACGGCGATAGTCCACTCCAAATCTAAAGTTGTGGCGTCCGATCGTATGCGTGAATGTATCCACGACGTTTACCTGTCTCTCGCGATTCGATTGCGGCTCCAACAGGTAGTAGGGATAGAGGTCGTAGAAGAGGAAGAACGTGAGCCAGCTATCGGACTGTAGGCCCGGAATGCCTGCCACGTCGATTGGAGTTGCTCCTCCGAAGCGATCCAGGGTGCGTGAGGATTTATAGTCGTTGCCCGTCAGGTTGAAGCGGAACTCATTGGCCATTGTGGGGCTGAGCACATTCGTTGCGCCTAGAGTCAGGGTCTTCATGTTGATAATCGATGCGTTCACCTGCGCCAGATCCGATGGCTGACGAGATGTGCTGTTGGAAGGGGAATCGCTGTAGCGTCCGAAGATTTTGAAATTGTCGCTGAAGCTGTGATCAATACGAATGCTGGAGGTGTCGATCGAACTGGGTGCACTGTAGCCCGCGGTGTAATAGGATAATCCATTGCCGTTATCCGGCTGGGTGGAGACCGGGAAGGACGCTAAGAACGGCTTCAACGCATCGGGAGCTTTCTGTCTCAGGTCGTTGCTGGGAACTTCGTACAACTGAGAAGGTGTCGGGTTGATGAGGCGCAGTCCCTCATACGAAAAGAAGAAGAATGTCCTGTTCCGACCGTTGTAGAGATGAGGAATGTCGAGAAAGCCGCCGAGTGTGCCGCCGAAATCGTTCTGTCGGAGGGCTTGTTTGGGAACAGGTGGGGCGTTTGTGTATCCGTTGAACCAGCTGTTCGCATCGAGGGCATCGTTGCGCAGGTAGTCGAACGCAGTTCCGTGATATTGGTTTGTGCCCGAGCGCGTCTGAAACAGGAACTGGCCTCCGGGGCCGCGACCGTACTCTGCGGAGTAGGTAGACGTGGTTGCGCGAAACTCCTGGAGTGCATCAATCGAGACGAGGCTCTGGGTAGTTCCTAGGGCGGTCTCCCCGGGGGTTGCACCGGCAAAGCCCGCACCGGTATATCCGGATGAGGAGACGCTCGCACCGATGTCGGCACTTACACCGTCGACGGTGAAGTAGTTGGACTCGGTGCGTTGGCCGTTCACGCTCAGTTCTCCGCTCTGGCCAACTCCCTGCGACGGCACAACCAATACACCCGGAGCAAGTGCCATTAGCGACTGGAAGCTTCGTCCATTCAGAGGAAGGTTTTCAATGAGACGGCGGTCGATGACCGTGCTGACACTCGCGTCAGTGGTGTTGAGATTGATGCCGCTGCCATCGACGGTGACCGACTGGCTCACTGCTCCCGGATGCAGAACGAAGTCCAAGGATACTTTACTCGCGACATTCAGTCGCAGATCCCGAACCATCTGGGTTTCGAAAGTTGGAGCCCGAACGGTGATCTGATAGACGCCCGGGGCAAGCGATGGAGCCACGTAGCGCCCATCCCCATTCGATATCGTATCCCACTTCACTTGGGTTGCAGTTTCGATGATCTCAACTGAAGCATTTGGGATGACGGCCTTCGATCGATCAGTGACTGTGCCGGCAATTTGTGCGTTCTGTCCAAGGCAGAAAGGAACGGCTGCGAGAACTACAAGAAAACAAACAAAAGGAAAAGGAAATTTGATAGAGCGACAATGTGCGCAGCCATGCAACAACCTTTCCTGAGAGATGGCTGAACCACTCCCAATATTTCGGAGGAAGTCCTCAGCCATTGGGTTGTCGATCTCAAGTGTCTCGCGGCGCTTCACCAAAGGGACAGCTGCGAGAGCCTTCCACACGGCATGGGATTGGCTGTTATTACTGTGCTTTAATACCCTCCCGCCGGCCACCACAATGCGCTTCCCGTCCCGACGGCTATGCTCGAGCTCGCCCTCCCAAAAGCTCTCGCGCTGAAGTTGGGCATTGATCTCTTCCAGGGGCTGCGGAGACTCGCTTTGTAATAATTGGTGCGTAATCCTTCCGATGGTCTCTTGGTTTGACCATCCGTATCGTTCTGCCGCTCCCTGATTCCAGAATCTGATCCGTCCATCCAGGTCACGGACCATAATGGCGTCGTGAGCGAGATCGAGCAGTTGGGCTTGCTCGCGCAACTCCCCAGCTTGCTGCTGCAGCCTCTCCATCTGGGCCGCTTCAGCCTCCACAGCCGCGCGACGCTCTCGCATGGAAATCTTGCCCGCAGTCACAGAGGTGATGAGAAAGGCCAGCAGCGCAGACCATTCCTTGGAGCGATTGAGGCTGAATGCGTTCAGCGGAGCGAGGACGTAGTAGTGGAAGGCGAGCGCACCTGCCAGCGATGCGATGATAGCGGCAGCACCCATCCCCCATGCCAACGCGACAAAGACCACGAGCACGAGATAAATGAGGGGAGCTACCGCGGTGTGAATCTGACTACGAAAGGGGAGCAGAAGAAGGGTCATCCCAGCGATTCCCGACAGGGGCGTAAAGTATGGGACGACTACCCTCGCGCCGTGCCACTTCGGGATTAAACGAAGAAGTGACGTCCGTCCAGGCAGATGCCAGTGAAGGGTCCGCGCTGGCGTGCCACTGGCTGAAGCAGGATCCCGGGCTCTCCCTTGCGACCACATGAAGGGGCCTCAATGTCGTACCTGGCTAGGGAGTATACTCTCCGGCTCGCGGCTGCAAGAGTGAGAACGAGGCGATGAGCCAGCTTCTCGGCCGCGGACAGCACGTCCTACTACAAGCGGTACTTGAACCGCATGATGGGGAACTTGGCCTGCCGGATGCGGCGCTCAAGGAGCCCGGCGTTCGCGGTCCAGCAACTCCAACTCCGTCACTTACCGAAACAAGTCGCATCCCACCGCGAGCCCACATAGCCCTTACTGCTCGTAAGCTAGGCACGAAGGGCGTGTCGGCAATCAGCGAAGATCTGGCCGTTCACGGTCACGGTTTGAACCCAGAAAGGCGATTTGCGATCGCTACTGGATAACCCAAGCTGATTCTCTAAATTATTTTGCCAGTTTTCCATAGGCGAGTTGAATTGTGTCCTGAGAGTTCCCTAAGGATTCCTTAGATGACACTGTAGCGACAATAACGACTTCAGAGTGCCGTGTCGCTTGTAGTCGTGGGTGCGGCGTTCGATCTGGCCTGGGCGCATAGGTAACAGCGGCGCCGTGCGATCGAGTGCTTGTATCTGCGACTTTTCATCTACGCATAACACCAGAGCTCGATCCGGCGGATCGAGATACAAGCCGACGATATCGCGCACTTTTTCGATGAACAGCGGGTCGCGGCTGAGCTTGAAGGTCTCGGCGCGATGGGGTGCGAGGGAGAAGGCGCGCCAGATGCGGCTGATGCTGGACTGACCGAGGCCGCAGGCCTTGGCCATGTCGCGGGTGGACCAGTGCGTGGCGGCCTCCGGCTGACTCTCGAGCGTGCGCGTCAGCACCAGTTCCACCTGCTTATCGCTCATCCAAAAGACCGTCCAGTCCTATGTCCAAGAAGCGCCTACGCCACTTGCCCACCGTGTGTGGAGAAGTGGCCAACTGTTGCGCAATCGCGGTGCTGCTCTGCCCCGCCGCCGCCAGAAGAAGGATGCGCAAGCGCCTGTGCCGTCTTCGGCCGCCGACTCCATGACTCTAGCTGTTCACGCTGCTCCGTGGTTAGCTTTACCCCCGCAACTGGACGACCTTTTGGCATCGATATCTCCCACTCAATCCGATGCCGAAGCCTCACCATTATGCTATTTATTCAGGACACTAGTTCTTATGCATGTTGAGTTTGTCGAGTATGCCTTTTAGCGAATCAAGCTTTTGCCCAGCTTCGCTCAGCTTGCCCGCTGCCGTCAGGCGCTGGTAGTCGGCGAAGTCTCTGCTGGCTTCCGCAATGAGGGCGTTGATCTCTGTCGCAGGTGGGACCATCCCCTGGGCTACCGGTGCAGCTTGGAACGCTTCGCTGGAATTCAGCGATGACTCTTGTCCTCCGAAAAGGGACGTGAGCGCCGCCTCAAAGGTTGTGCCGTATGCGAGTTTGTCTTGCAGCGCGAGCACGACCAGGCGCAACTCCGGCATGGGGCTCTGTTGCGCCTGAAGGTAAATCGGCTCTGCATACAGAAGCGCCCGCCCAGACGGGATGACCAGCAGGCTTCCGCGCAGCACGTGCGAGCCTTGTTGGTTCCACAGCGTCAGTTGTCCCGAAAGTTGTGCGTTCTGATCGATGCGCGACTCAATTTGTTGCGGGCCATCAATGAGTCTTGTTTTGGGAAAGTCGTAGACCACCGCGGTTCCGTAGTTTGCGCCGTCACAGCGTCCGGCGATCCATCCGATCAGATTGTTTCGGTTGGCCGGGGTGAACGGCAGAATCTCCACAAACTCTTCGGCAGTTCCCTCCGGCAGTTTCATCAAGACGAAGTTCGGCTGCATCGCATGGACCGTTTGCTGGCCGCTCTCATCGGTCCCGCTTTCGGTGGCGACCGTCCATAGATCCTCCCGATTGAAGAAGACCGCCGGATTCGTCATGTGATACAGACCATAGACCTCCGACTGCACGTTGAACATGGCCTCGGGGTAGCGCATGTGTCTGCGCAGGTCCGCTGGCATCGTAGCACGATCCTTAAACAGACTGGGGAAGATGCGCCGGTAGGCAGCAAGGATCGGGTCATCGGGGTCAAAGACGTAGAAGGTCGTAGTTCCGTTGTAGGCGTCCACAACCACCTTGACACTGTTGCGCAGGTAGTTGATGGGCCTATCGGCGAGGTTGTAGTGAGTTGAAAACGGATAGCTGTTCGAGACGGTGAACCCGTCCATGACCCAGGATAGGCGGCCATCACCGCCCACCACCATGTAGGGATCCTGATCGATCGTGAGGAAGGGCGCTAGCTTGGCTACGCGCTCGCGTATGTTGCGCCGCATCAGCAACCGGCTTTGCGAGTTGACGTCATCACTGAAGGGCAGGGTTCCGAGATCACCGCGGTCGATTGCCAGTAAGACGCGCCGCAGAAAACTGCCCAGCACAATGCCGCCGGTGCCCTGGTAGGATGTGAGATTGTTGCTCTGACCTTGTGGGTAATCGAACTCCTGCTGCCTGGTCTTGACGTATACGTCGGTGTCGGTCAATTCCCCGAAATAGATCTCCGGGCGCGTGACCGTGAGACCAGGCACCGTGCTCTGGACGGGCATGTTGCTGAGCAACAATGTCGGCAATCCTTCCGCCGTGAACCCATTGACCGGGTTCATCGTCACTCCGTAACCGTGGGTATAGATCAGCTTCTCGTTGATCCAATTCCGACTACTGACCGGGAGCTTATCGACGTTCAGTTCGCGCGCTGCGAGCATGACTTCACGCATCGCTCCGTCGAGCTCATAGCGATCGATGTCGATGTCGGGAAAGTCGTAGTAGGTGCGGATTTCCTGAACCTGACGCAGCGTGTCCTGCAGTGCGCGCCAGTCCCATAGCCGGATATTTTGCAGCGTCTGCTGATTGTGCGCCGGGTCGGCGGCATCGACTGTGGTCTCGGCGGGAAACTCGCTCCGTGAGAATCGATCGAGCCCATAGGCTTGCCGGGTCATTTGGATGTTGTGGGCGATGTAGGGTTGCTCGCGAACCAGCTCGTTCGGTTTGACGACGAAGTTGTCGACGTACCAGCCAGCGATCCCCAGGACGCCGTAACACAACGCGGCAGGAAGGACTGCAGCCACAAGCCATCGTCCGCGCGATTGCCGCATTGCGTTCACAGCTGCGATGCCCGCGCCGATGATTAGAGCAGCACCGACGACGAGCAATCCATTGAGCATGATCTGCGCGTCGGTGTAGTTTATGCCATCGAATATGGTGTGATGTTCCAGCGACCGCTGAAACCGTTCGACATACACAGTCATTGCGAGGATCAGCAGCAGAAAGGCTGCGGTGAGAGAGAGGGCACGCCAAGGCGATGCGCCATAGCGGATGCGTCCCCGATCGAGTCTTCGGGAGCCGCTCGTAATGAAGAGAAACAAAACCGCAACGGCACAGGTTGCGAGGGACAGCGTCAGGAGCCAATTATTGATGAGCTGCCACGCAGGTAGGGTAAACAAGAAGAAATTCAGCGGCTTGCCGAAGATTGGATCGGCCACGCTGCCGGACGCGTGCGGTGCATACCAGAACAGCGCCAGCGTCGGCCAGTCCTGCATCATTGCTAGGCCGGTCATCCCCGCAATGACGATCGAAACGCAAAAGGAGATGAACCGCAGGACTGGCGCAACTGACAGGCTAATCGGCTGTCCAGCGATCACGATTGCATGAGCACTTGGCAGATCGGCTTGATGCGTCCGCCTGATCACCGAAAATGCGCCGTACAAAAGGAGGAACGTGGCGATGGTGAAGATAGCAAAGATGCCTGTCTGTAGCCCCAGCGTCTTCCAGAAAACGTCTCCGAAACCAAGCGAGGCGAACCAAAGAAGGTCAACCCAGTAGGCCAATGCGATCCGGCCAGAGACGAAGATGCCGAAGACGATCACAGCGAGCAGAAGAAGTCTGCGACGCATCCGCCCGGATCCGAACTGCTGTGGCGAGTCGATATATTCCGGCAATGTTTCCTCCGCGCTCGACCAGAAACGGCCGAACACAGCGATTGTACAGATCGCCACAAGAGGTTACTCAGTGCCAATCCCCATTTCCAATCTGGATAGATGTCGCGGTAGGGACGAGTATTACTGATCGCCCCCGCACAGATCCGTACGAGCGTGTCTCTCGCGAAGGATGAGTGGCATAGAAGAGAAGGAAGCCGGTTGTGCGGTCGGAGCAGGAGGCTTTGGCCGGTGGGCTTGCAAGGCGCTGTTAGGCGGAGCTGGTCCTAGGACGGGGGATTAGGAATATGCGTCTGTTCTCGGTCATGCCTGACGGAGCAGGAGGCGCAGAGCGGCGGTTGAACAAACTTTACCATTACCGCAGATTGGCGTTGGTTGACAATCGTCCTGCAAGAAGCCTACGGTGGTAACCGACCGAGTCTGCTTTCTCGCTCGTTCAGGTCTCCTGAGCTAAGTCAGCCCATCTGAAGTTCTCTCCCTTAGATCTACCCTGATCAGCGATGGAGGTTGATTATGTATGCTCGCAATGTCTCACTACGCTTGAAGCCACATACTATGAACGAGTTCACGCGGACTTTCGATAGAGAAATCCTTCCCCTACTCCGGAAGCAGACTGGCTTCCAGGATGAAATCGCGTGTGGCGACCCAGCAGGACAAGACGTGGTCGCAATCAGTCTCTGGGATAACA
>Ga0210403_10001726_pt1 | contig 20337 bp, 11 predicted proteins | sample IncBWC19MmetaG_FD_150863 | JGI IMG/M metagenome (GOLD analysis project Ga0210403, IMG submission 150863) | Forest soil microbial communities from Barre Woods Harvard Forest LTER site, Petersham, Massachusetts, United States - Inc-BW-C-19-M | ecosystem: Environmental > Terrestrial > Soil >... | reverse complement strand
CGAATCCGCTTGCCAGGAACGAGAGCATGCGTTCGGAGGTCAGCGTTCCATCGATCTGGGCGTGCATGGATTGCAGCGAGTCCACAACCAGTCTGGAATCCATACCGGTCACCGCCGTGCGGACCGTGCTGGCTGCGTCTTCAGGCGCTTGTCGTGTGCGGACGTAAACGGCCACGGCATTGGGTTCCGGATCCTGAAAGAGAGGTGAGTAAAAGATTGGCTTGGGCTGCTCATGCAGATCGAAGTGTTTGGCGTCTTTCACTACTCCTACGACAACGAAGGGATTTTTTTCATTGACCCGTCGTTCAGCAAACGTTCTGCCAATGGCTTGTTCGTTATTGCCAAAGAATTTTCGGACGAAGCTTTCATTCACTACTACGACCTTGGCGGTGGCGGGGCCATCTGAGTCGTTAAACGCGCGTCCGGCGAGGAGAGGAAGTTGCAGGGTCGCGAAATAGCCGGGCGTCACGTGCTCCCACTCGAAGCTCATGCGCTCTCCTTCCTGGGGCTGATACCCGGGCACATTAATTGAGAAGGTGTTATCGGACTGCGCGAGAACCGGGTCGTCGGTCATGCCCACCGACTGCACTCCGGGCTGTGAACTGAGGGTATCGATTAGGCGCTTGTACAACGGCGTGACAGCGGCCGACTCATAGCCCGACAGACGGGGATTGATTTGGAAAGCCAGCAGGTGATCGGTGGCGAAGCCAACATCGACCGACTTCAGGTTTGCCAGCGTGCGGGTGAATAAACCAGCGCCGACCAGCAGCAGTAGGCTGAGGCCGATCTGGAGGCCCACGGTGAGCCGGCGAAACCGGGCGTGGCCGCCCTCCGCGCTTATGGTTTGCTGCTTGAGCGCCGGTGTCATCTTCGGACGATAGAACTGGAGAATGGGCGCGAGACTGAAGAGGACACTCGCGACGATAGAAATCGCGATGCAGAACAGCAGAACTCGTGAATCGGGAGAAGCGGAAAGAGAGGTAATCCCCGCGGTTGTCGCCGTCGGATTCACGAAACTAATGAGACCAGCCGCGAGGAGAGGGGCGCACGCAAGACCACACAGCCCGCCGGTTAAGCCCAAAGCCAGGCCTTCGACGAGTAGTTGACGAGCCACCCTTTGCCGCGTCGCACCCAGTGCATAGCGAACCGACATTTCACGAATGCGGCCGGAAGCGCGCACCAGCAGAAGGCTTCCGACGTTCGCAGTCGCCATCAGAGTTAGCACGCCGACCATTCCCATCAGGATGAGAAGCGGCATGCGCATGATCTGGCGGAGTGGAGAAAAACCCTTCGAACCGTCAAGGAGCGTCAAATGACTCTTCTCCACAAACTGCTCACGAAAGCGCTGACCGCGTGCCGGAATACTCTCCAGTTCCATGGTGCGGAGTGACTTCCAAAGCGGATTGATCCCCGCCTCCGCCTGCTGGGTCGTTATCCCCGGCTGCACCCGAGCAACCATGTTCAGCCATCTGGATCTGCGGTTCTCCAGTTCGTCCCAGGCGGGGGTCATCTGCGCTTTCATCGTGATGGGAACAAAGAAAGCGGGGACCGTGCCGGCAATGACGCTGTCAAAACCGGGCTGCACAACGCCGATGATGGTGAATGGATTCCCGTTGATCAGGATGCTCTGATTCATCACAGACGGGTCGGATGCGAATGTCTGCTTCCAGTAACGGTAGTTGAGAACAACCACGGGGGAAGCGCCGCGACTCGCACTGTCTTCGGGGACGAAAAGGCGCCCCAATGCAGGCTTGAGACCCAGGATGGAGAAGTAGTTTCCGCTGACCAGTTCGCTGTTGGCGAGGCTCGGACTATTTTTCCATTGGACTCCCACCTGGGTAGGAAACATGGTGAGTATTCCGGAAAACACATGGTTCTGGTCGCGAAGATCGCGATACATAGGATAGGAAAAGTATTGCTGAGTATCTCCGCCGTATGAACTCGTGTGACCCGTGTCGGACCCCTCGTACTTGAGCATGACGAGCCGATCGGGCTCTACTACCGGCAGCTGCTTCAGGAGGATTTGATCCACCAGCGAAAAAATGGCCGCGTTGGCCCCGATCCCCAATGCCAGCGTAATGACTGCCGCCGCGGTGAAGACGGGAGCGCGCCGCAGCTGGCGTAAAGCGTAGCGGAGGTCTTGTAAGAATCCAGCCATAAATGTCCTACTCGTATCGCAATGCCACCACGGGATTGACCGTCGCTGCGCGCCACGCCGGTATAACGCAGGCAAGAGTCGCTACCATGATCAGAATCAAAGCCGCCAAAAATAGCGTCACCGGGTCGCGCGGACTCCCACCGCCGGCCCAGGCACGCACGATATGGTCCAGAGCCAGACTGAGCGCCAGTCCAACTCCTACCCCGGCGGCAAGCATGACGGCCGTGGAACTGATAACCAGTCGCAAAATGTTGGCGCGCGGGGCGCCGAGGGCCATTCGTATGCCAACTTCCTGTGTGCGCTGCGTAACGGAGAAGGAAACTACGCTGTAAAGCCCTGCGGCTGCCAAGGCCAGCGCGAGAAGTGCGAAGAGCGAAAAGAGCATTGCTATGAACCGTCCTTGCCCCCACCCGCGTGTTTCCAGCCACCATGCCAGAGTGCGGTCACCAACGACGGTCAGATCAGGATTGAGCTCCCGCAGCCGCCGCTTCACCGATTGAATCGCCGCTTCTGGAGTCCCGCTGGCGCGCACGAACAGCCCCACATCGGGCGGCAGTACGAAGCTGTAAGGAAGAAAGACAGCCGGCTTGACCGGGCGTTCGAGCCCGTCATCACGCGTGTCTCCAACCACTCCGATGATTTCGAGCCAGTCATCGGGGGCCTGTGCGAGCAACAGCTCCGGCTGTTCCACCTTGAGCATGGGACTGCGCACGCTTTGTCCGATCGGATTCCCTTCGGGAAGGAACTGCTTCACAAACGACTGGTTGACGAGCGCCAGATGAGCCGCGCGATTGACTTCCGTATCATCGAAGATACGTCCGGCAAGCAGCGGGATTCGCAGTGTTTCGAATTCCTTCGGACTCACCAAGGCCAGCACCGCTTCAGCTCCCGTGAGCGTCGGTTTACTGCGGACTTCGACCTTGGCGTCAAATCCTCCGAACGGGGGAAACCACGTGGTAGAAACAGCTGCGGCCGTCACGCCCGGTACTTCATCGATCGTCCTTCGGATCACTTCTTCAGCATTCAACCGGGCTTGCCAGGTCGTGTTCGTTCCTTTTGGAAGCACCGTAGTCATGGCAAACACGTGGTCTGGATCAAATCCCAGTGGAGTGTGAGTGAGGGCGAGAAAGGCTTTCGTCGCTGCCCCAGCGCCCGCCATTAACAGCAGCGTCAGGGAGACTTGCCCGGCGATCAGCAGTCGATGGGTATTGCGATTCCGCGCGGTTCCGGTGTGCTTGGTGCTGTTGGCCTGAATCAGTTCGCTGATCGGCGGACGGGAAAGCTGCCAGGCCGGCGAAATACCAAAAAGAATTCCAGTGACAACCGAGAGGACTGCGCTGAACACAAGGACAGTCCCATTCACGCGAATTGCCGCCTCATGCGGAAACGAATACAGCGGCAGCATGGCGGAGAGGATTCCCACTCCGCGGTAAGCCAGCAAGACTCCCAGGGTCGCGCCTACGAGAGACAGAAGAACGGACTCCGTGAGTAACTGCCGGATCAAACGTGTGCGACTGGCGCCGATCGATGCGCGAACCGCCAACTCATGTTGCCGGGCAATTCCGCGCGCGAGTAACAGAATCGAAACATTGGCGCATCCGATCACCAGCAGCGCGATCACCGCCGCGAAAAGCAGGACCAGCGTCCCGGAGAAACGGCCGAGCACCTCTTCGTTCAGTGTGACGATGGCAACCCGCCGGTCGCGGCGAAAATCTTTGAGATCGTCTCTCGTAAAACGATCCACAAGAACCTGGAATTCGGCAGCAGCCGCGGCATGCTTGGCACCCGGCTTCAGCTTGATAAACGACATCCAGTATTCGTGCGGGTCGGCAGTCGGCATTCCCGGGGCGTACACGTCGGAGTCGCCCCAGGTGAAGCGCGGAGGCGTCACGCCAATTACGGTATACAGCTTGTGGTTGAGTTCGATTGTCTGCCCAACCACGTTGCGATTTCCCGCAAACTGCTTCTGCCAGAACAAGTAACTCAGCAAGACGACGGGAGCGCCCTTGCCGCCGGGTGCATCGGCTGGCGTGAACCCGCGTCCAAGGAGTGGCGGAACGCCCATGTATGCGAACAGGTTCGGCGAATACTGACCCACTTCGACCGAGATCGGAAATTGCCCGCCGGTCAACGTCTGCGACTCTTGTCGTTGCAGGAACACATCGTCCACGGAGGACGCGTGCCGAAGTTCCTCGTACTCGGAGCCGTTCACAAACAGCAGCGGCCCGCGGTCGCTCTTGTCGCGCAGTTCCACATGCACCATGCGGTCCGCGTCGCGATACGGATAAGGATCGAGCAGAATGCTGTACACGACGCTGAAGATCGCCGTGGTCGCGCCAATCCCCAGCATGAGCGACAGCACGGCGGTGATCGCAAACCCTGGGGACTTCAACAACTGGCGCAAGGCATACCGAAGATCCTGGAACAGTCCGTTCATGGTTCCTCCTACTCGTATCGAAGCGCTTGCATGGGATCGACTCTGGTTGCGCCGCTAGCTGGAATATAGGCGGCCAGCGCGGCGACCGCCGCCAAAGTGATTGTCAACAGAACGAACACCCCGCCATTGATTCGAATCACGCCGAAAAGCATGCTGGAGAGCATGTGGCTCAGCAGGAGCGCAACCGAGACTCCAATCGCGAGCCCGATCGCCGCGAGTGTGATGGCCTTTTTGACCACCAGTTGCAACACGTCAAAGCGTCGAGCGCCGAGCGCCATTCGCACTCCGATTTCATGAGTGCGCTGTGTCACCGAGTACGACATCACTGCGAAAATTCCAGCTGCTGCCAGGACCAGCGCGGTGAAACCAAACACCATCATCATGCGGGCGGAAGACTCGACACCACTGACGTTGTCGGAGATCACCTGTTCCAGGCTGCGCACATCGTAGGGCGGCTCGTCCGAATCGATGCTTCGTACTCGCGCCATCGCAGCCGACGCCAGCGCCAAAGGGTCAGTCGAAGTGCGCACAACTATGGCCGACGAAGCTTGCGGCATCTGCGCAAAGGGCACGTAAGTGGTTGGATCGGGTTGGTCGTCAAATCCGGAGGATCGAATGTCCCGCACCACGCCGACGACTGTACGTTCGGGGGCCGGTCCGTCAAGTCGACCCAGCTTAAGGTGTTTGCCGAGAGGATTTTGTCCGGGCCAGTTGTCGCGCGCCATGGCCGCGCTGATCACCACAACTGGAGGCGCACTTGGACCATCTTGAGCCAGGAGCAGCCGGCCTTGCAGCAGCGGCACTCGCAAAGTTCGGAAAAAATCGGGAGTAACAATTTGTGAAACAGCAGACGGCCGTTCACTAGCCGACGTTGGCGGCCGGCCTTCTGCCGTGTATTCCGTCCAGTTCCAGCTCCAGCCCGAAGGCAGGCTCGTGACGCACCCCACGGATTCGACCCCCGGCAGCGACTGTAGTTCCTGGATCACCCGATCGTAGTAACCGCGGATTTGCTCTTCCTTCTGATACTTCTCGGCGGGTAAAGCAACGTGAAACGTCAGCACGCGCGTGCGATCGAAGCCCATCTCGACGGTTAGCAGGTTGTGAAAACCCGTCACCATTAGGCCAGCTCCCACCAACAGGACCAAGGCTAGCGCAACCTCGGACACAACCAGCAAACTTCGCAGGCGTCCGGCGCCAGAGCTTGAGCTTGTGGAACGCGCATTTTCCTTGAGGATGTCGCTCAGTTCTGCGCGTGAGAAACGCAATGCCGGAGCTAAGCCCGCCACAATTCCCGACAACAGAGCAATCACCAGAGTGAACCAAAGCACTCGCGAATCAATCTCCAGGTGCTTCAGTCCGGGAGCGTGGTCCATGATGAAGGTCGGGATGTCGCGACGAAGAACTACCAGCCCCCATTTGGCAAGCACAACTCCGGCAAGCGCGCCGGCGATCGACAGCAAGACGCTCTCCACCAGTAACTGACGAATGAGCTGCCATCGGCTGGCTCCAAGGCCGAGACGGACAGCCATCTCTTTCTGGCGGCTGGAAATGCGTGCCAGCTGCAAATTGGCGACGTTGACGCAGGCAAGCAAAAGGACAAACACCGCTGCGCCCATCAGCACCAAGACAAACCGGCGAGTCCCGAAAGTGAGGTCCTCAACCAGGCGCACGATTCGGATTCCATGGCCAGCATTGGTATTCGGTAATTGCTGCGCGAGACGGTCAGCAATCGCCTGAACATCTGCCTGAGCTTGGGCAATCGATGTTCCCGCTTTCACGCGGCCGATTACTTGCAGATAGTGATTTTCGCGATCAGTGCCAGTGGTGGAGCCAAGATCAAGCGGAGTCCAAGTTTCGGCTCCAACTGGGAAATCGAGATCTGGAGATGCGACGCCGATGACTTCGAATTTCCTGCCATTCATCAGCAGGCTTCGACCGACAATGTTTGGATCTCCTCCCAGATGCCGTTGCCAGAAACCGTTGCTTAACACAACCACCGGGGCGGTTCCATGCTCAAAGTCAACGCTTCCGATTTGACGACCCCGTTGTGGCGCGACGCCAAGCAGCGTGAAGAAATGAGCAGTGACTTGGTAACCCTCCACTCGCTCGGCTATGCCTTGGCCAGTCAGATTGGCATCCCACCCGTGAACGGCCGCTAGGTAATCGAATGTTTTGTTCTGCTCGGTCCAGTCGCGGAAGTTCGCGGGTGCTGGTTTGACATCGTTCGCATCCTGCTTGGGAACGGTCTCGTACACAACCGTGACGCGATCGAGGTCCGGAAACGCGAATGGCCGGAGGATCAGGGCGTTCACATTGCTGAAAATGGCAGTATTCGCGCCGATGCCCAACGCCAGTGTGATCACCACCAGAGCCGTGACGCCGGGACTCTTGCGCATCATGCGCAGTCCGTAGATGACATCCTGAAATAGTCCATTCATTCGTTCTCCCTACTCGTACCGCAGCGCCACCATCGGATCGATCCTCGTCGCACGCCGGGCGGGCAAATAACAAGCGAGCAACGCCGAAGCCAACAGAATCATCGCCACCGCACAGAATGCGCCTAGATCGATCGTGCCAACGCCGTACAGCGTGCTTTGCATGGCGCGGCCCAGGAAGTAAGCACCAAAAAGGCCGAGACCTAATCCAGCCGTAACTAAGAGGAGGCCTTCCCGCAAAATCAGCCGCAGAACTTGTTCCTTGCCGGCACCCAAGGCAATTCGCAAACCGACCTCGTGAGTACGTTGGGCGACTCCGAAAGCCATCACGCCGTAGATTCCCATTGCCGCGAGCAGAAGGGCGGTTCCAGCAAAACTGCCGAACAGGGCGGCGATAAATTGGTCACCGAGAAGAGACCTATCAAGAATCTGGTCCATGGTCTGGATGTTCGCTAGCGGCAGATCAGGATCAACCGCGTGAACGGCGGCCGCAATGCTCTTCGTCATGGCTCCGGGATCTCCCTGGGTACGAACCGCCATTCCAACCTGCGGCCACGGGCTCTGCCAGAAAGGCACTTCAATCTCCGGAATATCATCCTCACGAATTCGACCGTTTCTGACGTTGTGGAAGACTCCTACGATCTGCCACGGAACAATGTCGCCCGTCTTGGCGGCTCCGGGGATTAACTGATCGATTTCAATAATCTGGGTGAGCGGATCGACCCCAGGCAAATAGCGGCGAACGAAATTTTCGTTCACCATCGCCACCCGAGTGCTGCTGGCCGAGTCCTGCTCAGTAAAGCCCCGCCCTTTGAACATGCGGATCCCGTAGGTTGCAAAGTATCCGGGCGTAACCATCTGGAACGGTGAAGTAGGTCGTAGCGAAGGATCAGCGACGGGTTTGCCGGACACGCTGAAATACATTCCGCCAAACGTGCCTAGTAGAGGCGTGCCCGTGGACGCTGCGGCGTCTACCACTCCCGGCACAGCACGGATTTTTTCCAGCATCTGCCGATAGTACGAATTGATCTCGTCAGCTTTAGTGAAGCGCTCCTGGGACACAGGAAGAAAGAACGTCAAAATATGATCTTTGCGAATGCCGAGGTCGATACGGGTGACGTTCCAGAAGCTGTGCATTGCCAGACCGGCAGCTGCCAGAAGGGTCAATGCGAGGGCAAACTCAGCCACGATCAAAATCCTGCGCAAACGGTGTTTTCCGGTGCTGGTTCCAGCGCGACCGCCCTCTTTCAAAGCTTCATTGGGATTCACACGCGAAGCTTGCCAGGCGGGAGCACATCCAAAGAAAACACCTGCCAAGGTCGTCGCCGCCAACGTGAACAGCAAGACTGGTACGCTCAGCCTTACGTCTGCCTCCGACGGAAGTTCGAAGGGTATGTTGGCCATCAGGACCTTAAGCATGATCTCGCCCAGGCCGATGCCGACTATTCCCCCCAGTCCGGCCATGATCAGGCTTTCCACCAGAAACTGACTGAAAACATTGGCGCGCGTGGCTCCCAGCGAAGTCCTGACAGCGATTTCCTTGGTCCGCGACATACCGCGCGCCAACAGCAGATTCGCCACATTGGCGCAGGCGATCAGGAGCACGAACGCAACTGCGGCCATCAATAACCACAGGTTCTTGATCAGTTCGGGAGGAAGAAAATCATTGTGCAGTGGTTCAACGCTGGCTCCCCATCCCTTGTTTGACTTGGGAAAGTCTCGCGCAAGGCGGCTGGTTACAACGTTCATGTCCGCCTGAGCTTGCTCCAGCGAAACACCGGGATTCAGCTTCCCCATCACCAACAGCCAATGGAAGTCGTGATTCAATTGCTCCGGTTTGAAGGCCAGCGGTACCGACACGTCGCCATCCGTTAGGCGGTCTGCGAGACCAGGAGCCAGCACTCCAACTGTCGTATAAGTTTCATTGCTCAAGCGAATGGGTTTGCCGATAATGTTTCGATCAGAACCCAGACGCACCCAAGTCTTGTGATTAAGAATGACGACATGATCCCTGCCCGGAGAGCCCTCCTCCGGTATGAAATCGCGGCCGAGAAAAAACTCGAAGCCCTGCATGCGGTAATAACCAGGACTCGCTATTCGGCCGGAAACCATCTCTGGCTTATCCGGAGTAGCAAAGTTGTAGTTGCCGCCACTCCAAGCCACCAGATCCTGAAAAGTCTTGTTCTGCCGCTTCCACTCAAGGAAGTCGCCCGCGGAGACCGGGTTACGCCCGTCAATCTTGGACCACACCATCATCAGCCGGTCGCCATCCGGATAGGGCATCGGGGCCAGCAGGGATTCATAGAGCACACTGAAAATCGCTGTGTTCGCTCCAATGCCGAGGGCGACCGTAATGATTGCCACCAGCGTAAAGCCAGGATTCTTCCACAATAGGCGGAAACCGTAGCGCACGTTTTGAAGAATGGTCGTCATATATCTCCCTACTCGTACCGCAGCGCTACCATGGGATCGACTTTGGTCGCCCGGCGCGTGGGAACATAGGTGGCCAAGCCCGCTACAGCCGCCAGTAAGACGGAAACTCCGACATAAGTAACCGGGTCTGTCGAGGCAACGCCCACGAGGAAATCGTTAACCAGGCGGCCAACGGCAAGCGCCGCAAGCAAGCCGGCCGCCAAGCCGGTCGCGACGATCAGCACGCCTTGGCGTCCAACCATCGCCAGAATGTCTCGCCGCTGCGCCCCAAGCGCGATCCGAATGCCAATTTCCTGGGTGCGTTGCCGGACGGCATACGACATCACCCCGTAGACACCGACAGTCGCAAGAATCAACCCGAGCAATCCCAACGCGGCAGCCAGGCTCGCTCCGATTTCGAAGAACAACAAGCCGTTGCCGCCGTGCAGCACTTCCGTCATCGTGCGCACGCCATAGACAGGAACCGCTGGCGCCAGTGACTGTGCAATTGCTCTTATCTGGGGGACAATGGCCCAAGCACTTTGTGCCGAGCGGATCTGCAGCGTCTCCGCCGGTAAATTGCCCTGCGCAACGGGAAGATAGAAGATCGGCTCGAAAGGCCCATAAAGTTGGCCCATTCGGTGATTCCGCACCACACCCACAATGGTCGCGGGATGCGTCAAATCAGAAGTCACCGCAAACGACTTGCCCAATGGCTCCTGGCCTGGCCAATAGCGTTCAGCCATGACCTGGTTAATCACAGCGACCTGGGCCGAGTTTTCGTTGTCCGCTTCGCTGAAGTCGCGTCCGCGATTCAGTCTTATCCGCATGGTTGTGAAATAGCCCGGAGAAACCGCATCGAATTCGGCGTGAGGCGCCTCATGGTCCGAGGAAGCCGCGTAACCCGAAATCACCAGATCTCTGGCTTGAACGGAGTCGCTCAACGGAACCGAGGATGCGAGACTCGCGGACTCCACTCCCGGCAGAGCCCGCGTGCGCTCCAGCATCGCACGAAAGAAAGCGCGGCTCTGGGCTTCCGTGTAGCCGATCTCATTCGGGTCGAGGGTCAAATTAAGGACTGACCGAGGATCGAACCCAAGATCAGCATGCTGAACGCCACGAAGGCTACGTACAAACAGGCCGGCAACGATGAGCAAGGCAAGCGATCCGCCAACCTGGACCGCCACCAGGAGGCTTCGTAAATGCTGGCGTCCGCCCGTCGATGTGCGTCCGCCTTCGTGCAACACGTCCCGCAAGTTGCCGTGTTGCACGCGTGCCGCGGGGACCACGCCCACGACCAGTGCAGCAGCCACCGCTACTGCAAAGGCATACGCGTAAACGTGCCAGTTAAAAGCGAAATCAAAGACAATCGGCAACTCACTCTGGAGCGATACAGAGCCGAAGAGCCGATCTGCGCCCAAGCCGAGCAAAACTCCCATACCGCAACCGAGAGCTGCTACAAGCAGACTTTCGGTAAGCAGTTGGCGGACTAACCGGCCACTGCCGGCGCCCAGCGCGGCACGAACAGCCATCTCACGCTGGCGTCCTGCCGCACGCACCAGAAAAAGATTGGCGACGTTCACGCATGCAAGAGCCAGCACTAGCGCGGCCAGGGTCAGGAATAGCGCCGCCAGCTTAGGGAAAGGATTCCCTCCGCTTATGATCCCTGGCGGCCGCAATCGATTGGCGCGCAATTCTCGAAATCCCCCATCTCTTCGATATCGCTTCAGCAGACGCTCGCCCACGACCGAGAGTTCGGACTGAACTTGCTTGATGTCCACACCGGGCTTCACCCGCGCCAAGGCAATCATGCTGCGAGCGTTGGGATCGGCGAGGAAGTCGGCGCCAACTCCTCTCTCGACCAGGTACATGCTCAGAGGAAGGTACGCTTGGACTTGGAGAAGAGGAGTGGGCCCAAGAAAACCCTTGGCCGCAACTCCAATGATGGTGACGGGATGACCGTTAATAAAAACGGCTTTCCCCAGGATTGATGAGTCACCGCCGAAGCGGGTTTTCCAGTAGTTGTAACTCAGAACCACTACCGGGTCGGCGCCCACGACCTTACCTTCCGTGCTCAAAATGAATCGCCCCGCGGCCGGGCTGATACCCAGCACAGCGAAGAAATTGCCGCCCACATAAGCGGTCTGGACCGCTTGGGTTGTACCGTCCGCGGTCAGGCCGTTTTGAGAGTTTTGCGCTCCCATCAGACCGCCGAAAATAAATGGCGTCATGTCCGAAAACACATTCGTCGTGCGCTGTTGAATTTCTCCAAACTCCTGATAAGAGAATTCAGTTTCGGAATTTTCGCCGGACTTCGCGAATTCCAGAAAATGCATCTGCCCCGGGTCCTTGATCGGCAACGACCGCAGGACCAGCCAATCCACCATGCTGAAGATCGCCGTGTTCGCTCCGATGCCGAGTCCGAGCGTGAGCACGACTATGCAAAAGAACCCCGGGCTCCTGCGCAGTTGCCGTAGCGCGTACCGAATATCTTGTAACCACCCTGTCACGCGCTTGTCTCCTGAAGCAATTTCTTCAGCTCTTCCTCCGCCACCACCTTACCGTCGAACAGATGCACTTCACGCTGCGCGTGCTTCGCGAACCGAGGATCGTGCGTCACCATGCAGATCGTGGCACCCTCGCGATGCAGGTTCTGCAAGAGTTCCATCACGGCTTCGCCATTCCGAGAATCCAAATTTCCGGTCGGCTCGTCGGCGAGCAGAATGGAGGGCTTTCCTCCGAGAGCGCGCGCGACCGCAACACGTTGCTGCTGACCACCCGACAATTGCGACGGATAGTGACGCACTCGATGGGCCATGCCGACACGCTCCAGAGCCTCCATGACGCGACCTTTGCGGTCGGCGGCTGGCATTTTTTGCCGGTAGGTCAGGGGCAGCTCGACATTTTCATAGACCGTCAAATCGCCGATCAAGTTAAAACTCTGAAAGATGAAACCGATCTCCTGATTACGGATGCGCGAACGCTCAGCGAAATCAAGATTCTCGACAGTCTTACCGTTCAGGGAGTAGCGGCCCGCCGTGGGCGTATCCAATAATCCGATGATCGAGAGCAAGGTTGACTTGCCGCATCCTGAAGGTCCCGACATGGCGACGTACTCGCCTTTATTCACCGAAAGGTGAATACCGGAGAGAGCGTGAGTCTCGATTTCGTCGGTGTAGAAGACTTTGGTCATGTCTTGCATCTGGATGAGAGGCTGCCCTGCTTCGATCATTTGCTAGCTCCTTGCTATGTATTTCGCTGTTTACTCGAGCCGGATACGATCGGTGTTATCCCAACGCGACATATCGGACAATATGACGGTGTCGCCTTCGTGAAGGCCTTCGATGATCTGAATCGAATTCACCGAGGCTCGTCCAACCTTGACTGGCACACGCAACGCTCCCTGCCCGTCAGGACCCAGCTTGAACAAACTGATGGTGCTACTTTCTTGCCCAAATGCTGGGCGCCCGACATAAAGAACATTCTCCAGCCTTTCGAGGTCGATGGTTCCGTCTACGCTGAGATCGGGCCGAGCGCCTTTGGGGAGTTCCCCGGTGAGTTTGACGTCAACCGTCACCGTTCCGTTTTGAACGGCCGGATCGACTCGCATCACCGTGCCTGCAACGACTCCGTTGTGAGTGTCGACCGACGCCGGCTCACCGATCTGCACATCCCGCGCCTGGGTCTCGGCGATCTTGACGGTGGCCATGAGATGATCCGGCTCCACCACTTTCGCCAGCATGGTTCCCGGTAAGACATGTTGGCCAACTTGCAAAGGGAGATCCACCAGCACGCCATTGATCCCGGCGCGAACTTTCAGCGCATCCAACTGTTTTTGCTTGAGCTGCGCCAGAACGCGCATCTGGTCGACCTTGGCCTGCTGTTGCGCCATCTGCGACTCGATCGCCTTCTGATTCGCGGTGAGCCTTTGCGTTTCCAGATCGTTTCTCGTGGTGAATTCGTCGGCTTTGCCCTTTGAAGACTTGTAGGCTAGCCCCGAAATGACACCGAGGTCGTACAACGCTTTGTCGGTTTCCGCCTGCCGCTGCGCCTGCGCGTGATCCGCGTTCACCGTGGCAGCTCCGGCTTTCTGGTTCATCAGATCGCTTTCAAGCTTGACTCGCAGGCTCCGATATTCAGCTTCAGCAGCTTTCAATTGAAGCTGCGCATCGACGGAAGCTTGTTCCGTCTGCGGGTTACTCATCTCCAGCAAGAGGGTGCCGGCTTCCACTTGCGAACCCGGCAGCATATGAATTCGGACAACCGTTGCCTCGGTTTCGGCCGGAATCTGGCGCACAGATTCCTGGGTGGGAACCAGCGAGCCAATCCCACGCACCTGACGGAGCATCGGACCGCGTTTAACGGTATCGGTCCAGACGGTTCCGCGCTCCACGGTGGGGGCCGCGGGCTTCAGTCGCGAAATTCCAACCGTGACCGCAGCCAGCGTCAAGACTGCGACCGCGCCGACGATCATCTGGCGGCGGCGTTTTTGAGTCTTGAATTCGGGACGAGCGATATCCATGGAAGTTGTTAGGGAGCAATGAACGGACCACTGCCCGGGAATCACAACTAACCGGAAATAAAGTGGATAGTCCTCAAGCGCAATTGCAGCAGAAGCTCTTGTTGTTCGGAACCGGACTTAGGTGTTCGGTAATGGACACCGTTGACGATCAACAAAACAGCTGGTCAATATAGCAGTTGTGTCCGGAAATTCATCGGGGGCTCACTAACCGCTTGCATCGAGGTCCAACTGCGGTGCTGAGGTCGAAATGAAGCTGAACGAGGCTTTTGCCAGGAATTGGTCATGTGGTTATACTCTGGGTATGAAGACGGCGATTTCCGTTCCTAATGATCTGTTTGATGGAGCGGAACGTCTTGCCCGACGTACGCGCAGATCGCGGAGCCGGCTCTTCACTGATGCCGTACGCGAATATCTGGACCGCCACGCGCCGGACAAAGTCACCGAGTCCATGGACCAAGCAATAATGGAAGTCGGCGAGGGAAAGGACGAGTTCGTTTCCTCCGTAGCTCGCCGTAGGCTAGAGCGAACGGAGTGGTAATCTCTCAGGGTGAGATTTGGTGGGCGGACCTGCCAGCACCCACCGGCTCCGGACACGGGTTTCGCCGACCCGTGGTTGTCGTTCAAAGCGACGCCCTTAATCAGAGCCGCATCTCTACGGCCATTTGCGTTCCACTAACCAGCAATTTGAAGTGGGCGCTAGCACCGGGCAATGTGAGCTTGTCCGCGCGGGTTACTGGGTTGCCAAAAGATTCCGTCGCGAACGTTTCGCAAATCATTTCCTTAGACAAGTCCCTTCTGAGTGAACGCGTCAGCCAGCCACGTCATAAGATGGAATTGCTCTTTTCGGGAATCGATCTAGTCCTTGGCAAATAGGCCTCATAGCCGACCCAGCTAAGTGCGGCTTGCTTCCGGCATTCCGGGCAATCGCCTCGACGATATCGGGCGCCTGGCGCAACAGTAGGATCCCAGATGTACGCCGTCTTCTCGTGTCTTCAACCGTCTCATTCAGCTCAATCATGCCAGTTTGGACCTTTGTAAACTCGCGGATGATCAGTGCGAAATCGGCGTCCGAAAGAATGTAAATTCTTTTATGGAAACCCTGTGCTGGTTCGCAGGCCTTTCACCGTCAATTCGTGAAGATGCCTCCATTAAGGCACTGAAAGCAAAGCCGCGTGAAAATGAAATTGAACCCCTGGTGCGTTACCAGGGGTTCGCATTTTTGGACCTTGACTCGATTGTAAATTGCTGAAAAGAAATGGTCGGGGAGAGAGGATTTGAACCTCCGACCCCCTGGTCCCGAACCAGGTGCTCTACCAGGCTGAGCCACTCCCCGACTGACGGTTGGACGACGGCGACCACAGGAACGATGTGGCGACTCGAACTTGCACAGTATAGCATTCTGCGGTCTGGCGATTTGGACGCGCGGCTGTACGTGCTTTCTCGAACAGACTCTAATTCCTGTGCTGTTATCGCCGGCCGGACTTCAGGGACTGTCGAGTTTCCGACACTACCACACTGTACCGTGACGAGATGGTTTCGCTGACGAGCCCTTCTGTCGCGCTGCCGGCGGGCGCGCAAAGGCTGCTACAATCTTGGTCACAGTCGTCTCTTCTTACCGCTATTAAAACGTTTCTATGTTGGCGTTTACTGCTGGAAGGCTGTTGGCTTCGACTGACGGTGTCGAGCATCCTCTCTTGCTCGTCGAGCAGGGACGGGTCGTCGACATTTCCAGTCGGAGCAGCCGCCAAGTTCCCGCTGGAGTTTCTGCGGCCGACTTCGGCCATAGCGTAATCGCGCCGGGTTACGTAGATCTTCACATTCACGGCAGCGCCGGATATGACGTCATGGACGACGCGGTCGAGGCGCTTCCTGCGATCGAGCAACTGCTGGCGCGGCATGGGGTCACGAGTTACTTTCCGACTACTGTCACCGCTCCGATGGATACCACTTTGCACTCGCTCGAACGGCTGGCGAACGCGATCGAAAAGCGCGAGCGAAATAATGGAGATGGCAAGATTCGGGCCCTCCCGCTTGGAATTCATCTGGAGGGGCCATTCATCAGCCACGCGCGTCGCGGGGTGCATCCGCAGGAAAATCTGCTGGCTCCGACGATGCCCTTGTTCGAGCAGTTCTGGCAAGCGGCCCGCGGGCGTATTCGCATGATGACGATTGCTCCCGAATTGGAGGATGCGACCGAGGTCATCGCCGAAGCGGCGCGGCGCGGCGTTTGCGTCAGCCTCGGACATTCCGACGCCGATTTTGCGGCAACTGAACGCGGAATCGCAGCGGGAGCGCGGCACGCTACTCACACGTTTAACGCCATGCGTCCGCTGGACCATCGCAGTCCTGGTATTTTGGGTGCGGTGCTTACGGATCATCGCGTGAGCGCGGATATCATTGCAGACGGCGTTCATCTCGATCCCGCAATCGTGAAGCTCTTTGCTGATGCCAAGGGCGCGGCGCAAACTGTGCTCATCACCGACGCTATTTCAGCAACCGGCATGCCGGAGGGGCGCTATCGGCTTGGATCCTTCGAAGTGGATGTTCGCGATGGCAAGTGCATGGTGGACGGCAAGCTGGCCGGAAGCGTTTTGACGATGGATCGCGCCGTACGCAATCTGGCGCGTTTCGCGGAATGGGATCTGTCCCAGGCAGTTGCGGCCGCGAGCCAGAATCCGGCGCGGGTGGCGCGAATCGCGAATAAGGGTGTTCTCGAGGTTGGAGCCGACGCGGACTTCGTCGTTCTGAACTCGGAAGGCGAAGTGTTGCGAACGTTTGTTGGCGGAGTGGAATGCTCCGAGTAATCCCAGTGTCGCGTAGAGGCTCGGCTTGCCGCGTCTCCTGGCACAGAGTCAGACGGGGCAAGCCCCGTCTCTACCCGCGCGCAACAGGAACTGACTAAGGAGAGTAATGCCCGAAACGCGCAAATTTCCGCATCATTTGATTCGAGAGATTTTTGAGCAGCCCGCCGCTTTGCGGCGATCTATTGAACCTCGCGTCTCGCTGGCCGAGGGATTGGTTCGCCTGGATGAAATCCATATTTCGCGCGAGGAACTACGCGCGCTGCGGCGGATTAACATCGTGGCCTCGGGGACCAGTCGTCATGCGGGGATGACGGGGCAGTACATGATGCAGGAACTGGCCGGTGTGCCGGTCGATGTGGACTATGCGAGCGAGTTCGAATACCGCAACCCGATGATTGGGCGAGGTGAACTCAGCATCTTTATTACTCAGTCGGGAGAGACCGCCGACACGACCGCATCGCAGCGCGAGGCCAGGGAAAGGGGCTCGCGCACCATCGCGATTTCGAATGTCGAAGGATCAACGATTGCGCGGGAAGCCGATGGTTTCATCTACACCCACGCTGGTCCGGAGATCAGCATCGCCTCGACCAAGGCATTCACCGCGCAGATGGCGTGTTTGTTTCTGTTCGCACTACATCTAGGCGAAATCAAGGAGAAGGTCTCGAAGGCGCTGGCCCAACGTTACATCGGCGAGCTTCTTGCTCTGCCGCAAAAGACGGAAACGATTTTGGCCGCGTCCGACCAAGTGGAGAAACTGGCCGACCTTTACTATCGCGTGGACGATTTTATGTTTCTCGGCCGCGCCATCCACTATCCGATCGCCATGGATGGAGCTCTCAAACTGAAAGAAGTTTCTTACATTCACGCGGAAGGCTATCCCACCGGAGAAGCCAAGCACGGGCCGAATGCGCTAATCGATTTCCGCTTGCCCCTGGTCTTGATCGCGACTTGCGACCGCAACGATGTGGGATCCGTGGTGCGCTATGAGAAGAACGTCAGCAACATGGAAGGGTTCAAGAAGCAAGGCGCGACTTTAATCGCGCTGGCGACGGAAGGAGACACAACCGTGCCGCAGTTAGCAAATCACACCATCTTTATTCCCGCGGCGCCGGAATTGCTGTCGCCGATTCTTGAGATCGTTCCTCTGCAGTTGTTCGCCTATTATGTCGCCGCCAAGCGCGGGCTTGATGTGGATCGTCCGCGGAATTTGGTGAAGGCGGTGACCCTGGAGTGAACCAGCTGTCAGTTCTCAGCCGTCAGCGCTCAGTGAAAACGAGGTGCCTGGGGTAATTAGAATCAAGACTTTAGGGAGTGTTTCGAGCGCAGGGGAGTTAGAGGCAAAGTGTGAACGCGTGGGGTTTAGCTGATTTCCTACTTGATCTTTCCGAGGACAAGTATTTTTCCGAGGCTCCGCTTCCGACTGATAGGCACATCGCTTCATTGGAAGAGTTTGAGGCTGGCATGAACGCCTACCCGCCTAGCGCTTTGAACACCAGATTCTTCTCCACCCCTTGCGTTGAAGAAATCCGCTGCGATGTAGATTTCGCATCGTTCCTCCATCCGTCCCATCGTGATTGCTGATCCCGCTCTCCATTGCTGGTGACGCGCAACGTCTGATGGACGCGGCAGCAGTTGTAGCGTTGCAGCCCAGCAAAATTCTTCCCAATTGCTTATGATGGACAATTGCACTCCTACAGGCGAGGTCCGAGTGGCTGAGACGCAACCGACGAACGGTATTGAAGTCCTGGAAACGCGCGAGTGGTTGGACTCGCTCGACTATGTACTCTCGCAAGGCGGACCGGAGCGGGCGGGGCGGTTGCTGCAACAACTGGCGCTGCATGCGCGTCGCGCCGCGGGAGTGAATCTTCCTTTCACGGCGACGACTCCCTACCAGAATACGATCTACTCGAAGGCCCAGCCCCCATTCCCCGGCAGTCAGGAAATGGAGCGCCGCATCAAGAGCCTGGTGCGGTGGAACGCCATGGCCATGGTCGTCCGTGCCAACAAGATTCAAGAAGGCATCGGCGGACACATTTCCACGTTTGCGTCGGCGGCTACGCTCTACGAAGTGGCGTTCAATCATTTCTTTCACGCATCGACGGAATCCGGCGACCGCGATGTTGTTTATTTTCAGGGACACGCCGCGCCCGGAATCTATGCCCGCGCCTATCTCGAAGGGCGCATCCCCAAGGAGAAATTGGAGAACTTCCGGCGGGAGTTGAAACCAGGCGGCGGACTGTCGTCGTATCCGCATCCCTGGCTCATGCCCGACTTCTGGGAATTTCCGACCGTGTCGATGGGACTCGGCCCGATTCAGGCGATCTATCATGCGCGGTTCATCAAGTATCTGGAAAATCGCGGATTGAAAACCTCGACCGGCGGCAAAGTCTGGGCGTTTCTGGGCGATGGCGAAATGGACGAACCGGAGTCGCTCGGCTCGATTACGCTCGGTTCGCGCGAGCGGCTCGACAACCTGATTTTCGTCGTCAACTGCAACTTGCAGCGCCTCGACGGACCGGTACGCGGAAACGGCAAGATCATCCAGGAACTGGAAGCGATTTTCCGTGGCGCGGGATGGAACGTCATCAAGGTGATCTGGGGCGGCGATTGGGACGAACTCGCTCAGGCGGATCGCGATGGCCTGCTGCTGCGGCGCATGGGCGAGATCACCGACGGCCAGTATCAGAAATACTTCGTCGAGAGCGGCGCGTATTTCCGGCAGAATTTCTTCGGCACCGACCCCCGGCTGCTGAAGATGGTGGAACATCTTTCGGACGAGCAGCTCGCCCGCATGCGGCTCGGCGGTCACGATCCGATCAAGGTGCACGCCGCGTACAAGGCGGCGGTTGATCACACCGGATCTCCAACCATCATTCTCGCCAAGACCATCAAGGGCTATGGACTCGGGGAAGCGGGCGAAGGCAAGAACATCACGCACCAGCAGAAAAAGCTGAATGACGATGAGCTGCAAATTTTCCGCTCGCGTTTCGGCATTCCAATTCCAGACGCCGAACTGCACAATGCCCCCTTCTATCGCCCCTCCGATGACAGCGCGGAAATCAAGTACATGCAGGAGCGCCGGAAGCAACTGGGCGGCTATATGCCGGTGCGGAAAGTGCGCGCCACGCCGCTGAAGCCGGTTTCGGAAGCGCTCTTCGAGGAATTCTATAAGGGCACTGAGGGCCGCGAAGCTTCCACCACCATGGTCTTCGTGCGCCTGCTCTCGAAGCTGCTGCGCGATCCTGAAGTTGGCCCCTTCATAGTGCCCGTGGTTCCCGACGAGGCCCGCACGTTCGGCATGGAGGCGCTGTTCCGCCAGGTTGGTATTTATTCGAGCGTCGGCCAGCTCTATGAGCCGGTCGATATGGCTACGCTCCTCTATTATAAGGAGGCGAAAAACGGACAGATTCTGGAAGAAGGCATCACCGAGGCGGGATCGATGTGCTCTTTCATCGCCGCCGGTACCGCGTATGCCAATCACGGCATCAACACGATTCCCTTCTTTATTTATTACTCGATGTTCGGATTTCAACGAATCGGCGACCTGATCTGGGCCGCTGCGGATATGC
>Ga0210403_10001725_pt1 | contig 20361 bp, 22 predicted proteins | sample IncBWC19MmetaG_FD_150863 | JGI IMG/M metagenome (GOLD analysis project Ga0210403, IMG submission 150863) | Forest soil microbial communities from Barre Woods Harvard Forest LTER site, Petersham, Massachusetts, United States - Inc-BW-C-19-M | ecosystem: Environmental > Terrestrial > Soil >... | reverse complement strand
CCGAGGAGATTGCCAAGGGCCAGGCTCCGGTCGCCGCGCAGCAGCTGCGGCGGAAATTCAGCCGCACCTTGATCGCTGCCGGCGGATTTACCGGTGAGAGTGCCGCGGCCATTGTCGCGACGGGCGATGCCGATCTCGTCGCGTTCGGCCGCCACTTCATCGCCAATCCCGATCTGCCCGAACGGCTGCGGCGTAAGTTGCCTTTAAACCGCTATGACCGGTCGACGTTCTACGGCGGGGATGGGCGAGGCTATATCGACTATCCGAGGCATGCCGAAGTGGCGCCAGCGGCCTAATTCTCTACGAGAGCTACGGCGCGCCAGAGCATGGCGCGCCGCCCCGATCTCGCTTTGCCCGCTGTCTGAAATGATTGAAAAGGCCGGCGCCTCGTCTCGCTTGTGCATGACAAAGTCGCTTCTCGCACGGTGATAAGACTTATTCCTGATGAGAATGGAGACCTGCTTTCTCAAAGCGACTAGTCTTGCGCACGAACGTTCATCGGGTTGGGGCGAATCCTGCTCCTCGAATGTGAGCGTTCGCATGAGGCCTTACTTCCATAAGCCACGCGGCTTTCTCTGGATCGGCTGTCCTCGACAAGCTCGAATTACAAGTCGAGCACTGAAAATCAAATTGGGGAATCGGAGGAGACAAAATCGAGATGACAAACGAAGCCGTCGCCTACAGACCGATCGTCGACGAGGCTACGAACTCATCGAGCGTGCGGCGGACAATCGGGCTCGTGCTGCTGCTCGGCGTTTCCTACATGTTCAATGCCATGGACCGCCAGGTCTTTCCCGCGCTGCTAGCCAGCATACGCGCCGACTATGGGCTGACCCTTCCTCAAGGTGGATTCGTAAGCACCGTGTTCACAGTCAACGTCGCGATCTTCGCGGCCCTCAGCGGCTGGTTCATGGCCAGGTTCGGGCGAAGATATGTGCTGCTGGGCGGACTCGTTGGCTATTCGCTGTTCACGCTGTTGACGCCGTTCGCCACGGGATTTGTCAGCCTGGTGCTCCTGCGGGCTCTCACCGGTGTCGGCGAGGCGCTGCAAATAGGCGCCATTTTTGCGTGCATGGGCGCCTACTTCGGTGCGCGGCGGGGCTCAGCCATGGGAGCGATGCAGACGTTCTTTGGCCTTGGAGCATTCCTTGGTCCGGTCCTGGGCACGCGTCTCGAAAGCTGGACGAATTCGTGGTCTGCTTCATTTTACGTCTATGGGATTGCGGGGATTGCCGTGGCTGTCCTCGCCGCCGTGACGATCCCGCAGGAATTTACTGACGCCGGACAGAGTCCATCGCTCGCGCGCGACGCGGACGTGGCGACAAAATCGATCTGGACACGCAATTTGGTGCTGAGTGCGACGTCGTTCGGACTCGTTGGTGTTTCGTTCTTTGCATACTCGTCGCTCTACGCGAGCTATACCCACGGCATGCTTGGATTCTCAGTCGTGGACGCCGGCTCGGCGCTCGGGATGTATGGCATCGGCGCCATGTGCGGCTTCGTCGGCGGCTGGCTCGGCGACAAGATGAGCAACAGGAGCATCATTGGTGGGCTGATCGTCCTGGCAACCGTTAGCTATCTGCTGTTCCACGGCGTCGCCCATTTCGGGCTTCACCTGCTGCTTTCGTTCATGTTCGGCCTGACGATGAGCGGCTTCCTGTTCACGCGCTTCATGTCGGTCGTGCAACGTAGCGTACATCCAGGCCAGATCGACTACGCCGGCGCTGTCGCTCTCGCTGCTTTCTATCTCCCTGGGCCCTTTGCAGGCTATCTCTTCGGCAAACTGGTGGAAATCTCCGGGTGGTCGTCAGCTTCGCTGTTCATGGTTGCCGGACCGCCGCTGATCGGCGCTGTGCTGATGAGCTTGTACGACTACTCGACGGCACGAAACGACTGAGAGGGAGACGTAAGATGAAGAAAGCAAGCGACACCGCCGTCCCGCGCCGCGCGATCGTGATCGGCGGGTCGATGTCGGGACTTTTTGCCGCAACGCTGTTGCGAAAAGCGGGTTGGCATGCGCAGGTATTCGAACGCAGCGATGTCGAGCTCCGCGGCCGCGGCGCCGGAATTGTCACCCACGCCGATCTGATTCAGTCGCTCGAGCGGAGCGGCGCGCAACTGAAGGACCTGGGCGTCACGGTGCATGAGCGCATCGCGCTGGATGCCAAGGGCCATGTGATCGAACGGTTGCCCTACGAACAGATCGTCACCTCGTGGGACCGGCTGCATCAAATCATGCGTGCCACCCTCCCGACGGGCACGCATCACCTTGGTTACAATCTGAGGGGGATCGAGCAGGACGCCAATTCCATCACTGCAATTTTCGAGAATGGCGAGCGCGTCACCGGAGATCTACTGGTGGGCGCGGATGGATTCCGCTCGGTCGTTCGCAATCTGCTCGCTCCGGAAATCCAGCCGATCTATGCGGGATATGTGGTCTGGCGTGGTCTTGCAGAAGAGAGCGATATTCCGCGTGAAGCGCACGCCGCGATCTTTGACAAGTTTGCGTTTTTCTTGCCGCCCAACAACAAGAATATCGGCTATCCCATTGCCGGCCAGAACAACGATTTGCGACCGGGTTACCGACGGTTCAATTGGGTTTGGTACAGGGCAGCCAGCGAATCCGAATTGGATGACATGCTGGTAGACAAAGACGGCGTGAAGCACGCGTTATCCATTCCGCCACCCAAGGTGCGTGCCGACCTGATCGCCCGTCTCAAGCATGATGCCCGACATTTTCTGCCGCCACCCATGCGCGACATCCTTGCATGTATCGCCAAGCCGTTCTTTACGCCAATCTACGATCTCCTTGTGGAGCGGATGGTCTTCGGCCGTGTCGTATTGATAGGCGACGCGGCGGCAGTAGCCCGACCTCACGTGGGCATGGGCATCGCCAAAGCTGGCACGGATGCCGAAATCCTGGCCGACGCGCTTTCGCGCAATCCGGATTTGGCCGATGGCCTTGCTCAATTCGAACACGAGCGTCTGCCCGTTGCCAGGAAGGCCGTGACTCAGGGGCGTAACCTCGGGGAATACATGTTGCAGCATGGCGGTGAGGAAACGGATACCGAGCACTGGCGCGAGTTTCACAGCATCCCCGGCATACTCAAGCATACCGCGTCATCCGCGTTCCTTCACTCGGCCTAGGAGCTCAAATCGCGATATGAGAACTCAAGATCTTCCAGTTCCCGAGCTTGCCCGCAAGATGCGCCTCATCGGCCACTGCGATCAGGGTGGCCGTCCCGACGGCGTCCAGATCATGGTGCACCGAGGCTTCGCCTATGTCGGCCACATGTTTTCCAAGGGATTCAGCGTTATCGACGCAAGGAATCCTGCGCAGCCAAAGGCGGTGCGGTACGTGCCGGCGGCCAGGAACACATGGAACATTCATCTGCAGACGCATGATGATCTGCTGCTTGTGATCAACGCCAAGGACATGTTCGCCGCCCCCGAGTTTCAGGACGAGAGGGCCTACTATAAAGGCGAGCTCGGCCGCAAAGTGGGTACGGCGAATGCGGGCCGAGCAGTTCGCGATTGGCGTGCCGGGCTTGCGGTCTATGACATCTCGCAGGGTGAGGCACCCCGCGAGATCGGATTCATGCCCATCGAGGGCGGGGGAATTCACCGGCTGTGGTATGTCGGCGGGCGTTGGGCCTATGCGTCGGCTCTGATCGACGGCTTCACCGACTACATTTTCATCACGATCGATATGGCCGATCCCACGCGACCGCGAGAGGTGGGTCGATACTGGCTGCCCGGAATGAACGTCGCTGCGGGCGAGCCTTCGGTGGCCAATTCGTCGCGCAGGCAAGGCCTGCATCACCCCATAGTTCACGAAGACACGGCCTACCTTGCGTGGCGCGACGCCGGACTGGTGGTCCTTGACGTCAAGGACCGTGCCGGGCCCAAGCTGATCGCGCACAAGAACTGGTCGCCGCCCTTCGGTGGCGGAACGCATAACTGCTTGCCTCTTCCTGACCGCGATCTGCTTGTGGTGCTTGATGAGTCGGTCCTGGACCATCAAGAGGATGGCGAAAAGCTGATCTGGCTGTTTGATATTCGCGAGCCCTCGAACCCTGTCAGCATTTCCACATTCAAGTCGCCCGCGGATACCGATTATAAGGCCAAGCCGGGTCACTTCGGCCCGCACAATCTGCATGAGAACCGCCCAGGCAGTTTCGTCAGCTCGGAACTTATCTTTGCTACCTATCAGAATGCCGGTGTACGAGTATTTGACATTCGCGATCGCTATAGCCCTCGCGAAGTCGGTGCTCTGGTCCCGCCCGCTCCAGTCAGATTGGTAGATACACGGCCGGACAGACCGAAAGTTATCCAATCAGCGGACGTCTTCGTTGACGCTGCGGGATTGATCTACAGCACGGACTACAATGGCGGACTTTATGTGATGGAATTTGAGCTTTGAGATCAGACGCAGATACTGGGGGCGACTTCAGATTCGCCATAGCTTGGCGGAACAGGTTTTGTCGAAGGCCGAATTCCATTTTCCGGAGGTAGCTCAAACGGTGGGTTTTGGTCTAGGAAGGTCGAAAGTGCATTATCTTTCAATGGGGATTGACTGACACTCTCTCCGCCACTCCATTCCATCTCCATCGCCGTATAGGGCGCATTATCCCTCGAAATCCCGCTGTTTTCGCGCCGGTTTTCGCTGCAGGGTGTCCCGGAGAATCGGTCAAAAAGGCTTCAGAAGGGCATGGAGAGTGGATTTTTCTCCAAACCCTTTGTACCTCCTTCAAGCGGTATCGCGCCGATTCTCTAACTCGGGCAATGACTTTGGGCGTCGTTGTTTCGAATCCCTATCCCTCAACCGATCGAAACGAAGGACTCCCGATACAATTCGGAATTGGCGAGTTCGATCAGCCTAGGGTCGCCGCATCATCATTTCTTCATCTTCAAGGCGGCGCCATCGAAGGTCGTCACCATGGCCTGCATTAGCCCGTCCTTTGTAATGTAGGCGTCCGAACCCTTGTATGGTTCGGCGAGGAACGGAGCAGACGCAACCCAGTGCGTCGCAAACGTACCACCAATCAGCGTGCTCTGAACCACCTTGAAATTGAGTCCGTTTAGGCCACCGTCCTTTGGGTCCTTGCAAAATCCTGCGAACAGTTCGCCGATCGCCTTGCGGCCCGTGATGATCGTGCCATTCAGGAGATGGATCTGCGCATCTTCAGGATATTGGGCGACCAGGCGATTCCAGTCGCACTTGTTCAACGCGTCCAAATGCTCGTCCAGTACGGCCTGGGGAGTCGGCTGGGTCCGGATATCAGGCAGTTGCATTTCGCCGGCTTGAGCATGCGGAGTGACTGATAGCGCAGTCAATATGGCCATGATCCAACGATACTTCCAACGACGCTGCATGTTGCCTCTCCCTCCCTATCGCCGGTCGAAGACTCCAATCGACCGAGCCATTGTTTTCTTGGCATTGTTAGCACGAATGTTGAGAATGGAGTAGCGCCCCGACGACATGCAACCACCGTTCGGGTACCTCAGTCCAAGAGACTTAGCGCCGCTTCATGTTCCCCAGACAGTATGTTGAGAATCCCCTGCTAGATTAGCAGCCCCGGGGCAACACCAGCAAGGAAGCCGGCGACGTGGACCGCCTGAAGGTCTTTGCCAACGAAGAGACAATGGAGAAATGGCTCGAGGAAAACGACCCCGAAGGCGTGGCGTTCGAATATGAGGTGCTGGAGTGAAGCGGCCGGCGTTTTTTTATTTGGCACGCATCGTCACTGTCGAATAGACCAGCGACATATCCTCAAAGTCCTCAATCGGGAGCTTATTTACACCGGCCGCGGTGTGGAGCTCGCGCAACGAGGGCATAGTAGCGGTTCCGGCCGACAGCTTGGTTGAGGGAGCCCGTAGCGTCGCGGTCGTGGCGGCGAGTAGAGCGCAGTTGCGAAAGCAAAAATCATCAGACGCTTCATGGGAAGCCTCCCTGTCGAATGCGCCCCTACATCGACCCTGCCAGCCTTCTGCCCGAAGTCGGCCATTCTGGGACTCTACGGCGGCTTTTCTTTTTGCGAATCTGTAGCAAAAACTGTGAATCAGCGCGGGGTCCCGACGCCGATCGGCACGTTAAGCTATTGATCCAATTTGCGGTGGAGGGGTCACTCTCGGGCGCTTATTCACACATACATCAGGGTCAGAAGGCGAAATACTCGGTACGAGCACATATTTTCCGCCTTGCGCCTTTAACGGACATCATTTCCTGACCCCACTCCCTCAATCCGGCGTGCAGTGTTTCGCAACCCGCTCGTCCTCCGACATTGGGGGACCATCGTCCACCACGTAGACGGCCCTGTTTCCGTTGACCCAAGTAAACGGATAGCTCGCGAGGTCGATTTCAGAGAGGTCGTCGTGGGGAAGTTGGACGCTATGTCGGATTTGTTGTCCGCGCTGGCGAAGGTCGAGCCGACGTCGGAGCGCTGTGCTGGCAGTAAAGCTCGCGCGATGCATTGTCGATTAGCAAGAAATGGTCGATCGGAACCAGTTTCCTCTCTGAGTTCCGCATATCCGCCGGGCGCTATTCGAAGCTTCCGATCGCTTGTTGCTCATCAGTGACATTCGCTTGGAAATCGCAAGGTAGCTTGGTGGTTCGCACAGAAATTCACCAAAATGCCCACTTATGGCTCATTCGATGCCTGCAGTGCACATTGCGACCGGAGTTGGTCTGGTGCCCAATCGCCTATATGCCGATGCTGATTCGCTCGCACGGTTCCGCAGTAGGCTGTGCAATGTATTCAGCTTAGTCGAGGATATGAGGAGCGCATCATATGTATAACGATTCTCTGTTCAACGCGTTCGCAAGGTCCTTCGAGGCCCGAAGCGAAGTCGAAATGTCGATGACGGAGTACCTCGAATCGTGTCGGGGCGATCCGATGCGATATGCTAATGCTGCCGAGCGGCTGTTAGCAGCGATCGGCGAGCCTCAGATGATCGATACGGCCAAGGATGCTCGCCTTGGCCGTATTTTTTTTAACAGGACGATGCGAGCCTATCCGGCCTTCTCCGGATTCCATGGCATGGAGGAGACGATCGAGCGGATCGTCGGGTTCTTCCGACACGCCGCCCAGGGCCTGGAAGAACGCAAGCAAATTCTTTATTTGCTCGGCCCAGTCGGAGGCGGCAAATCTTCTCTTGCCGAGCGGCTGAAATCGTTGATGGAAGTCCATCCGATCTATGTCCTGAAGGCGGGCGACGAACTCAGTCCCGTGTTCGAAAGCCCGCTCAGCCTGTTTGATCCCGACATCTTCGGACCAATTCTCGAAGAAAAGTATGGTATTCCGCGCCGTCGCCTGACCGGTTTGATGAGCCCGTGGTGCTACAAGCGATTGGAAGCCTTCGGCGGCGATATCTCACGGTTTCGGGTTGCGAAAATGCAGCCTTCGCGACTACGTCAGATCGGAATTGCGAAGACCGAGCCTGGTGACGAAAACAATCAGGATATTTCCTCGCTGGTCGGCAAAGTCGACATCCGCAAGCTGGAAACGTTCGCTCAGAATGATCCCGATGCCTACAGCTATTCCGGCGGTCTGAATCGCGCCAACCAGGGCATCCTCGAATTTGTCGAGATGTTCAAGGCGCCCATCAAGATGCTGCATCCGCTACTCACAGCGACGCAGGAGGGCAATTACATCGGCACCGAGAACATAGGCGCGATTCCATTCACAGGCGTCATCCTCGCGCATTCGAACGAATCCGAATGGCAGAGCTTCAAGACCAATAAGAATAACGAAGCTTTCATCGACAGAATTTGCGTCATCAAGGTGCCGTATTGCCTTCGGGTGACCGAGGAGCAAAAGATCTACACCAAGCTTATTCAGGGGTCCGAACTCGCCTCCGCCCCCTGCGCGCCGGCCACGCAGGAGACGCTCGCGCGATTCTCGGTCATGACGCGCCTGCGCAAGCACGAAAACTCGACGGTCTTCGCGAAAATGCGTGTCTATGACGGCGAAAGTCTCAAGGAGTCCGACCCGAAAGCCCGTAGCGTCCAGGAATACAGGGATGCTGCCGGGGTCGATGAGGGCATGGACGGCGTCTCGACGCGCTTTGCGTTCAAGGTGTTGGCCGCGACCTACAATCACGACACCGCCGAGGTCGGTGCAGATGCCGTCCACCTGATGTATGCTCTCGAGCAGGCCATCCGGCGTGAGCAGTTGCCTGAGGAAGTCGAAAAGCGCTATCTCGAATTCATCAAGGCCGAGCTGGTGCCGCGCTATGCGGAATTCATCGGCAACGAAATCCAAAAAGCCTATCTCGAATCATACTCGGATTATGGTCAAAACCTGTTCGATCGCTACGTCGACTACGCCGACGCCTGGATCGAAGATCAGGACTTCAAGGATCCCGACACCGGCCAATTGATGAATCGCGAGCTTCTCAATCAGGAGCTCACCAAGATCGAGAAGCCGGCGGGCATCGCCAATCCCAAGGACTTTCGCAACGAGGTCGTCAAATTCTCGCTTCGCTCGCGGGCCCAGAACGGCGGAAAGAACCCGGCCTGGACTAGCTATGAAAAGATCCGCGAGGTGATCGAGAAGCGAATATTCTCGCAGGTGGAAGATCTGCTCCCGGTCATCTCGTTCGGATCGAAGAAGGATGGTGATACCGAAAAGAAGCACGGAGAGTTCGTCGAACGGATGGTGGAGCGCGGCTACACCGAGCGTCAGGTTCGTCGGCTCGTCGAGTGGTACATGCGCGTAAAGCAGGCCGGCTGAACCCGATGTAAGATGACTATGCACATCGTCGACAGACGTTTGAATCCGGGCAGCAAAAGCCTCGAAAATCGACAACGGTTCCTGCGTCGCGCAAAAGCGCTGGTTCAGGATGCGGTCAAGAGGATTTCCGGGGACCGCGACATCAAGGATGTCCTGGAGGGCGGCGAGGTCAGTATTCCGCTCGGCGGGATGGGCGAACCGCGCTTTCATCGTCAAGGTGGCACTCGTGACATGGTGCTTCCCGGAAACAAGAAGTATGTCGAAGGCGATGTATTGCAGCGTTCCGGAAAGACGGGCGGAAAGGCGTCTGGGCCCGGCGAAGGCGATAGCGAGGACGCGTTCAGAGTCGTTCTCAGCCGCGACGAGTTTCTCGACCTGTTCCTCGATGATCTCGAATTGCCTGATCTCGCCAAGCGAAGGTTGGCCAGCGCGGAGAGCGAGAGCAATCACCGCGCCGGCTATACCAACTCGGGCTCCCCGGCGAACCTCTCGGTCAGCCGAACGGTGCGTTTGGCAATGGCTCGGCGGGTCGCACTAAGGCGTCCTCGGCTAGAAACCATCGCCCAGCTCGAGGCCGACTTGGCCGATTGCGCCGAAGAACCACGGCGGATCGAGCTGACCGAAGAGATCGAGGCGCTGAAGGGGAGACTTCGTCGGATACCGTTCATAGATCCGATCGACATACGATACCGACGTTTCGAAACCGTTCCGAAGCCGGTAACGCAAGCAGTCATGTTCTGTCTGATGGACGTGTCCGGCTCGATGTCCGAGCACATGAAGGACTTGGCCAAGTGCTTTTACATGCTGCTCTACGTGTTTCTCAAGCGACGCTATCGTCACGTCGAGATCGTGTTCATCCGTCACACCGATCGGGCCGAAGAAGTTGACGAAGAAACGTTCTTCCATGGCCGGGCATCAGGCGGCACCTTGGTTTCAAGTGCGTTGAAGGAGATGCACGACATCGTTCGGTCGCGTTTTCGCCCTGCCGATTGGAATATTTATGCAGCCCAAGCTTCCGATGGCGACAACTCTCATTCGGACGGAGAAGCCGTGAGCCGCCTCCTTACCGAAATGGTTCTCCCGGTCAGCCAATTCTTTGCTTACATTGAGGTGGGCAAAGCCAGTGATAGCACGTTCGCGAGCCCCGATTCATCGCTGTGGACGCTGTATCAGCGACTGCATGATAGCGGGGCGCCGCTGTCGATACGCAAGGTTACCAGCCGTTCCGAGATTTTCCCGGTCTTTCGTGATCTTTTTCATCGTAGCCAAAACCATGTAAAGGTCGTGCGATGAGCGCGAACGCCGGACGCCTGTTCGATGGACCGGACTGGGACTTTGCTACGCTGCAACGCATTCACGATGCTTGTGAAGAGATTGCAAGATCAGAGATGGGCTTGAACACCTATCCTAACCAGATTGAGATCATTACATCGGAGCAGATGCTGGATGGGTACGCCTCTGGCGGCTTGCCGCTGTTATATAAGCACTGGTCGTTCGGCAAACATTTCGCACATGAAGAGGCCTCCTACCGTAGGGGTTTGAAGGGCCTCGCTTATGAAGTCGTGATCAACAGTTCGCCGTGTATTTCTTACCTGATGGAAGAGAACACTTCGACGATGCAAACGCTGGTGATCGCGCATGCAGCGTTCGGCCACAATCACTTTTTCAAGAACAATTATCTTTTCAAACAATGGACGGATGCCGAGGGCATTCTCGATTACCTCGAATTTGCAAAAGGCTATGTTGCACAATGTGAGGATCGTCACGGCAGAACTCTCGTCGAGCAAACGTTGGATGCTGCGCATGCCCTGATGTCCCACGGCGTTGATCGATATCCCGGCAAGAAGTCCCTCGATCTTCGCGCAGAAGAGCGGCGGGCGGGAGAGCGCCGATCTTATGAAGAACGTGCATTCAACGATCTTTGGCGCACTGTTCCGGCCGGGCCACTAAAAAGTGCGGCGACGTTGACCGGTGAACGGCGGCGGGCTTTGCTCCGACTGCCCCAGGAAAACCTGCTTTATTTTCTTGAGAAAACTGCGCCGCGTCTCCTGCCCTGGCAACGGGAGTTGCTTCGCATTGTGCGCAACTTGGCGCAATATTTCTATCCACAGCGGCAGACCAAAGTCATGAACGAGGGAACCGCGACGTTTGTGCATTACCGTATCATGTCCCGCTTGCACGAGTTGGGCCGCATTTCCGACGGAAGCTTTCTTGAATTCTTGCAATCGCATACGAACGTGGTTTTTCAGCCCGATTTTGACCATTCCTACTTTTCAGGCTTCAATCCTTACGCGTTGGGTTTTGCGGTGATGCGAGATATCGAGCGGATTGTTACCAGTCCCGACGAAGAGGATCATGAATGGTTTCCGGATATTGCCGGAAGCGGAGATGCAATGTCCGTATTGCGCGATATCTGGGCAAATTATCGAGACGAGAGTTTCCTCAGTCAGTTTCTCAGCCCTCGGCTCATTCGGCAAATGCGAATGTTCCATCTGCACGACGATCCTCATGAGAGTGCCGGGGTCAAAGTGGCGGCCATTCACGACGAGCGGGGCTATCGTCGTATTCGTCGAGAGTTGTCGCGACAGCATGACGTCGGAGTCCTCGATGCGAACATCGAGGTGGTCGACGTCGATCTCGCCGGTGATCGTCGCTTGATGCTGCAGCACACAGTCGTAGGAGGAGCCCAACTGCAGGAGACGGACGCGATACACGTCCTTCAACACCTCGCCGATCTCTGGGGATATGACGTGTCGCTCGCGGAAGTCGATGCAGCGAATGTGCTCCTGAAAGAATACTTGGTGAAGCCCAGGTCGATCGCGGCAGTCGCGTAGTTATGAGTCTTCTGCGGTCGTCCTTTGTCCGAAGCGGGTCAAAATCGGAAAAGCTCGATGGGAGGAAATGTCTTCAGCTTTGCCCCCAAGAACGGACATGCACAGCGATGCGTTCCTCGCGCGCACGTACTGCTCCGGAAACTGTACTGGACAGGGTTTTGCATACCGGCGGGTTCGTCTAGATTCTACTCCCCCTATTGGTAACGCTGGGTACCCTCCGCTGCATTAGTTCACGCGGAGAAGGTTCGATCCCAGTTCGTCTCCGGGGCGTCAAACCGACCGATGCGAATGACCCATAAGAAACATGCGGCGAACCGGCGACAATACTACGATTGCGCTTCGTTAGCTGCGCAGTCTGTAGCCCCGCGAATAGGACGACGCACTCGCACGCGACGCGTCGTCTATACACGATAGGGTGTTACTCCACCCTCTCCAGGACGACCTCAAAAATGACTTCTTTGCCGTCGGCAAGCTTGGTTGGAGCCGAAGTGATCGTCAGTTTGTTTCCCGAGATCGCATAGGTGCGCTTCTGAGTGGTTCCAGTCCAAAGTTGGTGCCATGAAGAGTCATAGGTCACCATACCCGTGTTACCTTCGATCTTGTAGGTCCCGCTACCGGCAGACAGCGTGTTGAACAAGCTAACACGCTCAGCGTCCGTAGCACCACCAGGACCTGCGGGTTGCGGACGTTTGTCTCCGACAACGGTAAAAATAACTCGTCCGCCCTTGGTGTAAACGATATAGCCGTTTGGCTTTTCACCAAGGGGATATGTCATTGTACCCGTCGCTACTTCCTTATTGTTGAGACTTACGTACTTCCATACCCCAACAATCTGAGGGGCTAGATCCTGTGATTGAGCCGGGCATGCCGACGCAAAGCCGAGAGTTGCCGTCATTACCGCGAGCAATAGTTTGACTCTCATGATGATAGTCTCCCTATCAAGTGTTGAATCTCTTGAATCGTCTCAGCGCGAGAGCCCGGTCCTGGCGCTTTTCTGCCCCTCGCGCGATGTCCGACTTGGAGTCCGGAATGCGCACGTGGGTACGAGTGACATCATCGGAGCGCGCTTCATGATGCCCCCCCAATTGATGGAAAGCGTGACGATGCGCCGCCCAAGGCGCGTCAATGAATTGGCGTTTCGGAGATGATAGTCGGGCCGACAAAAAGTACGGCCTCTTCAAGAACAATGCCTGCCGAAGGCACCCGCGTTACCGACCGAGCGGTGATTGCGGCATATCCCGTCGTGAAAGCAGAGGTTACTCTACTCTTACGTGCTCTGTAAAGCCGCATCCAAGCATCTCGCAGAGGGTGGGTCTGCGGAATGACCGTTGTTGGGCACTTTTCGGACATCACGCGATGTCTGACTTAGGTCCGTTATGCGCTCTAGAGCGGACATGGAAGCCGATCAGGATCGGTCATCGCGGACTCCGCGTCTCGCCATCAGAAAAAGTGCCAGCGCCGGTCCTTGAGGTAATGAAACAGGGGAGTTGCACCCATCTAAGACCTCCAGCCCAGGCTCATGCTCTAGATGAGTTTCGAGCGCAACTCGCACGGCGGCCCGAACGTGCGCCTTCAAGCTTTCACGCCCGGGTTGCTCGTCAGGACTTCGTCAGTTCGACGCGCCGGTTTTTCGCGCGGCCTTCTTCCTTGCCGTTATCCGCAGCCGGCTTGTCAGGTCCGTAACCTGTTGCCGACAGTCGGCCTGCCTGAATGCCCTGGGCGACGATCGCCGCAACGACCGCCGCCGCACGGCTCGCCGAGAGTTTCACGTTGTAATCATGTTCGCCGATGTTATCGGTGTGTCCGCTGACCTCCAGTTTCAGCGACGGATCGTCCTTCATCAGTGTCGCGATCTGGGCGATGACCGGCGCGGCGTCCGGCTTCAGCGTCGCCTTGTTGAAATCGAAATTGACATACAGCGCGACGTGGCCGTCTCGGGCGAGTGCCGTCTTTAGGGCGCTTGCCTCCGGCGGCTTGATGCTGGGCTGAAACGCTTTGTCCTCGACCGCGGTCAGCTCGATCCCGGTTTCCTGACTGTAGATCTTGACCCAGACCAATTGCCCGGCGGCATCGTTCAGGCGTGCCACCGTATTGCGATCATCGGCAAACAGAATCTGAGCGCCGAATGCAGCAAGCGCGGCACGGTAGTTTTCCTGAATGTCGAGATCGCTGTTGGGCGAAGTGTTCTGCGCCAGCCTGTAAACGACCGAAAAGCGCGTGCCTTGGACCTCTATGTCACGGGAAGAACCGTCGGCATCCTTCACCAAAAAGTTGGCCTTGTCGAAATTGCGTTTCTCCGGCGGGCCGGCTTGATAATTCGGCATGTGGCCAAGCAGCCGGTAGTCGCTGCCCGATGGCGGTAGCAGTGTTGTCTTGAACGGGGCCTTGTCGACGACTGTGACCTCGATCTTGGTTTCCTGACTGTAGATCTTGACCCAGATTTCCTGATTGCCCTTGACGATCCTGGCGTCGGTGTTGCGGTCGTCGGCGTAGACGACGGCGCCGCCGAGCTTCGCGAGTTGGGCACGATAGTTGGACTGGATTTCGAGATCGCTCATCGGATCAGAGCCCGATTTCGGCGTGTAGTTCTGCTGGCAAGAACGCCCGGCGATGACAACGGGTGCAGTCTCGCCGTTCTTGTCGACGGTGAACTCGATCGCCTCATGGTCGCGCTTGCGAATGTCGTCGCTTGCCGCATAGCCCGGCAATGCGCCGACCGGAGGGCAGTCCAGGGCCTGCGCCGCCCCCGACATTCCACACATTGCAAACAGGGCGAACAGAACGGGCGAACTCCTCACAACCATCATCAATCCTCAGAGCGTCATTTTCGAACGGGGCAATGCCTATGGCAAAATGCCTGCGGCGAACGACGTACGTATGGCCGGAGAATGTTCCAGCCGTGACAGGGATAGATAAATGATGCCGATCTTATTCCGGATAGGCGGAGAAATGGCGCGCCACGACCGATGAAGTTGGGCACTATTGCTTCGCCGTGGCGCTATGATGCCGCGAACTAACGAACGCTCCGGTCCGAAATTCTGCGCCGATGCGCGATCCAGCGCTACGCCTCATGGGCGCCGTTTTTTAGTGATGTCGCGGATTGTCCGGTTATACTTCGACAGCTGCCCTTTCGATCGATCCCGGGAACGGCGCGATAGGTGAGTTGCAGAACGCCGCGAACAGGTGCGACCTATCGGCTGGGGCGTCGGTAGGCCCTGTCCCTCCTTCCCCGTCGCTGCTTAGTGTATAGTTCCGATGGGAGTGACGATGCCGATCCAACAACACAACAGCAGGTATTTCTTGTTTAGCGAACCGGTCGCATCTGTCGTGCGGCTCATCCTCCTTGGGCTCGCCATCAACATAACAGGCTGTCGACCCGGAAATGCGCAGACCACCGCGCCACCAAAGCGCCTCGGTATCTTGATGGGCGGCTCATCTTGTCCCGGCCCGGGCGGGCCGACTTTCTGGAAGCCGTTGCTTCAGAATCTAGCCGGTCGAGGCTGGATCGAGGGGCGAACTCTTATCATCGACTGCATCTCCGCAGACGGTCGCATCGAGCAGGCTCCGATGCTCGCGCGCGAAACAGCAATACGTGGGACTGTCTTCAGTTTCTATCGAAACGCCGGCTGTGGGATCAGCCAAACGGAGACTGTCTGCCAAGCACCGTTGCTCGACTTGCGTTGATAAGCGACGAAGTCGGCGTCATCGCCGTGCGTGAGTTCGTAGCGATAAGACTTGATCCCTTTCGTCATTAAGCTTCTCCTCATCGGTGGTTGAGCATGCTGAACTAGCCGCACGCCTTCATCCGGCGAAATGGAGTGGCGAGCCGCCTCACCAAGTAACGGAAGCGGAAGGAGCCCTACCAAATCATGGAAGGCGCGAAGTGCCTCGGTCTCCACACCGTACCCTCGGGCGAACAAGTCGCGCATGCTCAATGGTTTATGTGCATGTGGGTGCAAGCGGACGTCTTCCGAAATCCGCAGTAATGTGGCAAAAATCGAGATCAATCCTTCCGAACTATGGAAGAGGATTCGATGGATCGCCTGGACGCGATGTCGACCTTCCTTGCCGTGGTCGAGGCCGGTAGCCTGTCGGCTGCAGCGCGCCGATTGAAGGCGCCTCTCACGACGGTCAGTCGCAAGATCTCGGAGCTTGAGTCACATCTGCGAACCAAGCTCTTCAACCGGTCAAGCCGCCAACTGGTGCTCACTGATGCGGGTAGCTCCTACCTGGCCGCGTGCAAGCGCATTCTCACGGATGTGACCGAAGCAGAACGCGCCGCTTCTGGTGAATATACTGCGCCGACGGGCGAGCTATCCGTGACGACCCCCCTGGGTCTTGGGCGCAGCATCCTGATCCCGATCATCGCGGATTTCCTCAAGACCTATCCGGAAATCAAGGTCAGAATGATTCCCACCGATCGGGTGCTGAGTCTGTTTCAGGAGCAAATCGACGTCGGGGTGCGTATCGGCACGTTACCGGATAGCAGCCTGATTGCGATACCGCTCGGTACGACGCGACGCGTGCTCTGCGCCAGCCCCGCCTATCTGGCGGCTCACGGAACGCCGCGCACGCCGGAAGATTTGGCCGGGCACGATTGCGTCAATTATACTGCCTTTGCGTCTGGCGACGTCTGGACGTTCGTCCGAGGCAAGGCGACCGTTGCCATCCCGGTGCACACGCGGCTCGTCGTCGGAAGCGTTGAGGCCGCGTGTGCCGCAGCGCGTGCCGGCATCGGAATTACCATCGCCTTTGCCTACCAACTACAGGCAGCTCCTGAGGGCCAAGCTTTGACGACCGTGCTCGATGATTTCCAGCCTGCACCACGGCCGGTCAACCTTGTATACGCGGCTAACCGGTTTCTGCCGATCAAAGTGCGCGCCTTTCTCGATTTTGCGGCGCCGCGGCTGAAGCGAGTCCTTGCGCAGTCCTGGCCGCCTGATCGCTAGGCGTCCTAGCGAATGGACATGCCATCGATGGGCCAGCCTTGTCTCTGGGTTAATTGGCGTAGGAATTAACGACCACTCGTGCGACGTGAGCGCACGCGAATGGCCTTCAGTTGGCCAAGCAGCTCTTGATAGAACAGGGAACCAGTCAGGGCATATAGCGCGATACCGGCCAACAGGTATGGCATCGCATGGATCATTTCGGTCATGCACAGCTCCTTGTTCCACGCGTTTCGATTCAGTACCCGCAGCATTGGCGCATTCGGGCCGAGCGCCAGCTACGTCGTTGCAGAAGCGGACACAGCTCGGCTTGTTAGATGTTCCGTCGATGCCGTGCCGTTCCGCATTTCGACGGCCTTCACGGAGTTTTCGAACGCCCTTTCCAAGACCCGCTTGCCGACGGTCCCCAGCACAAGGCCGAGCAGCCATCCCCTGACATTCTTGCCGTCGCGCACCACCACCACGTCGATGTCGGTAGCGCCGTCGGGCCGGCGGGTGAAGGTATAGGTGTGGCCTGACGCGCCTCCCCACACATTGGAATCCGTCGTTGTGAGCACAACGTGGCTGGGATCGGACCAGTCGTAGTGCAGGCGTTCCCAGATGCCTGCCGAGCCTTCCGTGACGTCGGCCTGTGAGGCGCCCTTGTGATGCACCTTGAGGTATGCGTCTGCGCTGTTGCCGAAAAGTTTTGAACGGCCAGGCCCGAAATCGGTGAGGCGGGCGACGTACTGTTCAGGCGTCGAAGTGGTTGTCCGATGGAGATGGATGGTGGACATGCAAGCCTCGCTATTTCATTGGTTCTGACCAACGATCCGAAACTCAGTTAGAGACGGCGTCCGCCTTGTGAACGAGCACGCTGTCGCCCTTCCGGCTGATTTCGAGCGCACCGGCCTGGTGCGGTGTCGAGAGAACAACACGCTGGCCCGGTGCAAGTACGGACACGACACGGATCGGCGTGCCCGACTCGCCCTGTGCAAGTGTCGTGACGACATGAAACCCATCACGCTCGATGGTGTAGTAGGCGACACCTGATACATCGCCGAGGTCGATGCTCTTCGCCGCAATCGGACGCAGGCCATCGGCGTGGGCGGCCCCCAGAGAGGCCAAAGCGAATGCAGTGGCGAAAAGCAGGTTACGTACTGACATAGCGATCTCCTTCGTTGTGTCATAGAAGTTATCAAGCAACCGGGCTGGAGGGCGCGGCGATGATCTTGATTGCGGCAGAGCCTCGTCGCCGCGACGAACTGGCGGCGCTGATCGATGATTCCTCACGCTGCTCGGTGAGCGGGTCAGACGACGGGAAGACGCTCTCGTAGTTCGTGCGGGCTTCTCGAATCAGGCGGATTCGTTCGCGTTCGGCTCTTGAGATGAATGGGATTACCTCGCCCATATTCGCCTCCGAAAGTAGGGGTGCCGCACATCGGCGGCGTCCTGGTTCGGAAGATGGGGCGAGATGCCTCCGTCAACAGCTGGAAGATTCGGAAGGGACCCTTCCAAATCATGGAAAGCATAAACCGAGGCAACCATGCGCAGCGAAATCGCAGACGACATCAGCCGAATGCGCGGGCCGCGGCCGACAGCAACTCATGAGAAGGTCACGGCAACCCAAGAAAAGCCACGGCCGGAAAGATTCCATAGAACGCGAGCTAAGCCGAGGTCATCTCAACACGGTAGATCCATGAGCACTGCAACCAAGGGAACCCCCCGTATCACCCGCGCGTCCGCAGCCATCGCTGTGCATCCGGACGATTTGGCCAGACAGCACCATGACCCGATGCCGGTCGACGGCGACAGGTCCGGTCTCGATGTCCTGGCACAGCTGTTGAGACGTCCGACCGGCGTGGCGCGCCGGGGCCGATGAAGATGGGCACCAGGGGTGGTCCGGTTACCCCTCGATAGCGGCCATCACGATCGATCCGGCGATTGACGTGACAGGCCACAAGCGGCCATCGCAGCGATGTCAGATAAGCGTGTTGAATAGCGATTAGGGTGTACGATGGCGGCGTTAGTCTTTCGATTTTTCGACGCGCTCAGTGGATAGGAAGTGATGACATGGCCAAGCTGGTCTTCGGATTGAACCAGTCCCTGGATGGTTATATCGACCACCAGGAATTTACGCCTGGCCCCGCGCTTTTCCATCACTTCATCGAGCAAGTGCGCGGACTGACCGGTAGTGTTTACGGTCGCCGCATGTACGAGGTAATGCGGGTTTGGGACGAGGACCATCCTGAGTGGACCCCGGAGCTCCGCGACTTCGCGAGGGCATGGCGGAGCCAACCGAAGTGGGTCGTGTCGCGCTCGTTGAAGTCGGTTGGCCCCAACGCCACACTTGTCGCGAATGACGTTGAGGCAGTGATACGCGGGCTGAAGGCTCGGCTCGCCGGGGAGCTTGAAGTTGGCGGACCCGACTTGGCGCGAAGCTTAACCGACCTTGGTCTTATTGATGAGTATCGACTCTACCTCCACCCCGTCGTGCTTGGCCGCGGCAAGCCATTCTTCGCTGGCCCTCGGCCACCGCTCCGCCTTGTGGCCAGCGACTTGATCGGCGAGGACGCGATAAGGTTGACATACGTTCCTGCCTAGACGATGCGCTGCCCATGCCTGCTTTGGGGCCATAAGCGGAAGTCAACCTCAGGTTCTGTTTGATCTAGCGAACGACGTGCGTTGCACGTGCGAGCAAGGCATCCGGAACTAGCAAACCAAAGCTTTGCGCCGACTTCATGTTGATCACCATGTCGAATTGACTGGGCTGCTCGATGGGCAAGTCGCCGGGGTTGGCCCCCTTCAGGACACGGGCGACGAGCGAGGCGGCGCGTCTGTACAGGAGGGCGCGGTTTGGTCCGTAAGCCAGAACAGCTCCGGCCTTGGCCATATGCATGTAAGGCGAGACAACGGGAATTCGATATTCAAATGAGAGTGACACGATCTTGTCTGAATTGTTTGCGGCCATGGGATCGGACAGCGCCATCATGGCGGAGGCTTCTTGCTGCCTTGCCGCGCTAAACGCTTGTTCCAGCTCCTGCGCGCCGCCAAGCTCGAACATCAAAAGGTCAATGCCGAGCTTGCTCGAGGCTGCGCGTGTTTCGCGGACTTGCAAATCAAGTGCGACGTTTTTGGAATGGCGTATCACCGCGACTTTGCGAGCGGTGGGCATTAGCTCGTTAAGCAAAGCCAACCGCGGATGGCTGAGTTCCATGACATTGTGGCGACGCCGGTGACGTTGCCCCCAGGCCGATCGTAGCTCGACACCAAGCCGAACTCGACTGGATCTGATCCCACCGGGAAAACAATGGGAATAGTGCTCGTCGCTGATTTGGCTGCGTTGATCGCCGGTGGCGTGGCCGCTACGATTACGTCTACGCCAAGCTGCACGAGATCGGCGGCAAACGCGGGCAATCGATCGTAGCTTCCTTCAGCGAACCGGAAAACAAACGTAACGCCCTTCTCCTCGGAATAGCCGAGCTCCGTGAGGCCGTCCCTGAACGCATCCCACACATCTTTCTCTGCGTTTGCATCAAAAGCAGAAAGGATGCCAACTTGATTGATAGTCATTGTTTGGCTTCGGTAATATTCATTTCGCCCTCGACACGTCGTTAACAATCGCTACCCGACGTCCAACAGCCAAGGCCGCCCGCGGGATCGACCAAAGAATACCTCTATCTTGCATCAGGTCCACGTGCTTCGCAGACAAGCGCACAGTTGGGCTCTAGAACCGGTCAGACCCCAAGTCCGCTAATGGGATGGTCCGGCCGTGCTCCTGCCCCGCCAGCGATAAGCTGGCCAGGGGCGCCAAAACAAGGAGCACGCCATGTCTCAGACCCCCAATACCGCGCTCGCCGTGATCGG
>Ga0210403_10001724_pt1 | contig 20364 bp, 18 predicted proteins | sample IncBWC19MmetaG_FD_150863 | JGI IMG/M metagenome (GOLD analysis project Ga0210403, IMG submission 150863) | Forest soil microbial communities from Barre Woods Harvard Forest LTER site, Petersham, Massachusetts, United States - Inc-BW-C-19-M | ecosystem: Environmental > Terrestrial > Soil >... | reverse complement strand
TGAGGCGCAGCGCTTTTTTTTGGTTTCAAGAGAGCCGAACGGGACGTCCCAATGGCCGCCGATTTTTATGCCGAGCGGGATGTTCGGGGCAGGCTTTGATGTGACAGAATCAAAGTCCTCGCTGCCGCTTTCCCCATAAATCGTTCTGGAAGCAGCTGTATTTCTGAGCGGAAAGACGACCTAGCCCCGTCGCGGCGGGGACTGGAATGCAAAATGTGACTTTTAGGTCCCTACAGAAAGTACCCTAGGGGGCACGATAGAATCATTTAGTGACGCTTTTGCAACAGCTTGCGTTCGAAATTGGAATTTCCAAAACAAATCGTGCGCGCGCAGGCATCGAGGCGCGGTGGCTTCCCAAGGGGTTATCGTTCAGGCCCGCAAAACAAAAAGCCCGGCTTGCGAGCCGGGCGTCGGTGTGCGGATCAGGCCGCGTCACTCACGGGCTACTTGCCGAGCTCGGCGACCCGATGGCTGAGCCGTGATACTTTACGGCTCGCGGAGTTTTTATGGACGATACCTTGCTGCGCGGCACGCATGATGACCGGTTCGGCCTCGCCCAGCGCGGCCAGCGCCAGCGCGCGGTCGCCGGTGGCAATCGCGTCCTCGACCTTGCCGACATAGCTCCGCAGCCGCGAGCGGCGCGCCTTGTTGATCACTGTCCGGCGCGCCATCTGGCGCGCTGCCTTCTTGGCTGAAGCGGTATTGGCCATACCCGTTCTCGTCCTGTGGCAGGCGGCGGTCGCCGCATGTCCCCAAAGTTGGGTTCCTTGCGCCGATTTGCCGATTTCGCAAAAAGGTGCGGCGGCGAGATGCTCGCCGCCAGCCGGTGCCGCTTATAATTGCGGCCTTCCGTGACGTCAATGTCGGACCGGGCTCGGTGTCCGGACCGGCTCGGGGCCTGGGATTGGCCGGTTACACGGCCTGGAGCCGGCTCCGCCGTTCCCCGTCAGCCGTTCACATTGAACGCGGCCAGTGCCGCCATATTGACCAGCTGGGCGTCGTTGGCGGAGAGCGACACGATCTGCACCGGCCGGTCGAGCCCGACCAGTATCGGGCCGATCACGGTCGCGCCCCCCAGCTCGGTGAGCAGCTTGGTCGAGATCGAGGCGGAATGAAATGCCGGCATGATCAGCACGTTCGCCGGCCCCGACAGCCGGCAGAACGGATAGGCGTCGCGCAAATCCATGTTCAGCGCGACATCCGCCGCCATGTCGCCGTCGTATTCGAAATCGACGTGGCGCTGGTCGAGGATGTGGACCGCGCCCTGCACATGGGCGGAGCGTTCGCTCGCCGGGTGGCCGAAGGTCGAGAACGCCAGCAGCGCAAGCCGCGGGTCGTAACCGAGCCGCCGCGCCACCCCGGCGGCCTCGGTCGCGATGTCGGCGAGACTCTCGGCATTGGGCATTTCGTTGACGGCGGTGTCGGCGACCAGGACGGTGCGACCGCGCGCCAGCACGAGCGAGACGCCTATGACGCGATGGCCGGGCTTGGGATCGATGCATCGGCATACGTCCTCGAGCGCCACCGAGAAATTGCGGGTGACCCCGGTGACCATCGCGTCGGCATCGCCGAGCGCCACCATGCAGGCGGCGAAATGATTGCGGTCCTGGTTGACCAGGCGGTGGACGTCGCGCAGCAGATAGCCCTTGCGCTGCAGCCGCTCATAGAGATAGGCCGCATAGGCGGCATTGCGGTGGGAAAGCGCCGCGTTGATGATCTCGATGCCGCCGCCGAGCTCGACCCCGAGCCCGCGCGCGGTCTCGCGCACCCGATCCTCGCGCCCGACCAGGAGCGCGCTGCCGAGCCCCTGATGGACGAAGCTCGCGGCAGCGCGGATCACCTGCTCCTCCTCGCCTTCGGCGAAGACCACGCGTTGCGGCCGCCGGCGCAGCCGCTGGTGGACGCGCTGCAGGATGCCGGCCACCGGGTCGCGGCGCGACGCGAGCTGAGCCCGATACGCATCCATGTCGGGGATCGGCTTGCGGGCGACGGCGGTGTCCATGGCAGCCTTGGCCACCGCCGGCGGCACCGTCGCGATCAGGCGCGGATCGAACGGCACCGGGATGATGTAGTCGGGCCCATATTTCGGGCGCGCCCCATAGGCGACGGCGACCTCGTCCGGCACGTCCTCGCGCGCGAGCGCGGCGAGCGCGTTGGCGGCCGCGATCTTCATCTCCATGTTGATGGCGGTCGCCCGCACGTCGAGCGCGCCGCGGAAAATGTAGGGGAAGCCGAGCACGTTGTTGATCTGGTTCGGGTAATCCGAGCGCCCCGTGGCCATGATGGCGTCCTGGCGGACTTCGGCCACTTCCTCGGGCGTGATTTCCGGATCGGGATTTGCCATCGCGAAGATGATGGGCCGCTCCGCCATGGATTTGACCATGTCGCGGGTCACCGCGCCCTTGACCGACAGCCCGAAAAACACGTCGGCGCCGGCGAGGGCCTGCGCGAGCGTGCGCGCCGAGGTCTTGGCCGCATGGGCCGACTTCCACTGGTTCATGCCCGCGGTGCGGCCTTGATAGATGACGCCCTTGGTGTCGCACAGAATGACATTGTCGGGCGCAAACCCGATGGCTTTGAGCAGCTCGAGACAGGCGATGCCGGCGGCGCCGGCGCCATTGCAGACCAGCTTGGTCGATTTGATGTCGCGCCCGGTCAGGTCGAGCGCATTGATCAGGCCGGCGGCCGCGATGATGGCGGTACCGTGCTGGTCGTCGTGGAATACCGGAATATCCATCAGCTCGCGCAGGCGCTGCTCGATCACGAAACATTCGGGGGCCCGAATGTCCTCCAGGTTGATGCCGCCCCAACTCTTGCCGAGAAACTTGATGGCATTGATGAACTCGTCGGGATCCTCGGTCGAGACTTCGAGATCGATGGCGTCGATATCGGCAAAGCGCTTGAACAGCACGACCTTGCCCTCCATCACCGGCTTGGAGGCGAGCGCGCCGCGATTGCCCAGCCCCAGGATGGCCGTGCCATTGGTGATGACGGCGACAAAATTTCCTTTGGTGGTGTAATCGTAAGCGAGGCTTTCGTCCTCGGCGATGGCCAGCACCGGAACGGCGACGCCGGGCGAATAGGCGAGCGAAAGGTCGCGCTGGGTCGCCATCGGCTTGGTGGCGATGACTTCGAGCTTGCCGGGCCGGCCCTGGCTGTGAAACAGCAGTGCCTCCTGGTCCGTAAAGGTGGGCCGTTTGCTGCGGCCGTCGTTTTTTGTAGTCATTTCAACTCCTTGACTGTCCAGACAGCACGACTTGGGGGAGGCGACGAATCTCGCACATCGATCCCCGGTAGCTCAAAGGAATGCCGAACCCACGATCGCTCGACCAGGCTTGCCCTGCGGTCGCGTCGACTAGCCTCATGGAGGTCGGTTTCCGGCATCGTAATTGAAGCAACGGCCTGAGCCGTGTAAGCGTGGGGTCGGGACGAGCCTTCAGCCTAGCACGGCACGGTCATGATCCGTTTTTTGTTTCGCTTTGTCGGCCTGCTTGGGCTGGCCCTGGGTTTCGTGTTCCTGGTCTACGATGGCACCAGGTCGATCGCCAACCGCTCGGTCGAGATGACCACCGTGGAGGGACTTTGGACCGAGATCTATCCCAAGAGTCCGCAAGACGTTTTGCGACCGCTCACCGCGCCGATCGCCAATTGGCTATGGGATCCGGTGACCGTCTCTTTCCTGCACGCGCCGATTTGGCTTGTCCTGGCGGTACTGGCTTCGCTTCTCATGATACTCGGACGCAAGAAGAAGCCGCTTATCGGCTACGCGCGCGACTGATCCGAGCAATCGGTAATCGGTCGTCGGCGCGTCACTTCTTCACGTGCTTCTTGAAAAATTCCAGCGACCGCTGCCAGCCGAGCTTGCAGGCTGCCTCGTTGTAGCTGCCGCGTTCATCGCAACAGAAGCCGTGCCCGGCATCCGGATAGGTGAAGATTTCGCATTCGGGATGCTTTTTCTTGATGGTCTCCACATCGCTGAGCGGGATGCTGGCATCCTTCTCTCCGAAATGCATCTGCGTCGGGCATTTCGGCCTCTTGTCGACGATCTTGATGATGTGGCCGCCATAAAAGCAGACCGCTGCCGAGAGACCGGTCGCGTCGGCTGCCGCCAGGAACGAGATTGTTCCGCCCATGCAGAAGCCGAGCGTGGCGACCGGGCCTTCCTTCTTGAGCTGGTCGATCGCGGCCTGGGTGTCGCGCAGCATGGCGCTGAAATCCGGATTGGCGACGAACTTGCGGGCATTGGCGATCTCGTCAGGCGTGTAGCCGCACTCGAAATTTGGCTCCATGCGATCGAACAGGGCCGGCGCGACCGCCGCATAGCCTTCGTTTGCCAGCCGGTCGCAGACCGCGCGAATGTGCTGGTTCACGCCGAAAATCTCCTGAATGACCACGATCCCGCCTTTGGCCGCGCCTTGGGGATCGGCCCGGTAGGCGCCCAGGCGATGCTGGTCGGCGGCGGTGAGTGTGAATTGCTTACCCAAGGTGACCTCCTGTGAAACGTCGCGGCCGGGCAGACGGCCCGGCCTCCGATCGCAGCAATTTCACGACGGCGGCGCAGGAAAAGCAACACCTGCCGGTGCCGGCTCTGCGGCGAGCGCATGCATCGCAATGCCGCCGCAATCGGCGGCCCCGGCGGAGCTTTCCCGGCCGCGGAATGAACGGCAATCGGTCGATTGATCCCGATGGCACAAGGACTCTCTGCGATTCGGTGAACCTCGTCCCGGGGCCGTCCGACCAATGCTCGGATGAACCAAGCGCGTGAAGCTCACACCGAGCGTCGAGGAGAAACACATGTTGAACCGTTCTCATATCTTGAACCTGGCTGCGGTCGCGGCGATCGGTACCGCGGCATTGGCGGCGACCAGCGCCTTCGCAAAGCCGGTGCCCAACGGCGTGTTGCATGCCGTCAACCCGGTCCACCTCGGCGGTCCGGTGCAAGTGAATCCGGGCGCGCTCCATGCGCTCCATCCGATCAATCCTGGGCTTCATTTGAATCCCGGTCTGATCCATCTGGCAAATCCCGGCGGCTCGCCGGCGATCAAGAAGCCGATCGATATCGATTGCGTGACCTTCAAGAGTTGCGATCACGACCATGATCACGACCACGACCACGACCACGATCATGACTGGGATCACGACCACGATTGGCATCACCACCGCCCCTGGATGGTCTGGTGGCACCAGCCGCACTACGGCGTGGTCGAATACAACACCGTCAACGCGCCGGTCGAGACCGTCGCCGCCCCGGCCCCCTGCAATTGCCTGACCAAGCAGTATCTCCAGGATGGCAGCGTCCTGTTCAAGGATCTCTGCACCAAGGAGGCCGCCATGGCCACACCGGACGAATTGCGGGCGCAGGCACAGGGAACATCCCCGCAGGCGCAGTGACCGACAGCAACCAATCCGCTTCAACGATTTGAACCCCGGCTCTGGCCGGGGTTCTCCGTTGGCGCAATCTTCGGCGGTGCCGAGCGAACACGTCCGCTCACATCGCGAAGCTACGACAGTTGCGCTCGCCAATCTGAAACGTCAGTAGATGATCCAGGGCCGCGGCAGGCTCCAGTTATTTTTCCATCCGGTCAGATGACCGCGGCGGAATTGGAGCGCGATCGCGGCGTCGACCGGGAACCGGCCCGGAACCCCGGCCCACCCGCCGGCAAGATAGATCTCCGAGCCGGGCGGTCCCGAATAGTAGGCGAGGGGTATGCCGAGCGCGCTGCTGGCCTCCTGGGGCGTCATGCCGAACGCCAGCGGCCAGGCATTGGAATCGTAGGGTCCGCAATAGGCGGCCCAGCACAGGCAGATCGAGGCGGCGATGCTTCTGGCGCTGGATCTCATCAGCCTATCTTCGATCGATTCCCAAGCGCGCGCAAGAGCTGCGATGGGAGCGACCGCAATCGGCAGGGCCCGCCGGCCTGGATTCTGTTTCGCGGGACCGCAAATCCGCTCTATCTTCGCCCCGGTCGGGAGCGGACCGGGCGCCGCCCGTCGCGTATCGCCGGTGTGCAAGCTTTGGTGGGCAAACAAGCTTTGGTCGTCATGCAAGCTCGGGCAGAGATGGCAAGTCGCGGCGTTGGCCGGTTGATGGAGTGGTCGCGATATGCCGGCGCGATCGGCGGCGAATGTCCGAACTGCGGCGGCGGGACTTTCCTCCTTGCCAAGGCCTGCCCCGCATGCGGCGCCCCGATCAGGCTGCGCCCGGCCGGCCTGATGGTCGCGGGCGCGCTCGTGCTTCTGCTGGTCGCCATCGTGGTCGCGGCGGTCGCGGTGCTGCGCTGGCACCAGCTGGCGGCCGCCACCGCGACCGGAGCGCCCGCCGACGCGCAAATCGCGGCACCCTCGACCGCCGATCTCAGCTGGCTCGCGACCGCCATGAGCCAATGCGACGCCCAGGCCAAGGTGGACTCGGGCATGCTCCACTTCCTGGTCACGCCGCTCGTTTCGCTTGCCGCGGACGCCGCGCCCTGGCGCGCGAAATCCATCAATGACGCGGGCAACGCCATCGTGCTGCGCGCGGATGACACCCTCGACGGGCTCAAGAGCGGAACACTGCGGATCTATCCCGCGGACTATGATTTCAGCATCTTCGATCAGGCCAGCGACACGGTCTACAAATGGAGGGCCGCGGTGGGCGTGTCGAAGTTTTCAACCGCGGACCCCGGCTCGATGTTGACCTTCAACGTGCAATTCAAAACCGCCCGCGGCGGCGACGCCGCCTGGGGAGGCTCGTTCACCCGGCAACACGGTTCGTGCCATTGGGTGAACGCGATCATCGACAACTGACCGCACCGCGTGGACCCCGCAAGGCACCCCACCCCCGGCGTCGAAGTAATCGACGCCCTCATTAGTCGACGCCCTCATTTACGTCTCTTTGTACAATTCCACCTAGCCTGATCGTGGTGGTGACTGGGCGTTTCGACAATTTTAACCACAGTGATCCCCGCATGCTGACCGTATACAACTGCATCATGACTGCGCATGACCTGCGGCTTGTCGGCCTGGCCGCCGTGATATGCGCGCTCGCGTCATTTACTGCGGTCAGCTTGCTTCATCACGTCCGCAGCTCGGCGGGCCACATGCGCCTCATTTGGCTTGCCGTTTCCGCGACCTCGACCGGATTTGGGATCTGGGCAACGCATTTCATCGCCATGCTGGCGTTCTCACCGGGAATTCCGAGCGCCTACAACATTATGCTAACCATCTTCTCGCTGATTGCCGCAATCTTCCTGACCGGTACAGGCTTGGCGGTTGCGGTGATGGCGAACTGGCGGGCGGGCGCCTGGCTCGGCGGCGCCATGGTCGGCGGCGGCATTGCCGCAATGCATTACACCGGCATGGCTGCGTTCGAGATCGAGGGACGGATCGTTTGGGATACGACCCTGGTACTGGCATCAATTGTCTTGGGTGGGCTGATCGGCGCCATCGCATTGCCGGTCGGACTGCGCGGCGATGGCTTGAAATGGAAGATCCTCGGCGCCTTGCTGTTGACCCTGGCGATCTGCAGCCACCATTTCACCGCGATGGGCGCAGCCGCGATCATCCCTGATCCAACCATTGAGGTATCCCCGTCCGCGCTGCCATCGGGCTGGCTGGCGATTGCGGTGGCACTTGCAAGCTTCATCATCATTGTTCTCGCGCTTGCCGGTGTCGCCATCGAGATGCGAGATCGGCGGCGTGGGGAACTTGAGGCCGACCGGATGCGGGGACTTGCCAACGCCGCCGTCGAGGGGCTCGTGGTTTGCGAAGGCGAATCCGTCATTACCGTCAACGACAGCTTTGCGGTCCTTATCGGATCAGCTGCGGAAAGCATGGTCGGCGCCAAGCTCGACCAATTCCTTCCCGATGAAAGCACGCGGTTGAACCTGTTCGAGCGGCCGAACCAGCTTGTCGAGGGCGATTTGCTCCATGCCGACGGCTCCCGGAGGCCGGTCGAACTGATCCTCCGTACGGTCGATTACGGCGGGAAGCCGCACTTCGCTATCGCGGTCCGCGACCTGCAGGCGCGCAAGCAGGCGGAACAGCATATCCGCTTCCTCGCGCATCACGATTCCCTCACCGGAATTGCTAATCGCAGCACTTTCAACAAGAAATTGGATCAGGAAATCGAAGCGGCTTTGGACACGTGTCGGCGGCTCGCGGTCCTCTGTCTCGACCTCGACCGATTTAAGGAAGTCAACGATGTGTACGGACACGCGGCGGGTGACGCGGCGCTTCAGGCCGTCGTGAAGCGAATTGCGGGCGTGCTGGACGAAAGCCAAATGTTGGCGAGGCTGAGCGGCGACGAGTTCGCCGTCATTTTGCCTGGACTCTCCAACCCCGGGGTGGCCGGCCGCGTCGCCGAGAACATCCTGGAAGCTCTACAAGCCACGATTGAGGGCTCGGAAGCCGATCCGCCCATCTCCGCGAGCATCGGAATTGCCATATGTCCGGATGATGCGACCGATCGGCATGCACTGCTTTCTCACGCCGACACCGCGCTTCATCGTGCCAAGAATGAGGGACGAGCAACCTATCGGTTCTTCGAGGCCTCGATGGGCGCCGCCGTTCGAGATCGCCGTCTCTTGGAGCACGACCTGCGCAACGCGATTCCCCGAGGAGAGTTGAGGCTCGTCTACCAGCCGCAGAAAGATATCCGCGACGGCAGGGTCATCGGTTTTGAGGCTCTGCTGCGCTGGAAGCACGCGACGCGGGGGGATATTCGACCGATCGAATTCATTCCCATTGCCGAGGATACCGGCATCATTCTTCAGATCGGTGAGTGGGTTCTCCGGGCGGCGTGCCGCGAGGCGGCGACCTGGACCCAACCTCTGACCGTCGCGGTGAACGTCTCGGCTGTGCAGATCCACAACGCGAATTTTGCCCATGCGGTGCATGAGATCCTATTCGAGACCGGACTTGGTCCCGGGCGGTTGGAATTGGAGATTACCGAGACGGCGCTCGTGCGGGACTTGAATCGCGCGTTGGCGACGCTCCGGCGAATCAAGATATTGGGTGTTAGAATCACGATGGATGACTTCGGTACAGGCTACTCCTCGCTCTCGAACCTGCGAGCGTTTCCATTCGACAAGATCAAGATCGACAGGTCGTTCATTAAATCGGTGGACGTCAACGATCAGGCAGCTGCGATCGTACGTGCAGTGCTTGGACTCGGCCGAGCACTTGGTCTTCCGGTGCTCGCGGAGGGGGTAGAAACAGCCGCCGAGCTCGAATTCCTCGAAGCCGAGCTTTGCAACGAGGCGCAGGGATATCTGCTCGGAAGGCCCGACGATATTGCCGGCTTCCGGCAAATCACCCACGGAGTCGATGCGGCGGAGGATCATCCCGGCATCGTATCGCTCGTGCCCAAAGCATCGTCCATGTGATCGCGGCTGCCACGCCGGCGAAGGCAGCCGTCGACCGTATCAAAGTCTCGTTCGCCTGCCGCAGCGTCCAGTTCGACGAAGCATATAACGAAATTCAGCGGACGATTTTTACTTACTCCGCCTTGATGTTGGCCGCTTGATCATCGCGTTCTCCGCAGATCCGGCCAGGGTTCACCTACTTGGCGCGCTTCCACACCGGCTCGGTGGCTCCCCCAAACCGATGCCGCCGGGTTGGTATATTTCAGCTCGTCGGGTGAGCGCTCCGCACAGCTTGGCGAGCACACATGCGCGCGGCGCTCGGGACGCATCGTGGTATGGGCATTTTCTTTGCCGTGCTCGAATCTTGGCACCGATCTTGGTATAATCTGTTTTCGATTTTGGCGGCCTGTGTCGCAGAGGAGGATCATCCGATGTCCAGACATGCAGGAAACTTGACGGGCGTTCTCGCCGGCGCGGTCTACCTCGCCGGAAGCCTGAGCTTTTCGGCGATGGCGCAGGGCACGCCGCCCAATTTCGCGCCCAATGCAAGCATCGGGTGGTACGCCTATAACCGCTTATTCATCGCGCCGGCGAGCGGTCCCGGACCCGTGCTGCAGGACCCCGCCCGTCCGTACGTTTCGAATGACGAGTTCCGCGTCACCGGGAGACAGCCGACCGAGCGCGTGGCTGACCTCAACAGTCCCATCCTCCTGCCCTGGGCGAAGGATGTCGTGCGCAAGCGCAACGAGCTTGTCCTCGCCGGAAAGCTCGTTCCGTCCCCGACAGCGAGTTGCTGGCCCAAGGGCGTTACCGGCTTCCTGCTCTCACCCATGACGCAGCCGATGTATTTCGTTCAAGGGCCGAAGGAAGTGGTCATGATATTGACCAGCTTCAATGACGTTCGCCACATCCACCTGACGGACAAACATTCTGACAACATCAAGACATCCTGGTATGGCGAATCCATCGGCCGGTACGAAGGCGATGCGCTCGTCGTCGATACGATTGGACTGGACGACAGGACGCGGGTGGATGGATTCGGCACGCCGCACACCAAGCAGCTTCACGTCATCGAGCGCTTTCACTTGATCGAGTCCGGCGACGTGCTGGAAGCGAACGTCCACGTCGAGGACCCCGGTGCCTTCACGATGCCCTGGGACGCCATCCAGCACTTCCGGCAATATGAGGCGGCAGTGCGCAAGATTCCCGTCGAGCGCCTTGTGCAGTTGGCGAGCGTACCGGAAGGCCCGCTGACGGAGATGACCTGCGCCGACAATCCGACCTCCTTCCTTTTTGCGGGTGCGGCTGCCCTGCCGATACCGCAGGCGGTCGTGCCGGATTTCTGATAGCCTACGGCGCGCGGTCCGGGGTGGGCTCGACGTTGGGATTGCCCAGCTGGGTTCCGTCCGGCAGCGTTACCGCCAGGAACTGGCCGCCATGGGCGCCATCGCCAAGCGGATGCATGATGACGGAGATGTTCATGCCGGGCTTGAGCGTCTTGGGCACCCAGCCCTGCCGCGCCAGGCCGCCCGGACCGCCCATCTCGATCGCCCATTGGTCGAGCTGGCCGTCGCCGTTGGCCACCATCATCAGGATAAAGGCGTGCGGATTGGTCCACTGGAATTCCTTGACGGTGCCCGCGACGGTGACCCGCTTGCTGGCATCGAACATGGCGAAGGAGTGATGCGCCACCGCCGGGATCGCCCCCATGGCAACGGCGATGCCGGCGAGGCCGAGCGCTTTGAGTTTCATGGGCGTCTCCCGGTTTATGATTTTCGGCGGCGGCCCGCATGTCGCAGGACCACCCCATAAGGCGGCCATCTCACGCGCAAGTCGAAAAAAATGTCAATCGGCGCGGATTCCAAGTCCGCCCTATCGGGCGGCTGTTCTTTTTGCCGTGGCCGGATGCTAACCTCGGCGGAACGATAAGATAAAATACCTTTGGGGAGTTTGGTCTGATGGGCAATCCTCTTGGTCGCGCCGGCTTGGCGGTTGCATCTTCGGCCGCGGCGGCGCTCGCTGTTGCCGCACCGGCCCACGCGGCCGACGCGGCGCCGGATATCTTCGGAACCTTCTGGGCGACCCGGTACGACGCCAAGATCCAGATCGTCGGCGGCGGCGAGCTGCCGCTCACCGCGGAAGGCAAGGCCGCCTATGCGATGAACATCGCCGGCCTCAAGGACGGCACCATCATCGACGCCGCCCGCCGGTACTGCGTGCCGGACGGCCTGCCGCGCGTTCTCGCCACGCCCTATCCGTTCGAGATCATCAATGCGCCGCCCGGGCAGGTCACCTTCGTCTACGAGCTCAACCACGAGGTCCGCGCGGTCGCGATGGACAAGCCGCTGCCGAGCGACAAGGAGCTGATCCCCTACCCGTATTACAACGGCCATTCGGTGGGCCGCTACGAAGGCGATACGTTGGTGATCGAGACCGCCGGCTTCAACGAGAAGACGTTCATCGACGCCACCGGCGCGCCGCACACCGACGAGATGCACACGCTCGAGCGGGTCCGCCGGATCGGCCCGAGCGAGATCGAGGACCTCATCACCATCCACGATCCGCAATACTACACGCGCGATTGGCAGGCGCGCTTCGTCTACCAGCAGCGCAACGACGTGTGGCTGCAGGATTATGTCTGCGGCGAGCCGCATCGCGACATATCCTCGGTGGCCGGCGTGCGCCGTCCCTGAGGCAGATGCGAGTGTCGGCGCCGAGTAAATGTCAGAGGTCGTGGCCGGATTTGCTCTTGGTATAATCTGATCCTCAATACCGCCGACTCGTCACAGAGGAGGACCCGATGTCCAGACATGCAGGAAGCTTGACGGGCGTTCTCGCCGGCGCGGTTTACCTGGCCGGGAGCTTTTCGGCGCTGGCTCAGGGCACGCCGCCCAATTTCGCGCCCGATGCGAGTGTCGGGTGGTACGCCTATAACCGCATATTCATCCCGCCTCCGAGCGGTGCCGGCCCGGTGCAGCAGGACCCCGCGCACCCCTACGTTTCGAATGACGAGTTCCGCGTGACCGGAAGGCAGCCGACGGCTCAGCTCGCCGATCTCAACAATCCCATCCTCCAGCCCTGGGCGCGGGATGTGGTGCGCAAGCGCAACGAGCTTGTCCTCTCCGGCAAGGAGGTTTACGCCCCGCACGCGAGCTGCTGGCCGGTTGGCGTTCCCGGGTTCCTGCTCAGACCCATGACCCAGGCGATGTATTTCGTTCAGGGGCCGCAGGAAGTGGTGATGATCCTGGCCAGCAAGGTTGAAGTCCGCCACGTCTTCTTGACGGACAAGCATTCTCCGAACGTGAAGACTTCCTGGTACGGCGAATCCATCGGCCGTTACGCAGGCGATACGCTCGTCGTCGACACGATCGGACTCGATGATAGGACCCTGGTGGACGGATTCGGAACGCCGCACACCAAACAGCTTCACGTGATCGAGCGCTTCCACTTGATCGAGGACGGCAAGGTGCTGGAAGCGAACGTCCACGTCGAGGACCCGGGCGCTTTCACGATGCCCTGGGACGGCATCCAGCGATTCCGGCAATATGAGGCGGCAGTGCGCAAGATTCCCATCGAACGCCTTGTGCAGTTGGCGAGCGTGCCGGAAGGCCCACTGACAGAGCAGGTCTGCGGCGAGAATCCGACCTCCTTCCTTCCGGGGACGTCCGCCCCGCCGATACCGCAGGCGGTCGTGCCTGATTTCTGATGTCGAAGAACGAGATCGGCAGGACGAGATCCGGACTTGCCGGCAAACTCCGGATGGCGCATCCTCACGGCTCGGATTGAACATTCAAAGAACGTCCGACAAGGACGCAGAACTGTCGGGAGGATCCCATGCAGGTGAACCGCACGCGCGCCGTCGCGGCCGTTTTCGCTATCGCAACAATCGTTTGTGGAACGAGCCTCGCGATCGGGGTCGCGCAGCCCCAGGCGCCCGTGCCGCAAGCCGCCGCCGCGGCTTCCAACGATCTCCAGCGCTCGGTCGAGGTCTACGGCTACAACGCGGCGGCCAAGAGCGGCGCCGCGCGCGGCGAGGTGATCTACTATTACAAGTGCTGGAATTGCCACAACGACTATACGCGCGCGGCCGGCTCGCCGGCGCCCACCCTCAAGGGCGTCTTCAGCCGCCCAATGTTGGTGACCGGCGATCCGGTCAACGACGAGACGGTGGCCAAGCAGATCCGCAACGGCAGCCCGCAGATGCCCTCGTTCGGCACCGCGCTCAAGGACGCCGACATCGCCGACCTTCTCGCCTATCTGCACAACGGGTGCTGCTACGAGGAGACGCGTCCGCCGGTCAATCCCTGGTATCGGGCGAACGCGCAGAACTCGCCGCCGATGCCGGAGCGCGGCAATCTCCGCGGCGGGCCGAGCGGGATGGTGCGCAGCGCCGGCGGCGACCGGCTCGAAGGCATCATGGTGCAGCTGATCGCGCCCAACGCGGTGCGCACCACGGTCACCACCAACCAGGACGGACAATACGAATTCCCGCAACTGCTGCCGGGCTCGTACACCTTGCGCATCGCCAAGCCGGTCCAGTTCCTGCCCTACCAGCGCGACGCCGTGCGGGTCGACAACGGCGCGAAGTTCGACGACATCGTGCTGCAACGGCGATCCGAGACGGATTTCCTGCCTCCCACCACCGACGTTCTCGCGCAACTGACGGGCGCTGAATGGGTATGGAACCTGCCGGGCACCGCCGAGGAGAAGCAGATCTTCAGCCGCACCTGCGGGGAAGGCTGCCACGACTACGATCAGATCATGCGCAACCAGCTCGACGAGCGCAGCTGGCGCCTGATGATCTTCCGCATGCTCCATTACAGCGGCTCGCCGCTGATCGTGCGCGGCCGCCAGCGTGGCACCCTGGACGAGGAGGAGAAGATCATCAAATGGCTGGCGCGCGTGCGCGGGCCGGACAGCCAGCTGGGACAGCTCAAGGTGTTTCCGCGTGCACACGGGCCGGCCACCAACGTCGTGGTGACCGAGTACGAGCTGCCGCACGTGCTGCTGACCGGGCATGACGTGTCCGGCGATTCCAAGGGCAATGTCTGGTACTCGAGCCACCGTACCCCGTTTCTGGGCAAGCTCGATCCGAAGACGGGTATCGTCATCGAGTATCAGGTGCCGGCGACCCCGCCCGGCGTCCTTCCCGGCACCCACCGCATCCAGGTGGACAAGAACGACATCGTCTGGGCCTCGGAGAATTGGGCGCACAATCTCGTGCGGCTCGATCCCGCGACCGGAGACTTCACCATCACTCCGCTCATCGCCGGCGACGAGCCGCTGAACACGCCGGGGCTCGGCAATTTCTCGATCGGACCCGACCTCGGCGTCTGGTTTGCGCGCAACAAGGCGGTCCAGAAGTTCGATTCCAAGACCGGCAAGCTCCTGGAGCGCGTTCCCTTCACCTCCACCAACAACGCCAATCCTTATGACAACATCGTCACCGACGACGGTAATTTCTGGGCCGGCGGCGCCCCGGCCGGCGGCGGCGACACCATCGAGATGATGGACACGCGCACCAACAAGCTCCTGGAGGTGCACAGCTTGTCGCGCGACTCGACGGCCGCCAAGGGCGGCTTCGATAAGGACGGCAACCCCTGGTTCGGCGGCCGCGGCGGCGCGCTGCTCGAGCTCGACGTCAAGGCGGCGCAGATCCGCGAGTTCTGGCCGCCGACGCCCTACGTGACGTTCTACGAGGCCATGCCCGACAAGCGCGGCGAGGTGTGGGCCGGCGAACTGCACGGCGGCCGGATGCTGCGGTTCAATCCGCAGGCCGACCATTGGACCGAATACGTGCTGCCCGAGCCTTATTCGCACGACCGGCGAACCTGGATCGACAACTCCACCACTCCGGTCACGGTCTGGTACGTGGACCACAACAGCTATCTGGTCCGCGTCCAGCCCCGGCAATAGACGCCCGCCGCCGCGCGAGGCATCCGTTGCTGCCGACAGGCCGCCCGCTTGTCGCCGCCGCGTTGGCCGGGCTTGTTGCTGCCGGTACCGGCGGGGGCAGCGGGCGTGCGCCCAGACGGAGGAAACGCCATGATGAGGAAACCTATGGTCTCGATCCGCCTGGCATTGCTCGCGGGCGGAGTGATGATGGCGGTGGGGCCGGCGGTGGCGGCCGAGGTTACCTACGAGCGGCTGCTCAATCCTGAGCCGCAGAATTGGCTGATGAACCACCGCACCTATGACGGCCAGCGCTTTTCTCCGCTCGATCGCATCAATAAAGCCAACGTGAAGGGTCTCAGGCTCGCCTACGCGGTTCCGCTCGGGGGCGCAGCGGGGAACGAGTTCAACGAGGCGACGCCGCTCGCCGATGACGGCTTCCTCTACACCGTGGATTCCTGGGGTGTCGTCTACAAGATCGACGGCCGACCGGGCGACGTCGGGCGGATCGTCTGGCGCATGGACCCCAAGCAGGACAAGCAAGTTGCAAATCGCGGGGTCGCGCTGTGGGGGAATCTCGTCGTGTCGGTCGCCAATGAACCGGCGCGCGTGATCGCCACCGACCGGGATTCCGGGAAAGTCATCTGGGAGACCAATGTTGAATTCGGCGAGCCGGCCACCAGCGTGCGGGCCGCGCCGCTGGCGTTCAAGGACAAGCTCATCTTCGGCGCGGCCGGCAGCTCCGCGGGCGTGCGCGAATGGATCGCGGCACTCGATGCCGCGACCGGCAAGCTCGCCTGGCGCAAGTTCACCATTCCGGCGCCCGGGGAGCCCGGCAGCGAGACCTGGAAGGACAAGAACAATGCCTGGCAGACGGGCGGCGGCTCGATCTGGGTGACCGGCACCTATGATCCGCAGACCAACCAGACCGTCTGGGGCACCGGCAATCCGGTGCCGGAATACGATCCGACCTATCGGCCCGGCGACAATCTCTTCACCAACAGCGCGATCTCATGGGATCCCGACAGCGGCAGGATGAACTGGTACTTCCAGTACACGCCGGGCGATATGTGGGATTTCGACGAGGTCGGCACCCACATCCTGATCGACGGCGTGGTCGCCGGGCAGCCGCGCAAGCTCATCACCCATTCGGCGCGCAACGGCTTTCTCTACACGATGGACCGGACCAACGGCCAGATCATCGGTGCCACGCCCTACATGGACAATATCAACTGGACCAAGGGCATCGACCAGAAGACCGGCAAGCCGCTCGACTACGATCCCGGCAAGGACATTCAGACCTATGCGGGTGTTGGAAACCTCATTCCCGGCGCGCCGCTCAAGAAGCTCTGTCCGTCCCATGACGGCAGCAACAATTTCTGGCCCTCGTCCTACAGCCCCAGGACCAGGCTCATCTATATTCCGGCGCTCACCGGCTGCGAGACGGTTGTCGACAGCCACGATGCGCGCGTCCCCGGCAAGAGCTGGACCGGCGGCTCGTACTCGACCGCCGAGCGCTACGGGAGCAATCTGACCGCGGTCGACCCGATCACCGGCGAAATCAGGAAGACCGCCCATTTGCGCTATCCGATCCTCAGCGGTTCGCTCGCGACTGCCGGGGGGCTGGTTTTCATCGGGCTGCTCGACGGCACGGTCGCGGCTTACGATGATGCGACGCTGGAAGAGCTATGGAGGGTAAATGTCGGCGCGGCCTTCTCGGCGCCGCCGATGACGTTTGCCGTCAACGGCAAGCAATATCTGGCGATCACGACCGGGCCCAGCGGAAACGCCAAAGCGCACATGGTCAACACGCCCGAGCTGAAGGACCAGCGCAGCGGGACCGTGCTATACGTATTCTCGCTCTGACGCCGCAGGCGCGCGAGCCTTGAATTCGCGACTTGGCGATTCCGCCATGGCGCCAAGGAATCATCAGGGAGGGTTCGATGACGGCCTTACGTGCAGCTTCCCGTTTTGCCACGCTTGCTATCGGGGCGGCGCTGGCGATTGCGTTGCAGTCCGGCGCGGCGCGCGCCGAGATCAAGAAGCAGTTCATCGACTACAAGCAGGGCGATAGCCAGCTGTCCGGGCTTCTGGTCTATGACGATGCCCGATCCGGCAAGCGCCCCGGCGTGCTGCTGGCGCACGACCGCGCCGGCATGGCGGAGAACGCCTTCCGGGACTCCGAGCTGATCGCCAAGATGGGCTATGTGGTGTTCGTCGAGGACATGTTCGGCAAGGGCTTCGTGCCGAAGGACGTGCCCGAGATGACCGCCACGATCACCATCTACAACAATGACCGTCCATTGATGCGGGCGCGCGCCGGAGCGGGCTTCGAGGTGCTCAAGGCCAATCCGATGGTCGACGCCGCAAGGATCGCGGTGGTCGGCTACTGCTTCGGCGGCACCGTGGCGGTCGAGCTGGCCGAGACCGGCGTTCCGATCGTCGGCATGATCTCGGTGCATGGCTCGTTCCGCAACTTCTCGCCCGAAGCCGCCAAGAACATCAAGGGCCGCGTCCTCATCCTGCACGGCGCCGAGGACCCGGTGGCGCCGCTTCCCGAGGTCAACGCCCTGATCGAGCAGCTTCGCGCCGCCAAGGTCAATTGGCAGCTCGACCTTTACAGCGGCACCACGCACGGCTTCACCAATCCGAACGGTCCGTCGGAAGAGCGCGCCGACCGCGAGTACAAGGTCGCGATGGCGCGCTTTCTCAAGGAAGTCTTCAGCGAATAGTTGCACACTTGTCCCGGCCTTGAGCCGGGGCCGTTCCAGGCTCGGAATTTGCAACGGTTCCGGCTCATAGTGGTCCCGGCTCATAGCGCGTCGAAGACGCGCGTAAACGCGCCAAGGGGCGGGACGAGTTGCAACGGAAATGCGAAACAAGCGAAGTCACGTCAGCAGGGTGATGTTTCGGCCAGGAGCAGCGCTTTGACCAGCGAACGTACGGAAAAGCTCGCCGCGGCAAACTATTGGGACGAGCTGCTGGCGTTGCGCGACCGGCAGCGCGAGCGACGCAAGACAGCCGTCCAGGTGGTGCGGCTCTCGGACTTGCCGCTCGAGAACAACCAGCACGGTCTCATGCGTTGGTACCTGCATCCGGCGATCACCGATACGATCCTGTCGACGCTGACGATCTATCGGCAGGAGATTCCGCCGGGAAGCCGGTCCGGGCGGCTGAAGTTCCAGGGTGGCCAGATCATACTCATCGTCGAGGGCCGCGGGCACACCATGCTCGACGGCGTCAAGCACGCCTGGGAAGCGGGCGACGTGCTCAATCTGCCGACCCGGCGCGACGGCATCATGGTGCAGCATTTCAACGACGACCCGGGCAAGCTTGCCGCCTTTCTCGCGGTGGAGCCCAACCTGTTCGCGGCCACGAGCGTCGACCGCGGCTGCGGCTTCGAGCTGATCGAGCCCTCTCCCGACTACAAGCGAGCGCCCTGAGATTTACAGAAAAGGGAAATCGGACCGATGGCCGAAATCGAACGGACGCGAGAGCGCGAGCGGGGGAGCATCCCGCAGACCCCCTATGAGATGTTCATCCGCAGCCGCAAGGAATTTCTCGAGCGGCAGGATACCGGGCAGGTGGTGATCAAGCCGTCCGACCGGGAGTTCTTTCTGACGCGGCAAGGCCGCCTGATGTATCATCTCAATCCCGAGATCCACAAGAATACGCCCCTGCAGGACTGGCGCGTATTCTCCCATGACCTCAAGACGCATTCCGGCAAGCACCGGCATCAGGGCGGCCTCGTCATCTACGTGATCACCGGCAAGGGTTATTCGGTGGTCGACGACGAACGGATCGATTGGCAGGCCGGCGATCTCCTGCTGCTGCCGATCAAGCCGGGCGGGGTCGAGCACCAGCATTTCAATCTGCAGCCGGGCTCGGACTGCCGCTGGATCGCATTCTCCTACATGCCGTTTTTCGATCATGTCGCCTCGGAATTCACCCAGACCGAGAATTCGCCCTTGTTCAAGGCCGAAAACTGATCGCCGCGCAGGGTGGAAACGATGGCGCTCGTGCAATCTGCCGGCAGGTGCCTGTTCGCGAGCTTGATTTTCCTTGTGCCCGTTCAAGCCGCGATGGCGCAAACCGTGGAGGAGTTCTACCGGGGCAAGACCCTTTCCCTCATCATCCCGAACGCGCCCGGCGGCTCGTTCGACCTCTACGCGCGCCTTGTCGCCAGCCATCTCGGGCGCTTCATCCCCGGCCGCCCGTCGATCGTGCCGCAGAACATGCCGGGCGCCGGCGGCATGCAGGCCGCGAACTATCTCGCGGGCATCGCGCCAAAGGACGGCAGCGTGCTGTCGGTGCTGGTTCCTTACATCACGCTCGCGCAGGTTCTCGGCGTCCAGGCCATCGCCTACGATGCGCGAAAGCTCAACTGGATCGGCCGCATCATTGCCACGACCTCCACGCTGTTCACCTGGCATAGCTCCGGCACCAAGACGCTCGCCGACCTCAAGGCCCGCGAGACCCTGATCGCGAGCACCGGCCCGCTCAGCCAGGCGGAGATCGATTCGACCATGCTCAACGGCGTGGTGGGAACGAAGTTCAAGCTGATCCGCGGCTACAAAGGCAGTGCCGAGGCGGCGCTCGCGGTCGAGCGCGGTGAGGCGGACGGCACGCTGATGCCTTGGGAATTCCTCAAATCGGCGCACGCGGACTGGGTCAGGGACGGCAGGATATCGATCGTTGCCCGCTACACCCGCCGTCCGATCCCTCTGCGTCCCGACGTGCGCTCGGTCTACGAGCTTGCGGAGACGGCCGAGCAGCGCAGCGTGTTAAACCTGTTCCTGGGGTCAGACGAGATGGGTCATCCCATCGCGATGCCGCCCGATGTGCCACGGGAGCGGATCGAGGCGGTTCGCGCGGCGCTCAACACCATGGTCAACGACTCCGAGTTCGTAGCCGATGCCGCCAGGCGCAAGCTCGACCTCTTGCCCGGGCGCGCCGAAGAGCTCGAACGAACGGTGGCCGAGGCGTTCGCGGCGACCCCGGCGGCGATCGAGATCGCGCGCAAGTATTACAAGCAATAGCCGCGAGCTCATCCCGGCTCGAATTGTTTTCGCAGCTCGTCCTTTGCCTGCTGCAATGTCTTGCGCCGGCTTGCGGGCAGATTCTTGCC